>Ga0196962_10000267_pt1 | contig 24806 bp, 10 predicted proteins | sample S3v_20metaG_FD_183186 | JGI IMG/M metagenome (GOLD analysis project Ga0196962, IMG submission 183186) | Soil microbial communities from Anza Borrego desert, Southern California, United States - S3+v_20 | ecosystem: Environmental > Terrestrial > Soil > Desert | place: USA: California | collected...
CGAGACGCAGCCGCAGCAGCGCCCGACGCTCGGCAACTCCGGCGGCTCCGCGCCCTCGCGCAACGAGGGCGCGAGCAACGTCGGCGCCGTCATCGGCACGAACCCGCCGCAGTCGGCGCCGGCCGGCGGCATGGGCTCGGCCTTCTTCCCCGTCCGCGTCCGCGTCCGCGCCGACAGCGCGGCCAACGGCTGGACGGACTCGGGGCTGATGGTGCGCAAAGGCCAGCGCCTCCGCATCTCGGCCACGGGGCGCGTCTCGCTCGGGCAGGGGCGGTTCTCGACGCCGACGGGGCTGCCGCGCGTGATGGACACCGAGAAGCTGATGCGCGACGAGCCGACCGGCGCCCTGATCGCCGTCGTCGGCGACGACAACGACGAGTTCATCTTCGTCGGTTCGAGCCGCGAGTTCTTCGCCACGCGCGACGGCCGCCTCTTCCTCGGCGTCAACGAGGGGCGGCTCGAAGACAACACCGGAACCTACGACGCGCTCATCGAGGTCGAGCCGCTGGCGAGCGGCGGGGAGTGAGAAAGCGCGCCGGGCGCAAGATGTTAGGGGCCGGCGGTCAAACCATCGCCCGACATCCGACATCTAACCTCCGACGACTTTTCTTGCTTGTGTGTGGGCGCGCGCCGTAATATCCGAGGCGAGCCGCGTCTCCCCTCTTCAGCGCTGAGGTTTAAGCCGCCATGAGAAACACCTACGCCCGCCGCGCCGCCGCCGTCGCCCTCGTCCTGCTGCTGCTCGCTTCGCTCGTCCCGGCCCTCACGGCGCAGTCGCGCCGCGTGCCGCCGCAGGCCCCGCAGAAGAAGAACCAGCGCCCCGACCAGCAGCCGCAGAAGCCGGCCGACCAGCAGACGCCGCCCGAGCCCGTCCCGCAGGACGTGGTGCCCGGCCCCGAGGAGACCGTCCGCGTCTCGACCAACATCGTCAACGTCGAGGCCGTCGTCATCAACAAGCGGACGAAGCAGATCGTGCCCGGCCTCAAGCAGACGAACTTCGCCATCTTCGAGGACGGTTTGCAGCGCGACATCACCAACTTCGCCACGCCCGACGCGCCCATCACCGTCTCGGTCGTGGTCGAGTACAGCAAGCTCGGCTCGGCCTTCGGCTACTACGGCAGCGGCGGGCGCGAGCCGGGCCGCTACGAAGTCCTGCGCCCGCTCGCCGCCTTCGTCTCCTCGGTCGTCAAGCCGCCGGACGACTACGTCTCGGTCATCGCCTACGACATGCGGCCGACGCCCCTGACCGACTTCACCAACGACCCGGCGCGCCTCAATCAGGTCGTCAGCCTGCTGCTGCGCAACCAGCCCACGTCGAGCGAGGCCAACCTCTTCGACGCGCTCAAGCTGACTCTGGTCGGCGGGCGCGGCGACTCGGTCGCTCTGGAGAACCGCGAGGAGCGCACCACCGAGTACGCCGGCATGGCCTCGCTCGGCGGCCACCGCCGCAAGGCCGTCTTCCTCATCAGCTCCGGCCTCGACACCTTCAGCAAGATCAACTACGACGAGGCCCGCCGCATCGCGCAGAACGCCGGCGTCCCGATCTACATCATCGGGACGAGCGAGCTGTTCTTCAAGAAGTACGGCGACCGGATGGACCCGATGGACGGCCCGCTCGGCGCGACCACGCCGGGCCGGATGTCGATGCTTCAGGCGCGCAACGCCCTGCGCACCTTCGCCGAGGAGACCGGCGGCGTCTACATCCCGATCACCTTCGAGGGCGAAATCCCCTCGGCCATGCACACCATCAACGTCCTGATGCGCAACCAGTACAGCCTCGCCTTCGCCCCCGGCCCGGCGCGCGACGACAAGGCCAAGCGCCGCAAGCTCGTCGTCAAGGTGGACGTGGACGGCGACGGCAAGTACGACGAGAAGGACTACGAAGTCCGCGCCCGCCAGTACTACAACCCGCCGAAGGGCGCCGAGCAGAAGGCGGAAAATAAGAAGTAGCCAGTAGTCGGTAGTCAGTAGCCGGTAGAAGAAACGAAGCGGGCGTCGAGATTTAACCTCTCGACGCCCGCTTCACGTCGTTTTCTACTGTCTACTGACTACCGACTACTGGCTACTTTTTTACGCCCCGTAGAGTCTGAGGCGGAACTCGTCGTTGAAGAGGTGGAGTTCGGCCCTGCGGCCGGAGAAGAGGCGCGCGTGGCGGAGCAGGGCGGGCAAGCCGCCGGGCGGGAGCGCGAGCCCGTAGGCGGGGCTGGCGAAGAGGGCGGCCGTCTGCGGGTTGAGCCGCTGCGGCACGCCGTAGCGGATGGCGCGCGCCGTCGCCGCGGCGAAGCCGTTGGCGCGCCGCGGGTTCGTCAGCTCGATGGTGCGGTCGAAGACGTTGAGCCGCGTCGAGAGGCCGGGCAGCGCGAGGTCGCGGTGGACGAGCGCGTTGGCGACCGCCTCGGTGACGGCCGTACGGTGGTAGTTGGCGCGCGCGAGCGCGTCGCCCTCGCCCTCGCGCCCCGGGAACTGCCGCGGCCGCTTCTCCCAGAGGTCGCAGTAGCGTTCGACGAAGCGCATCAAAGCCTCGAAGAGCGTGTGGAGGTTGCCCGTCAGTTCGGTCGTCTCGACCACTGGCGACTGCGCGGTGTCGCCGGCGTAGCGCGTGGCCGTGACCGAGGCGCGCGGCAGGAGCTTCGCCACGCTCTCGTCGCGCCCGAACAGCAGCAGGCCCGCGACCGTGGGCGCGACGCGCTCCGACCTCAGGCCCTCGGCGGCGGGCGCGGCCAGCAGCAGGTCGCGTTCTAAAACTTCGGCCGTCGGGTAGCCGGCCGAGGCACGCGCGCCGTCGAAGGCGTCGCCCTCGAACTCGCGCACGAAGCTCCACAGGTGCGCCTCGTCTATGTCCTCGACCTCGGCCCCGACGGCGGCGACGTTCTCGAAGGCCGCGGGGCGCGACTCGTCCATGAGCGCCGACAGCTCCTCGCGCGTCGCCTCGCGCTTCTCGGCCCCGAGCCGCACGAAGTAGCGCCCGTCGCGCGTGCGGTAGGGCCGCCGCCGGGCCTCGACTTCGAGCGCGACGATGCGCGTGCCGTTGTCGAAGGCGACCACGTCGATGAAGGGGAAGACGCGCGGGACGATGTCCTCGCGGCAGATGCGGGCCAGTTCGTCGCGGACGGCCTCGGCGTCGTCGACGCCTTCGACGCGGAGGTTGTCGTTGACGCCGAAGACGACGAGGCCGCCGCCCGTGTTGGCGAGGGCGACGATGGACTGGGCGATGCGTTCGGGGTTCGAGAGCTTGACCTTGAGTTCGAGGTAGGTGTCCTCGCCGCCGCGCACGAGCGACATCAGCTCCGAGCGCGAGGTCTGGGGCGCGGGCGTCGTCAGGTACTCTTGGAAAGAGCGTCCCGAAGAGGGTTCGTGACGCTGGTTGCGGAATTTTTTGCGAGCCATTTGTGTCGGGGCGGGGCTTGCAACCACCCGCCCGGGCGCGCGAGGGCGCGCCGCTGGAATAAGGGAGTAGACAGTAGACAGTAGTCAGTAGTCAGTAGGCTCCGCGTCACGAGTGTTGACGCTTCGGCCTGAGCGATTCGATAGCGAAGGTAGTTCTACTGACTACTGTCTACTGTCTACTCCTACATCACCTGACTGTCCCCTTCGCCGCCGCGGCCGGTGACGGCTTCGAGGATGTCCAGCTCGCGCCGGGCGAGCGAGCGCCCCTGCGGGGCGAGCAGGAGCGCGTAACTGACGGCCGAAAGGGTTGCGAACGCGGCGAGTATAACATACTTGAGGGCGAGGCTGTCCGCGAGGTGCGCGCCCAGAACGGCCGCCGCCGGCACGAGCATCAGCGCGAGGAAGAAGGGCAAGACGAGCAGCCCCGCCACGCCCGAGCGGTTCATCCGCTTGCCGAACTCGACGCGCTTCGGGAACTGGAGCGAGAGCCAGTTGCCGAAGGCGTTGAAGAGCGCGGCGTAGGTGACGAAGGAGAGCGCGGCGAAGGCGGCCGTCTCCCACGTCAGGTCGCGGAAGACCAGCCCGCCCGCGACGACGCCCGCCGCGGCCAGCGCCGCCGTGATGAGCGTGAGCGCGAGGTTCTTGCCGAGCAGGAGCGTCCGCCGCGCGACCGGCGCGAGCACGAGCGCGCGCATCCCCGACCCCTCGTAGCCGAAGAGGTTCGTCGTCAGGGGCGACATCAGCGTGAAGACGTAGAGCACGGTGAAGACCGTGCCCGCGCCCTCGGCGTAAGGCGTCGGCAGCGAGAAACCGCCCCGGCCGCCGCCGCCCAACGTCATCCGCAGGACGACGGTCAGCCCGACCGCCATCAGGATGACGACGCGCAACTGCGCGTTGCGCGCCGCGTAGCGCAGCTCCTTCTCGACCACCGCCGCCAGCTCCGGCCCGAGCGGCGCGAGACGCCACCCGGCGTAAGCTTCCCGCCCCCGCGCCTCCGGCTTCTGCGCCGCGCCGCGACGCCCGCGCCCGCCGCCCAGTCCCAGCGCCGTGCGCCGCGCGACGCGGTAGGCGCAGAGGACGCAGGCGAGCGCGTAGGCTGCGAGCAGCGCGAGCGAGGCGGCGTAGTCGGCCTCGCCGCCCGGTCTGAGGCCCGCGGCGAGGGCGCGCGCCGCCGCGCCCGGCGGCGTCCAGCGCGCGGCCTCGATGCTCTCGGCGTGCCGCTCCATGTAGGGCAGCAGTTGGCCCATGAGGGCGCCGGTCAGGCCGAGCGCCGCTCCCAAGAGAGCCAGCACCGTCTCGCCGCGCGTCCGCCCGCGCCGCATCATCGCGCCGACGCCGACCGACAAGAGTTTCGCGAAGCCCATCCCGAACGCGACCGCCGCCGCCGCCACCAAAAGCCCCGCGCCGACGCGCCCGTTCGCCAGCCCCGCGCCGAGGCCCATCGCGACGACCGAAGGGACGGCGAAGACGGCCGTCAGGCTCGTCAGGTCGCTCAGGAGGTCGAAGGCGAAGAGCTTGCCGAGCGAGACCGGGTAGAGCAACATCCGCCCCGGCTCGAAGCGGCCGCCGCCGCCGAGCGCCAGAGGCATCAGCGCCCACATCAGGAAGGCCGTCGTGAAGATGAAGAAGAGCAGCACGTAGCCTTCGTGCGGCGCGCGCCCGCGCGTGAAGTTCTCGGGCGACGTGAAGAAGTAGGCGGCCGCGCCGAGGCCCGCCGCCACCAGCAGCGCCAGCGCCACCCCGGCCAGCATCCCCAGAGCCGCCGCCGCCTTCCCCACGACCGCCCGCCGCGACCGCATCGAGTTGCGGAACAGCGTCCACTTCAGCCACACCATCGCGAGCAGTTGAGACATGAGCGAGACGGTCGTCGGTCGCCGGTCGTCAGCCGAGACAAAAAACTGACGGCTGATAACTGATGACCGGCGGCCGTAAATCCTTTCTCCTTCAGGCCGGATGTTATGCGAAAAGCGCGGCGGCCGCCACGCTGTCGCGCGGCCGCGCGACACCCGCGGCCGTCAAAGTTTCCGGCCCGCCTCGCTTCCCTTTCGGCCCCGGAATCGTCCGGTTCGTCAATAACGTCTTCCGGCGCGCCCCTCCCCGCGTGTAGTATCGCGCCCGCTCCGCCGACCCCGAGCCCTAAAAGGCGCGCGTCCCCCGACACCGAGACCGAACTCGAAACCCCACATGCCACACGCGGCGCGACGAAGACGACTGACCGACGACTCGGCCCGGGCCTGCGCGGCGGCGCTCATCGTGATGCTCTGCCTGCCGGCCGCCGCGCGCGCGCAGGCGGGGCCGGAACAACTGCTCGCCGCGGTCGCGCAGTTGGAGAAGACTCTGGCGACGCTGAAGCTCTCCGAGGACGAGGCGCGGCAGCGCGCCGCGGAGTTGCGCGACGTGGGCGAGCAGGCGCGGGCCGGTCGCTTGCGCCTCGCGCTCTATAGGCTCCACGGGCCGTGGACGATGACGGCCGCGCGCGCCTACGTCGCCGCGAAAGCGGGCGTGGAGGGGCGCGAAGCTTTCGAGGCCGAGTGGAAGCGGCTGGGCGCGGAGATGGACGAGCGGGAGCGGCGGCTGGCGGCGCTCGCGGCCGCCGACTCCACGCTGCTCGCGCGCGCGATGGCCGAAGCGGCGCAGGGTCAGGCGCGGCCTTACTACCAGTCGGGCCGGCTCTACGGCCTGAACACGACCGTCCCCGACGGCCTCATCTACCTCGGGCTGGCCCCGGCGCAGCTCGACTTCGCCATCTTCTCGCGCGGGCTGCGCCTCGGCCCCGCGGCCGGCGCGCCGCGCCTGCGCCCGCTCGGCCCGGAGCTGGCGCGCGCCGAGGCCGAGACGCTCGAAGCCTACCGGCGGGCCGAGGCCGCGGCCGGGCAGGCCAACCAGCAGCAGCCGCTCTTCAACGGCGTCAACTCGACGCTGAAGCTGGCCGGCGAGCTGAACCGCGCGGGCCTCCACGCCGGGGCGCTGCACAAGTACCTCGACGCCGTGCTGATGCTCGGCCGCGCCGTCGCCGCGCCGCCCGACGCGGATGAGCTGCCGCGCTTGCAGGCTCGGGCCCGCGAGTACGAGAAGCGCCTGCGGGACGCGGGCGCGGATCACAGCCTCGGCCTGCTCTACCTTGAGTCGGCGCAGGCTTCGCTCGCCGCCGCGCCCGACCCAGAGGCTCTGAGGCGCGCGGCCGTCGTCTTCGAGCGGGTGCTGCCCGCCTACTTAAACTTCTGCTGCGGAGGCAAGTGATGAAGCGAAGCGTCGCCCTCGTGTTGCTCGTCGTCGGACTCGTCCGCCCGTGCCTCGCGCCCGCGGCCCCGGCGCAGACGGGGGCGGGCGCCGAGAAGGTGCGCGTGACGCTGGTGCGCTGGCCTTACACTTGAAGCCTGTCCGACCCGGCAAGTTTGCTGATGAAGGACGTGGTGGAGAGTTACGGCGGTCGGGCCGAGTTCGTGAGCGAGAACTGGGGCGAGTCGCCGCTCGCCGAGCGCTACGGCGTGACCCGTTACCCGGTCGTCTTCGTCGGGGACGTGATGGTGGCGCAGCCGGACGACTTCGGCTGGTACGGCGCGAAGGGCAAGTACACGCCGTGGCGCGAGAAGGCGAGCCACGAGAAGTTCAAGCGCGACCTCCGGGGCATGATCGAACTCGCGCTCGCCGGCCGCACGAGCCGGCTCGCCTCGGAGCACGGCGCGAAGGGCTTCGCGGCCGAGGTCTCGGCGCTGCCGCCCATCGCGGCGAAGGACTTGGAGGGGCGCGCGGTCGAGTCGGCGGGGCTGGCGGGCCGCGTCGTCGTCGTCGAGTTCTGGGCGACGTGGTGTCCGCCCTGCCGCTCGACGCTTTCGTTCCTCGGCGACCTCAAGCGGCGTCACGGCGAGGGGGTCGAGGTCGTGGCCGTGGCGGTCGAGTCCGAGGAGGCGGCGGTGCGCGAGCTGACGAAGTCTTTGAACCTGCCGGTCAGCGTCGTGATGGGGACGGAGGCGCTGGCCGCGCCCTTCGGCACGCTCGGCAGCGTCCCGCGCACGTTCGTCTTCGACCGCGAGGGCAGGACGGCCGCCGTCTTCTACGGCGCGCCGCCCGACCTCCACGACAAAGTCGGCGTGCTCATCGAGACGTTGGTTAGGAAGTAGAGGGGGCGGCGGGCGGGTGGTAGCCCCGTCAGAGGCTACCACCCGCCCGCCGCCCTCGTCTGCCTTACTCCCCGGCCCCGGGCGCGCTAAGGGAGGGAGACCAGGAATACGTCCCACGCCCAGCGCCCCGCCTTCGCGCCCTTCGCGTCGTCCACCTTCGCGCGGTAGCGGAACTGGTTGCCATACTCGTCCGTTCTCTTCGACTCTTTGTAATCCAGGTGCAGCGCGGCGACGCCGAGCGACGGGAGCGCGTGCAACTCGCCGGGTTCCGAAGTCCCGGTGTGGTTCGCGTCCTGCCACAGCCGCAGGTCGGAGAAGACCGCGTCCCTGCCGTCAACCACCCCGTCGCCGTTGCCGCCCTTCTCCGGCTTGTCGAACTCGGCGAGCGCCAGGAAGCCGTTAGGCTCAGCCACCCTGGGCTGCGGGGTGAAGTTCCCGAACAACTCTCTGCCATCGTCCACCTTGCCGTTACCATTCCCGTCGAGGACGAGCCACGCGTCGTCCGAGCCGGGGGCCGTCCAGGAGAGTTGTTCGCTGACGTCGTTGCCGTCAATGTCGAAGCGCACTCCGTTGGCGGCGTCGGTGAGCTTAAACCCGTCCCTCCGAATATCTATGACGATGGGCGAATCGGGCTGGCACGTGCCCTGTATGCAGCGTTCCCCAGGGCCGCAGAGGCAGCCTGAGTTGTCGCACTCGAAGTGCCTCCGGTTGGGTTGGACGAAGCACGGGCTACCGAAACCTAGTTCAAACCTACACTGGAAGCTATTAACCTTAAGCACCGTTGTGTCGGCATTCTCCCAGATTTGAACGGAACTTATCCATGCCTCCCTCTTGTAACACCCCGTTTCGCTGGGAAAGGATGTGGAGCAACAGCGCCGGCTATAAAACCCGTCGTTTCTGCCGCACTCGCCGAGTCTCCCCCGCGGCGGTTCGGTTTGAACCGTACAAGTCTGCCGCCAGGGTTTGCTGAAAAAAACCGCCGGCAAAATTACCGGCTTGTTTTCGGGGAAATCGCAATTCAGGAATGAGACCTGTTTCGTTAAGTTGCCGAATGGTGGCGGCTCTCGGAGGGCGCTTCTCGTCTTGTTCGCACCGGGGGGAAACCAGGTTCCCACAACCCAGCTTGAGCCGTCAGCAAAGTGAAGCTCCTCAAGATGGATTTTTATCGCCTTAATGCTGTGAGGGTACTCAAGCCGTGACAAAGCTTCTCTTACTTCGAGGTAATCGGGATCGAGCAATGTGACGGTGAGCTTCTCGCCGGGCCTGAGCAACAGCGGTTGAGTTCTCGCGGCAACCGATCCGGGCGCTTCCGGGTGTACGCCGTAGTGTAGGTCCCTGTACAGGGGAGCGGCCTCCTCGACATCTCGGTCTTCCCTCGGGAACAGAAATCCGATTCCGACATACGTGACGGTTTTGCCCGAAACGTTTTCCAGGACGATTGATAGTCCCTTAAACCAGTCTTCATCATCGTCAAAAAACTTCTTCCCTAATGCGACCTCACCCTTCTTCGTCTTTACCAACTTAACTTTTAACGGCGTCGGCCTGCGGGACGTTTTTTCCACAACTCTTTCCGCCTCCTGGGCCGCCGTCTGGAGAGGGAGGGTGAGGCCGATGAGCAGTCCCAGACACGAAAGCGACGTCCTACTGCGTGCAAATCTGGCTGGCATCACTTTTCTCCTCCTGTGGGTCTCAGAGAAAATTTACCGGCGAGGTGTTTTAAGCCAGCTAACGCCGAAGACCTTGTATGACAAAGGCCGCATGGGGCTGAAGCAAGAGTGGAATCCGTTGAGGCGTGAAGCTCTTGCCAAAGCGGTGGGACAAGCTACGCGCGCCTTATACACCCCGACCCGCGGCTTGTCAAAGAAATTTTCGCGGCGCTCGTAGCACTGTAAGTAAAGAACCAATCCGCCGGTAGGCGCAGATAACTTCACACCGCCCGGAGTCCTGACAGGACTCCGGGCGGTGTGCTGCGGGCGCTCTTCTGTTTGGCCCGTCGCGTGTTCCGCGCCTCTTACTCTCGCTCGCCCTCCTCGCTCTTAACCTTGAGCGCCTGCTCGATGGCGGCGAGGCGGGCTTCGAGGGTCTGGACGCGGCCCCGGAGCTGCTCGACCTCTTCGGTCTTCTTCTGCAACTCGGCCGTGCGCTCGTCGAGCGCCTTGACGGCCGCGAGGCTGACGCCGGCCAAGTCCTGCACGCCGATGGAGGTGTTGTTCGTCCCCAGCTTGAAGGTGCCGAAGAAGTCCTCGGCCATCGGCCCCATGTGGCGCACCTGACTGCCCTCGGTGATGTAGTTCCACGTGCTGACCTCGATCTTGCGCAGCTTCGCGAGCACGTCCTCGCCGTCCACCCGGAAGAAGTTCTCCTTCGTCGCGCGGCTCGAAGTGCAGTTGAAGACGCCGGAGCCGGCCGGCAGGTTGCAGCCCGTCGTGCCGCCGAGGTTGGTGCGGAAGCGGAAGCCGCCGGTGGCGCGCGCCGCGAACTCGTTGTTGGCCGTGTTGCGGAACGTATCGGCGCTCTGCTGGGCCGAGCCGTCCGACCAGATGAAGGTGCCGGTGAAGCCGTTGTTGGTGGCGTACTTGCCCATCGCGGTGGTGTGATCCTGATCGGCCGTCACGTTGTAGCCGATGGCGACGGCCGCGAGGCCGCGGATGTTGAAGGTGTCGGGGTCGCACTTGCCGTTGATGAGCGGCCCGCCCGACTTGGCGTTGTTGCCGAGCGCGACGCCGTAGGTGTCGCAGACCCGGTTGCCCGCGCCCGCCGAGAAGCCGGCCGCGCCCTTCACCTGATTGCCGCTGCCGAAGACGATTGACGAAGTGCTTTCAGCCGAGTTCGTGTCGCCGAAGGCCAGCGCGTAGAGGCCGATGGCGGTCGAGTTCGAGCCGCCGGCCCACGAGAAGAAGCCGACCGTCGCGTCGTCCCACTCGTTGTCGGCGTAGCCGGAGCGGAACGCGCCCTTGTAGCTGTCCCAAGAGGTGCGGTAGCCCTTGCCCTGCATCGGGCTGACGCCGATGCCGAGGTTGCCGGTGGCGACGAAGCTGCCGTTCTGGAAGACCTTGAACCACGCGGGCGTGTGGCCGCCGGGGCCGGAGCAGCAGGTCGAGCCGCCGCGCAGGTTAATCATCGGGGCCGTGCCGTTGGCGTCGCCCACCGAGAGCTGCTCGGCGCCGGGGACGAACTTGACGAAGTTGGCGTCGGCGTAAGCCTTGTTCACGGCGTCGCCGGCGTTGACCGGGTTGGCGACGTTGGTGACGAGCGCGCCGCCGGCCGAGAGGCCCGTCGAGAAGGCGTTGACGCCCGTCCAGTTGTTCGCGCCGCCGAGGCGGGCGACGTTGGCCGACAGCCGCGCGTCGGAGATCGTGCCGGCCGTGCCGGCGGCGTTGAGGGCCGAGACGATCTGCGTGCCCGTCATCGCGCCGCCCACGGCGGCCGTCGTCATCTTCGTGCCGTCGGGGAAGACGAGGCCGTTGCCCGCGCCGTTGATCTTCATGTTGCCCGCGACTTCGAGCTTCTGCGCCGGGGCGTCCACGCCGACGCCGATGTTGCCGGCGAAGAAGGCGCGGCCGTTGGTGATGCCGAAGACCGGAGCCTCGTCGGTGTGCGGGCTGGGCCCCTCGGGGATGCGGTAGAGCCAGAGGCCGTTGGAGACGGCCGCGCCGTTGCCGCCGCGCGTGTCGAGCTTGAAGAACCAGCCGTTGCGCGTGTCGTCGTCGAGGTGCCAGCCGGCGTTGTAGTTGGCGTTGATGGTGAACGCGCCCCAGTTCTGGATGTTGGCGACGGTCTGGAAGCGGAAGAACTGGTTGCCCGGCGTGTCGAGCGTGATGGCGTTGACGCCGCTCGGGCCGGCGAGGTGGAGCATCGAGGTCGGGGCCGTCGTGCCGATGCCGATCTTGCCGGCCGTCTCGTAGATGGCCGAGTCGCCCATGTTGCCGGCGTCGTCGAGCCACTTGGCGAGGCGGTTCGAGGTGCCGAGGCCCGCGAGCGTCGCGGCGTTGGTGTTGGGGGCGGCGGCCGCGGCGAAGACCGTGCCGGGCTGCGAAGACTTGGCGTCCGCCGGCCCGAAGCCTTTGGCCGAGGTCAGCACCGTGCCGTCGTCGAAGCGGATGCCGCCGCGCGCGCGAATCTCGCCCGCCACGTCGAGCAGCGCCTCGGGCGCGTCGGTGCCGACGCCGACGCGCCCCTCCGGCGTGACGCGCATGTGCTCGCGCTCGCGCCCCGCGAAGAAGTCGCCGGTGCGGAAGGTCAGCGAGCCTCTGGCGCTCGTCACCTGCCCGTCCTCGCCGTCGTGCCCGACCGAGGTGACGGCCTGCGGCTGCCGGCCCTCTTCGACGACGGTCAGCGCCGCGCCCTCGGCCTTGCGGCCCGCGGCGTCGGCGGACTTGACCGTGACGCCGCCGCCCTCGACGGCGACGAGGCCGAGCCGGCGCTGGCGCGAGCCGGCCAGCGTCTCGACCGTGACGACGGCCTGATAAGAGCCGGGGGCGACGCGCGTGCCCACGCTATCTTGCAGCATCCAGTCGAAGACGTTGCCGTCGCGGGCGCCCTCGAAAAGGAGTTGGCCGCCGTCGGCGTGAATTTGGACGCGGACGCGGACGGCGTCCGACGGGGCGGTGAAGCGGACGCGGTCGGCCGAGGCCGAGGCGGTCACGGCCTCGGCCGAAGACGCCTGCGTGGCGGTGTCGGCCTGACCGTAGGCCGCGGTGGCTGTCAGGGTGATGATGGCGAGGCTGAGCAGAAAACGACGCACGTATGGCATGGCCCGTACTCCTATCAAGAGCGATTTATAAGTTCCGAGGTATGGATGCCGCGCTCACTTTCGGCCCCCTTCAGGCCGCCCTTCTGTGGCGCGTCACCCGATAACGCGGATTAAATCGCCGGCGTAAATCACGCGCGCGCGATTTCCGGGTTAAAATGTGTCCGCGGGCCGCGGAGTCTTTTAACTCCGGCTGAAAGCGGGGCGGGACGCGGCCGCCGGGGCGAACAGTTCCCCGACTCGCGACCGTTTGAGGAGGAGGCCGTTGATGACCGACACGCTGGGAGAGATTTATCTGAGGGACGCCGTGGAGAGGTTCCGCCAGACCAAGCGGCTGGCCGACGGGGCGGCGGCGCAGGTCTCGGACGAGCAGTTTTTCCGCGCGCTCGACCCCGAGTCGAACAGCATCGCGCTGGTGATGAAGCACATGGCCGGCAACATGCGTTCTCGCTGGACGGACTTCCTGACGAGCGACGGCGAGAAGCCCGACCGGCGGCGCGACTCGGAGTTCGAGCGCGAGGGCGAAGACCGCGCGGCCATCCTCGAAGCGTGGGAGGCGGGCTGGCGCTTGGTCTTCGACGCGGTCGGCTCGCTCGCCCCGTCCGACCTCACCCGCTCCGTCACCATCCGCGGCGAGCCTTACACGGTGGTCGCCGCCATCAACCGCCAACTCGAACACTACGGCTACCACGCCGGCCAGATCGTCTTCCTCGCCAAACACTTCAAGTCCGCCGGCTGGCGCTCCCTCAGCATCCCCCGCGGCCGCTCCGAAACCTTCAACGCGGACATGAGGGAGAAGCACGGGGAGAAGTAGCCAGTAGACAGTAGTCAGTAGTCAGTAGTCAGTAGTCAGCAGAAAAAAACCTTCGCCTATGAATCTTCCGAGTGTCAGCGTCGGCGGCCGCGGCGCGGAGCCTGCTGGCTACTGACTACCGTCTACTGTCTACTCGCTTTATGCTTCACGCTTACGTCGGGATGGGATCGAACCTCGGCGACCGCGCGGGGAACCTGCTCCTCGGCGTGCGCGGGATGCTGGCGGCCGGCTTCCGCGTCCGGCGCCTCTCCGGCGTCTACGAGACCGAGCCGTGCGGGGTCGGCGAGCCGCAGCCCGCCTACCTCAACGCCGTCGCCGAGCTTGACGCCGCCTCCCTCCCCGCCCCCGAACAACTCCTCGCCCGCCTCCTCCGCATCGAGTACGCCCTCGGCCGGCGACGCCGCCGCCCGCTCGCCCCCCGCACCCTCGACCTCGACCTCCTCCTCTACGGCGACCTCCGCGTCGAGACTGAGTTCCTCACGCTCCCGCACCCCCGCCTCCACCAGCGCCGCTTCGCCCTCGCCCCCCTCGCCGACCTCATCCCCCGAGCCCGACACCCCGCCCTCGACCTGACCTTCGCCGAACTACTCGCCGCCGCCGCGGACGACTCGGCCGTCAGGCCGTGGAGGCCGTCAGGGCACCGGCCGGCCGCGGCGCGGTCTCCTAGCGGTCTACCTTGATGACCATGTCGCGCAAGATGACAACCACCTCCTCCAAGTCGCGCCGGTGGCGGCCCGGCGCGAAGTAAATCTTGTTCAGGATGTAGTCGAGGTCGGTATCGCTCATCTTGTCCGCCACGTCGGTGATGTCGATGATCAGCCGCTCGGCCTGCCCCTTGTTCAACTTGGTGACGATGGTGTCGATCTCGAATTTCTCCTGCGGCGAGTAGATTTCATAATTGACGCCTTTCACGGGCGGGGTCAGCCTCGTGCCGGGGACGGCCCCCACCTCTAGGTCGGCGTGGTGCAAAGCGCTGGCGTCACCCGCCCGCCTGAACTTGACGTTATAGCCCGCCCGCTTTAACACCCGCGCCACGCGCAGCTCCGAGGCCGCCGTCCTCCAATTCTGGTTGATCGCGACGCCGGGCTTCGGGCGCAGCACATTGAGCGCGTCATTGATCTTCTTCTTGAGCAGCCCCTTGTATGCTTCCGTAATTTTCGCGCGCCCCCCGACCTTGACGAGGCCGAGGAGGGCGAAACTGATGGCCCTGCCCGTGACGCCCGCCATCATCATGTTGTCCGGCAGTTCGGGCCGGAGCAGGTTCTCCCAGTCGGCGACGGCCGTCGCCTGCACGTCGAGCAGCGTGATCGAGGCCGTGTCGAGCACCGCGTAGCCGACCAAGGTCTGCATCTCGACGAGGGTGTTGCGGATTGTGTTGGCGATGCCGACCTCGGCGAGGCCGCCGAAGAAGAGGCCGTCGGGGTCGGCGTACTCGACCGGGTTCTGGGCCGCGTAGGCGTACCTGTGCAGCGTCCGCGGGTCGGACTGGTCGCCCCCGAAGGCGTCCATCGAGGAGAAGCGGCCCGTCGCGTTGTTGAGGTATCTGGCGCGCAGGTAGGTCAGCCCCACGTCGGCGTCGCGCCGCTCGCCCTTGTAGAGGTAATGGTTCGGGGTCGCCCCCGTGGACTCCAGAAGGACGCCGAACGAGTCGTAGGTGTAGGTGTCGGTGACCGAGCCGGCGCCGTCCGTCAGCAGGCGCACGTCGCCCCGCCCGTCGTAGCCGTAGAAGCTGGCGGCCCACTGCCCGCCGTCCAGACGGCTCTGGCTGACGAGCCGGTGCCCGTAGGTGTAGACGCGCCGCACGCGCCCGCCCACGATCTCTTCGAGCACCTGCGCGCGGCCGGTCGGGTTGCGGTCGTCGGCGAGGTAGTGGGTCGTCACGCCGCCGGAGGTCTTCGAGGCGAGGTTGCCGTCGCCGTCGTAGGCGAAGGTCACGCCGCCGGCCGCCTTCAGGCGGTTCTCGGAGTCGTAGGCGTAGGTTTCGTCGCCCGACCGCGTGGTGTTGCCGTTGGCGTCGTAACCCTCGGCGCTCAGGCGGTCGCGCGCGTCGTAGCTGTACTTCGCCGCGGGCACGGACGCGACGCTCGACGCGCGCTCCAAGCGGTTGCCCACGGCGTCGAAGCTGTAGGCGATGCTCCCGTTGTTCGCCGCCGAGGGGTCGCCGGTCGCCGTCTCGGAGACGAGGCGGTAGAGGTCGTCGTAGTCGAACCTGACGGCGCGCCCCGTGTGCTCGGTCGCGGAACGTTTGCTGCCCGCCACGTCGAGCGTGTAGGAGTAGCTGGCGAGCGGCCCGCCCCGGCTCAGCGCGACGCCCGTCAGGCGGTCGTCTTGGTCGTAGGTGTAGGCCGTGCGCAGGCCGTTGGCCGACACCTGCTCGGACGGCATCCCCGTGGCGGTGTAGGCGTAGGCGGTCGCGCCCGTGGCGGGGCGCGCGCCGCCCGGCGTGGCGAGGTCGGTGACGGTGGTGAGGCGGTTCAGCGCGTCGTAGGCGTAGGCGACGGAGACGCCGTCGGGGTTCGACGAGCGGGCGCCGAGCAGGTTCGACGCCGCGTCGTAGGTGTAGCTGAGCGTGCCGCGCGGCGTCGCCTTGCTCGCCAGCCGGCCGCGCAGGTCGTAGGTGTAGAGGGTCGTCCCGGTGGCGTCCGTCATGCTCGCGCGCCGCCCCGCGGGCGTGTAGGTGAAGGCGACGGGCGGCTCGCTGAGGCTCGCGTCCGGCGTCCGGCGCACGAGGCGGTTGAGCGCGTCGTAGGCGTAGGCGGTGACCTTCCCCGCGAAGTCGGTTCTGGCGACGAGGTTCCCGGCCGCGTCGTAGGCGTTGGTTTCGGCCGCCCCGAGCGGGAGGACGCGCCTGACGCGCCGCCCCGCCCGGTCGTACTCGAAGGTGGTCGTGCGGCCGAGCGCGTCGGTCTGCGACACGCGCGCGCCGGCCTCGTCGTAGCCGTAGCGCGTCGCCTGCCCGAGGGCGTCGGTGACCTGCGTGAGGCGGCCCGCCGCGTCGTAGGCGAAGCGGGTGGTCTTGCCGGCCCGGTCGGTGGTCGCGACCACCCGGCCGACCGCGTCGTAGCTCGTCGTCACGCTGGAAGAGTCCGGGTAGACGGTCTTCGTCCGGCGGCCGGCGGCGTCGTACTCGTAGCGGAGGGTGTAGTTGCTCGCGTCGGTCACGGACGCGGGGTTGCCGTTGGCGTCGTACTCGCGGACGGTCGTCCGGTTGAGCGCGTCGGTGATTCTGGTGCGCCCGCCGGGGCCCGCGTTCAGCTCGTACTCGTACCTCGTGGCGTTGCCGAGCGCGTCCACCGAGGCCGTGACGCGGCCGAGGGCGTCGTAGCGCGTCGAGACGCCCGAGCCGTCCGCGTACGTCGCCCCGGTCGCCCGGCCCAGCCGGTCGTAGCTGAAGCGCGTCGCGCGGCCCTCGGCGTCCTTCAGCTCCCGCACGCGCCCCTCGGCGTCGTAGGCGGCCTCGACGCTCGTCCCGTCGGGGCGGACGGCGCGGCGCGGGCGGCCCAGCGTGTCGTATTCGTAAGCCGTCTTCCGGCCGAGCGGGTCGGTGAGGGCGACGCGCTGCCCGACGCTGTTGTAGGCCGCCTGCACGGTCGCGCCGTCCGCGTAGGTGGTCTTCAGGGGCCGGTCGAGCTTGTCGTACTCGAACAGCGTCTCCAGCGTCTCGACGCCGGCCGCCGTCGTGCGCGTCGTCCGCACGCTCAGCTCGTTGCCGTTGGCGTCGTAGGTGTAGGCCGCGGTGTGGCCGAGGGCGTCGGTCTCCTTCGAGAGGTTCCCGGCCCGGTCGTACTCGAAACGCGCGACGGCCCCCGAAGCGTCCGTGACCGAGGCGAGCAGCCCGCCCGCGCCGTAGGCGTAGGCGGTGACCTGCCCGAGCGGGTCTCTGACCGAGAGGAGGTTGCCCCTCGCGTCGTAGGTGTTGGCGGTGACGCCGCCGCGCGGGTCGGCGGCGGTGAGCACCTGCCCGCGCGCGTTGTGCGTGAAGCGCTCGACGGCCCCCGAGGGGTGGGTGATGGTGACGAGGTTGCCGGCCGCGTCGTAGGCGTAGGCGGTCTTCTCGCCGAGGGCGTTCGTCTCGCTCAGCTTGTTGTCGCGGGCGTCGTAGGTCGAGGCGGTGACGGCCCCCTCGGCGTCCGTCACGCGGACGACGTTGCCCCTCTGGTCGTACTCGAAGAGCGTCGCGTGGCCGAGCCGGTCGGTGACCAACTCCTGCCGCGCGTCGAGGTCGTGGCGGTAGGTGATCGTCCGGCCGTCGGCGTCGGTGTGGCTGACGAGCCGGCCCGCGGCGTCGTAGTCGTTGCGGACGGGCTGGAGGCCGCGCGGGTCGATGATGCCGAGCAGGCCGTGCGCGTCGTTGTAGGTGAAGCGCGTCTCGTTGCCCTCGCGGTCGCGGAAGGCGGTGAGGTCGCCGCGGGCGTCGTAGGCGTAGGTCATCGCGCTGCCGAGCGGGTCGGTGATGCGCGTGATGCGCCCCTGCGGGTCGCGGGCGAAGGCCACGCCCTTGCCGCTCGAATGGGTGACGCCGTCGCGGCCGACGGTCAGCCGGTTGCCCGCCGTGTCGGTCACGCTGCGGACGCCCGTCTTCTGGTCGATGACGTAGACGAAGCCGCGCTCGTCGGTGAACCGGAAGACTTCCGGGTCGTAGAGGCCGAGGCGCGGGTCGGCCAAGTCGAGCAGCTCGGCCTCGCCGGGGACGGCCCCCTCGACGGCCACGTCGAGCGGCGCCTCCGGGATCAGCGTGCCCCGCGTGCCGGGCATGGGCGTGAAGCCGAACCTCACGAAGTTGAGCGGCGAGACGGCCTGACACTGCTTGGCGACCGTGGCCTGAAACCTGTAGACCCGCTCGTCGGGGAAGGTGACGGTGACGATGTTGGCGCGCGCGGGCTGGACGCAGTAGGAGGGGATGGAGCCGGGCAGCCTGACCTGCTTCCAGTACCTCCCCAGCTCGACGCTCTTCTCCAGACGGATGTTGCTGATGCTCAGGCTCCAGCCGACGCCGAAGTCGCCCCGGCGCTTGTCGCGGCTGTCGTAGGTGCGGATGAGTTTGATGGGGAGGCCGGCGACGGGGATTTCGAGGTCTCTGAAAGAGATGGTGAAGTTGCCGACCTTCTGCTGGCCGGTGACGGTGACGGTCTTGGCGGCCGAGCCGGACTGCCCGTCGGCGTCGGTGGCGGTGAGGCGGATGACGTAGGTTCCGTTGAGGAGCAGGGTCGGGTCGAAGACGCCGAGCGGGGCGTTCGAGACGGCGGCGGCGCCGGTGGCGAAGGTCGTCCACGCGGCGGCCTGCGGCGCGGCCGGGTCGGGGCCGAGGCTGTATTCGAGTTTCCAAGTGCCGTGGCTGACGCTCCCCGTCACACTCGCGCGCGAGGTGATGTCGGCCCCGTCGGCGGGGCTGTTGATGGCGACGGAGGGCGGCGGCGGGAGGGGCGGCAGGACGTTGACCGTCACCTCGTCGCCGGCCTGAAGCATCGTGTCGTTGGCCGAGAGGCGCAGGACGTAGGTGCCGACCTCGCCGAAGGTGGCCGAGGTGGCCGAGGCGTTCGGCTTGCTGAAGCTGACCGCGCCGGGGCCGCTCACCTTCGTCCACGCGACGACGATGACCTTGCCGGGCGGCAGCGCGTCGTCGGTGACGGCGCCCGCGAGCGCGACGGCGCCCGGCAGGTGGACTGACTTGTCCGGGCCGGCGTCGGCCGTGGGCGATCGGTTGACGGTGACGGCCACGTCGTCCGCGCGGGTGAGGGCCGAGTCGGTGGCCGAGAGGCGCAGCACGTACTTGCCGCCCGCGCTGAAGGCGGCCGCGGTCGCGGGCGCGCCCGCGTCGGCGAAGGTCACCTCGCCCGGCCCGCTCACCTTCGTCCACGCGGAGGCGACGGACGAGGCGGGCGGCTGGCCGTCGTCGGTCACCGAGCCGGCGAGCTTGGCGGCCGACGGGAAGTTGATGACTTGGTCGGCCCCGGCCTTGACGACCGGGGGCTGGTTGACGGGGAGCACTTTGATGTTGATTTCGTCCGCGGTCGTGAGGGCCGAGTCGTTGGCCGTGAGGCGCAGCACGTAGTCGCCGGCCGCGGAGAAGGTGGCGGCGGTGGAGGCGGCCGCGGCGTTGGCGAAGGTGACGTTGCCGGGGCCGCTCGCCTTGCTCCACGAGAGGGCCAACGCGCTGCCGGCCGGCTGGCGGTCGTCGCTGGCCGCGCCGGCGAGCGCGGCCTTCGCGGGCAGGGTGACGGTCTGGTCGGGGCCGGCGTTGACGTTGGGCGGGAGGTTGACGGGGCTCGGGTGGACGGTGACGGACACGTCGTCGCTGCGCGTGAGCGCCGAGTCGCCGGCCGTCAGCCGCAGCACGTAGACGCCGGCCTCGCTGAAGGTGGCGGCCGTCGCCGGCTCGTTCGGCTTGCTGAAGCCGACCGCGCCGGGGCCGCTCACCTTCGTCCACGCGGCCGTGAGGGTGCGGCCTTCGGGGAGTTCGTCGTCGTTGACGGCGCCGGCGAGGCTGGCCGCGCCGGGGAGGGTGACGGTCTGGTCGGGGCCGGCGTTGGCGGCGGGCGGCTGGTTGGCCGGGTTGACCGTCACGCTCAACTCGTCGGCCGCGCTCAGTTGCGAGTCGGTGGCCGTCAGGCGCAGCACGTAGGCGCCGGGGAGGCTGAAGGCGGCGGTCGTGTCGGCCGCCTTCGCGTTGGCGAAGCTGACCGCGCCGGGGCCGCTCACCTTCGTCCACGCGAAGGTCACGGCCTTGCCGAGCGGGAGGCCGTCGTCGTTAACGGTCGCGTCGAGCGCGGCCTTCTCCGGCAGTCGAACGGTGCGGTCTTCGCCGGCGCTGACCGCGGGCGCGAGGTTGGGCGGGTAGACTTTGACCTTGAGGTCGTCGACGTTGGCGAGCTGCGAGTCGTCGCCCGCGAGGCGGAGCACGTAGTCGCCCGGCTCCGAGAAGGCGGCCGCGGTGGCGGCCTTCGCCGCGTCGGCGAAGGCGACCTCGCCGGGGCCGGAGAGCTTGCTCCAAGAGACGCTGACGGAGCTGTGCTTCGGCAGCGCGTCGTCCGTGACCGTGCCGGCGAGCGCGGCCGGGGCCGGGAGGATGACGCTCTGATCCGCGCCGGCGTTGACGGTCGGCGGGTCGTTGAAGGGCAGCACGAGCACCGTCAACTCGTCGGCCGAGGAGAGTTCCGCGTCGCCCGCGGTGAGGCGCAGCACGTACTCGCCGGCCTCGGCGAAGGTCGCCGTCGTGGCCGGCACGCGCGCGTCGGCGAACGTGACCTCGCCCGGCCCGCTCACCTTCTCCCAGTTGACTTCGAGGGGGTCGCCCACGCGGCCCGCGTCGCAGGCGCTGCCGGCGAGGTTGGCCGCGTTCGGCATCGTCGCCGTCTGGTCGGGGCCGGCGTTCACGGACGGCGCGGCGTTGGCGGCGGCGGGCAGCCTGTAGCCCTTCGTCCCGACGGTGAGGGCGTAGAGGAAGGGACTCTCGCCGCTGCTGCCGCGCCTGAAGGCGACGCTGACCTTGAGGTAGCGGCCGGCCGGGACGCTGAAGGGCGCGCCGTTCGAGGCGGCCGCGGGCGGCGAGAAGTTGACGCCGTCGCGGCTGCTCGACACGCTCACCTGAAGCGCCGCGTCGCCGCACACGCGGCCGTCCCAACCGCCGACGCCCCACTGCGCGTCGGCGAGCTGGCTGTCGAAGACGCGCGTCCACGTCCCGCCCGAGGGCGCGCCCGACAGCGTGCTCCCGGTCATGTCGCTGTAGTTGTAAAGGTTGCCCTTGAGGTCGATGGTGGTGAGGTCGACCGCGCCGACGCGCGTCTCGCCGTCCTCGCCCATCGGCCCGAGTTCGGGGTCGATGCGCGAGACGGTGCGGCTGTCGTGGTTCGTGGACCAGATTTTGCCCTTCGCGTCCACGGCGACGCCGGTCGGGCCGCCGCCGACGGGGACTTTGCCGACGTAGGTGCCGTCCGGCTTCAGGCGGCCGACCGTGTTCGCCTCCATCGAGTGCGCGACCCAGACGTGGCCGTTGCGGTCGACGACGCAGCCCTGCGCGCGGTGGCTGCCGTGGTTGAAGGTGCCGAGGAGAGTCCCGTCGGGCGCGAACTTGCGGACGGCGTTGCCGGCCCACGCCGTGTTCCAGACGTTGCCCTGCGAGTCGATGCAGAGGCCGTAGCTGTCGTGACCCCAGCCCTGCCAGTTGCCGCCGTTCGCGCCCTTGAGCGGCAGCGCCGTGTCCCACCTGAGCAGCCGCCGCGCCGACCAGATGACGCCGTTCTTGTCGATCAGCCCGCCGTAGCCGCCGTAGCCGACCGACGCCTCCTGCCGCTTGATCTGCCCGGTCTTGCCGTCGATGAGGTCGAACTGCTCGCCGTCCGTGCCGCTCACCCACACGTCGTTAACCGAGTTGACCGAGACGTGGCGCGTGCCGCGCGCGCGCACGCGCGTGTAGTTGATGATGCACTCGTCGGCGGCCGTCGAGACGCCGCCGGCCGTGTCCGCGCCGCCCGCGTTCGTCCACGGGCGCAGGTCGCCGAAGCCCGTCGAGGTGTCGATCACGCCGTTGCCGTTGCGGTCGACGCACTGGCCGTTCTCCTGAAGGCCGACGCGGAGCACGCTGTTGCCGTTGCGGTTCGAGGCCCAGACGTTGCCGTTGAGGTCTACGGTGGTGCGCGACGGGTTGCGCGGCTGGCCGGCGGGCGACGTGAAGTACTCGCCGAGCACCTTGCCGGTGTCGGTGTCGATCTTGACGAGGGTTCCCTTCGACGAGACGGCGACCCAGATGAAGTTGAAGGGCGTCGCCTCGTTGCTCAGGCGGAGGTGGTTGAACTCGTCGCGGACGACGTTGACGCCCTCGCCCTCCGTGAGGTCTGCCTCTTCGCCGTAGGTCGGCTCCGCGGGCGGCGAGGTCACGGTGACGGTCGCCTCGTCGCTCGCCGAAAGCGCCGAGTCGCTCGCGCTCAGGCGCAGCACGTAGACGCCTTCGGCGCCGAAGGTCGCGGAGGTCACGGCCCGCGCCGGGTCGGCGAAGGCGACCGCGCCGGGGCCGCTCACCTTCGTCCACTGGACGGCGAGCGCGGAGCCGGCGGGCCGGCCGTCGTCGGTCGCCGCGCCGTCGAGCGCGGCCGGGCCGGGCAGCACGATTGAGAGGTCGGGGCCGGCGTCAACGACCGGCGGCCGGTTGGGGTTGAGCACGTTCGTGGCGGCGACTGCCGAGACGGGGCCGTAGCCGTTCGCGATGGCGTCGCGCCACGTCAAAGTCGCCTGCGCGCTCACCTCCCCTTCGGGCTGCGCGGCCGGGACGGCGAAGTCCGCGACGGCCGACTGCGTGTCGCCGGGCTGGAGCGCGGCGACGGGCAGCGCGACCGGCTGCGCGCCCCCGCCGGGCAGCGTCAGGCTCAGGCCCGCGACCGCGGCCTCGGCGTGGCCGACGTTCTCGGCCGTCACGCGGTAGGTGATCGTCTCGCCGGCCTCGACCGTCTCGGGCGCGCTCAAGGAGAGGCGGACGACCGGCAGCACCTCGACGGCGCGCGGCGCGGCGAGGACGGGGCCGTAGTTGTTGCCCTGCGCGTCGGCCCACTCCAACGCGAGCGCGAAGTCGAGCGGGCGCGTGTCCGCGGCGCGCAGGCGCGTCTCGTAGTCGGCGTCGGACTCGGCCGCGTCTTTCGGGGCGACGGGCGGCGCGGTCAAAGTCGTCTGCACGTCGGCCGAGTTGTCGGCCGCGAGGTCGAAGGGCGCGGCGTCGAAGACCGTCCCGTCGGGGCCGGTGGCGCGCAGGCGCGCGCGCAGGGCTTGGCCGCTGCCGGTGTTGCGCACGCCGGTCGGGAGCGAGAGTCTCTGGCCGGGCAGCATCGAGGGCGGCTGCGGCGCGGTCTGCGACAGGATGGGCACGCGCTCGACGCTCGAACACTCCTGCTCGATGGCGCCGTAGGCGTTCCCGAGCGCGTCGCGCCACGTCACGGAGGCCGCGGCCCTGAGCGCCTTGCCGTCGAGCGAGCGGAGGCGCGCGAGGTAGTCCGCGTCCGTCTCGGCCGGGCCTTTCGGGGCGACGGGCGGAACCGACCAGTTGACGGTCGAAGAGAAGACTTGGCCCGGCTCAAGGTTGCCGGTCTCGACGCGGGCCGTCGTCCCGTCGGGCAGCGTGACGACGGCCGCGATGGCTGCCGCCGCCGCGCCGCCCACGTTCGTCAGGCGGACGACGTAAGGCACGGCCGCGCCCGGACTGACGCATGACGCGGCCGAGATGCCGACGGCGAGGCGCGGGATGCGGAGCCGACTGAGCGAGGCGACCTCGACCGGCGCGGGCGCGCGCCCCGCCGCGTCGCGGAAACTGACGACGCCGAAGGAGGCGTAGACCGTCCCTTCGGCGGCCCCGAGCCTCTTCTGGTAATCCTGACTCGACTCGCCCTCGCGCCGCGCCTCAAGCGCGGGCACGGTCGCGCCGAAGGTGCGCGTCTGGCTGCCGCCCGCGGGCAGCGCGCCGAAGTCGGCCGAGGCCGCGGGCGGGACGAGGTTGGTGAAAGTCTCCTGTGCGTTGACGCCGGAGGCGGCGGCCGAAGAGGTGTTCGAGACCGTCAGCGCGACGTTGAAGCTCTGGGCGGGGAGGACGGCGGCCGGCTGCGTCTGCGAGGCCGCGAGCGCGGGCGCGGCGGCGAAGACGCCTTCGCCGTCGGCGATGACGGCGACGACGCGGCCGAAGCCGGGCTTGCCGGGGACGGCCCCGTAGGCGGGCTGCGGGTCGACCTTGACGACGACGAGCGCGGCGACGTTGCCGAAGTCGGGCGCGCCCGCCTTGTCGGCGCTCGTCGTGACGATGACGCCGATGTGCTCGGGGATGGTCTGGGGCGGGAAGCTCTGCCCCGGCTTCGTGCTCCAGCAGGAGTTGTCGAGCGGCGGCCGGCTCCCCGTCCTCACGTTCACCTGACACAGCCCGAACTGGCGCACCGTGTCGGCGTAGCCCTTGAAGTCGTTGTGGGCTTTGTAGTCGCCCTGCGCCACCTGCTTGGCCCACGAGTGGCCCCAGAAGTTGACGCGCTGGCCGAGGCGCAGGCGCTCGCTGTTGCCGCCCCAGACGACGAACGACGTGCGGAGGTAGGCCGTCACCTCGGCCGAGGCCGAGGCCGGGCCGCGGCAGTCGTCGCCCGCGAAAGTGATCCGCAAAGGCGCGCGCTCGAAGGTCTCGGCCGCGGGCAGCGTGACGCCGGCCGTGGCGACGCCGCGCGCGTCGGTCGTCGCGGAGACGCCGACGGAACCGACCTCGAAGCGCACGGCCGCGCCCGCGACCGGGCGGCCGGTGAGCGCCTCGACGAGCGTCGCGCTGACGGTCTCGGCCGCGCCGGAGGCGAGCGTCGTCGGCCCCGTGTACCTGAGCACGGCCGAGACGCGCTCGACCCTCACCGCGGCCGAGTCGCGCGCGGTCGCGTAGGCGTCGTCGCCGCCGAAGACGACTTCGAGCGGGAGCGGGGTCGCGGCGGGCGGCGGGACGAGCGAGGCGCCGGCCACGCCGTTGTCGTCCGTCGTGGCCGAGGCCGTCAGTCCGCCGACGCCGAAGTCGAGGCGGCGTCCGGCGAGCGCGTTGCCGCACTCGTCGGTGAGCCGCGCCGAGACGGGCAGAGGCTCGCCGCAGTTGGCGAAGACCTGACCCAGATAAGTGAGCCGCGCGGCCCGCGGGGCGGAGGTCGCGGCGGGGCAGGAGGCGGCCTGCGCGCCCGCGCGCGGAGCGACTGCCGAAGAGAGCCCGCCGGGGTTCGCTTCGCCCGCCGCCGCGGAGCCC
>Ga0196962_10000268_pt1 | contig 24754 bp, 26 predicted proteins | sample S3v_20metaG_FD_183186 | JGI IMG/M metagenome (GOLD analysis project Ga0196962, IMG submission 183186) | Soil microbial communities from Anza Borrego desert, Southern California, United States - S3+v_20 | ecosystem: Environmental > Terrestrial > Soil > Desert | place: USA: California | collected...
TCGCGCTTGTGCTCTTGCAGCATCTCTTTGGTCTGGGGGTCGTCGGTGGTGGAGATCATGGAGTCGATCATCTTGAGGTCGTTCTGCTCCATGGCGTGGGCGTCCTCGACGTAGTCGGCCAGCTTCTCCTTGAGCTTGTCGTCGGCCATGTCCGTTACCTCCTTGGGGTAGCTCTTCGGTTTCCTAACCATGTGCTCGACGCTCACAACCCATAAGACAGGCACGCGACCCAAAATGGTCCGAAAGATGCAGCCAGCCTATACCCTTGTGCCACTGTGTAGGCCACAATACCTACACCCGAGGCATAGGAATCACATGCCGCGGTTTGACATGGACTATTTCGGGGGATGAGACATTTCGTCGAACGAACAAGAAGCCCACGCAGCTTACTCTAACGCTTTATCGATTAACGGAAACGTCAGGAATCAAGGATGGTACGTACGGCACGGAAATCGTATGGGTAGCGAAGGAAGGCCTTGGTCGTCAAGGGGGCACGCAAAGACTCGGGCCTCCGGAGGTGTCGGCGCTAGCGAAGGCTTCGCCCCGGTACGCGTCGTGTGGATTTGCGCACTTTGGGCACTCATACACAGCATACTTGCCTCCAAGCAAATCAAGGATCTGACCCTACGAATCGCCGGGCCGCGCTACCGTGACGGCCTGTACCGCTTCTCCTTCAACGCCCAGTCAGTGGTGTCGCTCCTCTGGGCCGCGCGGCAGTTCTCGCGGCTGCCGGATCAGGAACTCTACCGTGTGAGTCCCCCCTGGTCTTGGCTCTTCCGAGCCAGCCAGGCTGCCTCTTTGGGCGTCTTGCTCTCGGGCGTGCGGGTCATGGGGATATTACGTTTCGCTGGAGTAACGCCACTGCGGGACCTCCTTACAGGAAGTGATGTTCGTCCCGCCCCTGAGGCCCAAGGACCTCCGGTCGGCTCCGACGACGAGATGGTGAGAGCGGGAGCGTTCCGCTTCAGCCGCCACCCAGGTAACCTCGGTGCTCTGGGATTCTTCTTGTTCTTGCCTCGCATGACGGCAAACCGTGCCATCCTAGTGGCGCTCGTGGCGCTCTACGTAGTCTTGGGTTCGATGCACGAGGAGTACAGGCTGCGGGCGGCCCACGACGCTGCCTACGAGCGCTACCGGAGGGCGGTGCCGTTTCTGCTCCCCGGTCGCCCACCAGGGTAGGCGCGCTACGATGGATTCTGCGGCCCGCTGCATGGGGATCGACCAGATATCGAAGTTGGCAGTCACGAAAGGAGGAGAGGCGTGAGCCGATTAGATCCTCGTCTATCCAAGGCGGTCACCGCACACTCCTCGATCGTGGCCGCCCTGAACGTCATCCACTCGCTGCGGACCCGGGGCTTACGCCGCACCCTGCTCTTCGCAGCATTGGGGAACGCCATACCGTTTCTGGGCGAACTCCTGGCTATCCACATCCTGAGAATGCTACGCCACCACGCCCAGCCCCAATTTAAGGGTGTGCCTCTGGCCATCGCCCTCGGCTGGTACAACGTGGGCTACACAACCTTGGCAATCGTGAAAGGCGCAATCAACAACGCTGCCGATCCGCAGGGCAGGAATAGCCTGGCCCTGGCATCCGCCACGGCGCTAGCGGCTACCAACCTTGATCTCCTGCTTGACCCCTTCGGCTTGGCATTGGGTCTGTGGGAGTGGAGCGAAGATGGCCCTTACGCCTCTGAGGTCAAGGGGCCGAACGGCAAGCGTGGCGTTCCGCTGCCTAACTTCGCTGGCTGGCTGGCCTTGACGACCGGCGTTACGCTAGCGTACCAGCGCCTCCAGATCACAGGCAACGTCGCCGACATGCCTGATCCAGATGACAGGGGTGGCCCAGGGGCCGAACGCGCGGCAGCACTTCTGCTGCTCTCCTACTATCTGCCAGCAGCGGTATGGGCGCTGAAGCAGGAGAGGCGCAAGTACCTGCTCTATTCGGCGCCCTTTGCCACAATGTTGTGTGCAGCGCTGAAGTGACGTTCGGCTGCTTTTTAGCAGCTCTCTGAGTGAGCATTATGCGCTCACGATAGTGATGCCGTACGGAGAGCCAACGAGTGGACTCGAACCGCTGACCTAGAGTCTCATCATGAATGAGATCTAGAACGAGCATGGGCTTGCTGGAAGCCGGTACGGAGCGGATTTGATCCCTAACGCGCATACCCTGCACTGCGATTAGAATTCATCTTTGCTACAGAGATTGGCAAGCTCCTTGACGCAACATAAACCAACGGAGCTTCAAGGCGTTGCTCCTATATGCTGGGCTACGCCCCATCCGCTTCCACGACCTCCGCCACACTGCACCTTAGGAGAGGAGCTCACCCAGGATCGTTAGAGGAACTCCTTGGCCACACCACCATAGGCATCGCCCTCGACACCTACTCTCACGTCCTCTTCGACATGCAGAACCACCTCACCAGAGCCCTCGAAGACGCTCTAAGCTATCGGGTTGCAGTACGCTTGGCAGTAGATAAGGTCCCGAGCCAATTCTGGACCTCATTTTCACCTTGCAGGACTTCCACGTTTTACCTGCAAACAGAAGGAAAAGCGGAGAGGGTGGGATTCGAACCCACGAGACGACTTAACACCGCCTACGCGATTTCCAATCGCGCTCCTTCGGCCAACTCGGACACCTCTCCGGGAGCGACGCAAAGGAGTCTACCAAAAAGCGAACCTACTGCTACATCTATTTATCCGCTCTCGGTCGGATAGCCGGCGTCCATCCAGTCCTGTTTGCCGCCCTCGTACTCGAAGGCATTCTCGTAACCCATAGCCGTCAGTTCACGGACGACCCGCGTCGAGGAGTGTCAGTCGAAGCTCGAGCAGTAAGCCACCACCTCGGTAGTCTTGTCTGGCAGAAGGTCTGGGATGGAGTCCATATCCTGGAACCGGGTCGCACCCGGTAGATGGACCCGCTCGTAGGAGGCTTCGGAGAGTGCTTCGAGCAGGACGAAATCGTCGCCGCGGTCGATCTTCTCTCTCAAGTCTTCGCGGCTTATGGTCTTCACGATGGTCTCCCTTCCACAGGACGCAGTATGAGGAGCGGGATCTCTCGCTCCGTCTTCTTCTGGTAGTCGTCGTAGGCTGGATACATCTCGACCATCTTCTGCCAGAGGCGTGCCTTATCCTCGAGGTCTGCCACTTCGGCTTCGACTTGCACCTCACGGTCCCCGATCTCGACCGTCGCTTCCGGGTTGGCCCTCAGGTTCAGATACCAGGCAGGGTGCGTCGCCGCACCGCCTTTGGAGGCGATAACGACGAAATCCTCGCCGTCCATGACGTAGAGGAGCGGGCTCGTATGCTTCTTGCCGGACTTCCGACCCACGGTGTTGAGGAGCAGGATGGGACCCTTGCCCATACGGCCGAACACCTTGCCGCCCGTGGCGCGGTACACCCCCGCGTGCGCGACGCTCCCCAGCTTCAATGCCAACCTGGCCGGACCTGAGAGATCCTTCTCGGTGGTCCTCTTGCCTTCGCTCGCAGTCATTCGGCGCTCCTTTGCTATCCGGCCCTCTCCGCGCGACGGAGACCGTAGACGGCCCAGAGGGCGAGTACCAGTATGAGTACCGCGCTTATGATGAAGGCCGAAGCCACACCCGTCGGGTCGCCGGCCAGAAAGCCACGGGCGGCTTCTAGGATGGCGGTGAACGGGTTGAGACGGGCGACGGCCTCGAGCCAACCCGAGAGCAACTTCAGCGGCACGAAGACCGGCGCCAGAAACAGGACGAGGAAGATCGGCGTGCGTATCACGGGGCCGGCCTGCTGGGTGCGGAGCAGCATAGCCACCCCCGCACCGAAGAGGGTCGCCGCTATATTGGCGAGCAGCGCGAGGGCGACGAGGCCGAAGAAGTCATAGCCGCCGCTTATGGGCATCCCCGTGACCAGCGCGATCACGGTGACGAGAATCCCCGTCATGGCGGCACGCACGATCGAGGCGATGGTGTAGCCGAGGATGATCCCATACCTGTTCGAGGCGGCCAGCATGAGCCTCCTGGCGAAACCGTTCTCGAAGTCGCCAGCGATCGAAAATCCCGTGAAAGCCCCGCCCATCGAGACGGCCTGCAACAGGGCCCACACGTACTGGAACGCGATGTAGCCGGCCGCGTAGTCGAAACCGGGCACGTCGGCCACCCTCGTCAGGCCGCCGGCGAAGGCGACGAAGAAGAAAAGCGGGAAGAGCGCGGGGGCGAGGAAAGCGGGGTTCGTGAAGTACTTGTATATCTGGCGCCCCGCCACGGCAAACGCCACATCGAAGAAGCCGCCCATCCCTACGCCACCCTCGTCTTGAGCGACGCCGCAGCCCCGCCGATGGCGACCACGACGATCGCCAGGGCGAATCCGAATCCGAGGAGAAGGGCCTGCGGGTCCCAGCCGGTGATCACCAGGCTGCGGATACCTTCGACCAGGTAAGAGATAGGGTTGATGGTCGCGATAAATCGGAACCAGTCCTGCTCGATCAGGTCCCGCGGCAGGTTGATCGACGACAGAAAGATGGCCACGAAGAACAGCGGGAACGCACTCTCTACCGCCTCCACAGAACCGGTCTTTATCGCGAGTATCGCCCCTATGCCACCGAACCCGAGGGCGACGAGCACGGTAAGGAGCACGATCACGACCATGCCCAAAAACCCGCTACTCACGTCGACGCCCATCAGCGACCCGATCGTGAGGAAGACGATGCCTTGCAGAAAGCCGAGCGCGACCACCCCGGTCAGCATCCCTCCCAGCAACGCCACGGGACGCATCGGGGTGAGCGAGAGCCTGTCGAAGAAGCCGCTCTCGATGTCGCGGGCCAGGTCCGCGCCGGCCGTGATCGCGCCGAATAGAGAGGCCTGTATGAGCGGGAAAGCGAACGCGAAATCGAGATATGAGTCGGCAGGGAAACCGGGGATCTTCGAGGCGGCGTCGAGTCCGTTCGCGTTGATGGAGAAGAACAACATCGGGAAGAGTAGAGAAGGTACGATGACCGCGGGTTGCCTCAGGGTACGAACCGTGGAGCGGCGTGCGATCGCCATAACTTCGGTGAGGAATGTCGAGAACCTCACGCGTGCACCTCGTCCATCTCACCCTCTTCGTCCTCCCCGGCTCCTTCCAGCGAGCGTCCCGTCTTGGCGAGGAAGACGTCGTCGAGGCTGGGCTCGTCCAGACGGAGGTTGGCGACGCGTAATTCCCCCCTATCGAGGGCGCGCACCACGTCGGCGAGGCCGGCGGCCCCGCTGGAGAGCCTCACGGCCACGGCGCCTGGTTGGGCCGGGATCTCCTCTCCAAACTCCCGAAGCACGCGTGCGACGGCGTCGCGCTCCGAGCGCTCGGCGGGCGTCGCCTCGACACTGGGGCGTCCGATCTCGGCCTTCAGGGCCTCCGGGGTGTCCTCGGCGACGATCTTGCCGCGGTCGATGATCCCGACTCGGTCGGCAAGCACGTCCGCCTCCTCGAGGTACTGGGTCGTCAGGAACACGGTGACGCCCTCATCGCGCGCCAGCCTGCTGACCTCGGCCCACAGCGCGCTGCGGCTCTGCGGGTCCAGGCCCGTCGTCGGCTCATCCAGGAAGAGGATCTGCGGACCGTGCACCAGCGCGAGGGCGAGGTCGAGGCGGCGCTTCATCCCGCCCGAGTAGCCGCGTACTTTCCTGTCCGCAGCCTCCTCGAGACCGACGCGCTCCAGCAGCTCCTGCCCGCGACGTTTGCGCTCCTTGCGCGAGAGTCCGTGCAACGCGGCCTGCAGGCGAAGGTGCTCGCGGCCCGTCAGGAAAGGATCCAAAGCCGCCTCCTGCAGCGCCGCCCCGATAGAGGCCCGCACCTGCGGTCCCTCATGCACGATGTCGTAGCCGGCCACGGTGGCCGTGCCGCTCGTGGGCGGAAGGAGCGTAGTCAGCATAAGAACCGTCGTCGACTTCCCAGCCCCGTTCGGACCGAGGAAGCCGTAGACCTCGCCCGGCTCCACACGCAGGTTTATCCCGTCTACGGCCCGCGGTCCCTTCCTGAATTCCCTGACGAGGTTCTGGACCTCTATGCCCCTCTCCCGGCCCACTAGGCGGCCACCTTCAGGCCCGTCAGTTCCTCGCTGATCTCCCAGAGCCTGCGGCGGGCAGCGGGATCGTAGGCCACCTTCTTGGCTTCGATCTCCTTGCGGTCAAAGTAGTACTTCCCGCTAACCCCCTCGACCTCGGGCGAGGAAGCGAGCCAGACCAGGGTATCAGCGCCCCGTTCTGGCGAGCGCATGAAAGGCTTGAAGGTCCTGAAAAAGAGCGCCATCGGGCCCCTGTTGTTCTGGCCGAAGTTCGTGCCCACCGAGCCAGGATGGAGACAGTTCGCACTAACGCCCGTACCGTTCAGGCGCTCCGCGAGCTCGTAGGTGAACATGATGTTGGCGAGCTTGGTCATCCCGTAGACGGGGAAGCCCCTGTACTTGCGCCTGGACTGCAGGTCGTCGAAGTCCATAGTCCCCCAACGCTGCGCCTCTGAGGAGACGGTGAGCACACGGCTCGGCGCGCTACCTTTGAGCCGGTCTAGCAACAGGTTGGTGAGCAAGAACGGCGCCAGATGGTTTATCGCCAGCGTCGTCTCGATGCCGTCCGGGGTCTCCGTCCGCTTGCTCTGCACCAGCCCGGCGTTGTTGACGAGCACATCGATTCTGTCGTGGCGCTCCTGGAACTCTTGGGCGAATCCCCTGACCTCGCTCTGCACGGAGAGGTCAGCCAGCAGCAGTTCCACAGATTCGTTGTGGCTCCGGGCGCTAATCTCCTCGATCGCCGCTTCACCGCGCTCCCGATTGCGCCCCACAACGACGACGTTCGCGCCCATCGCCGCCAGTGCCACCGCCGCCGCCTTCCCGATACCGGAGGTGCCGCCCGTGATGAGGACAGTCTTACCTCCCATACCGCCGTTCGAATAATCCAAAACCTCTCCTGCACTAGAGATCGTTCTTTACCTTGAGTCTATACCGCTTTCGCGTCCACGCACCGTGAGCGGAGCCACGCGCTACCCGTCCGTTCCTCTCGAGTGAGGAGTGGACGTGGGGCCTGAAGGTTAATTAGACTGGCTGCCTATGGCACCAGAGACAGAACCCCTCGACGTCCTCACCATCGGGGAGATGGTCGTCGATTTCATCTCCGTGGAGAAGACCGATACGTTGAGTAATGCGTCGACCTTCGAACGGCATCTAGGAGGGTCGCCGGCCAACATCGCGGTCTACGTCTCCAAACTCGGGGGCACCTCGGCGGTGATCGCCAAGACCGGGATCGGGGCTATCGGGCAATTCCTCAAGAGTGAGCTCCAGCGCCACGGCGTCACCACGGACTACCTGCTTATGGACCACCGCACGCACACCACCGTCATCTTCATCTCCTCCACCGCAGCGACCCCTGATTTCGAAGAGTTCCGAAGCGGCGACTCTCTGCTCAGGCCACAGGAGATCTCCGAAGAGGCCATCTCGCGCGCCAGGATAGTCCACGCGTCGACCTTCGCACTCTCTCTCGAACCTTGCCGTTCGGCGGTGCTAGAAGCCTTCCGCAAAGCGCGTGAGATGGGCAAGATCGTCTCGCTCGACCCGAACTACAGCAGGCGGGTCTGGCCCGACTACAAGGAGGCCAGGAAGGTCATCCGCGATGCCTATCGTCACGTCAACGTGACCAAGCCCTCCGCCGTCGACGCCAGGCGGGTCTTCGGCCCCGACTACCAACCCGAGCAGTACATCGAGATGTTCCACGACCTCGGCGCCGAGACCGTCATCTTTACCATGGGCGAGGAGGGCAACCTCATCTCCGAGAACGGCAGGATCACGACCCACGTCCCCGCCAGGCCCGTCGAGGTCGTCGACGTCACGGGTGCCGGGGACGCCTTCTGGGCGGGCTTCCTCACGGCCACACTCGACGGCAACTCGGCCGAACGATCCGTGCTCTTCGCCCGTGAGGTCGTGGAGCGGAAGCTGACGACCAAAGGCCCTCTGCCCTCCGAGATCGAGCGCGAGGAGCTTTACGCCGGCCTACGAAGGAGTCAAGGCGCAAAGTCCGACGGACAGAAAGGATGAGCGGATGCACGTCGCCTTCATAAACCCGCAGGGGAATTTCGATCCCGACGACTCCTACTGGACGGCCCACCCCGACTTCGGCGGGCAGCTCGTCTACGTCAAGGAACTGGCGCTGGCCATGGGCAACCTTGGTCACAAGGCGGACATCGTGACGCGCCGGATCGTAGACCCCGAGTGGCCCGAGTTCGCCTCGGACACAGACGCGTATCCGGACGTCCCGAACGTACGCATCCTCCGCATCCCTTGCGGCCCTGACACGTTCCTGGCCAAAGAGGAGCTCTGGCCCTATCTCGGCACCGAGTTCGTGCCGCGTCTGCTCGAGCTCTACGAGAACCAGGGATCGATGCCCGACGTCGTCACGGCCCACTACGGCGACGGGGGGCTCTGCGCGGCCCTGATCGAGGAGCGCACGGGGATCCCTTTCAGCTTCACGGCCCATTCTTTGGGCGCGCAGAAGTTGGACAAGATGGGGATCCCACGCTCAGATATCGCCGAGGTCGACGCCCGCTACCACTTCTCGAGGCGCATCGTGGCAGAGCGTCTGGCGATGAACCGCTCCAACGTCAACGTCACGAGCACCTCCCAGGAGCGCTTCAACCAGTACACCCATAACGCCTACAGGGGCGCCGTCGACCCTACGGACGACGAGAGGTTCGCGGCCGTTCCGCCTGGCGTCGCCCTGCACATCTTCGACAAGTCGGCCCGCTACCAAGAGGAAGAAGCGGTCCGAGAGCACGTCAGGGCATCCCTGGAGCGCGACCTGAGTCCAGACCGCGCCGGCCTCCCTTGTGTGGTCGCCTCGAGCAGGTTGGATCCCAAAAAGAACCATCTGGCGCTCGTCGAGGCGTTCGCGGGGAGCCCTACCCTGCGCGAGTCGGCGAATTTGGTGATCCTGACCGGAAGCCTGGACGATCCGCTCGAAGACTACGGCGCTGCCAAGGACGAAGAACGCGCCGTCCTCGACTCCCTGATGGAGGTCATAGACAGGGCGCGGATGCGGGGCGAGGTCTCGATGTTCGCCGTTCGCGGCCAGCGGGCGCTGGCCGCCACATACCGCTACCTAGCAGAGCGGCGCTCAGTTTTCGCGCTCACGGCGCTTTACGAGCCGTTCGGGCTCGCTCCCCTGGAGGCGATGGCCGCGGGCCTTCCCGCGGTCGTCACCAAGTTCGGCGGCCCAAGCGAGTCAATGCGGGAGGGCGATGAGGAGTACGGCATCCTCGTCGACCCGACCGACCCGGAGGAGGTGGGCGCCGGGCTCCACACCCTGACAGGCAGCCAGGAGCTCTGGGAACTCTACGCCAGAGCCGGCTACGGTCGCGTGCTCGCCCGCTACACCTGGGAGAAGACCGCTGAGGGATACCTCGAAGCGATCTCGGGCAGGAGCGACGCTGTGAGAGGGCGTGAGGAGGACGCAACGACCCTGCACGCTGGCGACGACCAGGGGGTTATCTCCGAGGCCCGTTCCCCGGCGCGGCTTGAGATCCCACCTTACTTCACAGACCCGGCCTCGGGAGACGGTGTCTCGCTGGAGGGGCTGGACGAGCTCTACTACAGGCTCGACCTCCTCGCCGTCGGGGAGACGATGGTCGACTTCATCTCGCACGAGATGGCCAATTCTTTGAGGACGGCGGGCCAGTTCTCCCGCTACCTCGGCGGCCAGCCGGCGAACGTCGCCGTCTACGTGGCCAAACTCGGGGGACGCTCGGCCATAATCACGAAGCTCGGGTCCGACTACTTCGGCGAGTACGTCGAGGACCAGCTCCAGCATCACGGCGTCAACACCGAAGCCGTAAGCCGCACAAACGAAGCCTCGACGACCAACGCCTTCGTCACCCGCACCGTCACCGTCCCTGACTTCCAGGTCAACAGGGGCGCCGACGCCCTCCTCGCCGTTCGCCAGGTAGACGAGGAGATGATCTCCAGGGCCCGCATCGTCCACACCTCGGCTTTCGCCCTCTCGAAGGACCCCCAGCGCCTCGCCGTCAGGCGGGCCATGAGGCTGGGTAGCCGCCTCGGCAAGATCGTCACCCTCGACCCGAACTACGATCCACGCGTCTGGCCAGATAAGGTCGAGGCCTGGGAGGTTCTCGCCGAGGTGATGCCCTACGTAACGATAGTCAAGCCCTCACTCGAGGACGCCCGCCACCTCTTCGACGTGAACATGGACGAGGAGACGCTGGAGGAGACCGCCATCAGCGAGTTCCACGATCTCGGCGCGAAGGTCGTCATCCTCACCCGCTCCGGCGGCGTGGTGACCGTCTCGGACAACGGTAATCTGGAGCGCGTCGGCCCTTTGCCGGAGGTAGAGGTCTCGCACGTCACGGGCGCCAGCGACGCCTTCTGGTCTGCGCTCCTCATGGCCCGCCTCGACGGTAAGGACTGGCAGGAGGCCGTCCGCTTCGCCCACGAGGTAGCGAGCCTGAAATTGAGGGCCGAGGGACACGTGGAGCGTATGATCGACCGCGAGGGCCTCTACGCAGGCCTGAAGTCCGCCGGAGAGCGGACTCCATAGCCGATGGTATCCGAACGCAAGATAACGGACCTTCCCGACCTGATCTCCGACCTCTCCCCGGAAGACCGCATCCTCGCAAACCGCATCTTCGACGTCTCGACGACGACGGGACGTCTCGCCCCGCCTGAGGCTATGCACGCCTGGATCGAGAAGTCCTTCGGCTCGGTGGACCACGTCACCGCCCAGCGCATCGTGAAGGTCACGAACCGCATCACCCTGGAAGGCACGCTCTTCAACGAGTTGCGGGCCTCCCGTCCACTCGACACGGGCGTCAGCCTGGACCTCGACCGCGAGATAGCGGCGACCGAGGGAGATCCGTTTTGCCACCCAAAGGAAGGCACGCCGGCCGACGTCTTCGGCCGCGTGGAAGGCGACCACGCGATCTCGGCCTCGAACGTCGCCAAGTACGACGGCTTCCACGGCGTCATCGTCTTCGACTATCACAACCCCCTCCACCTAACGCCCGAGAAGGTCTCAGGCTACGTCTCTGTAGGCCTAGAATGGGGCCTTAAGGCCCTCCAGGCCGACCCCGAGGCGTGCTACCCCTTCCTGATGTGGAACTGCCTCTGGCGGGCAGGCGGCTCCATCATCCACGGGCACGCGCAGGTCACGGCAACCCGAGGCTCCCACTACCCGAAAGTCGAACGCCTCCGCCGCAACGCTTCGGCCTACAAACTGGAGCACGGCTCCGACTACTTCGAGGACCTCCACGGCATCCACGCATCTCTCGGCCTGGACGTCCCGCTGGAAGGCACACGCGCGTTCGCGAGCCTCTCCCCCATCAAGGAGAAAGAGCTCGTCGTGATCGGGAGCGAGCCCGGAGACGAATCTCTGGGCCACGCGGTCGGCGCCTTGCTGCAAGGTTACGTCGAAGCCCTCGGAGTCCGCGCCTTCAACGTCGCCTTCTACATGCCCCCACTCGCTCCCACGCAGGAGGACTGGACGGACTTCCCGACGGTCGTCTACATCGTGGACCGGGGCGACCCGTCCAACCGTACCTCGGATATAGGAGCGATGGAGCTCTACGCGGCCTCCGTCGTCGCCTCCGACCCCTTCCGAGTCGCCGAAGCTCTGCGCGAGCGAAGGTCAGACTACACAGTAGGGGCCAAACGGCCAGCGGTCGATAAGGGCGCCCGGTGAGAAGGCCTATTCCGGCATCTCGACGCGATCTCCAACCCTTACACCCCGCTCTTCGAAGAAGCCCCGGTTCACTTCGAGGGTGTACTGGGCGGGCTCGGCGGAGACGTAGTGGGGAGGTTCATCGTCGAGGGGCTTCATATCCTGGATGTCTATGATGCGACTCTCCGAATCGATGAAGGCAATAGAGAGCGGTATCAGGGTGTTCTTCATCCAGAAAGAGAGTTCCCGCTCTTCGGGGAAGACGAAGAGCATGCCCCTGTTCTCCCCTAGCGTCGTCCTGTCCATGAGACCCTTCGCCTGTTCGGCCACGTCATCGGCAACCTCGACCCGCACCTCGACCTCCTTCCCTCCCGAAGCGTCGATAACCAGCGTGCGGAGCCCCGATGGTCCTGACGTAGTCTCTTCTCTCCCCACAGCGGTGGTGTCGGAAGCCTGAGAGGTTCTCTGGCTTTGTGTGTCGGGGTCGGCCTGGGGATCACCGCAACCGACCAGGAGCAGGGCAAAGACGACAACGATCCTCCTGAATCTCACCGGAGCACGAACTCTACTCGTTTGTTCTGGCGGCCCTTGCTCTTGTGGCCCGTGATCTCCATCCTCCCGACTTCGCGCGTGTTGGCGACGTGGGTCCCGCCATCGGCCTGCGTATCGAGGCCCTGTATCTCCACGATCCGAATACGCCGCACCCTCTCGGGCACCAGGTTTACCTGGGTACGGATGAGGTCGGGATTCTCGAGCGCCTTCTCACGCTCCAGCTCGTAGACCCTTACAGGACGTTCTTCGGCGAGAGCCCCGTTCGTCAGGCGTTCGATCTCACCGACGATGTCGACGGTCCACTCGCCGGGGAAAGAGAAGTCCATCCTGGCACGGTCCGCGCGCATCTGGCCGCCCGTGACCCTGGCGTCGAAGTTGCGCCAGATCACACCCGAGAGGACGTGCAGCGCCGTGTGGTATTGCATGTGGGCGAAGCGACGCCCCCAGTCCAGCTCGGCCTTCAATTCCTGTACGGTATCAGGGATAGGTCTGTCCATGACGTGGACGATCCCGCCGCCTTCTCGCCTCACATCTACGACCATAGCCTCGATAGGACCGATGCCGAGAGACCCCTTGTCCGGCGGCTGGCCTCCGCCGCCAGGATAGAATGCTGTCCGGTCGAGTATCACCTCACGACCGTCCAGCTTTACGACGCGCGCGTCGAACTCCTTTGTGTAGGAGTCTGTCAGAAAGAGCTCTTCGGTCATTTCAGCACTTCAGCATTTCAGCACGCTCAGCCCTTCGGGCTTCGCTTGTCAGCACGTCAGCACGCCGCTTCGCGACTCTCAACACTCTAGCCGGTTGGTGGACGTGGCCTGAAGCGTGGAGGAGTCTCCTAGAGTCGCTCCCGCGCACTAGGATAGGGTACTACAGCCCGATGTGCTGACAAGCTGAAATGCTGACAAGCCTGCGAAGCAGGCGTGCTGAATTGCTATCAAAGTGGGAGTGTCCCCCGCTCGCGGTTTCTGAAGGTTACGACCTCGCGGTAGCCGACGTCGTGGACGAGGGCGAGGCTGGTGTCGTAGCCCATGGCGACTTGATCCGGGGCGTGGGCATCCGAGGAGAGGACGATAGGAACGCCTCGCTTGTGGAACATTCGGAGAAATTCTCTCGCAGGATAGACCTCGCCAACGGGCTTCCTGAGTCCAGCTGAGTTCACGTCGATGACGATGCCGGACTCGGCGACGGCGTCCGCGGTTTCCTCGAGGATCGGTGTGATGTCCCTGTCGGGGAAGTGGCGGAAGATCTTTATGAGGTCAGGGTGACCGAGGATCTCGAACCTTCCCGAGAGCGCGGCCTTGCTGACGTTCGCGTAGTACGCCGCGTAGAGGTCGTAGGTCTCGTACCTGTCGTAGATCCTCTGGTCCGTGGCTCTGTCCACTTCCTCGTCGTCCACCCTGTGTACGCTGCCGATCACGTAATCGTAGGGGAGGGCCGTGGCGTCGTTTTCCATCCGTTCCTCTGCTCCTGGTACGTAGTCTATCTCTATCCCGAGTCGCAGATCTACGTCTTGCGAGAGCTCACGGGCCTCCTGAAAAGCGGCGAGGTCTATCTCTTCGAGGTAGCGGTCGTGCTCGGTGATGCCCATCTGGCTGACGCCCCGCTCTTTAGCGACCTCGCAGTAGCTCAGTATGTTCTCCACGGTCATCGGACGGTCGCCGTGGGCTATGACGTGCAGGTGGTAGTCGATCAAAGGCTACTCTCCAGAAGTCGTTACTTCAGGTCCTCTCATCTTATAAGATACTCCTCATGTTTATGTGGAGGAGATTGTGGAAGGAGTTTGATTGCTCGCCAAGGTAGCCTACGGTGTAACGGCGGCGCTCACGGTGGCCGTGGTGGTCGCGGAGCTTCTACACGCCCCGACGCTCCTGATCTTCGCCGCCACGGCCCTGGCCCTGATCGGCCTGGCCTGGGTCCTCGGCCAGGCCACCGAGAGCCTCGGCCATCACTCAGGCCCGCGTATAGGCGGCATCCTGAACGCCACCTTCGGCAACGCAGCGGAGCTCATCATAACCATCTTCGCACTCTCCGCAGGCCTCACGACCGTGGTGAAAGCTTCCATCATCGGTTCGATCATCGGCAACGTACTATTGGTGCTCGGGGCGAGCCTCCTCTTCGGAGGTCTCAAGAACGGCATCCAGCACTTCTCGGCCGAGATCGCAGGCATCAACGCCTCGATGCTGGCCATCGTGGCCGCGGCGCTCTCTTTGCCGACCATATTCGCGGCCACAAGCCCCGATCCTAGCCCCACCTCCCTGAGCATCGAGGTGGCCGTGGTTATGTTCGTGCTCTACGTCCTTTACCTGGTCTACATCCTCCGTAGCCCAGGAGGCGCCGCGCAGGGCGAGGGCCACGCCCCGTTCGGCCGTACGGCTTCGCTGGCACTGCTGTTCGTGGCCACGGCGGCCGTCGCCTACGTCTCGGAGGCTTTCGTCGGCGCCATAGAGCCACTGACCGAGGAGTACGGGATCTCCGAGCTCTTCGTCGGGGTCATCCTCGTCCCGATCGTGGGCAACATCGCCGAGCACGTCGTGGGCGTACAGATCGCCTATAAGAACGACATGGACTTCTCGATGGGCATCTCTTTGGGCTCCTCCATCCAGGTCGCCCTGCTCGTCACCCCCATCCTCGTCTTCCTCGGTCCCCTGCTCGGCCATCCCCTGCGCCTGATCTTCACCCCCCTGGAACTCGGCGCCCTCGGGGCCGCCGTGGTCGTAACGGGCTTCGCCGCCCTCGACGGCAGATCCAACTGGCTGGAAGGCGCGATGCTCTGCGGCGTCTACATCATCGCCGCCCTCGCGTTCTTCTTCTCGCCATGAATAGCTGTTAGCTTTCAGCCCTCAGCTTTCAGCTTTTTCGGCCCGGATGCCGTACATCAGCGGGATCGCCGGTATATGGTCCGGCGGGACCATTCGCTTTCCTGGTAGCTCGCGCATACCGGCGAACTTTCTTTCTCCGTTCGCGTAAGGGTATTCTTCGAGAGCGGTGATGCTCAGTCCTGCTTCGGCCAGCGCCGTAATCACCTCTCCGAGCCTCCACCGAAAGAGATAGCAACCTTCGGGATTCTCGAAGTCTCGGACTCCCTCGACGAACCCGGCTGGGGTGAGACCGCCGCCCGAAGCGGCCACGTAGTCGTCGACGCCTTCTTCCACGAGTAGCGGGACACCGCCTGAGGGGTAGTCGTGGACGTGGTTCCAGTCTTTGTCGAAGACGTCGGCCGCAGGGTGGAAGTCGACCAGCACGAAGCGTCCGCCGGGGTTCAGGACGCCGGCTATACCCTGGGCCCAGCTTCTGAGGTCGGGCAGCCAGCAGATGACACCGTAGGAGGCGAAGGCTACGTCGAAGACCCTGCCTTCGCGTGCTGCTTTCTGCAGCCAGTCGTATACGTCGGCGCGCTCGAACGCGACCCTTATGCCGGTTTTATCGGCGAGATCTCGGGCTGATGATACGGCTTCGTCACTTAGATCCACTCCCGTGACCGTAGCGCCGAGTCTCGCCAGGCTTATCGAGTCGCCCCCCGAGTTGCACTGGAGGTGGACGAGGGACTTTCCCTCGAGCTCACCGAGAAGATCGTGTTCCTCCCGGAAAAGCGTACTGCCACCCCCACGGAGGAACCGCGAAAGGTCCCCGCGGTGGCTGTCGTGGGCACGAACGACGGCGTTCCAGGACACCCGGTTCTGTTCTCGAAGGTCTCTGCGGTCCATCGACAGATTCTACATGGGTCCCTGCTTCCCGGTCTCGGCCGCGGTCCTCAGAACCTGTTCGAAGCCGCTGACGGTATCTTCCCAACGCGGTAGGCGTCTGGCCCGGCGGATTGCGGCGGCGGACATGCTCGCCCTGAGTGCGGAATCCCCGATAAGGAGGTCCAGGGCAGCAGAGAGTTCCTCCTTATCGTCGGGCCGGATCAGCACCGCGGCCTCCCGACCGACGAGGTCGGGTACAGGACCAATATCGCAGGCAATGATCGGGAGCCCGCAGGCGAGCGCCTCGGCGTAGACGATCCCGTATCCCTCGTAGCGCGAAGGCAGAATGAAGAAGTCGGCCCCCGTGTAGGAGGCACCGAGCGCTGCGTTGTCCACACATCCGGATACGATGATGGAGCCCCGTGGTGCGGCTTCGATGGCGTCCCCGACCAGGACGGCGTAATCGGGGTCAGCGTCCGTCTCCCCGATCAGCTCTAGCACCGCGCCCTTACGCTCGCGCAGCGCCCACGCTTCGACCAGGGTCAGTATCCCCTTGCGCTCTATCCACTGCGCAACGCAGAGTGCGCGCACGGGACCGCTGCCCTGAACGTGAGGGCCAACGCCCTCAGGAATGCCGTCGAAGCCGGGCGGCACGACACGGATACGCCCGGACGAGACACCCCGTCCCAGGAGCACGTTTCTGCCATTGTTACTCACGGCGACGAGCCGGTGCGCGCGCAGCAACGGCTCCTCGTAGTCGCGCTCGCAGGCTATAGTCTCAGGTCCGGACCCGCCGCCGGCGAGGCTAGGCAGTTCGTGAACCAGTGCAACGACGGGCCGCCGCGACAGCCAAAGGTCCAGGTGCGGTGCGACCGCGATGCGGGCGAGGGCGTCGACTACTATCGCGTCGTACCCCGAAGGGTCGAACGTAGTTCCGAATCTTGGGGCGGCCTTTCGTTGCTCGTCGGGCGATGCTCGACCGGCCACGAACTCCTCGATCTCGAACCCCCTCTTGCGCAGGCCAGAGATCACACGTCCGTTGTACAGGTAGCCGCCGGTCTTGCGGCCTGTGTCCCCCACCGTGATGAAGGCGACGCGCACGCGAAATCGCTCAGTCCAGCGTGTCTTCGCGTGCCGCGTAGGCGTCGGAGGACTCCCAGATACGTACCGTAAGCGAGTCGAGGCCCTGGCCGCGGAGGGGTTCTGCCAGTTTCTCCCAACAGTAGGAGGCCACCGCCTCGGCCGTCGTGTTGACTTCCTGCAGGCCGGGGACCTCGTTCAGATCCCTGTAGTGCATGGAGCCGGCCAGCTCCCCTACGGCCTGCCCCAGCTCGCCGATGTCGTAGAGCGTGCCATCGTCTCCGAGACGCTGGCCGCGCAAGATCACCTCCATCCTGTAGGTGTGTCCGTGCGTCCTGGTCGCGGGCCCGAAGTCCCCGATGAGCCTGTGGGCAGCCTCGAACCTCGTGGCGACGTAGATTTCATACATCCTGGCCTCCTCTGACTCCCTCGTAGGTAAAGATCACCTGCAGCGCCTCTTGTGGCCTCTCTTCGAGGAGCGTATAGGCCTCAGGCGCCTCTTCGAACGGGATACGGTGGGAGATGAGCTCCTTCAACTCCAGCCGGCCCAGCAGGCCGAGAACCGTCTCCATACGCCGGGCCCTGTCCCAACGCGGCGCAAGCTCCGCGTTTATACGACCGACCTGCGAGGAACGGAGCCTCACCCTTCCCCTATGGAAATGTCCCCCGAGCGCGAGCGTGACAGGCTTTGTGCCGTACCACGAAGCTACAACGACCGTCCCCTCGGTCGCCACGGCGTCTATCGCGCTCTGCAGAGCAGCCCCGGCCCCGCTGGTCTCGACCGCAACGTCAGCCCCCCGCCCGCCCGTGGTTTCCATGACACGATCATTCAACCCTCCTGGCGCGAACGCCACGTCTGCTCCCGCGGCGAGTGCCAGTTTGCGGCGCTCCTCTAGAGGATCGACCACGAGTACCGATCCTGCGCCGGAGAGCTTCAGGAGCAGGGCTACGAGGAAGCCGACGACGCCCTGACCGAAGACCAGGGCCGTCTCACCTAGCCGCACGGGTGTGTCGTGTACGATGTTCAGGGCGGTCTCGAGGTTGGCGCTGAATACGCCGAGTACGGGATCGAGGTCGTCGGGGAGTCGCACGGGCATCTGTGCGGGGACGACGAAGACCTCCTGGTGTGGATGGTGGACGAAGACGGGATCCCCCGGAGAGAGGTATTCGACGCCAGAACCAGTGTCGAGGACACGCCCCGCGGCGGCGTAGCCGTATTTGATCGGGAATGCGTAGCTCCCTGCGAGGGTGGGCAGGTCCAGCGGGAGTTCGTGCGGTACCTCGTCTCGGAAGACCAGCATCTCCGTGCCCGCGCTCACGGCCGAGGCGATGGTCTCGACACGTACCTCCTGGGGACCGGGAGGTCGTACCGTCTCCGCACGGAGCGCAGCGGTGCGTGGAGCGGTAAACCACAGGGCCCTGGCCTCTATTTCAACCCCGATCCGGGGCACCACCGGGATATTCGATACGTCCCCTGAGGATAAGATCCACACCGTAAGGTTCCACCGCGGTGTCGGCGAGGGTGAGAGACCGGGACAGGTCGCGGATGCCGAGGTCGCCGATGGCTTCTATGCCTACACCAAGGATCTTGGGCGCGACGCACACCGCAATCCGGTCGACCAGCCTGGCCCTGAAAAAGCCCGTGATCAAGGTGGCCCCTCCCTCGACCATAACCGATTCCACACCCGACGCTGCCAACTCCTCGAGGAGTACCGCCAACTCGACACGGCCGCCTGGATCAGGAGGCAACTTTATGACGGTAGCGCCAAGAGAATGGATCTTCTTGAGACTTTCTTCCGGCGCGCGGTCCGTAACGGCGAACACTGTTCCGGGGGCTGCGCCGTCGGCGAGCACCGCGGCGTCTGGAGGCGTGCGCAAGGTGCTGTCGACGACTACGCGAAGGGGGCTCGTGCCAGGGACGTGGCGAACCGTCAGACGGGGATCATCTTTGCAGACCGTTCCGGCGCCGACGAGGACGGCGTCGTGAGAAGCGCGCATCTCGTGGGCGAAGCGCAGGGAGTCAGGGCAACTGATCCACTTCGATTCCCCCGTCCTGGTCGCCACGCGCCCGTCGAGCGTCTGCGCGTAGCTCACAGTAACGGAAGGCCGGATCGACGCCCCTTTGCCGGCCGAAGGATACTGTTCCTCTCCTATCACGATGCTCCGTTCGTCGGGCCACCGGCGAGCTTTATGTCAGATGGTCCTCTTGAAGACCAAGGCCGGAACATGATCCTTGTGTCCGATCTGGGTCGTGGTCGAGTAGAGTAGAGATTCTACTACAGCCGCCTTTCAGGCTGATCCCCGGCATACCGGTCTTCACGTTCTGGCATACTTATTAGGATGGAATGGGCCGAAAGGAGTCGATGAGCGAGGATCGCATACTTCTTACGGACATGGTCTTCCACGGCCGCCACGGAACCCTGCAGGCCGAGCACGAGCTTGGCCAGCCTTTCATCGTAAGCATCGAGTTGCGCCTCGACTTGCGAGGAGCGGGAACCTCTGATGACCTGACGAAGACCGTGGACTATAGTGAGGTCCATCGCGCGGCGCGTGACATCGTCGAGGGACTGCCCGTGCACCTTACCGAGACCCTGGCAGAGAGGATCGCCGCGGCTACTCTCGACGAGCATCCCGCGGTCGAGGCCGTAAAGGTGAAGGTGGCCAAGCCTCACGTCAGGCTCGACGATACCGTGCTCGCCGGCTCGGCCGTCGAGATCCTGCGCCGCCGCGAACCGGGAACCTAGACGCGCGATCCATGGGGTATCCTTTTAGTGGTACCCGAACCGCACCTGCGGCCCGTGCGTACTAACGGATGAGGTGCCCGAGCATCGTTTGAGGCAAGCGAAAGGGTGGCACAGGTGGTGACCACAGAGGTCACGAGGAAGCACCGTGGATAGCATCTCCCACCTGCCGACTGCGACCGAGGAGTTTCACGCTTCTTCGGGGAGCGACGACCTTCTCGAACGTCTCACCGAGCTATGCGTGGAAGACCTTATCTGTGCCTTCGGTCTGGGCGGAACGAGCCACGGACGCGCGCTAATGGAATCTATCTCGCGCATACCAGCCCGGCGTCTGGCACGCCAGATCCTGACCTACGACAGAATAGTCGGCGAGTCTGGCCTGGGGACGGGTGGCGCCTGGGCGCTGAAAAGACTCTCCCGCAACACCAGCATCGAGGGACAGAAGAATGTACCGCGCGGTGGACCGCTGCTCCTGGTCTCCAACCATCCCGGCCTCGCAGACGCCGTCGCCCTCTTCGCGGCAACGCCGAGGGACGACCTGCTTGTGATCGCCGCCGACCGACCCTTTCTAGAGGCTCTCCCGAACACTTCGCGTCACCTTCTGACCGTGGCTGAGACCTCTGCGGGACGCCCTGGGGTAGTACGGGCGGCGGCCAGGCACCTGCGGGGTGGCGGCACCGTACTCACGTTTCCGGGGGGTAGAATCGAGCCCGACCCCGCAATCTTGCCCGGCGCCGTCGAGGCCCTTAATCGCTGGTCTGCGAGCGGCGACCTCTTCGCCCGCCTCGTGCCAGGGCTTGTGGTCGTCCCCGTCGTGGTCAGCGGTGTGATCTCACCTTCTGCCCTGCGCAACCCCCTGATCCACCTGCGCCGCCGCAGGCGAGACCGCGAGTGGCTCGCCGCCACGCTCCAGGTGCTCGTCCCGGCGCTGCGCAACGTGGACGCCAGGGTGGAGTTCGGGAGTCCTATTCATGCCGAAGCGGGATCCGTCGGCGATGCTGTGATCGAGGAGACGCGACGGCTGATGGAGAGCAGGAAGCCGATGTGAACTCAGACGTGTGGCGGCGCCGGTCGCCGCTCGTGTTCCTGTTCGTCACGGTGTTCGTGGACATGATCGGGTACGGCATCGTGGTACCCTTGCTGCCCTTCTACGCTGGCCCTTACGCTTCCGGCGCGGTACTCGTCGGCCTGCTCGGTTCTCTCTACGCCGCGATGCAGTTCGCCAGCGGTCCTTTCCTCGGCGGGCTCTCGGACCGCCACGGGAGACGCCCTGTACTCCTGAGTTGTTTGCTCGGGACCTCGCTCGCTTACCTCTTGCTCGGCCTCGCCCAGACGCTCGTCTATCTCGTCTTCGCCGTCGTCCTGGCGGGCGCCGCGAGCGGCACGCTGGCGACCGCCCAGGCCTACATAGCCGACAGCACGGCCAGGGAGGACAGAGCCCGGGGTCTGGGCATGATCGGGGCGGCCTTCGGACTCGGCCTCTTGGCAGGACCGGCCATCGGTGGCCTCCTCAGCCTCCACTCCTTGAGCGCCCCAGCGCTCTTCGCCTCAGCACTGGCCCTCGCCAATTGCGTATTCGGTTACCTGACCCTACCCGAATCCCATGCGCCCCACATGCGCAAGAAGGTCCCCCTCCTGCGTCTCGACCCCATCTCGCAGCTGGCCCGCATACTCAAGATGAGAAACGTTCGAGCATTGCTCGCCGCGGTGCTGCTGCTGAACCTGGCTCTGGCCGGGCTAGTGAATAACTTCCCGCTCTTCAGCCAGGCCAGGTTCGGGTGGGGGACGACTTCGAATGCTTTCTTCTTCGCCTTTGTGGGATTGTGTGCCGTCGTGACACAGGGGGTCCTGATCGGACGCCTCCAGCCGCGCTTCGGGGAGAGCAGGCTCCTCCTCGGCGGACTCGTCCTGGCCTCCCTCAACCTCCTCCTCGTCGCACTCGTCCCTTCCGGCATCCTCCTCTACCCGATCGTCGGCCTCCTGGCGCTAGGGATGGGGCTCGCCATCCCTAGTCTCACTGCCATCATCTCCAATCGGACGCCGGCCGAGACGCAGGGCAGGCTCATGGGAGGCATGCAGGCGATCCTCAGCCTCGCCATGATCTTCGGCCCCGCGCTCGCCGGGCTCGCCTTCGACCATCTCGGCATCCCTGCGCCTTACGTCATCGGCGGGGCGCTTATTATCCTCGCCCTGATAGCCTCTGCGGCGGATCTACTGCCAGGGCGAAGGACCAGGCTCGTACAGAGGGCGAAGATATCAGGGTAGGAGCAAGCTGGAAAGGAGGAAGGACATGGCCTCTACGGACTTCGCCCCGCTAAGGGTCGGTGTGATCGTGCTGACCGTCGGGACAGCCCTGATCCACCTCTACCTCGGCCTCCAGGGCTTCCCGCTCTTTATTCTCAACGGGTTGGGCTATCTTACGCTCCTCGCGGCCCTGAACTTGCCGATACCCCGCATCTCACAGTCCCGTAACCTGGTATGCTGGGTCCTCGTCGGCTATACGGCGCTGACGATCTTCCTCTGGATTCTCGTCGGGGCGCGGAACGCTATCGGGTACGTCGACAAGGTCATCGAGATAGCCCTGGTAGCGCTCCTGGTGCTGGAAGCCAGCAGGCGGCCGTGGGGTCGATAGGTTTCTCTATCCTCGAACAGGACGCTTGGCACACCTCCTGGTCCTACAAGTACCATCCGGATCGTGTTCAGCGCGTCGAATCGAAGGTACGCAGCTTGGGAAGCCACCTACCCGGGCCGTCTCAGTAGCGCAGATTCGGGCCGCGGCTTATGGCCCACCAGGCACCCCCAAAGCAGATGGCGGCTATGAGGCAGACCATGCCCAGGGTCGGGTAGGGGTTCAGGTCCGAGACCCCCAGCGTCACGTAGCGGGCCGCGTCGACGGTGTAGAAGATAGGGTTGAAGAACGTCACCACCTTGAGTATGCCGGGCAACATACCTACGGAGTAGAACACCCCTCCGAGGAACGCGAGGGGCTGGATAATGACGCTCGTAATGAGCGAGATGTGCTCCACCCTCGTCGCCAGGGCGCCGACCATCGTGCCTAAAGAGGAGAACGCGAAGGAAGCGAGAAGCCCTATCATCACGAGCATCAAGGGGTGTTTGATCTGCACGCCGACGAAAGGAACCCCGACTACGAAGACAGCGGCCCCCATCACCACCCCGCGCAGCATACCGCCCAAAGAGTAGGCGAGTGCGATCTGCAGGTCGCTCATAGGACTGATGAGCACCTCATCTATGTAGCGCTCGCGCTTGGCGTCGAAGACCGACCAGGACGAGTTCATCTGCGAGTTCGTTATGAGGCTCATCAGCGCGATGCCTGGCAATATATACTCGAGGTAAGGGATGCCTTCGATCTGCTTTATACGGCCGCCGAGTGCGATGCCGAAGACCACGAGGTAGAGGAGCGACGTTAAAATCTGAGGAACTATCGTCTGCATCCAGACCCGCGTGAAGCGTAGTATCTCGCGCGAGAGAAGGGTCTGGAAGGTCCTGTCAGTGAAGATCATGGCCTATCACCTTCATGTAGACTTCCTCGACGTTCCCTGCCTCGTAGCGCTCCTTGAGCTCTTCGCTGCTCCCCTGGGCGGCGATGGAGCCCCCATTTATCAGTGCGATCTCTTCGCACAGCGCCTCGGCCTCTTCCAGATAGTGCGTCGTCAAGAGGATGGTCATCCCCCCGCGGTTCAGTTCTCTTATGTAGCCCCACAGCTTGTAGCGTAACTCCACGTCTACTCCCGCCGTCGGCTCGTCCAGAAACAGCACCTTCGGGTCGTGCATGAGCGCCCTGGCGAACAGCACGCGCCGCTTCAGACCCCCCGAGAGCGTGTTCGTCCTCTGCCCACGCTTCCCCGTGAGCTCGAACTGCTCCAGAAGCTCCTCAGCCTTCTGGCGGGCCTTCTTCCTGGGAACGCCGTAGTATCCGGCGTGGAACAACAGCGTCTCCTCGACGGTCAGGAACTTGTCCAGGTTCACTTCCTGGGGAGAGACTCCGATCATACGCCGCGCCTCCCTAAACTCTCGATAGGCATCCTTCCCGAAGACCTCGACCGAGCCAGAATCTGGCCTGGCCAGGCTGACCACGCCGTTTATGAGGGTCGTCTTTCCTGCTCCGTTCGGCCCCAGCAACCCGAAGAACTTGCCTGCTTCGACCTCGAGCGAGATCCCGCTAAGCGCCAGAAATCCGTTGGAGTAGGTCTTCGTGAGCTTCTCGATCTTTAGCGCCGGAGTGCCGTTGGCGCTCACGCGATCACCGCCCCCGCAGCCTTCTCTCCGGAGAGCATGGAACCGTTTATGGAAGAATCCTCCGTGTACTCGCCCGCTAGCACGAGCCCCGGCGTCTGTGTCGTGTTCGCCGGCAGCCTGCTGTGAATGCCAGGCGGCTGGGCAAACTGTCCATAAGGGATGCGCCGTAGCGCGAGAGGCCTGAAGTCCGCCTGGGGATACCAGCGGCTCAGGTCCTCGATGCCCTTGCGGTAGAGGTCCTCATCGGGCAGGTTCGTTCCCGTAAGCGCCACGGCGTAGAGCAGGTGGCGATCCGGCGGTGCGTACTTCTCGGAGATATTGCTAATCTCCACGGCGTTGTTCACGAATGCTCCGTCCTCGGCGTTCAAGAGTATCTTCTTTCCAGTACCCAGACCGTCCGTCTCATAGTACAAACATACCTCCCCCACAGTCCCCTCGGGCACCGCTGCACCGGTGAGTGCTCCGGCCGTCGGCGCGTCCGTGGCCACGACCACCGCGTCGGCCTCGTGCTCTTTCCCTACGCTCCTGATACCGACCACCCGTCCCCCTTCGCGCAGGAGGGCTTCCACAGGGCTGTCGAGTTGTATCTCACCATCTCGTAGATGGGAAGCAAGTTGGCGTGGGATCTCACCCATCCCCAGAGCAGGGACTACCGTGCTGCCCTCAGCGAGCATCCTCAGGGTGAAGCGGAGGACGCGGGCGCTGGTGGTCAACCCGCGGTTCAGCGTTATGCCGCCGTAGAACGGCCTGAAGAAAGAGTCAATGTACCTCCCCGAGA
>Ga0196962_10000270_pt1 | contig 24669 bp, 27 predicted proteins | sample S3v_20metaG_FD_183186 | JGI IMG/M metagenome (GOLD analysis project Ga0196962, IMG submission 183186) | Soil microbial communities from Anza Borrego desert, Southern California, United States - S3+v_20 | ecosystem: Environmental > Terrestrial > Soil > Desert | place: USA: California | collected...
CGCCGATCGTTTTCGGCGGCCGGGTCGGGCGCCTCGGGGCGCCGCTGCCGCGAGGGGGCCTGCCGGTCCGTCTGCAGTTCAGGGTTCCGGGCGGCAAGTGGGTCGAGTTCCGGACCGTCCAGACCGACGCCGGCGGGCGCTTCCGGTACGCCTACGCCTTCAGCGACGACGACAGCCGCGGCGTCCGCTTCCAGTTCCGCGCCTACATAGGCGGAGACGGCTGGCCCTACGAGCCGGCCGTCTCCAGACCGGTTTTCGTCACAGGCCGCTGAGCAGCCGTTCGATCTCCGGATAGGGACGCAGAACCAAGCGGGGGCAACGACGAAAAGGCCCCCGCATGGTGTCCATGCGGGGGCCTTTGAGGTGGCGCATCCGCGCCGGGGTCCTGGACGCTCCTAACGAAGGGCGGAGAGCTGGTCGGTGACCTGCCCGACCAGGCCCTGGGCGCGCGAGGCCTGCTCGTCGATCGCGCGGCGGACGCGCTGCTCGACCTCGTCGCGGTTGCGCTTCAGGGTCGTCTCGACCGTGCGCTGGCGCTTGCGAGCCTCGCGCTCGACCCGGTTGCGGGTCTTGCGGGCCTCCGTGGTCGCCTTGCGGCGGGCGGTGGAGCCGCGGCGCTCGGTCCGTTTCAGGGTTTTGCGAACCTGGGTCCGGTAGGACTTGAGCTGTTTCTCGGCGCTGTCGCGGCCGGTCCAGGGCTCGACCAGGTCGGAGACGCGGTCGCTGACGCTGAGGGCGACGCCGACGGGGAAGTCGACCGCGCTCTCGGCGAAGGTCTGGACCTGGTTTTTCTGAGCTGCGGCGGTTTTGGTCGCAGCGCGTTTCGTCGCTTTGGCGGTCGCGCCGGCGGATTTCTTCGCTTCGGTGGTGGCGCGTTTCGCCTGAGTTTTGGATTTGCTGCCGTTTTTACTCTCAGCCATCTGGGGGAAACCTTCCTTCGAGTCTTGTATTTCCTGCCTCTGGGGGTACTGCTGGGAGCTCGCGAGTGTAGCGAACATATGTTCTTTTCTCGAACACACGTTCCTAACCCATTTTCGGGAGAGGGTTACGCCGGGTCGGCGGCGCGCTGGGCGTCCCGCACGATCTCGAGCCCGGCGGGCGCCCAAGCGGCGACCATCGGGTAGCGCGCGTCGAGGCCGAGCGGCGCCTCGGCCAGCGGGAGATCCCCGAAGGCAGCCTCGCCGCCCGCCTCGCGCACGATCAGCTGCGCCGCGGCCGCGTCGACCGAGCGGCAGGAACGCAGGCTCAGCATCGCGTCGAAGCGGCCGGCGGCGACGTAGGAGGCGGTGATCGCGATCGAGCCGACCACGCGCAGCCGGTAGGCCCTGCCGCTCAGCGCTTCCAGGGCGGGGAGCGCCCACTCGGGCTCGGCGGCCTCGACTCCGACGACTTCGAGCTTGTCGAGTTCGGCCGGCACTCGGATCGGCCGCCCGCCAAGCGTCGCTCCCTCGCCGCGGCGCGCGGCAAACTCCTCGTCGGCGCCGAAGTCGTGGACGAACCCGAACTCGACCGCGGCCATCGAGTCGCCGGACGCGACCGCGATGCTGACGCTGTGGGAAGGGATCGTGCGGCGGGCGTTGAGCGAGCCGTCGATCGGGTCGATCACGACCCGGGTCGCCCCGCCGTCGCCGAAGCTGACCTCGCCGCGCTCCTCGGAAACGGCGACGAAGGAGGCGCCCTCGGTGGCCAGCTGCTCCAGCTCGGCGAAGACGACGTCCTCGCAACGGCGGTCGATGACCAGGGTGTGGTCGCCGCCCTCGCCGATGCCCTCGTAGACGGTCCGCTCCTCGCTGCCGGGAGTGCCGGCGAAGATCTCGCGCTGGGCCGCCACGATGCGGCGGCAGATCCCCAGCCAATCTGCGGAGAGGACGTCCATCGGCCGGATGCTAATGATCGCTCGCTTAGCCCAGGCGGGGCGCCAAGCGCGCTAGCGTTGGGCGATGCGCGAGGAGCAGCCGACGACGGCGCTGGAAGCGGGCGGGCGGGAGCGTGCCGTCGCCCATGAGGAGGGGCCGCTGCTCGTCCTCGGCGCCGCCGGGACCGGCAAGACGGAGCTGTTGGCTCGACGACTCGCCCGGCTCGCCGAACACGGCGTCGCCCCGGAGCGGGTGCTGGTCATCGGCTCGACCCGCGCCACGGCGCGACGGCTGCGCGAACGAAGCGAGGCGCTGCTGCAGGGACCGTTCGAGGAGCTCTGGATCGGGAGCTGGGACGCGGTCGGCGAGCGTCTCCTGCGGGAGCGCTCCGAGGCTGCCGGCCTCGACCCCTTTTTCGACGTGCTCGGTCCGGCCGAGCGGCTGGCGATGTTGCTCGACCGGCTCGCCGAGCTGCCGCTGCGGCGGCACGAGATTCGCGGCAACCCCGCCGGGCTCCTGGCCCGCCTGCTGGCCCGGATCGACGCGCTGAAGGCCGAAAGGGTAGGGCCGACCCGACTCCAGGAGCGAGCGCAGGAGGCGCGGGCCGCCGCCGACGGCGAAGCCGCGACCGAGGCTGCCGAGCGCGAGCTCGAGTTCGCCGAGCTCTACGCGACCCACGACCGCATCCTCGCCGCTGCCGGCAGCCTCGACCGCGCCGACGTCTTCCTCGCGCTCGACTGCCTGCTGACCGAGCGCGCCGACGTCCGCGCGCAGATCGCGGGGCGATTCGAGCACCTGATGGTCGACGAGCTCGAGGAGACGACGCCTGCCCAGCGGTCGATCCTGGCGGCGCTGGCGGCCGAGCGCCCCAACCACCTCTACGCCCTCGAGGGCGCCGACGGCCCCGGCGCCTGGTTCCGCGAGCTCTTTCCGGACGGCGACGCGGTTGTCCTCGAGCGCCGCTTCCGCGAGCCCGCCGTGCGCTTCTGGACCTGCGCAAACGAGCGCGCCCAGGCGCAGGCGGTGGCGCGCGAGGTCGAGCACCTGCTCGCCGGCGGCACCGGCCCGGAGCAGATCTGTGTGCTCGTCGCCGAGCCCGGCCGACACGGCGGAGCCGTGGCGGCGGCCATGGAGGAGCGCGGCATCCCCTTCCATCTCTCCGGTCCGGTCGCTCTCTTCCAGCGCCCCGAGGGCCGCGACGCGATCGCCTGGCTGCGCGTGCTCGCCGACCCCGACGACTCGGCGGCGGCGGCGCGGGCCCTGACCCGGCCACCGGTGGAACTGCGCTCCGGCGACCTGGCGCGGCTGACCACGATCGCCCGGCGCCGCAAGCAGGACATGGTCGCCGCCTGCGAGGCAGCGCTCGACAGCCCCCAGTTCCAGCCCGAGGCCCGGGAGCGGATCCAGGCATTCCTGAAGCTCTACAACACCGCCTCGAGAGCGCTGGAGGAGCGGCGCGCCGACGTCTTCGTGCGCCGCCTGATCGAGGCGGTGGGATTACGTCGCCAGCGCCTCTTCGCCGCCCAGCCGGAGGTCGCCGAGCGCCTGCTCGGGCTCTCGCGGCTGGCCGAGCTGGCGACCGCCTGGGCGCGGCGCGAGCCGCACGGCTCGACCCGTGGCTTCGTCGCATACCTCAGCGCCGTCGCCGAGGCGGGAGTCGAACCGGACGCGGGCGAGGAGCCGCCCTCGCCCGCGTCCGTGCAGGGGATGGCGGTCGACGCGGTCAAGGGCCTCGGCTTCGACTACGTCTTCGTGCTCGGGCTCGAGGGCGAGGCCGACTGGGAGCGAATCGGGTGGCCGGCGCGAACCGGTCTCGTCCTCTCCCGGGTCGAGCGCAGCGAGGAGGGCGAGGCGCGCCCCTCGCGCTTCTACGCGGAGGCGCTGGCTGCGGCGGACGCCGAGGAGGAGGCGCACGGCGAGGAGCTGTTCGGCCCGGCCGAGGGGCTTCACGCCACGTACCGCGACCTGCGCGAGCAGGTGCTGGAGGCCTCCTGGCGGGCGGGGCGCGAGCTCAGCGAGCCGCGGCTCGACACCGCGATCGACGTCAACCGGGCGATCGCCCGCTACCTGGAGCTGTTGAAGCTGGCGGCGCTCGCGCAACGGCCGGGAGACGAGACGACCGCGGAGGCGATCGTGGCGGTGAACGGGCTGCTGCGCCAGGTCGCGACCCCGGAGCAGCAGGCGGAGCTCGACGCCTCCTCGCTCGACTCCTACCTGCTCGACTCCGAACAGGACCGCGGTCGCCGCCTCGACCTGATCGCCGCCCGCGAGGAGCCCTCCCTCGCCTCCTTCCTGCCCCGTCGCGGCGACGGCCGGCTCAGCCTCTCGGCCTCCGACCTCAGCCTCTACCTGACCTGTCCGCTCAAGTACAAGTTCGCGCGGGTCTTCGGAATCCCCCAGGAGCCGACGATCAACCAGCGCTTCGGGATCCTCATCCACAACGTGCTCGAGCGGTTCCACAAGGAGCCGCCGGAGAACGACGAGGAAGGCCTGGGCCAGCTCAACTACCTGTTCGAGACCGGTTGGCGCCGTACCGGTTTCGGCTCCAGCGACGACGAGCTGCAGTTCCGCGACCGCGCTCGCGAGGCGCTGCGCCTCTACTGGGAACGCGAGCGGGTGGCCGAGGGCGAACCGGTCTGGCTGGAGAAGAAGTTCGACATCGAGGTCGGCGAACACCACGTGCGCGGCCGCGTCGACCGGGTCGATCGGCTGCCCGACGGCGACTACGAGGTGATCGACTACAAGACCGGCGAACGCAAGACCGCAGCCGAGCTGGAGAGCGACCTGCAGCTCGCCCTCTACCGGCTGGCGGCCCGCGAGGCCTGGGAGATCGAGGCGGCCTTCGGCAGCTACTACTACGTGCTCGACGCCGACAAGGTCGCGGCGCCGGTCCGGCCCGACGACGCCGAGCGGGTGGAGCGCACCGTGCTCCAGGTCGGCGAGGGAATCGTCGGCCAGGACTTCGAGCCCCGCCCCTCCCCCACCGTTTGCAGCTGGTGCGACTACAAACTCATCTGCCCGGCAGCCGAGTCTTAGCGGCTTCCTTCGAGGGTGCCCCAGGGAGCCGGGAGGTGTTACCCCTCTACCTTCGCTGGGCTATTCGCCTGAAGAGAGCACAGGCCGTCCGAGGTTCACTCCGATGCGAATAGCTAACGCCGCTCGTACGAGGGGTACCCACCTCCCGGCCTCACGGAGACGCTCAGTAAGACGACCAAAGTTTCCCCGGGTGGGTGGGGTGTCCTCCGTACGAGCGGCGTTAGCTATTCGTCCGAGCGCTCGTCCTAGGACTGCCGGGGTTGGCTACTGGCGAATAGCCCAGCGAAGGTAGGAGGACACCCCACCCGCCCCGTAGCGTCAGCTTTGGTCGCCGCGCTGCTTGAGGAAGCGCTGGAACTCGCGGGCGATGCTGTCGGCCGAGGGCAGGTCCTCCCCTTGGTCGGTCAGGAGGTTGACCTGTTCGGCCTCGATCCGCGCGACCAGCTCCTCGATCTCCGGGTTGGCGGCGATCGCGCGGGTGATCTGCTCTTCGTAGTCGGTCGTTTCCTCCTCCAGTTCGGAGGCCTCCATGGCGATGCCGGTCAGACCCTCGAGCCGACGCAACAGCGCCAGCGCCGCCTTCGGGTTGGGGATCGCGGCGACGTAGTGGGGCACCGCTGCCCAGAGCGAGACCGAGTCCATGCCGCTGCGGCGGCAGAGGTCGTGGACGACGCCGGTGATCCCGGTCGGCCCCTCGTAGTTGGAGCGCTCCAGTTCGAGCTCTTCGACCATCTGGCGATCGGAGGCGAGGCCGGTGATCGGCACCGGCAACGTGTGGGAGACCTCGGCGATAAGCGCCCCGAGGGTGATCACCCGCTCGACCCCGAGCGCGTCGGCCGCCGTCGCGATCGTCTCCGAGAAGGTGCGCCAGCGCAGGCTCGGCTCGGTCCCGTCGAGCAGGACGAGGTCGCGGTCGGCGCCGGGAATCGGGACCGCGTACAGGTTGTTGGCCGGCCACTCGATGCGACGCGTCTGCCCTTCGTCGAGGCTGATCGTCGGGCGGGTCGTCTGGAAGTCGAAGTAATCCTCGGGATCGAGCTGGGCGATCAGCCGGGCGTCGAACGAAGAGGCGATCGACCCAACTGCCGTCGAAGCGGCCGCGGCGGCGTCGTTCCAGCCGCGAAAGGCGCAGATCAAAAGCGGCGATCGCAGGTGCGGCAGATCCCCATGCCATGTGAGCGAATTCACGCTTTGAGCGTAGACGATGGGATCCGGCGAACCCGCGAAATTTAGAAAGCTAAGCGTGCCGGCTGGCGACTTCGCGGGCGGCTTCCACGCCCAGGTACGGGGCGAGCGTGAACTCGATCAGACCGAGCGTGAAACGCGCTAGCTGCTCGGCTTCGCCGGCGGCGACACGGCGGGCGACCAAGATCGCGATGCCCCCGCCCAGCGCCTCCTCGATCCCCTCGTTCAACTCGCGCTCGCCGGGGTGCCACTCGCGGCCCGGCCGCAGCAGAGCGACCAGGCGAGTCACGCTGCGCTCCCGACGCGACGCCATGCCCTCGCCCACCGTCGAAGACTCGACCAGGCTGAGGCGGGCGAGAGTGGGGTGGGAAGCGAAGAAGCGCAGCGTCTCGGCGAGGGCGGCGGCAACCTGGTCGGGCCACTCGTCCTGCTCGGCCACCAGCTCGGCGAGACGCCGGCCCAGGTACTCGTCGACCGCGTCGTAGGCGGCGATGAAACAGGCTTCCTTGCCGTCGAAGTGCTCGTAGAAGGTTCGCCGGGATACCGAGGCGACTCCGGTGATCTGGGCGATCGTCGCCTTGTTGTAACCGTGCTCGGCAACCACCTCGGTGAGGGCAGCAAGCAGCCGCTCGCGCTGGTTGAAGGCGACTACGTCGGGTGGAAGGCCGTGTCGGCCACCGTGAAGGGGTCTGATCTGCACGGGCTTGTCCTCCCCGCCAACACCGCGTTTTCTCTTCACAGACCCACGATATATCGACCGGGTCCGGCGCCGACATGTTCCGGGTACGCACCAAGTCCGGCTGTGCAAGCTCCTATCGGCCCGCGGCGACCTCGGCGGCGCGCTCCTCGCCGAGGTAAGGACCGAGCGCGAACTCGACCATGGTCGGCAACAGGCCGGGGATCTCCCCCACCTCGCCGCGCAACAGCCGCTGGTGAACCATCCAGACGATCCCGCCGATGATCGAGTCCTCGAGCAGCGTCCCCGGCAGCCCGTCGAGGCCACCGGCGAGCTCCCGCCCTTCGCGCAGAATCGGCGAGTAGCCCTGCAGCGCCTGCTCGTAGCGTTCCATCGCCGCGGCGCCGGCCACCATCGACTCGATCAGGCAGGTCCGGGCCAGCGCCGGCTCCTCCACTACGTATTCGAGGAAGGTGGCGATCACGGCGCGCACCTGAGCCGGCCACTCGCTCTCCGCCGCGACCGCCGCCTCGGCGCGGAGGCGCATCGCCTCGATCGCGTCGTCGAAGAGCGCGAGAAGGCAAGCTTCGCGGTTCTCGAAGTTCTCGTAAAAGGTGACGCGGGCAACGCCGGCGCGTTCGACGATCAGGGCCACCGTCGTCCCCTGATAGCCGCGCTTGGCGATCACGTCGGCGGCTGCGGCGAGGATCCGCTCGCGCTGGCTGCGCGCCATCAGCTGGACCCGGAACCGGTCCTGCCCCGCGGGAAGACGCTCCAGGTGCCCCGGAAGGGTCTCCATGCCGAAAGGATACCGCCGCTTCGAGTGGTCTAGAGGTCCCCGCTGCGGTAGCGGGCGAGATCGTCGGGGCCGCGTCGGACTTCCTCCTCCGCGGCCTCGATCCCGAGGTAGGGGGCCATCGTCAGATAGAGGATCTGCGGCACACCCTCGGGCAGCGCATCGAGGTTCCCGGCTTTCAGGTGCGCGCCGACGCCTTCCCAGACCGCGCCGACGATGGCCTCCGCTCGTGCGCGCGGAATGCCGGCGGCCTCGGGGCGCTCGAAACGGCCGCGGTGGATGACGTCGGCGAACCGGCTCATCACCGCGTCACGATTCGCCGCGGCCAGTTCCTCGGCGAGGCTGATCTCGACCAGAAAGCGGGTGCGGGCATGGTCCTCGACGATGAGATGACAGAGCTCCCAAGCTTGGCGGCGTACCCCCTCGCGCCAGTTGCCGCCCCTCGCGTAGGCAGCCTCGGTGCGCTCGACGAACTCTCGGGCCAGCTCCTGCCATACCTCGACGCAACAGGACTCGAAGCTGGCGAACTCGCGACCGAACTCATCGGCCTCGACGCCGGCCCTTTCGAGCACCGCTTCGAGCGCGGTCGCCTCGTAGCCACGCTCGCCGACCAGCGCAACCAGCGCCTCGCGGGTGCGGTATCGGGCCTTCTTTCTCATGAACGCAGCGTTACCCGTGGAAACACGAGCGTTTAATATCAGCCGATGTCTCCTTCGCGGCCTCGTCCGGAGGCCTCCGGGAGCAGGACAGGGGTCACGGAATGAGCGAGGCAGCACCGAACGAGGGGGGCAACTCCCGCCTGATTTCCCGCCACGTGCTCGAGGGCTACCGGCGGGAACGCATCTTCCTCGCAGTCGCCGAGCTGGCGCACGAAGCGGGATCCGACACTTTGACCACGACGCGGATCGTCAAGGGCGGGCGGATGTCCCGCAACACGTTCTACGAGCTCTTCGCCAACAAGGCGGAGTGTCTCGACCTGGCCTGTGAGTTCGCGACCGACCGCCTCCTCGCCGCGATCCGCGGGACCCGTCCCGAGACCGGCGAATGGCGCGAGCGCCTCGACCGCGCCGTCTCCGCCCTGCTCGAAGCCGTCTCCGCAGAGCCGATGATCGCCGAGCTCTGCCTGGTCCACACGTCTTCGATCTCGACCCGCGGAGCGGAGCTCGGCGTCGATCCGGTCATCGAGACCCTGGCGGAGGTGATCGAGGACGGCGGGGCCGAGGCCGGGGGGGCGGGTCGGGAATCGACTCGGGGGCTGAGCGAATTCGTCGCGGCGACGATCGTCTCGATCGTCGTCGGTCGAGTGAGGCGGGGGGAAGCCGGGGAGTTGGCACAGCTCCAGGGAGAACTCAAGGAGCTTGCCGCGAGGCTGTGGAGCGAGCCCGCCGAACGAGTTGGAACGCCATGAACAGGGCCAGCGCGGCGAAGGCGAGCTGCAGCGCCCGTTCGGAGACCTGGTTGGAGAGCCAGACGCCGAGCAGGACCCCGAGCGGCGAGAGGGCGCCGATCACCAGCGCCTCGCGCACCCGGACGTTGCCGTAGGAGTTCTGGCGATAGGCGCCGACCAGGGCGACGATGACGATCGTCAGCAGCGAGGTCGACTCGGCCTCGACCTGGCTGAAGTCGAGGAAGATCGTCATCGCCGGGACGAAGAGGACGCCGCCGCCGACGCCGACCAAGCCCCCGGCGAGGCCGCCGGCGATCGCGATCAGGACGAGCAGAACCTCGTTCATTTGAGGATCAGCTCGATCGCGATCGCGACCAACAGGGCCGCGAAGAGATAGGAGACCGCGCGCTGCGGGATCCGCTGCTGGATCGCCGTGCCGAGGACGACGCCGATGATCGCCGGGATCGCCAGCAGGAGGCCGGTGTCGACATGGACGTTGCCGTAGATGCCGCCCTGGGCGAGCGCTCCGAGCAGCCCGATCGCGATGATCGCGGCAAGGCTGGTGCCGGTGGCGAGGCGCTCGCCATAACCGAACCAGAAGATCAGGAGGGGCACGATCACGGTGCCGCCGCCGACGCCGAAGAGGCCGCTGAAGGCGCCGGCGAGGGTGCCGATCGCCGCCAGCTTCAGGGTCTGGTGCGAGGGCATCGACCCGGCGGGCGGCATGCGGCGATACTAGATGCCGTGCCGCGCGAAAAGGAGACGGGGGAAGCCGCCCGGGCGGCGCTTGAGCCGCTGCGCGCCGATCCCCCGAAGGGTGCGATCCTCACCGACGTCGACGGCACCCTGGCCCCGATCGTCGCGCGGGCCGAGGACGCCGTGGTGCCGGCGGGGGCGCGGGCGGCGCTGGCAAGGCTGAGCGAGCGCTTCGGTCTGGTCGGCTGCATCTCCGGGCGACAGGCGCTCGAGGCGCGGCGGCTGGTCGGACTCGACGACATCGCCTACGCCGGAAACCACGGCCTCGAGCTCATGCTGCCGGGCGACGAGGGGCCACGGCCGGATCCCTCGCTGGCCGGCCGCGAGCGAGCGGCGGCCGAGTTCCTGGCCTCGGTCGACCAGGAGAAGCTCGCAGCCGACGGCCTCAGGCGGGAGGACAAGGGACCGATCCAGGCCCTGCACTGGCGCGGAGCCGAGGACGAGGCAGCGGCCGAGGGCCACGCCCACGAGATCGCCGCCGACGCGGGACAGGCGGAACTGGAACCGCGCTGGGGGCGCAAAGTCCTGGAGCTGCGTCCGCCGGGTGGCGGCGGCAAGGACGCCGCGGTGGCGGCGCTGCTCGCCGCGGACGGCGTGCAGCACGTCGTCTATGCCGGCGACGATCGCACCGACCTCGACGCCTTCCGACGCCTGCGCGAGCTGCGCGAGGCGGGTGAGCTGACGGCGGCGGTCTGCGTCGGCGTCTCCTCGGCCGAGGCCCCGGCCGAGCTGCGCGAGGACGCGGACCTGCTCGTCGACGGGCCGGAGGGGTGGTTGGCGATCCTCGAGTGGCTGGCGGGCGAGTAGCCGTGCCCTACACCGACTTGCTCCGAGTCACCGTCTTGATCGCCGGCGCCGAGGCGACCGCGCTCGGTGCGATAACCGCGATCGGCGCCAACCGCACCGGCGAAGAGTCGATCGTCTTGATCGCCGCCGCGTGGTGGCTGCTCGCGGTCGCGATCGGCTTCTACCTCGGCCGACCGGGCCGGGCCGCCGACGACATGCGCGCGGCTCTGGCCCGCGCGCGCACCGCCACCTCGCTGCCGCCCGAGAGCCCGGCCCGGATCGTCGCCGGACGGCTCTGGCCGATCGGCGCCACCGCGGTCGTCGCCGGCGTGCTCGGGCTCTTCTTCCCCGGCGTCGCCCTGGTCGGAGCGGGCTACGCCCTGATCGTCTCGCTCGCCTGGCACACCCGCGAGGGGGCCGTGCTCGCGGTCGAGCAGCGCGACGGCGTCCGGTTCTACGTGGTCCCCAGCTCCGCGCTGCGGCCGATCGAGTTGGTCCGCACGCCGGGGTTGCGCAGCGACCGGCTCAGCGCCTGAGCAGCTTCGAGAACTCGCGCCAGCCGCGGGTGTTGGCGACGTCAGCCTTGGTCAGCCAGGCGCGGCGTGCGGTGGCTACCGCGTAGGCCATGTTGTCGAGCGTGTCGACGCCGTGGGCGTCGGTGTTGAGGACGATCTTGACGCCGGCGTCAACCGCAAGGCGCGCATGGCGGTCGGAGAGGTCGCGGCGGTTGGGGTTGCCGTTGACCTCGATCATCGTGCCGGTCCGGGCGGCGGCCTCGGCGACAGCCTCGACGTCGATCCCGTAGGGCTCGCGGCGGCCGATCAGGCGCCCGGTCAGGTGGCCGATGCAGTCGACCTGGGGGTTCTCGATCGCGGTCAGCACGCGCTCGGTCATCGCCTCCGCCGAGATCGAGAAGGAGGTGTGGACGCTGGCCACGACCCAGTCGAGCGCCTCGACCAGGTCGTCGGGGTAGTCGAGCCCGCCGTCGAGGCCGATGTTGATCTCCGAGCCGACGAGCAGGCGAAAGCCGCGTTTGCCCTTGTTCCAGGCCTTTATTTCCTCGATCCGCTCCCAGAGCCGGTCCGGGGTGACGTGGTCGCCGAAGCCGTGGCTGGCCGAGTGGTCGGTGATCGCCATGTAGGCGTAGCCGCGCTCGCGGCCGGCCTCGGCCATCTCGCCGAGCGTGTTGCGGCCGTCGGAGAGGGTGGTGTGGGAGTGCAGGTCGCCCTTGACGTCGCCCAGCTCGATCAACTGGGGCAGCTTGCCCGCGCGCGCCTCCTTCAGCTCGCCCCGGCCCTCGCGCAGCTCCGGCTCGATGTAGGCGTAGCCGAGCCGCTCGTAGACCGCCTCCTCGGTCTCGCAGAGCTCGACCTCGCCGCTCTCGCTCTCGGCGATCCCGTGCTCGGAGACCGAGAGCCCGCGCGCCACCGCCTCTTCGCGCAGCTGCACGTTGTGCGCTTGGGAGCCGGTGAAGTGCTGCAGCAGATTGCCGAAGGCGGCGGGCGAGACGATCCGCAGGTCGACCGAGATCCCGTTGTGGGTCTGGGCGCGGACGCCGTTCTCGCTCGGGGTGCCGGCGGCGGCGATCAGCGGGTGCGAAGCGAGGTGCTCGGCGAGGGCTTGCGGCTCGTCGGCGGTAGCGATCAGGTCGATGTCCTTGCAGGTCTCGGCCCAGCGCCGCACCGAGCCGGCCACCTCGACCCGATTGGCGGCGGGGTGCTCGCGCAGGGCCGCTGCCAGCTCGGCGGCGATCGGCCGCACCTTGGAGAGCAGCAGGCGACCGGGGCCCTCGCCGGGCTCGCCGAGGCGCTCGAGCGAGGCGAGGACGTTTTCCTCGGCTTTCGGGCCGAGCCCTTTCACCTCGCGGATCTGTTCGGACTCGGCCGCGGCCTTCAGCTCCTCCATCGAGGAGATGCCGAGCTCGTCGTAGAGAAGGCGGGCGGTTTTCGCCCCCAGGCCCGGCACCCTCGTGACCTCGATCAGGGTCGGCGGGAACTTCGCCTTCAGCTTCACCGCGGCGGGGATCTCGCCGGTCTCCAGCAGCGCCTGGATCTTTTCTGCCAACGTCTTGCCGACCCCGGGAATCTCGGTGGCGCGGCCTTCGGCCGACAACTCGGCGACCGAGACCGGGCTCTCGCGGATCGCCTTGCCGGCGGCGCCGTAGGCGAGCACCCGGTATCTGACCGCGCCGTCGAGCTCGTACAGCGTCCCCAGTTCCTCCAGCGCGGCGGCGATCTCGGCATTGGTCATAGAGTCGGAAGAATGCCTGACGCGTGGCTGGTCCTGCCGACTTACAACGAGGCGGAGAACATCGAGGCGTTCGTCGAGGCGGCGCGAGCGAAGCTGCCGGGCACCGCCCGCGTGCTGATCGTCGACGACAACTCCCCCGACGGGACGGGTGAGATCGCCGACCGAATCGCGGCGCGGAACGGGAACGTCGAGGTTCTGCACCGGGCGCGCAAGGAGGGGCTCGGCCCCGCCTACATAGCCGGCTTCCGCCGCGCCCTCGCCGCCGGCGCCGAGCTGGTCCTGGAGATGGACTCCGATTTCTCGCACGACCCCGCTTACCTCCCGAGGCTGCTCGAGGCCGCGGATCGCGCCGACCTCGTGCTCGGCTCGCGCTACGTGCCGGGGGGCGGCGTCAGCGACTGGGGCGCCCTGCGCAGGGCGATCAGCCGCGGCGGGAGCGCCTACGCGCGCTTGGTGCTCGGCGTCGGCGTCCACGATCTCACCGGAGGCTTCAAGTGCTTCCGCCGCGAGGTGCTGGAGGCGATCGACCTCGACTCCGTCCAGGCCCGGGGCTACGCGTTCCAGGTCGAAATGACCTACAGGGCGATCCGCGCCGGCTTCAAAGTGATCGAGGTGCCGATCCTGTTTCGCGATCGCCGGGCCGGGGACTCCAAGATGGATCGCGCGATCGTCGCCGAGGCAGTCTGGCGGGTGCCGCTCTTGAGGATCCGGGAGAATCGGCGAAATACCTAAAACCGGATCGGAAAAAGGGCGCTATACTTTCTGAAGTATTGAACGGCGAAACCTCGATTTGGGAGATCGATAGACAGTGACCGGGAAACTGACTGACGTAACCGACGCCACCTTCAAAGCCGACGTCCTCGACGCCGACGGGCCTGTGCTGGTCGACTTCTGGGCTCCCTGGTGCGGGCCGTGCCGCGTCGTCCACCCGGTCCTGGAGGAGATCGACGCCGAGCGCGACGACCTCAAGATCGTCTCGATCAACGTCGACGAGAACCAGCAGACGGCGGCGAACTACGAGGTGCTCTCGATCCCCACGATGATCCTCTTCAAGGACGGAGCGATCGCGAAGAAAGTCGTCGGGGCGATGCCGAAGCGCCGCCTCGAGGCCGAGCTGGAGCCGGCGCTCGCCTAGCGCGGCCACCCCTCGCTCCCCCATGCCGTTCGTTCACGTCCACTGGTACGAGGGCCGCTCCGACGAGCAGAAGGCGGAGGTCGCCAAGCGGATCGAAGCGGCGCTCGTGGAGGTGGCGGGCGTATCCCCCGATCACTGCTGGGTGAAGTTCGACGATTCGAAGAAATCGGACTTCATCATCGGCGAGTCGGCCGACTAGAGCTGCGTCGCGAACAGCGTGGCGAAGGCGGCGAACATGCCGCCGAACAGCGCGACCACCGTGTAGAGATACGAGCGCTGCAGCGAGTCGAACCGGAGGTCCATCTTGTCGAAGCCTTCTTTCATCTCCGTGCGCACGGCCTTGAATTCGTCCTCGGCGCGCTCGAACCGCCGATCGACTTGCTCGAACCGCCGATCGACCTGCTCGAACCGCTTGTCGACCTGCTCGAAGCCTCGGTCGACCCTCGTGTTGAGGTCGTCGAGGCGCTCGTCGGTCCAGCTTTCCCGTGCCATTACGTGCATTGAAGCACCGTAGCGTTCTGTCTGCACACGGATCAAGACCCCAACGTGCCGAAAGGCGAGACCTTCTGCAACAGAAGTGGTTCGGCGGGACGAGCTAGGCGGCGCTCCGGCTGACCAGGATCGTCAGCTCGCGGCCTTCGATCTTGGCGCGGACGCCATCGGTGCCGTCATAGGCGACCCCGGTGGCCAGAACCTCGCCGGCGAGGTAGGGCTCGTGGGCGCGGGCGGCGTCGAGCAGCTCGGCGTCGCCGCCCAGGGACAGCTCGATGCGGTCGGTGATCTCCAGGCCCGCCTCTTTGCGGGCGATCTGGACGGCGTGGACGATCTCGCGGGCGAGGCCCTCCTGGAGCAGCTCCTCGTCGAGCTCGAGCTGCAGGGCGACCGCATGGCCGGCCTCGGCTTCGACCTCGTAGCCCTCCAGCGGCTGCAGGGCGAGGCTCACCTCGTCGGGCCCGAGGGTGTGCTCGTCGCCCTCGATGTTGATCCCGACCTCCCCCCCGTTGGCCATCACCTCGGCGACGCGGCCGGCGTCGAGGGCCTCGATCGCGGCGGCGACCTGAGGCATCCGCTTGCCGAAGCGGGGCCCGAGCGAGCGGTAGTTGGGCTTCGCCGTGTAGCTGACCAGCTCGCTCTCGTCGCTGACGAAGTCGAGCTCCTTGACGTTGAGCTCGGCGGTGACCAGCTCCGCCCGGGCTTCGATCGCCGCCCGCTCCGCCTCGTTGGCGACGATCACGGCGCGGCGCAGCGGCTGGCGCACCTTCGCCTTGGCCTGGGCGCGGGCGGCGCGGCCGAGCTCGACGGTCAGCCGCACCGCCGCCATCCCCGCCTCCAGCTCGGAGTCGGCGAGGGAGGCGTCGGGCTCCGGGTAGTCGCGCAGGTGCACCGAGTCGGGAGGCCCGTCGGCATCCCCGCCGGCGCCGGCGGAGAGGTTGGCGTGGATCTCGTCGGCGAGGAAGGGGACGAAGGGGGCCAGCAGCGCTGCCGTCTCCAGCAGGCAGTGGCGCAGGGTCGCGAAGGCGGCGCTGTCGCCGTCCCAGAAGCGGCGGCGCGAGAGCCGCACGTACCAGTTGGAGAGCTCCTCGACGTACTCGGCGATCGCGCGGCCGGCGGTCGTGCAGTCGAACTCGTCCATGCGCTCGCGCACGGTCGCGGTCGTCGCCTGCAGCCGCGAGAGCGCCCAGCGGTCGAGGTCGGTGGCGGGCTCGGGCGAGACGCGGAAGGCCTCCGGCCCGAGGCCCTCGGCGTTCGCGTAGAGCACCCAGAACGAGTAGGTGTTCCAGAGGGTGAGCAGGAACTGGCGCACCGACTCGCCGACCGTCTCGACCGAGAAGCGGTAGCCCGCCCAGGGCTGCTGCGCGGTCAAGTAGTACCAGCGGAAGGCGTCGGCGCCGTGAGCCTCGATCACGTCCCACGGCTCGACCACGTTGCCCTTGCTCTTCGACATCTTCTGGCCCTCGGAGTCCTGGATGAGTCCGAGGCAGACGCAGTTGCGGTAGCTGCTCGACTCGAAGAGCAGCGTCGACTCGGCGAGCAGCGTGTAGAACCAGCCGCGGGTCTGGTCGAGCGCCTCGCAGACGAAGTCGGCCGGAAAGCGCTCCTCGAACTCCGCCTCGTTCTCGAACGGGTAGTGGAACTGGGCGAAGGGCATCGCGCCGCTGTCGTACCAGGTGTCGATCACCGACTCGACCCGCTGCATCTCGCTCCCGCACCTCTCGCACTCGACCGTGACCTCGTCGATGTAGGGGCGGTGCAGGTCGTCGGGGACCTCGCCGCCCGAGCGCTCGCGCAGCTCGGCGATCGAGCCGGCGCAGAAGCGGCCGTCGCAACCCTCGCCGGTGCACTCCCAGATCGGCAGCGGCGTTCCCCAGTAGCGGTCGCGGCTGAGCGCCCAGTCGACGTTGTTCTCCAGCCACTTGCCGAAGCGGCCGTGCTTGATGTGCTCCGGGTGCCAGCCGATCTGCTCGTTGTTGGCGAGCAGATCGTCGCGGGCCCTCGAGGTGGCGACGTACCAGCTCGACTTCGCGTAGTAGAGGAGGGGCGTGCCGCAGCGCCAGCAGTGCGGGTAGGCGTGCTCGTAGACCTGGGCGCGGAAGAGCAGGCCGCGGCGCTCGAGGTCGGCGATCAGCGCCTCCGTCGTCTCCGGGTCCTTGACGAAACGGCCCTCGAAGCCGGCGACCCGGTCGTCGAAGCGGCCGTCGAGGCCAACCGGGTTGTAGAGGCTGGCGTGCGCGGTCGGGTCGAAGACGCCGTTGGCGGCGGCGACGGCGTAATCGTCCTCGCCGAAGGCTGGGGCCATATGGACGAGGCCGGTCCCGTCCTCAGTGGTGACGAAGTCGCCGGCGAGGACGCGGAAGGCGTTCGCCGGGCCGGCGTCGGCGAGCTCGAAGACCGGACCGCGGTAACGGCGGTCGACCAGCTCGGTGCCGGGGAAGCGGGCGACGATCTCCGCGCCCTCTCCCAGCACTTTCTCGGCCAGCGCCTCGGCGACGACGAGCGTCTCCTCGCCGACCCGGGCGCGGACGTAGGCGACCTCGGGGGCGACGGCGACGGCGACGTTGCCTGGGAGGGTCCACGGGGTGGTCGTCCAGACGAGCAGCGACTCGCCGGCCTCGACCCCGTCCTCGCCGAGCAGCGGGAAGCGCACGTATATGGAGGGGTCCTCGACGTCCTGGTAGCCCTGGGCAACCTCGTGCGAGGAGAGCGCGGTGCCGCAGCGCGGGCAGTAGGGGACGACCTTGTGGCCCTCGTAGAGGCGGCCGTCGTCCCAAAGCTTGCGCAGCGACCACCAGACCGACTCGATGTAGTCGTCCTCGAGCGTCACATATGGGTCGTCGAGGTCGATCCAGAACCCGATCCGCTCGGTCAGCCGGTTCCACTCCTCGACGTACTCGAAGACCGACTCGCGGCAGCGCCGGTTGAACTCGGCGATCCCGAGCTCCTCGACCTCCTGCTTGGAGGAGATGCCGAGCTGCTTTTCGACCTCGAGCTCGACCGGGAGGCCGTGGCAGTCCCAGCCCGCCTTGCGCGGCACGCGGTACCCGCACATCGTCTTGTAGCGGGGGTAGACGTCCTTGAAGGCGCGGGCGAGGACGTGGTGGGAGCCGGGACGGCCGTTGGCGGTCGGCGGGCCCTCGTAGAAGCTCCAGACCTCGGCCTCCTCGCGGTTGGCGAGGGAGCGGGCGAAGACGTCGCCCTCGCGCCAGCGCGCCAGCACCCGCTCCTCCATCTGGGGGAACGACTGCTTCGGGTCGACTGGGCTGAATCCGCGCACGAGCAGCGGATTCTAGGAGGGGTCAGGCCTTCCCCGAGGGACGCTCACCAGACGAGGACGAACTCGGCCGGGTTCTCGGGGTTCGCGTAAGCGGGGAGGACCAGGCCCTCGCTCATCCGGTTGGCGGTGAAAACCGGCATCACTTCGCGGCGGGTGACCTCGGTGTGGCCGACGCCGGGGATGTCGAGGTCGATTCGCAGCTTGATCAGCGGCATCTCGTTGACCGTGGTGTGCGAGTTACCCACCTCGAGGATGGTCGCGCTGCCCTTGATCCCGTTCTCGAAGATCCAGTCCTGGCGGGCGGCCTTGGCCCGGGCATGGCGCGCGTACCAGGCCAGTCCACCAGCGACGAGGACGAAGATCGCGCCGGTCGAGCCGACGATCAGCGACGTTTCGGCGTCGGCGCCGAGCAGCGCCGGGCCGAGGCACATCGCCAGTCCCAGCAACGCGAAGAGGGCGATCAGGCCGACGCCGGTGCGGTTGATCTGCACCGCCTACTCCTCGCACTCGCGAGCGATCCGCGTCGCGACGTGCGCGGTCGCCTCGCAGAGCGCGGCCAGGCCGTCGGCGCCGGGATCGTCGTCCTCGACGCTGCCGAGCAGGGCTCCGTAGGCGAGCTCGAAGGAAAAATCGGCGGGCGGCTTGGTGGCCAGGTAGTCGATCAGCGCCGGCGAGAACAGCTGCCGCATCCAGTTCGGGTCTTGGAACGGGCTGACGGAGATGACGAAACGCTGGTTCAGGCCGGTGCTCTCGGTCCAGAGCTTCGAGTGGCGAGCCTCGAAGCCGTAGAACTCGTCGTCGCGGGTGCTGCGCCCGCTGCGGATGCAGAAGAGCCGCGGCACCAGCGCGGTCGAGGCAGGGACCTCGACCAGGGCGACGTTGAAACGGAAGGCCCTGTTGCGGGTGTAGGCGAGGTGGCCGACGATCCCGTCGACCTCGCCGGCCAGGCGGCCGCGGGCGGCCGGGGAGACCTGGCAGTGCTTGGACTCGACCAGCAGCGGCGTCAGGGCGCCGAGCGCGAGCCCCGGCACCGGCTCGAGCCCGCGCTCGGCGGCGAAGGAGGAGAAGGTCGCGTCGAGGTCGGCCATGGAGCCCGAGCCTAGCCTCAGGCCTGGAGGTACGCTCAGCGCCGATGCCCCTCTACGACCTCAACGGCAAGGTGGCGCTGGTCACCGGCGGCGCCCGCGGGATCGGGTTCGAGACCGCGCGGCAGATGCACCTGCGCGGCGCCTCCGTCGCGGTGCTCGACCTCGACGCCGACGAGGCGCGCGAGGCGGCGGAGCGGATCGGGGCGCGGGCGGTCGGGGTCGGCGCCGACGTGGTCGACGAGGGGGCGACGATGGCGGCCGTCGCGGAGGTGGTCGAGCGGCTCGGAGGGCTCGACGTCGCTGTGGCCAACGCCGGGATCGCGCCGCCGACGGTCGCCACGGCACGGACGATGCCCGCCGAGGAGTGGCGGCGGGTCATCGACGTCAACCTGCTCGGCGCCTGGCACACCGCGCGCGCGGCGCTGCCGCAGATCTCCGAGCGCGGCGGGCAGCTCGTCTTCATCGGCTCGATCTACAGCTTCGCCAACGGCCTGCTCGCCAGCCCCTACGCGGTCTCGAAGGCGGGGGTCGAGGCGCTGGGACGAGCGCTGCGAGCGGAGCTGGCGCCGTTCGGGGCGAGCGCCAGCGTCGTCTACTTCGGCTGGGTCGAAACCGACCTCGTGCGCGACTCGCTTGACCGCCGGGACGGCGGACGCGGGGCGCGCATGCTGAGCGAAATCCTGCCGGCCTTCCTGCTCAAGCGGATCGCGCCCGACGAGGCCGGCGCGACGCTCGTGCGGGCGGTGGAGGAGCGGGCGCCGCGGGCCTTCGCCCCGCCTGTGTGGCGCTACCTCTCGGCCCTGCGCGGCCTGCTCAACCCCCTGCTCGATCGCCGCGTCGAGCGCGACGCCGACATCGGCCGACTCGTGCGCGAGGCCGAGACGACGGCGACGCAGGGCTCCGCCTGAGCGGCGCCGCCGCTACGCTCCCGCCCCGATGCCCCTCTACGACCTCCACGGCAAGGTGGCGCTGGTCACCGGCGCGGCCCGCGGGATCGGTTTCGAGACCGCGCGGCAGATGCACCTGCGCGGCGCCTCCGTCGCGGTGCTCGACCTCGACGCCGACGAGGCGCGCGAGGCGGCGGAGCGGATCGGGGCTCGGGCGGTCGGGGTCGGCGCCGACGTCACCGACCACGGCGCGATGCTGGCCGCGGTGGCGGAGACCGTGGAGAAGTTCGGCGGCCTCGACGTCGCGGTCGCCAACGCCGGGATCGCCCAGAAGCAGTTCTCGACCGTGCGCGGGATCTCCGGCGAGGAATGGGAGCGCGTCTTCGAGGTCGACCTGCTCGGCGTCTGGCGGACGGTGCGGGCCGCGCTGCCGCAGATCGTCGAGCGCCAGGGCCAGCTGGTCGTCGTTTCATCGGTCTACGCCTTCGCCAACGGCATGGGCAACAGCCCCTACGCGGTCGCCAAGGCCGGCGTCGAGTCGCTCGGCCGGGCGCTGCGGGTCGAGCTGGCGCCACACGGCGCCAGCGCCACCGTCGCCTATTTCGGCTGGGTCGACACCAAACTCGTGCAGGACGCCTTCGCTCAGGAGGACGGCGGGCGGGTCCGCGAACTCAGCCCCGACTTCCTGCTCAAGCGGATCGCGCCCGACGAAGCCGGTGCGGCGCTCGTCCGCGGGATCGAAGAGCGCGCCCCGCGCGTCTTCGCCCCGAAATGGTGGCGCTACGTCTCCGCCCTGCGCGGCCTGGTCAACCCGCTGCTCGACCGCCGCATGGAGAGCGACGCCAAGACCGGGGCCCTGATCCGCGACATCGACGCGAAAACGGTCGACGCCGGCAAGAGCTGATGAGGCGCACCCCTCTCCAGAGGGGTCGACTCGTCGAATGTTCCGCTAGAAGAGGGCCATCCCGGGCGTGACCGGGACTTCGACCAGCTCCGGCTGGGAGGAGGCGAGCGCCGTCGAGAGCGCGCTGCGGACCCCGTCGCGATCGGCCGCGCGGTGGGCCTTGATCCCGTACCCCTCCGCGACCGCGGCGACGTCGAGCTTCGGCAGGTCCAGCCCGGGCGCGCCGCTGACGCCCTCGGCTTCGGCGAACCACTTGAGGATCCCGTACTCCTGGTTCTGCATGACGAGGAAGGTGACCGGCGTCCGGTAGGCGACGGCGCTCCAGAAGGCGCTGATCGCGTACTGGGCGGAGCCCTCGCCGAGCACGCAGACGACCGGGCGGCTCGGCTGGGCGAGCTGCACCCCGACCGCAGCGGCGAGACCGAAGCCGAGGCCGCCGCCGGCCGCGAAGTAGTAGCTGCCGGGCCGCGAGATCCGCAGCTGGTTGCGCAGCGCCAGGGTGCTGGTCGGCGACTCGAGCACGACGACCCCGTCCTCCGGCAGGACCTCGCCGAGGGCGGTGTGGACGGTCGAGGGGTTGAGCGGGTCGCTCGGCGGGATTTCCTGCGGCGGCGCATTCGGCTCCGGCGCGGGGCGGCTCGACTCCGGCACCGCCTCGAGCAGGGCCGCCAGAGTCAGCTTCACGTCGGCGACGATCGCGTCGCCCATCGGCGCCCGAACCGCCTCGTCGGGGTCGCTGGTGATCGCGACCAGCTTCGCTCCCTCGGGCAGCAGCCGGCCAGGGATGTGCGGGTAGTAAGGGAAGACGGAGCTGCCGACGACGAGGATCAGGTCGTGCGCCTCGAGCGTCTGCGCGACGGGGCCGATCGCCGGCGGCAGCACGCCGCGGAAGTTGGGATGACCCTCGGGGAAGCCGAGCCGGTTGCCGCCGGTGGCGGGGGTCGACCAGACCGGCAGACGCTGCCGCTCGGCGAGGGCGATGCCGAGGTCCCAGGCGCCGGAGGCGTCGATGTCGGGGCCGGCGACCAGGACCGGGTTGGCGGCGGCGTCGAGCCGCGCGGCGAGGGCGCGCACGGCCTCCGGGTCGGCCGTCGCGCGCCCGCTTACGTGGCGCTCGATCGCGGCCTGGGCAGGTTCGTCGTCGACTTCGGCCCCCCAGTCGTCCATCGGCAGCGAGACGAAGACGGGGCCGCGCGGCGCCAGCGAGGCGAGGTGGGCGCCGTGGGCGAGCGCCAGCGGCACGTCCTCGGCGCGCGGGGGCTCGTAGGACCACTTGACCAGCGGATGGGGCATCCGGGTCGCGTCGCGATTGGTCAAATTCGCCTGCAGGGTGATCTGCGCCCGCGCCTGCTGGCCGGCGGTGATCAGCAGCGGCGAGTGGTTGGCCTGGGCGTTGAAGATCGCGCCCATCGCGTTGCCGACGCCCGGCGCGGTGTGCAGGTTGACGACGGTGGTCTTGCCGGACGCCTGAGCGTAGCCATCGGCCATGCCGACCACGACCGCCTCCTGTAAACCCAGCACGTAGCGGAAGTCCGAGGGGAAGTCGGCGAGCATCGGGAGCTCGGTCGAGCCGGGGTTGCCGAACATCGTCGTCATCCCGTGGGCGCGGAAGAGGTCGAAGGTCGCCTCGCGAACGGTTGGCATTCCCGAACCCTAACCGGCGGGATTCAAGCTGGCCGCAGGTGGGTGTCGATAGGCGGAGGGTGAGCGAGCGACCCCTCACCTTCCGCCACCGTGTGGAGCGCTTTGGCCTCGCGATCGCGCTCCTCTGCGCGGTCCTGCTCTGGGCAGCGTCGACGGCCCTCGCCGGTCCCATCTCCACGCGCGTCGTCTACGGGACGGGCGAAATCGTCCCGATCCCGGCCTCCATCCCCCACGAAGAGGGCGACATGGTCGACCGGCGGATCATCCCCAACCTGCGCTGGATCGCCGAGCGCTACCCGATCTACGTCACCGACGGCTACTCGGGGCCGCTGCCCAACGGCGAACACGCCGGCTGCGACAACTGCCACACCCGCGGCTCCGACCATTACAACGGCCTCGCGGTCGACATCGTGCCGGTCGACGGCGGGACCAAATGCGACGCGAAATGGACGGCGATGACCCGCCTCGCCCTCTGGGCCGAGCCGAAACCGGGCTTTCCCGCCCCGCCCTTTCGCTGGGTCGGCTACGACGGCGACGCCGGCCACGGCTGCGGCCACCACCTCCACCTCTCCTGGAACCACGCCGTCGTCCCCGAGTTCCAAGTCGCCGAATGGGTCGAAGTCTTCCCCGTCGGCCCGCCCAAACCAGCGGCCGAAAAACCACCGCGCAAGAAACGGCCGGCGGCGCCAAAACCGCCCCCCGGCCCCTCCGGCGGCATCTCCATGGTCCGCACCGGCGGCCTCGGCGCCCGCGTCGACTGACCCCGGGGGTGGTTGAGCTTCCGGTCGCATAAGGACGGAAAGCTCAACCACCGAAGCGGGGGGCTCGTAGGATCTCGGAACGATGCGCGCGCCTTTCGTGATCCTTCTCGCGTTTGCCGTAGCGTTTGCCGCCGGGTGCGGCGAACGGGATGACTCGACGCCGGTGGCCTGTCTCGAGGGCACCCAGGCCTATGTCAACGCCCTGGGCGCAGCGCCGGGAGAGGTGCGGCTCGAGGGCGAGACGCCGATCAGCGAGTGCCTGGCCGAGAACCAGCAGGCCGGGGATCTGGCGACGGTCGGGGAAGCGATGGTCGAAGCGGCGACGGCGCTCAACGCCGAGGCGCGGGACGAACCCGGCGGCAAGGCAACCCTGCAGCTCGGCTATCTGGTCGGCGCCGCCGAACGGGGGGCCGAGGAGACCGAAGGCATCCACGCCGATCTCGTCCGGCGCCTCGTCGTCGCCGGGCGCTACGCGCCGGGCGACGAGCCGCTCCCTTCCGCCTTTGTGCGCGCCTACCGCGAAGGGTTCGACGCCGGCGCGGCCGGTGGCTGACCCTAGCGCGGCGAGACGATCACGAGACGACCGTCGGCGAGGCGGTAGGCGGTGCCGACCGGCTGCCCGCGACCGCTGGCGCGCTTGTCGCTGGAGGGGCCGGGAAGCACACGGACCTTCTCGGCAGCCGCGGCAGCGCGACGCTGGGCCGCGCCGCTCTCGGTGTCGGCGGTCAGCGTGAGGCCGGCGATCAGGAAGGCGACCGCGAGCACGATCCCGATGTCGAAGAGGTTGACGAGGCCGTCGAGCGGGTCGCCGGCGTTCTCCTCGATCCGCCCATGACGGCCGAGCCCGGTGCGGCTCACGCGCCGGCCCCCTGCTCGAGCGCGGTCAGGTCCTCGCTGTACATCCGGGTGCGGGCAAGGGTAAGGGCGAAGGCGACGGTGCCGACCAGGAGGCCGATCACGGTGGCGCCGAAGGCGTCGCGCAGGTTGTCGGCGAGCATCGCGACGTCGCCGCGGCCGAGCGCCGCCAGGCCCGGGGCGAGCGGGATCAGCGTTCCCATCAGTCCAATCGCCGGGCCGGCGCGAACGAGCAAGCGGGTGCGGTCGAGCCGCCGCTGCGCCGATAGCTCGTAGCGGGCGAGCGCCCGCTCGGTCGCTGCGGCGCGGTCCGCCGCCGGCGCCGCCGCGATCTCGCTCAGCGCCGTCGCCGAGATCGTGCCCGGTGCGCTGTAGGCGTAGTAGCCAGCGTGCTGCGGGTCGGCGACGGCGTGGGCGGTCAGCTCGCCGAGGTCGACGTGGCGGAAGCGCACCCGCCGGCGCCAGAGCTCGACGGCGAAGCGCCCGACCTCGAGCGCGCAGTAGAGCAGCGCGAGGACCGCGGCGATCAACACCGGCACCTGCAGCGCGGCGGCGATCTCCGCCAGCGCGTCGCCGAGGTCGATGAGGGCGGGGCTCACGCCGGAGCTCCCCCCAGCGCCGGCGGGCGGCGGCGCTCGGTCCAGGCCCCGCGCAGTCCGAGCAGCAGCGCGACGACGCCGATAGCGAGCGCGACCCGCGACCCGTCACCTTCGTCCGCCCCGGCGCCACGCAGGCCCGGCGCGCCGAAGAACGGCTTGCCGCGCCCTCCCACCAGAGTGCCGGTGACCGCCTCTCCGCTCGCCTCGCCTCCGCTTCCCGTGAGGCCGGAACCCCTCCCCGAGGACGACTCGCCACCCCCTTCGCCGGCCACGCCGGCGGGCGCGCCGGCGGCGCT
>Ga0196962_10000271_pt1 | contig 24640 bp, 23 predicted proteins | sample S3v_20metaG_FD_183186 | JGI IMG/M metagenome (GOLD analysis project Ga0196962, IMG submission 183186) | Soil microbial communities from Anza Borrego desert, Southern California, United States - S3+v_20 | ecosystem: Environmental > Terrestrial > Soil > Desert | place: USA: California | collected...
TTGTGCGACATCTGGCATGAGCTTCTTCCTTTCTCCCGAGACGTCTCGTGTTGCGCAAACATCGTACGCCCGGGTAGGGCGAACTCGCATCACCCGGCGCCAGGTTCACCCAGGTGATCTTCCAGAACCGGATTGCACGTGGGTAGCCAAGAACCATGATGTAATGGCCTCCCGTGCGACGAAAGGAGAGAGCGGTGTGCCGTTGCGCCTACTGGGGCTCCCCGAGCCTCATCGAAGGGCGTGAATTCTTGCTTGCGTGGGAATGACGGGCAGAAAGCGGGACAGGACCTTGCGGATCGCGTTGCGGGTAGAAAAAACCTGGGCTAGATTGTAACATTATGCCCGAGATGAGCGATTCCGTGTCGCCTGACTCCTCTGCCGTCATCGGGACCAAGCTGCGCGTACCTTCGCCGCGCCCCGAGCAGGTGATCCGCCCCAGGCTATTCGAGATGCTCGAGGCGGGGCTCGAGCGTAAGGTTACTCTCGTCAGCGCTCCGGCCGGCTATGGCAAGACGATCCTCCTGTCCCAGTGGCTGATGTCGGACGAGACTAACGGCGCTTTCGCCTGGGTCTCCCTGGACGAGCAGGACAACGATCCGATTCGGCTGTGGAGGCATATCGTCGAATCGTTGGGCCGGGGTGTGCCGGTAAAAGCGTTCGGCGCCTCCGCGCTCGCGGCGTTGAACGTCGCCGGCGCGGGGGTCGTCGACACCGTACTTCCCAGGCTCGTGAACGAGCTAGGCGAGGTGCCGCAGAAGGTAACGTTGGTGCTCGACGACTACCAGTTCGCAACCGACGATGGGTGCCGCGAGTCGATGGAGTTTTTCGTGGAGCACCTCCCTGAAAACTTCCACCTCGTCCTCGCAACCCGCTCCGACCCGCCATTGCGTCTGGGACGGCTGAGGGCCAGGGGAGAATTGGCCGAGATACGCACCGAGGAACTCGCTTTCACGGAGAGAGAGGCTGCTTTTCTGCTGAACGGCAGGCTGCATCTAGAGGTCGGCACCGACGACCTCCGTGTGCTGCTCGTTCGCACAGAGGGGTGGCCCGCAGGGATCTATCTGGCCGCGCTCTCCATGGAGGGCAAAGAGAACGTACACGATTTCATCCAAGCGTTCGGAGGCAGCAATCGTTACATCCTCGATCTCTTGGGAGAAGAGGTTCTGGCCGGCCTCCCGGCGGCGGAGCGGGAGTTTATGCTCAAGACCTCGGTGCTGGCCGAGATGGCGGGTCCGCTTTGTGATGAGGTGGTCGGCGGGGAGAGTTCCGGAGCGCTCCTGGATGAGCTGGCCCGCTCCAACCTGTTCGTCGTTGCTCTCGACGAGAACGGTGGGTGGTATCGTTACCATCACCTGTTCTCCGACTTGCTGCTCTACGAGCTGAAGAGCAGCCGTCCGGACCTCCTGCCGGAGTTACACGGACGGGCCGGCGCCTGGTTCGAGGAGAAGGGCATGTTCGAGGACGCCATACGCCACGCTATGGCGGCTTCAGAGCACCAGAGGGCGGGTATGCTGATCGCGCGTCACTGGTTTCGGTACGCCGTCACCGGGCAGCTTTCGAGCCTGGAACGCTGGCTGGAGGCGTTACCCGAGTATCTGAGGGGCCGTGACGCGCCGCTCGTCCTCGTGAGAGCGTGGATATGTGCCATCTACGGCCGGCGAGAGGAGAGCGAGCACTTTCTGCGGTTGGCCGAGAGCCTACCCTACGAGGGACGACTTCCCGACGGTAGCACCGCGGTCGAGTCCGAGACGGCCATCATCAGGGCCCTCTTTGGATATGGTGGCGTCAAGAGCATGGTCGCGGCCGCTGCTCGCTCGGTGGAGCTAGAGTCCGAACAAGACCCCCCGTGGAGGCTCGCCCTGGTAAAGATGGCGCTGGGGCAAAGTGCGTACCTGTCGGGAGACATCTCGACGGCGAGGAAGTCGCTGGATGACGCCATAGCGATGATATCGGCCGATCAACCCCTGTGGCGGATCGGTGCGTTGTACTTACTTTCGGTGGTCGCCGTGGACGAGGGACGCCTGGATGAGGCCGAGTCTCACGCGCGCGAAGCTCGCTCGCTGGTGGAGAGATTCATTCCCCAAGGGAGCCGTGAGACCAGCGCGGTGAGCATAGCGCTCGGCCGGGTGTTCGGCGAGCTCGGGAGACTCGACGAGGCCCAGACCGAGCTGGAAAGCGGCCTTGCGGCGCGCCGGTCGCCCGACGTGAACCCGTGGCCCACGCTCCTCGGGTTGCTGGCGCTCGCGCGGGTCAGGGCAGCGCGCGGCGATCGGCCCGGGGCCCTGGCGCTTCTCGAGGAGGCGCGGGACATCGTGGAGGCTTACCCCGACGCCGGAATATTCCCGGATCTGCTCGAGCGCCAGGAGCATGAGCTGAGCAAGAGCAGGCGAGTAGAGTCGGCGCTCACCGAAGTACTTACCGAACGCGAGCTCGACGTGCTGCGTCTCTTCGACGGCGGTGATTCTTACCGGCAGATAGGTCAGGCCCTCTACGTCTCCGTCAATACGGTCAAGACCCATGCCAGATCGATCTTCCGCAAGCTCGAGGTCTCCTCGCGCGATGAGGCGCTCGAACGGGCCCGCCAGAGGGCACTGATCTAGAGCCATCGGCCGAAGCCGGCCCCAGAAGGTCGTCCTCCTGTAGAGGACTTTATCCGCTCTCGGTGCGGGTTGTGTAATTCACCCGGGTGAGATGCGGTGGAGGTGATGCCCGCGGATCCTTACAGAACCTATTATCCGGGAGCACCTCATGGAGACCCATCCCATACAAGTGACCCCCAAGTACAAGGCCTACCGGATCGTCGTGCGCGCGGAGATCGGCGAGCGATTCGCAGCGGCCTTCGAAGGGATGGAGGTGAGAATCGCGGAAGGACGGACGATCATTACGGGTGAAGTTATCGACCAGTCCCACCTGCACGGGATCCTAGATCGCATAAACGCCCTGGGACTGGTGCTCGTTAGCGTCCAGCCCGAGTCCGAAGAACCGCCAGGGGGCAGCCCGGCAAGTCATTGGAGGAGGACCGGACCGGCAGAAGAGCGCACCATCCTCGAGGATCGATACAAAAGGAAAGGGGATCGATAATAGGTTTGTCAGGGGATGCGGACCGGGGCGCCAAGCGCCCCGGTCCGGCTACGTTCAGGCCTCCTGGCTCGATTCGGCGGACGAGTCTTCGTTGGCCAATCTGCTGTGATTCTTGCTGTAGGTGAAGTAGATCACCAGTCCTATCGCCATCCAGACCAGGAACCTCAGCCAGGTGCCGGTGGTCAGGAAACCCATGAGGAAGAGGCATGAGATGGCGGCGAGGATGGGCACCACGGGGTAGCCTGGTACCTTGAACGCCCGCGGGAGATCGGGCCGCGTCCGCCGCAGAATCATCACCCCGATGGAGACCAACACGAAGGCGGCGAGGGTCCCTATGTTCACGAGCTCCCCGAGCGTCACCAGCGGGAGGAAGAACGCGAGCAGGCCCGCGACGATGCCGGTAATGATCGTGATCCTGTGCGGCGTGCGAAAGCTGCGGTGGACCTGCGAGAACCAGGGCGGCAGCAGATGGTCCCGGCTCATCGCGAAGGCCACCCGGCTCTGCCCTAGAACCAGGATCATCACCACGACCGTGAGCCCAATCAGGATGGCCAGCGAGACTATAAGCTGCGCCGCCGGGAAGGGCGTCGCCTCCAGCGCCGTGGCCGCCGGGGCCGCGGTGGCCAGCGTGTCGTAGGGCACGAGCCCCGTAAAGACGATGGAGGCCAGGATGTAGAGGACCGTGCAGATCCCCAGGGAGCCCAGGATGCCGATGGGCAAATCTCTCTGGGGATTGCGCGCCTCCTCGGAGGTGGTGGCCACGATGTCGAAACCTATGTAGGCGAAGAAGACCAGCGCCGCTGCCGTGAAGATGCCCGTTATGCCGTAGATGGTGTCTATACCCAAAATGCTCGGCAGGAGGTACACCTGGAGCTCCTCTCCCCCCGACTGCGGCGGCGGGATGAAGGGCGTGAGGTTGGCAGTCGATATGAAGAATATCCCGAAGCCTATGATAAACAGCGTAACGAGGATCTTGATAGAGGTTATCACCGCGTTGAACTGCGAGCTCAACCTGATCCCTATAACAAGAATCGTCGTCACGAGCGCTACCACGATCAGCGCCAGCCAGTCGTGGGAGACGCCAGACTCGGGAGACGCATAGAGGCTCGTCGGCAGCGAAATCCCGAGGATCTCGAAGACGCTCACCAGGTAGCCCGACCATCCCTTCGCCACCGTGGCGGCGCCGAGGGTGAACTCCAGGATCAGGTCCCACCCGATCAACCAGGCGACAAACTCTCCGAGGGTCGCATAGGAGAAGGTGTAGGCACTGCCGGCCACCGGTACGGTCGAAGCGAACTCCGCGTAGCAGAGCGCCGCCAGGGCGCACACTATGCCGCCGACGACGTAGGAGAGCGCAACCGCTGGCCCGGCGTAGCCGGCGGCCGCCTCTCCGGTCAGGACGAAGAGCCCCGTACCGATAATGACCCCGATACCGAATAAAGTGAGATCCAAAGGTCCCAGCGCCTTGCGTAGCTGAAACTCAGGATCCTCAGTGTCCCTGATGGATTGCTCGACGGATTTCGTTCGCATTATCCCCATGTAGCTCCCCTTTCAGGTCCCTTACACGATCCTTGCACCCACGCTACCGGACATTCTACAAGTTTCTCCTTTCTTGCGCCGTACAGATCAACTCGCACAGGGTCCATGCCCGCACTCATAGTATTATGGGAAGAAATAGTTCCAGGGTGCGAGAGGGCGAGGCCTGTGACTTACCTCAGCGGTCGGACAGACCTTGGGTGACTTCGGGGCTTTCGTCGGCGTTGACCCCGGCGATGGAGCGGAATGCTGCCCGCTGCTCCCGGGTGCCCAGGACGCCTACTGCATCGCCGGCCTGGAGTGCGAGGTCTGCCCCTGGGTTGGGGATCACCTCGTCACCCCTCACGATGGCCAGGATAGATGCCCCTGTCTCGCTCCTTACGCCGAGGTCCCCTATGGTATGACCGATGAGGCCATGTCCGGTTGGGCTTTCTTCCCCGTCCTTTTCGGGGGTGCGTCCCTCAGCGAGCCGCACCCACTCTACTTCGATGGCCTGTGAGGCCTGGCGCAGCCTCGCGAAGAGGCTGTCTCCGCCCTCCCTGGCGGCCCCCTCCCCTGAGATCGGGGCGTAGAGTTCGCGCCTCACGCCGTCGGCGAAGGTCTGGGCTTCCTCGGCCGCGACACCGAAGCGGGCGAGCGCCTGGCGCGCCAGTTCCAGGCCGGCCTCCAGTTCCGGCTGCACCGCCTCGTAGACGCCGAGACGGCCGAGGTCTTCCAGCTGCCCGGCGCTCTCGGCCCGGACCAGGAGATCCGCTTCGGGGGCCAGGTTCCGTAGCCGTTCTACGGCGAGTCTCGTTGCGAGGGCGTCGGGGATGGTCAGCACGACGAGGCGCGCCCCACCGGTTCCGGCGGCCTCCAGGACGGGTATGGTCACGGCGTCCCCGTACACGGTGGGGAAACCCGCCGCTTTCGCCTGGTCGGCGCGGTTCGGATTCGCCTCCACGACGACGAACGGCTTCCCTAGCCTGTCTAGTAGCCTGGCGACGAAGGATCCGACCCGACCGTACCCGGCGACGACGGCGTGGTCCGTGAGCCCTCCTGCCGGCAGGTTGAAGGTCTGAAGGGGCTCTCTGGGAAACCGCCGCCGGTAACGGCCGTAGAGGATGGGCGCGAGACGGGCGACCAGGGGGGTGAGGGCCATCGTGACGGCCGCGCTGGCCAGCACGAGGGAGTAGGTTCCCTGGGAAATGGAGTCCGCGCTGATGCCTTCCCTGGCGAGCAAGAACGAGAACTCCCCGACCTGGAAGAGCCCCAGTCCCACGGCGAACGGGACTATATTGCCGTATCCGAAGACCCTGGTCAGAGAGCCGAAGATCAGGCCCTTCACGACGAGGATCAGCGCGACGACGAGCGCGATGGTCCCGAAGTTCGCCCAGAGATAGGAAGGGTCGATCAGGAGCCCCACGGAGACGAAGAAGATCATGGCGAAAACGTCGCGCAGTGGCTCGACCTCGGCCAGAGCCTGATGGCTGTAGTCCGACTGGGAGAGGACCATCCCCGCCACGAAAGCCCCGAAGGCGAAAGAGAGTCCGACGAGGTAGGTTGCGTATCCGACACCGACGCCTATGGCGACCACGGAGACCAGGAAGAGCTCGCGTGAACCCCAGGCCGCCAGCCGCGCCAGGAACATGGGTAGCACCCTGGAGCCCAACAGGAGCATGGCGGCGATGAACGCCGCCGCTTTGAGGACCGCCAGGCCGAGTTCGGGAAGGCCTTCCTTTACGTTCTCCAGAACCGGTAGCACGGTGAGGAGCACTACGATGGCCAGGTCCTGGACGATGAGCATCCCGATCATCACCCTTGCCGAGAGGGTGCCGAGGACCCCCTGCTCGCCCAGGGTCTTGAGGACTACGGCGGTGCTCGAGAGCGAGAACAGGGCCCCCAGCCACACCGACTCGACCCAACCCAGATCCAACAAAAGGCGGCCGACCCCGTAGCCGAAGGCGATGGTGAGCGCCATCTGGACCGGGGTGCCGAGCAAGGCGATGCGCCGCACGGGCGCGAGCTCCGCCAGGGAGAAGTGAAGTCCTATCGTGAACAGGAGGAGGGCAACCCCGATCTCCGCCAGCAGCTCTATCTCGTGTACGTCCCCCACCGAAGGACCGAAGGTGTTCGGACCGACCAGGACGCCGGCGGCGATGTAGCCGAGGATCAGGGGCAGCCTGAGCCACCGGGCCACCACGCCCCCCAGGAGGGCGGCCACCAGGATGAGCGCTATGTCGCCGGAGATCCCCAAAGGCTGGCTCTCACTTTACCACCGTGGAAGAGCACCGCCGGCGACGATGGGTCCTACGGAGGGCCTCTATCTTCCGCCGACCAGGAGTTCGGAGGCGTGGGCGAGGGAGGCTTCGTCGATCCGTCCCGAGAGCATCCTGGCGAGCTCCCTGCGGCGCTCCTCGCCCTCGATGCGCTCTACGCGCGTGATCGTCCGCCCTTTAGATTCCTCTTTCTCGACGACGACGTGCGTGCTTGCCTCCGAGGCTATCTGAGGGAGGTGGGTGATGGTCAGGACCTGGTTGATGTCGCCGAGTTCCCTCAGCTTCGCCCCCACCGCCGTTGCCGTCTCCCCGCCTATACCGGCGTCGACCTCATCGAAGATGTATGTCGCACCCGGCTCCAGGCGCTCCTGGGCGAGCCTTATGGCCAGCATTATCCTGGAGAGTTCCCCGCCCGATGCGTAGCGCCTGACGGGCAGTTCGGGCTCTCCCGGGTTGGGTTGGATCACGAACTCCACACCTTCTGTGCCAGAAGGGCCGGGTTCTGTGGGCACGAGCTCGGCGCGGAAGGTCGTCTTCCCGAGGTTCAGGTCCTCGAGGTTCTCCTGCACCTTCCCCGACAACCGCTCTGCGGCGGCCTCCCTGCCCGAGCGCAGCGAGGTCGCGAGGACTTCGAGGCGCTGCTCGCCTTCCGCGAGCCTCTCTTCGAGTTCTGCGGTCTCCTCATCCAGGTTCTCGAGGCGTGAGAGCCGTTCGCGCGATTCCTGGAGGTATCCTTCGACATCCCCATACTTACGCTCCAGTGCCCGCATGGCGGCGAGGCGGTCTTCTACGGCCTCCAACCGGTTCGGGTCAGCCTCGAGTTCGTCCACGTATGACCTGAGCTCGTAGAGCACGTCGTCCAGCTCCGCAGAGAGACCGCCCAGGCGCTTCAAGAGCCCGACCAGGCTCTCGTCGTAGTGCGAGGCCGTCTCCAGTTCCGATGAGGCCCGCCCGACGGCGTCTACGGCTCCCGTGCCATCTTCGGAGGAGAGGGCAGTCGTTGCGGCGGCTGTGGCCTGGAGGAGGTCCGTCACGTTCCTTAGACGGTCGCGTTCGCGGGAGAGGTCCGTGAGCTCCTGCACATCGTAGCCCGCTGACTCGAGCTCAGAGACCTGGTAGCGGAGGAACTCTACCTCCCGCAGCCGCGCCTCAGAGGTCGTCTTTATCTCCCGAAGCGCGGCGCGGTCGCTCTCCACGGCGCGCCAGATCTGGCCATGTTCATGTCTCGCCCCAGAGGCTCTCTCGTCCAGGAAGTCGTCGAGGATGGCGAGTTGCTCTGCCGGCTCGGTGAGGCGTATCTGCTCGCGCTGGCTGTGGTACGAGACCAGCTTCTCGCCCAGAGACGCCAGGGACCTTACGGGGACCGAGACACCGCCGACGTAGCACCTGGAGCGGCCCTCCCCGGTCAGCGTCCGCCTGAGGACGAGGCCGTCATCCTCTTCCACCTCTTCGGCGAGGTCGCCGAGGGCTTCGGCGAGGAACCGGGATCCCGACTCCTCGGGGAGGACGAACGTGCCTTCGACGGTGGCCTTGCGGGCGCCCGTACGGACGGTTTCGGAGCGGGCGCGGCCGCCGAGGAGCATTTGCAGGGCGGTGGCGAGGAGCGTCTTGCCCGCCCCCGTCTCACCGGTGATCACGTTGAGGCCGGGGGAGAGTTCGAGGGTGGCCTCTTCGATGAGGGCCACGTTCTCCACGGAGAGCTCCGTGAGCACTACAGGAACGTCCTCCGAACTGCTCGCCACCAACTCCAGTCTTCGGTACGGCCTATTCTAACGCTTTCGGTAGAGAGCCTGATCTCCACACTTCCGCCGGCGGGGATCTCACGCGGCTCGGCCCCGTCCAGCGAGAGCAGCGCGTCCCGCTCGACGAGCGCCAGTTCGGCGACCTGGTCCTCGCCCAGCACCAGGGGCCTGCTCACCAGCGCGTGCGGCGCTATGGGGACGAGCACGTAGCAACCGGCGTCGCCCGAGATGATTGGGCCGCCCGCAGAGAGCGCGTAGGCGGTCGAGCCGAGGGGGGTCGCCGCGATAAAGCCGTCGCACCGAAAGGCGAACAACTCCTCCCCGCCGATGGAGACGTCGACGGAGATGAGCTGGTGGGGACGTTTCTTGATGAGCACGGCGTCGTTGGCCGCGAGGCCTGGCTCCTCTTTGCCGACCCGCACATCGAGCATCCTGTATTCCTGGACTTCGAGCCCGTCTCCCAGGACCTTCTCGACGCCTGTCTCCAGCTCTTCGGGGAGCATCCCCGACATGAATCCAACCTTCCCGAGGTTAACCCCGAGCAGCACCCGCCCGGGGTACATCCTCGAAGCCCGCAACATGGTCCCGTCGCCGCCGAGCACGAAGACGAGGTCTATGTCCCTGGCACCATCCGGCTGGTCGTCGCCCTTGACCTCGGAGACCTCTACCCTGTTCTTCTCGAGGACGGCCACGAGCCGCTCGACGTAGCCGTCGCTCACCCTGGGGTTGGCGACGATGCCTACCCTGCGGATTCGGGCGGCGTTCATGATGTTACCCACCGCCGACCACCTCACTGATGCGCGCCTCGTCCAGGTCTTGCTCCGCTCCCCTGATCAGGTGCACCGGGTACTCGAGATTCCCCGACTTCCTTCCTGCGACGGCCCCCCGTGTCGCCCCGACGGCGCCGAAACCGAGGGTACCGAAGTCTCGGGCGACGCTGCGTATCACGGCGGCGTGTACCTCCCTGTCCCTCACCAGGCCGCCGCGTCCTACCGATTCGGGTCCCGCCTCGAATTGGGGCTTGACTAGCAGGATCGCCTCCCGCAGCGCGGGAGTGGTCGAGAAGATGCTCTGTAGCGCGACCGTGAGCGAGATGAAAGAGAGGTCTGCCACCAGGAGATCGGGCTGGAACGGGAGATCCTCTCCGGCCAGGCGGCGCACGTTGGTTCGCTCCATAACGGTGACGCGTGGATCGTTGCGTAGCTTCCAGTCGAACTGGCCGTAGCCCACATCGACGGCGAGCACTCTATCTGCTCCTCGTTGCAGGAGAGCGTCGGTAAATCCCCCCGTCGATGCTCCCGCATCGAGGCAGGAACGTCCCTCTACCCGGACGCCGAACTCTCCGATGGCTGCATCCAGTTTCTCGCCGGCACGCGATACGAAGCGTTCGGGCCGCTCGACAAAGAGGCGCTCATCGGCGCCGATGCGCGAGCCCGCTTTGGTCACTACCGCGTCGCCAACGCGTACGCTGCCCGCGAGGATCATACCCCGAGCGCTGCTCCTGCTCGCGGCGAGGCCCTTCTCGACGAGCAAGGCGTCCAATCGCTTGGGGCTCCCTTTCGGGCTACTCTCCATGCCTGAGGACTAACGCTCCCTGTGGCGCACGAAATACGCCAGCTCTTGCAGACCCGAGGTATCTCCGTCGACCCTGGAGAGCGCGGTGATGGCCCTCCGTGCGGCCTCGTCCGCCTCTTGTCTCGCTCCCTCGAGACCGAAGACGCCCGCGAACGTGGCCTTGCCCTGCTCGGCGTCCGAACCGGCGCTCTTGCCGAGCTCCTCCCGCGTCGACGTAACGTTGAGAACGTCGTCGACTATCTGGAAGCAGAGGCCCAGCTGCGAAGCGTACTCCGAGACGGCGGCCTGTTCCTCTCCGGTGGCCCCCGCCAGTATCGACCCGATACGGGCCGAGGACTTGATCAGGGCACCCGTTTTGTACTCGTGGATCATGTACAGGGTCTCGGGCTCGGTCGCCCCGGCAAGGCCGGTGTGGTCCATGTCCAAGACCTGTCCGCCGACCATGCCGTTGACCCCCGTCGAGTCGGCGAGCTCCCGCACCACCTCCAGGATCTCCTCGCAGCTCCCTTTCTGGTGGACCGTGATCAGGGTCAGTGCCTCGCCGAAGAAGGCGTCGCCAGCGAGTATGGCCATCGCCTCGCCGAACTTCTTGTGGGCCGTCGGCCTTCCCCTCCTGTAGTCGTCATCGTCCATCGCGGGAAGGTCGTCGTGGATGAGCGAGTAAGTGTGGATGAGCTCGATGGCCGCCGCGGAAGGGAGCACGTGGGATGGTTCTGCCCCGAAGATCCAGGCCGTCTCCATGCAAAGGGCCGGTCTCACACGCTTTCCGCCGGCGAGCAGAGAGTACCTCATGGCCTCTTCGAGTCCGCTGAGCCGCGGCTCTACCGTGAAGTTGAGCCCGTGCAGGTACTCCTCGAAGGCGCGCCTGTGGGCGTCCCACCTGATCTGGCCTTTCGTCGGGCTAGCCCCGCCCGCCATGCCCAACCTTGCCCTGCGCTCTCAGCTCGGCGCCTCGTAGGACTCCCCCCACGAAAGACGGCGCTTCGTCACCGGAGAATCCCTTTGCCAGCTCGACGGCCTCGTTTACCGCGACTTCGGGGGGGACGTCGTCCACGAAGAGCATCTCGTAGAGCGCGAGGCGAAGGATAGAACGGTCTACCGCGCTCATGCGGTGAACCGGCCACCCCACCGAGACTTCCGAGAGCAAAGCGTCGAGCTGTTCCTGCTCCTGCTCCACGCCGCGCGCGAGGCTGACAGCATACTCCTGGAGATTGCCCCTGTACTCCCGCCAGCGTTCCAGGGTCGGGCCGAGAGGACAGTCGTTTACGTCGCTCTGGTACAGGTTCAAGAACGCCTGCTTGCGGGCCGTCCGGCGGCTCAAGGGCCTCTCCAGTCCACCGCGCTTCAGACCCTCGTCAGGTACTCGTTGGAGCGCGTGTCCACCCTTACCCGGTCGCCCACGTTGACAAAGAGCGGAACCTGCACCACGACGCCCGTCTCCAGGGTGGCCGGCTTGGTCCCCCCCGTCGCGGTATCGCCCTTGAGGCCGGGGTCGGTCTGCGCGACCCCGAGGTCCACGTGCGCGGGCGGCTCCACGCTTACGACCTCACCATCGGCCGAAAGCACGGAGACGGTGCCGCCCTCGACGATGTACCCTGCCGCTTCGCCGACGACGTCCACGGTGACCGGCACCTGATCGTAGGTATCCGAGTCCATAAAGTAGAGCAGGTCTCCGTCCCTGTAGAGATACGTCATAGGACGCGACTCGGTCCTCACGTTCTCGAGCTTCTCCCCCGCACGAAAGGTCTTCTCTACCACGGCCCCACTGTCTATGTTCCTGAGCCGCGTCCTTACGAATGCCCCGCCCTTGCCCGGCTTGACGTGCTGGAAAAACAGGATCGTGAACCGCTTGCCATCGACCCGGATGGCCGTACCGTTCCTGAACTGGTTGGTGGATATCATGGTCGGAAGCTCCCGTTCACGGCGTCTGATCTTCTCTGCGGACCTGCGCGGCGAAAACCCGGCACAGACGTCGGGCTATTATCGCACAGTTTCTTTCCCTGTCAGCCTTCTTATGCGCCGGGACAATAGCACCGAAGATGACCCTCTCATAGCCTGTGAGACGGCCCCTGATCAGGTCCCCCGGGCGAGAAGGTATCTGACCGCGGCGACGTAACCGTGGGGGCCCATGCCCGCGATTACCGCGTCCACCGCCGGTGAGATAACCGACACCCGGCGCCACTCCTCCCTGGCGCCCACGTGTGACAGATGAACTTCGACCTTTGGTACATCCAGGGCTTCCAGGGCGTCGTGCAAGGCGTAAGAGTAGTGGGTCCAGGCACCGGCGTTTATGACGAGCCCGTCGCAGCCCGCCGCCTCCCTTATGAAACCGACCATCTCGCCCTCGTAGTCCGTCTGCCTGAACCGGAGGTCCAGAGCCGGAAACTCGTCTTTGACGAGCCTCTCTATATCGTCGAGGGTCATGGTCCCGTAGACCTCGGGACGGCGGGTACCGAGGGCGCCGAGGTTCACGCCGTTGAGAACGAAGACCTTACTCAACGACGGCTCCGATCGCCTCGCGAACTTCTTCTTCGCTCACGGGCACGCTCCTTACGGGTTTGCCGATGTCTTCGAGTAGCACGAATCTGTGCCAGGAGGGTCCGTCTGCGGCAGAGCGTTTCTTGTCGCGGCCCATCGCGAGCAGCGCGCGCTCGACGCCGACATCGGGTACGCGGAGCGGCAAACCGGCGGCGGATAACAGGTCTTCGTGTACGCTTCTCAGGTCCCTGCCGAAACGCTCTTTGGAGAGGCTTGCGGCCGCGACCATTCCGGCAGCGACCGCCCGGCCATGCTGCAGCTTGTACCCAGCGGCGGCCTCCAGAGCGTGGCCGATGGTGTGGCCGTAGTTCAGGACCTGGCGCAGCCCCCCTTCCAACTCATCTTCGGCGACCACGCGCGCCTTGAAGCCAACGGAATCGAGGACCAGAGTCTGCAGCGCGGCGAGGTCGCCTGTTAGGGCGGCCCCGATCAGGCCGAGGTCGCCGAAGAAGTCTCCTCCTGAGAGTAGCCCCATCTTGATCGCCTCGGCGAGCCCGTTGGAGATCTCACGCTCCGGCAGTGTGGCGACCCAGTCCAGGTCTGCCGCCACCAGGCGGGGCCTTACGAAGGCGCCGACCAGGTTCTTGCCTTCGGGGAGGTCAATGCCGACTTTGCCGCCGACGGCGCTGTCCACCATGGCGAGAAGGGAAGTCGGCAACATGACGAGGTCTATGCCCCGCATGTAGGTGCCCGCGACGAAGCCCGCCAGATCCCCGACCACCCCGCCACCGAGCGCGAAGATGGTGCCGTCACGGGTCAATCCCATGCGGGCCAGGCGCCCGAGGGAGTCTGCGTAAACGTCCAGGCTCTTGGAGGACTCGCCGGCGGGAAGCTCGATCTTCCCAGCGACGCGCCAGCCGGCCGACTGAAGGGCATTCCGCACCCGCGCGGCGTGCAAAGGCCCCACCGTCGAGTCCGTGAAGATCGCGCATCCTCCGGGCTCGAGCGAACCGGAGAAGATCTCCGCGAGGTCGATGCCGGCGCCGATGAAGACGCTGTACGGATGGGTGACGGGGACCGCTACCGTCTCGACAGGCAAGCCAGAACCTCCTCGGCCACCTCTTCCGGCGGGCGTCTATCGGCCTCGACCTCGATGTCTGCGACCTCCCTGTAGAGGGGGAGGCGTTTCGCGTAGCGCAGCCCGAACTCTTCGCGGCTTGCCCCCCGCAAGGGGCGGCCAGGACCACGAGTCCTCTGGTAGAGAACGTCCGTGTCTTCCCTCAAGAAGATCGTAGTCACGTCGCGCAGGAGCGTTCTGTTGTCGGGACGGACTACGGTACCACCGCCGCAGGCGACCACGCTCGGAGTCTCGCCGTCGAGGGCTCGAACCAGGGCTTCGTGCTCCAGATCCCTGAAATGCTTCTCGCCGTGCTGGGCGAAGATCTCCGGTATCCCTTTGCCCGCGCTCTTCGCGATGGCACGGTCGAGGTCCACGAACTCGAGTCTCAGGGCACGGGCCAGGTGCCGGCCCAGGGTTGTCTTGCCGCTACCCATGTACCCGACGATGGCCACAGATCCTTCCAAGCTTCAGCGTCTCTTCCCCGTGCTCTCGACACGTTCCTTGTAGGCGTCGTAGGCGGCGCGGATGTCGGTCATGTTGTCCATACCGAACTTCTCGAGGAACGCTTCCGCGAGCACGATCGCGGCCATGGATTCCCCTATCACGGCTGCGGCCGGTACCGCGCAGGAGTCGGCGCGCTCCTTGAAAGCCCGAGTGGGTTCTCCCGTAGCCAGGTCGACCGTACGGAGGGCCTTGGCGATAGTGGAGATGGGCTTCATCGCCGCGGCGATCACGACCGGCTCCCCGTTCGTCATCCCGCCTTCGAGTCCTCCTAGTCGGTTGCTGTTTCGGGCGAGACGTCCGTTCTCCTGGAGTATCTCGTCCTGCACCTCACTGGACCTTCTGGCCGCGAGCTCGAAGCCCAGCCCGAACTCCACGCCTTTGATCGCATTGATCGACATCATTGCCGCGGCGAGCCTGGCATCCAGCTTGTCGCGCCAGTCGACGTAGGAGCCGAGGCCCGCCGGACAACCCCTGGCGACGACGACGAACTCCCCCCCCAGGGCGTCGCGGGCGTAGCGGGCGGCGTCGATCTCCGCCTTCATCCTCTCCGAGACATCAGGGTCGGGACAGCGCACCTCGGACTCGTCAGAGGCGTCGGCGTCGAGGACGGCCTGTTCCTTGGGATAAGCGACAGATCCAATTCGGTAGACCGCGCTCCGGATCTCGACCCCGAACTCGGCCAGAAGCCTCTTCGCCACGCCGCCTGCTGCCACGCGGGCCGTAGTCTCGCGGGCGCTGGAGCGTTCGAGGACGTTTCGCAGGTCGTCGAAGTCGTACTTCTGCATCCCGGCAAGGTCGGCGTGACCCGGCCTGGGCAGCGTGATCTTCTGCGGTGGGTCCTCGACCGGTTCTGCGCTCATGCGATGTTCCCAGTTGGCGTAATCCCTGTTGCGGATGAGCATGGCGACGGGCGAGCCCAGGGTGTAGCCGTGGCGCACACCGCCCAGAAACTCGACCTCGTCTCTCTCTATCTTCTGGCGCCCACCCCGCCCGTAACCCTTCTGCCTGCGGGAAAGGTCCCTGTTCACGTCCCCTGCGATGAGCCCAAGACCCGCAGGGACCCCATGCACCAGGGCTACCTCGGCGGGGCCGTGGGATTCTCCCGCCGTAGAAAAACCGAACCTCACAAACGCCTCCGAGCTCTCTTGACCGCCAAGCTTTTGACGCCAATATGCTAGCATTTCAGCACGCTCAGCATTTCAGCACGCTCAGGCTTTCAGCCTTCGCTCGTCAGCACTTCAGCCCGGCGGCTACGCCGCCTTGTCAGCGAGTCAGCAAGGACTTGCGCCCGCGACAAGCTTACAAGTCGCCTGTTCCAGGCGACGTGCTGACGAGCGAAGCCCGAAGGGCGTAGCGTGCTTACATGCTAGAGTGCTCTACGGTGGCGTGAGAGTCCCACCGCTGTCGAGCAGACCACCGCCCCGTCCCGGCCGCTCTCCTGCGCCACTCCCGCCCCCGCCTGCCCTGTTGTCTCCGCCCCCCGCGGCATTACCCTCCACCCCGTCAGGGATACCGTCGCCGTCAGAGTCGTCGAGGCCGTCAGGGATACCGTCGCCGTCGGTGTCGGGGTTGTTCGGATCGAGACTCATAGTCGCCTCCTTGCGGTCGGACAGGCCATCACCGTCCGTATCCCTGGGCTGTCTATTGCCGCCGTTGGCAGGGCGATCGCCGTTTTGCCTCCCTGGGCCTGTGGTGGTCTGCTCAGGGGGAGGGGAGGCAGTACCTTCCGGGATCGTCGTACCTTCGGCCATGATCTGCCTGAACGGATCCTTACTGCGGTAGGCTGCGTAAGAATCCACGTTGGGGTTGGCTACCTCAGGAGCAGCAGGATCAGAACCCCCTGCGCCGTCCGTCTGGGCGATCTCGGACCTGTGCGCGACCGGCTTCTGGTCGTCGGTCCCGCCGAGGAATACGCCAGCAAGGACCCAGGCGAAGACGAACAACGCGAGTAGGGCCAGAATCGGCGGCAGCACCCTGTTGTCACGCAAGAACGTATCCACAAGACCTCTCGCGAGGTCGGCCACGCGGTGTGGGACCCACCACCGCCTAGCCACCGCCAGTAACCTCGGCGGGAGGTGACGGGGTGGTAGTCTCCTGAGGGGTCGGCGCCGTGGTCTCAGCACCCGAAGGCACGCCCTCCGGCTGGAAGTAGACGTCTGCCTGTACCTCCACCGACAGACGCGGCTCCACGGCAGGATTCAACGTCGTGGTCTCATCCGTAGTCCCTGACGCCTCGCCCTCGACTTCGCACGAAGCCTCTTCGCCAATGGTAGGGATGCGACAGTAACTCAAATTTGTCACCGTCACTAACCTGGTCAGGTTACGTGTTCTCAACAGAAAATCCTGCATCTGATCGTAGGTCCCATTGAATTGCATTGTAACGGGGACGACCTGGTAATCTCCACCACCAGCGGGAGCGGTTGGAGGTTCTGGGTCAACCGAGAGCTGGGTCACACCGGAGGCGTCCGCTATCTCCTCGACCTGGACGACGAGCGTAGGAATCTGGGGCTGCGTGGGTACTCTCTTGCTGAGTTCGAGGAGCTGGCGCTGGATCTCAGGGGAGTTGCGCCTGACTTCCTCGAGCTCGTTCACCTCTTGCTGTACCTGCTCGAGCTGGGCCTGTTTGTCTTCCCTCGCCTCGGCCTGCTCGTTCAGACTTTGCAGAAGCGGACTCAAAAGGAGGAAGTAGAAGCCGATGACGACGATCACAATTCCAAGTATCCCGAGGATGAGTATGTTACGATCATTACGATTCATCGGCGCCCACGTTCCGTGTGCCCAGCGTCCTGTTCACCTGCCACCAGGTAGGAGGGACGCTTCATATTGGCGATTTCGCGGGTACGCAGCGGACCCTGTCTGCCCGCGAGCTCGTCCTGCGATCCGCCTTCCAGCCTTATCTCCGTGCCGTTCTCCCCGACCAGCGTGACCAGTTCCGAGACGACTTCGAAGCTGACAGGGGAGACTCGTGAGTTCGATGGCCCGGTGGCTAACTCGAGGTCCGCATTGGCGAGATACTGGAGGTTGTCCATGCGCACGACGAAGTCTGCCACGTTCTCGTAACGGGGTAGTGCGATGCCCGTAAACGTGATCGTGCCCGGGGGATCCAGGGGCTGCTCGACCGGCGCGTCGAGGTCGACGGGTGCGGCCTCGGCGGTAAAGGTGTCGAGGGCTGTGCTCTCTGGCACGACGAAGGCCAGGCCCTGCAAGAACTGATCCCAGGCGAAGCGGCTGCGAAAGATGCCGTCGGCGACCGGCTTCTTGGCTTCGAGGCGCGCCTTGAGATCCCTGTAGGGGCTCAACTCGGCCAGGGCTGCGTTCTGGCGCGCGATCTCGGCATCGAGCTGCGCGACCTGGTCTTCGAGATCACCCAGCCTCAGAAGCAGTACCAGGTACACGCCGACCATCAGGATCAACACGAAGGCGCCGACGACGAGGAGGATACCCACAACCCCGCTGCGTAACCTGTCTGCCGGGCGGCCACGCTCGTCGGGAGGAAGGAGGTTTATTCGCCTCATTCTTCCTCCATCGCGAGGCCGAACGCGACCGCGAGCACAGGCTCCATCGCCCTCAGCTGGTCGTCGGTGACGTTGGAGCGGTTGGCCGAGAGCTTCTCTACGGGTTTCCCTGGGCTGGTCGGGACGTCCAACAGTTCCCCGAGATAACCATCCAGGTTGGGGATCAAAGCCGCTTCTCCGGAGAGAAGGACCCTGGAGACGTCACGGGCGGATTCCTGGGAGCGGTGGTGCTCGATGGAGCGCTGCACCTCGTCGGCGAGGGTCTGCGCGGCGCCTTCGAGCCCGCGCCTCACGTCGAAGACTAGCGCCGGATCGAGACTACCTTCCTCTGTTTCCTGGATCTCGTCCTGCTCGGATCCCAGCCTGACCCGCGGGTCGAGCGCCAGCCTCTCGGCTTCATCCTCGGGCAGGTCGGCGAGCTCGACTACGGCGGCCACGAAGTCGACGAAGCCGACGGGCACGAAGCGGGTAAGGACCGGATTACCCCGATCCGCCACCACGAGGTTCGTGATCTCCGCCCCGACGTCGAGGAGGAGTACGGCTCCTTCATCGCCGAAAAAGGGGTCGGGGAGGGTAGAGCGCGTCAACGAGAGTGCTTTGACATCCACGCCGGCGGGCCGCAGTCCACCGGTCCGGACCGCCGAGGTGTAACGCGAGATCATCTCCCTCTGGGCGGCGACCACAAGAACGCGGTCGAGATCCGAGCGCTCCTCCGTGGGGCCGAGCACGACGTAGTCCAGAACGGCCTCGTCGAGCGGCATCGGTATGTGGTCCTGGGCCTCGAAACTTATGGCGCCCTGCAAGTCGGCTTGGGCCATGTGCGGAAAGTCGAGCAGCCTGACCACGACCTTCTGGTTGGAGACCCCGAGGGTGACGGCCTTGCCGGTGAACGAATGAGAATCCCAGAACTCCCTGATCTCGGCGGCCAGGAGGTCGTGGTCGGCGACCTCTCCGTCTAGAATCGTCCCCGGCGGAAGCCTGTGATAGCCGACGTGCTGCAGGGAGTATCCGCCGCCAGCGCCGGAGATCTGAACGGCCTTGATGGACCCGCGGTCTATGTCGAGCCCGACGGTTCTTGACCCCCCGAATCCCGGTAACCTCGCCACTACGCCAAACTCCGGAAGATCGCGAAGATGGACCGTGCGATCAAACGTCCTCCCTGGCCACGTGGCTGAGCGCCCCCACCTCAGCGTCGGCCCCCACGGAGGCTTTGCGTCCGACGCTGGAGTTGGGACCGAGGACCGCCCTGGCCCCGACTCGGGCCCCTGACCCTACGACCGCTCCCGCGGAGATCCAACTCCCAGCCCCCACCTCCGCGTCCCTATCCACTACGGAACCGGATCCCAGGAAACAGTGGCTCCCCACTGCCGTATCTGGATGCACGGCCACGCCCGCCGTGACAACGCAACCGCCCCCGATCGCGGCGACGCCCGAAACGTATGCCAGCGGATGGATGGCCGTGAAGAACTGCCCTCCAAGGGCCCTCAATGAGTTGGCTACCCGCAACCTGGAGGTGTTGTCCGTGATAGCCACTACAACGTGCACCGGCTCGACTGAGAGCATGCTCTTGAGCATCTCGATGTCCCCAAGGACCGGATACCCTCTCACCTTCTCCGAGATCGCCGCGTGGGCGTCGTCGTAAAACCCGAGCACGCTTTCTCCCAACCCACCCGCCAAGAGAACGTCTAACGCTACCCTTCCGTAGCCGCCAGCCCCTACTATGGCGACTCTCAACTCTTCATCGAAGGCCAGTCGCTGCACCTCGACTTCAGGTTCAGGCACGCCGGTAGCGGTTTCGGGCTCTCTTATCTCCCTCTCCCTCCAACAGAGATCACTCCAAGCGCCCTAGGAAGTTTAGCATCGTTGTTGGCTAGTTGCTCCTAAACACCACATCATCATGCGCTCGCCCATCGCGACTATGCTAGGTGTAGGGGACTTGCTATCGAAACGCACCTTCGAGAGAGTTACCGAGCAGGAAATCACGCGCCGGGAGTCGTCGGCCACCTGGTACCTGGAGTTCCAGCACGTCGAGGCGACCTTTTCCACAGCACACTACGAAACGCCCGTTTGCGACGGCGATGGATCCCGCCCCGGAAGACGCGGCCGCACGGTCGAGCACCGCGGAACGCCAGATCTTGACCGGTCCCTCGATATCCGGATGGAACGTCCTCGCCCCTATGTGCGGGGCCAGGGCTCTAATCTGGTTGTGCACCTCGCCAGCCTCCTTGCTCCACCCTATGGTCTTGTCCCGATTCGAAAGTTTTGAAGCATAAGTAGCATGACGACTTTCTTGGTCGACAAGGGTCAGGGTATTTGCCTGGAGAAGATTCAAACTCTCTACTATAGCTCTAGCCCCGGTTTGGGCGAGAAGGTCGGTCAGTTCTCCCGCGTTCATATCGGGAGGTATAGCTGCGGGACGCTGGAGTGCTATGGGGCCCGTATCGAGACCTTCGTCCATGCGGATGATGGTCACACCGGTCCTGGTCTCCCCGGCCATAATGGCGCGTTCGACGGGGGCAGCGCCGCGGTATTTCGGCAGGAGCGAGGCGTGTACGTTGTAGGCGCCTTTGGAGGCGGCGTAGAGGGTTTCGGGACGCAGGATCTGTCCGTAGGCTGCGACGATCAGGGCGTCGTAATTCGAGAGTTCGGCGCTAACCTCGGAGATGCTGGCCGGTTGGCGAAGGGGGAGGTCGTGGGTGCTGGCAAGTTCGGCGACGGGGGTTCTCCCGGTCTTGCGTCCCCTGCCCTTTCGGGTGTCTGGCTGGGAGATCACGAGCCCCACCTCGTGGGGGGAGGAGATCAGACCCCGAAGGATGGTCGCCGCGAAGTGTGGGGTACCGGCGAAGGCGATCTTCAAGGTGTCTTTTCAGCCCTGTTGGGCGAGCAGTTGCTCCCGCCACTCGCGCATGGCTGCCTTGCGAGATTGCCTGTCGGTGCGGTCCAGAATAAGGACGCCGTCGAGGTGGTCGACCTCGTGCTGCAAGACCCTGGCTAGCAGGTCGGAGGCCTCAATTAGCAGCGGCTCGCCCGAGACGTCCTGGCCCGAGATGGTTACGCTAGTAGGACGTTCGACGTCCACATGGATCCCCGGTATGGAGAGGCATCCTTCGGTGGCGGTCTCCGTCGTTTGAGACCTATGCGTAAGAACCGGGTTGACGATCACGTACTCGTCGTCTTCGATGGCGGCGACGAACACCCGCTTGAGGCGTCCGACCTGGGTGGCTGCCAGGCCCACCCCCTCGTTGTCGCGCATGGTGGTAAGCATCTCCTGGGTAAGGCGGACCAGCGACTCGTCGAAGCTCTCGACCGGCGCGGCGCGGGTCTTGAGCACGGGGTCTCCGAATTTCCTTATATCTAGTGCCACCTATACCTCCTCGGGATCCACGTCAACGCGAACCTCGAGCCCGCGCGTGCGGGCTGCTAGCCTGGCGGCCAGGGTCGCCGCGCGGGCCACGACAGACCGCCTCTTGGCCCTGAGCAGCACACGCCACGCGGTGTGCCCGAGTAGAACAGGGCCCGACATTTCGACCCCGGCCTCGAGTGCCTGCCGCAAACGGGATTCTACCGCACCGAAGAGAGCTGCCTCGGAACCCTCGAAGGTCAGAGAGGCGGCGTAGGCGAACGGAGGGTAGCCGAGCGCGCGGAGCCTTGGGAGCTCGGCGGAGGCGAACGCCTCGTAGTCACCCCTTACTGCGGCGCGCAGCGCGTAATGCTCGGGGACGCGCGTCTGGATGAGGAGCAGCTTTCTGGCCGCCTCCGCCGAGCCGTAGAACAAACGGAAAGCTCTCTCCACGGCGCCGATGCCGTTTGCTGCAAGAAACGCGTCGGCGTCGGGCAGGATCACCGCGTCCCACTCGCCTTCCAGGATGCGGGGCGCGGTCCCTACCACGATGAGTGCGTCGGCGTTATCCTGGTCTTCGGCGGTGATGAGGCCGACCCGCGCTCCGAGGACCTCGGAGAGCTCTTCACGCACCCGCTCGACACCGAGACCCGTCTGCCGCATGCGCCTGGTACCGCACTCGACACACGGGCCCGGCTCCTCTGAATATCCGCAGCGGGTGCAGTCTAGAGAAGCTTCCCGCTTTTGCGAGACGAGTGGCAGGTCGCAGTTCGGGCAGATCTTTACCGTCCCGCAGCGGCTGCATGAGACCGAAGTCGCATAACCCAGCCGTTTGAGGACGACGCCCGTTCTACCCCCTCCTTCCATGCAGCGGCGGCAGGCGTCCATGAGGGTGGAGCTGAACGTCGCGCCAGAGCCGCGCATGTCTACGATCCGGACGGCAGGCCACGGACCGTTCTTGGCCGTGGGAAGTTCGCGTATGCGCTCTCGCCTGCGGACCTCGGCGGCGTAGAGCCTGAGCGATGGGAAAGGCGAGAGGAAGATTACCGATGCCCGGTCGAGGCGAGCACGCTCCAGCGCCACGTCCCGCACGTGCAGGGGAAGACCTTCGTGACCCTGCTCGGCCCTGTGAGCGCCGTTCGGTTCGTCGACGATGCAGATAGCACCAGGACGCGCTAGCCCGAGCAGGGCAGCCGTCCTAGTCCCCACTACGACGTCCACGTCCCCGTTGCGGGCAGCCTCGTACACGGCGGCCCTGCCTCGGCCCAGGCCGCTGTGGTAAGGGGCTACGGTGTGTCCCTCCTCGAGTACCAGACGCAGGAGATCCACCAGCCTATCGACAGCCCCTACCTCAGGGGCCAGTACCAGGGCCTGTCTTCCAACGTCAAGCGTCGCCCTTACAACTGCCGCGACCGCCGCGTGCTCCTCTCTCCCTGTCGTCCTCCACAAGTAGGGGCCACCGCCTCTTACTGCGCGCCGCGCATTCCGCAAGAACGGAGCGATACGTTCTGCTACACCAGGGTCACCGAAAGTGGCCAACAAGGGAGCAGGCTCCTGGCGGCGCACGAGTCTTGCTGCTCCCCTGCGCACGAGCTCCCGTAAGGAGTTTCGGCTCGCCCCTGTCGCCGAGAGTAGGGCCGAGGTCGTGCTCGCGCCCCCGCGCTCTTTCAGGGTCACGAACAGGTCGCGCTGGCGTGGGGCGCGAGTGAGGTCGGGTTCTGCTGCGGTACGGATCACGGTCCATTCCACCGTCGCCGGCCGAGGCGCAGACGGGGCGAGCACTATCTGCCCCTCAGCCTGGGCCGCCCGCAGGCCATCGCGCCCCAGGGTGCGCTCGAGTGCCGTGCGCGTGACGTGACTGTCAACGTCCCAGGGCCAGCCGGGAAGAGGATCTATCACACGGTAGCGTCCCACATCGATGCCCGGCGGCATGGCGGCCCTAAGCACCGCCGGCAATGGGAGTGCTGTATTGGCCTGAATCCAGCGGCATAATTGTACTAGTGCGGGTTGCAGAGAGAGATCAGGCATAACCGAGACTACCGATTCGCTGGCCCGGTCACTCTCGTCTTCGGTGCCGACGACTATGCCGAGGCGCTGCCTACCCGAGAGCGGCGCGACGACGGCTGTTCCTACCCGAACGCTCTCACCAAGGCGCTCTGGGATCCTGTAACTGAGAGGAGGAAGGGCGTGCGTAGGTATGAGGAGACTAACCCTCGCGCACGACGCTTTGCGTCTCTTGGGAGCACCACATTCGCCAGCAGCGTCTAGTCTAAGCGAGTCGTAATCGTCAGATTCAGCATCTTTTAGATGCGGTGTCGTGTCTCCGACGGCAGCACCTCCAGAGCTCTCGGGACCACCTCAGTGTACGAGTCTACGAGATTTTCGGTACCCCGTCTTGAGGCTTCGAGCAAATCCCTAGCACTGCCGAGGTCTTCCGGCGACGCACGTCCTTCCGGCAAAAGTCCTCCCTACAGAAGGGTGGTGCGCAAGATGACGGGCATCTTCGAATCGCAAGCGAAAGCCCCGCCGGAGCGAGGCCTTCGCGGTGAACAGGAGAACCTCCCTAGTTACACAGACTGCTGGGCACACTCGTGTCGCAGAGGTTGCCCACGAAGCGGTTGCCCGAGCCAGACTCATCCCAGAAGTTGTCCGGCTTGTTGCGCCCAAAGTGGTTGCCGGTTACGGAGTTGTTCATGGGCTTCGGCGTATTACTTCTGCCGTACGGGTCCGTCGAGACCACGACCCCGCCAGAGACTGGGGTGGGCCCAGAGGGGACGTTGCCCGAGATCTGATTTCCCATAACCTCCATGTCCGTCGCGCCGAGAAGCGCGATCCCGATCCCCGAGAAATCCCTGTCGAATTGCCCGACTCGACACGAGCGCGTATTGTTCTCGACGGTGTTGGCTTTCACCTCGAAGCCGCCTAAGGGTTGGGCCGGGGAAGCGTCGAAGAACATGCCAGCGCAGTTGTTGCGGACGGTGTTTCCAGCGATGGAGCCTCCTCCTTTAGTGTCGGCGACGTAGATGCCAAACGGGCCGCCCGAGATGTTGTTGCCAACGACCTTCGCATTCGCTTGTTTCGGACCTGCCATGAAAGCCCCCACGACACCGGAACGGCTCACATCGTTGGAGAGGATCTTCGTACCGGGGGAGTCTACGACGCCGATGCCAGTGACCGAGTTGCCTATGAGATCATTGCCCGTGATAGTGGCATTCGTGGTCTCGTCAACGTCCATCCCGAAAACATAGTTTCTGACGACGTTGTTCACGATCTTGGTGTTTCGGGAACCAGTGTCGACATCGATGCCTGGAGCGTCGCGTCCAAGGTTGCCTGTAACCTCATTGTTCGCGATTGTGGTGTTGATGCTTGCGCCGGTGAAGATCCCGCCGGGGACATTGCCTGTGGTGGCATGGTTCCCCACAACAGTAGTGTTACGAGCATCGGTAACGTCGATGACGAAAGCGTCCTTGTCACTCTGCCCGCGATCTTGA
>Ga0196962_10000272_pt1 | contig 24581 bp, 22 predicted proteins | sample S3v_20metaG_FD_183186 | JGI IMG/M metagenome (GOLD analysis project Ga0196962, IMG submission 183186) | Soil microbial communities from Anza Borrego desert, Southern California, United States - S3+v_20 | ecosystem: Environmental > Terrestrial > Soil > Desert | place: USA: California | collected...
CGAGCGGCGAGGCCGGGTCGAGCCGGAAGCCGCGCCCGCCGACGCTCAGCCAGTCGGCTCCGCCGGAGTCGCGGCGCCTGGCGACCCGGTCGGGAAAGGCGAGCGCGACGCAGGCTCCGACCCGCCGCGGCCGCCGGCGCCCGCGGTGGGGAGCAGGCTCAGCCATCGCCGGGCCAGAGCCCGCGCAGCCTGGGCGCGCTTGCCCTTGTCGGAGCGCCAGCGGCGGAGGCGAAGCTCGAGGTCGGTGTCGTTGCCGCCGAGGCCGCGCTCGGAGAGCAGGACGGCGACCTCGGCCGCCGTCTCGCCCCAGCCGCGCTCGGCCGAGTCGAGGAGCATGTGCGCGAGGCGAGGCGCGAGCGGGAGCGCGGCGATCGCCCGGCCGTGCGGGGTCGGGCGCCCGTCCTCGCCGATCGCGCCAAGCGCGAGCAGGCGCTTGCGCGCCTCGTCGAGAGCGGCCGCCGGCGGCGGGTCGAGCCACTCGAGAGCGCTCGGATCGCCGACGCCCCAGAGCGCGCAGTCGAGCAGCAGGGCGGAGAGGTCGGCCGCGAGGATCTCGGGCGGATCGAAGCGCTGAAGGCTCCCCGTCGCCGCTTCCTCCCACAGCCGATAGACCCGGCCCGGCCCCTGGCGCGCGGCGCGGCCGGCGCGCTGGGTGACGGCGGCCTGGCTCGCCCGTTCGGTGACGAGGCGGGTGAGGCCGGCGGCGCGGTCGTAGCGTGGGCGGCGGGCGAGGCCGGAATCGACGACGATTCTGACTCCGTCGAGGGTCAGGGTGGTCTCCGCGATCGAGGTGGCGAGCACGGCCTTGCGCCGGCCCGGCGGGGCGGCCGCGATGGCGGCGCGCTGCTCGCCCGGATCGAGGCCGCCATGGAGACGGTGAAGGTCGACGTCGGGCGGCAGTCGGTCGAGGCGCTCTGCGGTCCGCTCGATCTCGGCGAGGCCGGGGAGGAAGGCGAGCAGGCTTCCCTCGCCCTCCGCGAGCGCGCGCCGGATCGCGGCGGCCATGTCGTCCTCGAGCCGGCGCTCCGCGGCTCGGCCCAGATAGACGGTCTCGAGCGGGTGGCTCCGGCCGCGGCTCTCGATCAGCGGCGCCCCACCCATCAGCCGCGAGAAGCCGGCGCCGTCGAGGGTTGCGGACATGGCGACGATGCGCAGATCGGGGCGCAGCGCCGACTGGGCCTCGAGCGCCAGGGCCAGCCCGAAATCGCTGTCGAGGCTGCGCTCATGGACCTCGTCGAAGAGCAGGGCGGAAACCCCCGGCAGTTCGGGATCGGCCTGGATCCGGCGCAGGAAGATGCCCTCGGTGAGGACGAGGATCCGGGTCCGCGCCGACCGCCGGGAATCGAGCCGAGTGGCGTAGCCGATGCTCTCGCCGACCCTCTCTCCCGCCAGCTGCGCCATCCGCTCGGCGGCGGCCCGGGCGGCGAGGCGGCGGGGCGAGAGGAGCAGGATCTCGCCCGAGCACCAGGGCTCGGCGAGGAGGGCGGGCGCGACGGCGGTGGTCTTGCCGGCCCCGGGCGGGGCGACGAGAACCGCGTTCGACCCGGTCCGCAGGGCGACGAGAAGGTCGGGAAGGACGGCCTCGACGGGGAGCGCGTCCACCCCGCCCGAGCGCCTCAATAAGCCCGCGCGATGGCGAATTCGACGGCCTCGACGAGCGCGCCCTTGGCCCGGCTCGCCGGGAAGGGGCCGAGCGCGTCGATGGCGCGGCGGCCGTAGAGGCGGGCTCGCTCGAGCGTGTCGTCGAGGGCCCCCGAGGAGCGGAGCAGGCCGGTCGCATGGCTTAGGTCGGGGGCGGCGGCGCGGCCGCCGGCCATCGCCTCGCGCCAGAAGGCGCGGTCCGCCTCGCTGCCGCGGGCGTAAGCCAGGATGACCGGGAGGGTCACCTTGCCGTCGCGGAAATCGTCGCCGACGCCCTTGCCCATGGTCGCGGCGTCGGAAGCATAGTCGATCGCGTCGTCGATGAGCTGGAAGGCGACTCCGAGGTTGCGGCCATAGCCGTCCAGCGCCTCTTCGGTGCCCTCGTCGCGCTCGGCGACGATTCCGGCGATTCGGCAGGCGGCGGCGAACAGGGCGGCGGTCTTGGCGGTGATGATCGCCAGGTAGCGGTCTTCGCTGGTGTCGACTCGGCGTTGGGCGGTGAGCTGGTTCACTTCGCCTTCGGCGATGACGCTGGAGGCACGCGAGAGGATGCGGAGCACCTTGAGGCTGCCATCCTCGACCATCAGCTCGAAGGCTCGGGCGAACAGGAAGTCGCCGACCAGCACGCTGGCCGGATTGCCCCAGATGATGTTGGCGGTTCGGCGGCCGCGGCGAAGGCCCGAGCCGTCGACGACGTCGTCATGGAGCAGGGTCGCCGTATGGATGAACTCCACGGCCGCGGCGAGCTTGTGGTGACGCATGCCGGGATAGTCGAGCAGGCGCGCACAGGCGAGCGTCAGCATCGGCCGCATCCGCTTGCCGCCGCCCGCAATGAGATGGCCGGCAAGCTCGGGGATCAGAGCGACCTCGCTCTGCATCCGTTCGAGGATGACGCTGTTCACATGGTTGAGGTCGGCCGCGACAAGCTGGATCATCGGGTCGAGCGACGGCGTTCCGGCGGCGCCGATGGGATGGAGGGTCGCGGTCATCTGGGCGCGCGATGTGCGCGAAGGGGCCGCCAAAGGCAAGACTCGCCCAGATGGCGGCCGCGCCGCGGCGATGGGAGGCTCGGCGGCGAACTCTTCGGCGGCGCGTCCGCGCCCCTCGCCGTTCCGCAACGCGCGCTTGCGGATTGCGCCGCGGTGCGGCACCGACCGGACGGAGGCAGGTGCGCGTCCGGCGGCGGGCATTCGGGGGAGCGAAGATGAAGCGGGTGAGACGTGCTCCGGCCATGATCGGCGCCGCGATCCTGCTGCCGCTGTTGATCTTTCTCGGCATCCAGTTCGCCTTCTCGGCGCGCGATCAGCGCGGTGCCGTCGAAGCGGAGGCGAAGGCGCGGACGGAGCGGATCCTGGTCGAGGCGGACGCGAACCTGCAGCGGACGATCGGTGCGCTCGAGGTGCTGGCGACAGCGCAGTCGGTCCTCGAGCGGGACTGGTCGGAGCTGTACGCGAGGCTCCAGCGCGTGCGCGAGACCGATCGCCAGTGGATCACGGCCATCGTGACCGACTTGCGTGGCGGCGGCGTCCTGCTCGATCTGCGCGAGCCGTTCGGCGCTCGCCTCGCCGGAGCGGGTTTCCAGCCGCCGCAGGCTGTCGGCCGGCGTGGCGGGCCGTTCGTCGGCGACATGGGCGGCAGCGGGCGCGGCTGTCCGTGCGCACTCGTGCACCTGCCCATCCCGAGCGGAGGGCGGCCGACCCATTTGCTGACCGTGGCGCTCGATCCCGAGCCCTTCCATCGCATCCTTCGCGAGGAGGCTGGGGGCAGCCGGGTCATGGCCGTGGTCGACCGGCACGCCCGTTTCGTCGCGCGCTCCCTGAACCACGAGCAGCGCGTCGGCCGACTCGCGACCACCTTCGTCCGCGAGGCCGTGGCGAGAGGGCCGGCCGGCATCTATCGCGGCCGCACCTTTGAAGGCTTCGTCAACTACACCGCTTATTCGACGTCCCGGCTGAGCGGCTGGTCCGCCCATGTCGCCTTTCAGACCGGCTTGCTCGATTGGCCGCGCCGGCGTTCGCTCGCCGCATTCGGCGTGGCAGCGCTCGCCTCCGTGCTGCTCGCCGTCGTGCTCGCCTGGTTCACGTTGCGGCAGCTCGCCGAGGGCCGGCGAGTCGGCGAACGGCTTCAGGAAGCTCAGAAGATGGAGGCGCTCGGCCAGATCACCGGCGGGATCGCCCACGATTTCAACAACCTGCTGACACCCATCATCGGCGGCCTGGAGGTGATCGCGCGCAAGGCATCGCTCGATCCGATATCGCGCCGGCTGCTGGAAAGCGCTCTCTCCTCCGGCCGTCGCGCGGCGAAGCTGACCGGGCAGCTGCTCGCTTTCTCGCGGCGCCAGAAAATGGAGATCCGCCCCGTCGAGCTCGGCCGATTGCTTCACGAGGTGAAGCCGCTGCTCGACCAGTCGGCGGGCGCCGCCATCCACGTCGAGCTGGATGTCTCCCCCGCAGTGCGGTGCGTGAAGACCGACTCGAACCAGCTCGAGCTGGCGCTGCTCAACCTGGTGCTGAACGCGCGCGACGCCATGCCGCGGGGCGGGACGGTGAGGATCGGCACCCGGCTCGAACCGCGGCCCAAGGGCGACGAGCCGATGGTGGAGCTGGAGGTGCGGGACAATGGCGAGGGGATGACCGCCGAGGTCCTCAAGCGGGCGACCGAGCCCTTCTTCACGACCAAGGCGTCGGGAAGCGGCACCGGCCTTGGGCTCTCGCAGGTCTACGGCACGGTCCAGCAGTCGGGCGGCAGCCTCGCAATCGCCAGCGAACCGGGGAAGGGCACCATCGTCACGCTCCGCCTTCCTTCCTGCGCGCTGCCGCCGGCGGAGGCGGCTCCGGGGGAGACGGAAGGCGCGGGCGCCGCGGGCGGGAGCCGGCGAGTCGTCCTGTGCGACGACGACGACCAGGTGCGGAGCTTCGTCGCCAGGGTGCTCGACGCGGCCGGCTATGTCGTCGAGGCGGTCTCCGACGGCCGTGCCGCGGTCGAGCTGGTGCGCAACGCCCGGCCCGACCTCCTCATCGTCGACTTCGCCATGCCGGGAATGAACGGGGCCGAGGTGGCGAGGGCGGTTCGGCGCCTTCGCCCGGAGCTGCCGATCCTGATGATCACCGGCTATTCGGACACCGAAGCGGTCGTCGAAATGGGCGCCGACGTCGAGGTGCTGCGCAAGCCCTTCGAGGCCGGCGCTCTGCTCCGCGCGATGGATCACGCGATCGGCGCGGGCAGCGACGCCGAATGATCGCAGGATCGATCCGGCGACCGGGCCGTTGGCGCTGCAGGCGGTGATGATGGACGTATCGGTCGAAATCCATTGCGGGACGTGCGGCAGCGCGAATTTCGGCCTGCCCCAGGGCGTCGCCGACGAGGCGCCACTGGAGTGCAACGATTGCGGCGTGCGCCTGGCGACCGTGGCCGAGCTCAAGGCCGAGATGATGGAGCAGGCCTTCGCCCGTTCGGCCGAGGCGCTCCGGCGGGAGCTCGAACGGCTGCCCGACCCTCCGGCGGCTTGACGGCTACGGCGCGGCGGCTTCTATGGAGGCGCCGCCGGGAGCCAAGTCCATGCGCTTTCTCGCCTTCCTCGCCTTGCCGCTCGCCCTCGCCATCCCCGCCTCGGCCCAGACCGACAGCGACGTCGGACCGGAGGACCGTCTCGCGCATGAGCGGATGATCGTTCTCGACACCCATCTCGACATCCCGATGCGGTTCGACCATGGCCGCTGGGATTTCGGCGAGCTGCACCGCTACGACTGGGACCTCAGCCAGGTCGATCTGCCGAGGATGGAGCAAGGCGGTCTCGATGGTGGATTCTTCGTCATCTATACGCCGCAGGGCGAGCTTACGCCGACGGCGAATGCCCTCGCTCGCGATGCCGCATTGGTGCGCGCGGCCGCGATCCATCGCGTCATCGGCGAGAGCCGCGACAGCCTGAATCTCGCCCTCAGCGCCGAGGATGCCGAGCGGCTGCACGCCGCGGGCCGGCGCTCGGCCTTCATCAGCATCGAGAATAGCTGGCCGCTGGGCGAGGATCTGTCGCTGCTCACGACCTTCCACCGGCTCGGCGTCCGAATGGCCGGACCGGTGCACAGCCGCACCAACCAGTTCGCCGACAGCGCGACCGGCGAGCCGAGATGGGGCGGCCTCTCCCCGCTTGGGCGGCAATGGGTCGCGGAGATGAATCGGCTTGGCATGCTCGTCGACGCCAGCCACAGCTCCGACGCCGCGTTCGACCAGATGGTCGAGCTCAGCCGGGTCCCGATCGTCCTCTCCCATTCGGGGCCCAGGGCGATCTTCGGTCACCCGCGCAACCTCGACGACGGGCGGATGCGGAGGCTCGCGCGCTCGGGCGGGGTGATGTTCATCAACAGCGTCTTCCTCGTCCAGCACGACAATTCCGAGGAACGCGAAGCGATTAACACCCGCCACGAGAGCTGGGACATATTGAGCGCCGAGGACCGGCGCCGCCTGCTTCGCGACCGGGCGGCGCTCGACTCGCGCCGGCCTTATACGACGGCCGGTTTCGACCTGTTCATGCGCAGCCTGCTGCACGCCGTTGCGGTGATGGGCGCCGACCATGTCGGGCTCGGCGCGGACTGGGACGGCGGCGGCGGGGTGATCGGCATGGAGGATATCAGCCGGCTTCCGCGGATCACGGCGAGGCTGCGCCGCGAAGGTCTGAGCGAGTCCGACATCGCCAAGATCATGGGCGGCAATCTGTTGAGAGTGCTTCGCCTCGCCCAGCGCGGGGCCGGCGCCGGGCGCTGAGAGGGCCGGGGCTTCCTTCGACCCGGCCTCGCAGCTAGGGTTCGACGGGGGTGGGCGTGATTTGGAGCTTGGCGTCCGATGGACCCTGACCCGCCGCTGCCGCCAGCCAGGGGATCAAGCCCGCTGCCGATCCCGCCGGGGGGGACCGGGTCCGCCGCGCACGCCCATGACTGGGCCTCGACTCCGCTCGGGCCGATGGCATCGTGGCCGCAGCCGCTGAAGAGCGCGGCGGCGATCGCCCTGGGATCGAACATCCCGATGTTCGTCTGCTGGGGCAGCGATCTGCTCGTCATCCACAATGACAGCTACGGCGAGATCCTCGGCGACCGTCGCCCGGCCCTGGGCGAGCCGATCCGCAAGGTGTGGCACGACCATTGGGACGTGATCCAGGGCTATACCGAGCGCGTTCTCAGCGGCGAGACGGTCTATCTCGACGAGGCTCCGCGCACGCTTCGGCGCCAGGGACGCGAGGAGACGGCCAGGCTCACCGCCTGCTACAACCCGATCTACGACGAGCAGGGCAAGCCCGTCGGAATCTTCGGGGCGGTGACCTCGGTCAGCGAGGACGAGCGTACCGAGCAGAGGTTGCGCGAGAGCGAGGAGCGGTTCCGCCTGATCGCGGATTCGGCGCCGGTGCTGATGTGGGTGACCCAGCTCGACCGCAGGCGCAGCTTCGTCAACCGCGCCTATGTCGACTTCCTCGGCATCACCTACGAGGAGGCGGTCGACTTCGACTGGCGAACCATCATCCATCCCGACGATGCCGCGAGGATCCTGGCGGAATCGATCGCCGGCGAGGCTTCGCTCAAGACCTTCGCCCTGATCGGCCGGTTCCGTGGCGGCGACGGCGAGTGGCACTGGATCCGCTCGGTGTCGCAGCCGCGCTGGGGGCCGGGCGGCGAGCATATCGGCTTCATCGGTGCCGCCCACGACATCACCGAGAGCAAGCTCGCCGAGCAACGCCTGCGCGAGATGAACGAGACGCTCGAGCGGCGGGTCGAGGAGCGGACCGCCGACCTGCGCGCCGCGCTCGAGCGGCTCCGCGACGAGGTGGGCGAGCGCGAGCGCGCCGAAGAGGCGTTGCGCCAGGCGCAGAAGATGGAGGCGGTCGGCCGGCTGACCGGGGGCATCGCCCACGATTTCAACAATCTGCTGACGCCGGTGATCGGCGGGCTCGAAATCCTGGCCGCGGGCGTCGAGGAGCCGAGGCTCAAGCGGCTCGCGGAGGCGGCCCTCGAATCCGGCCGGCGCGGGGCGAAGCTGACCGGCCAGCTGCTCACTTTCTCGCGCATTCAGCGCATCCGTATCGCCCCGGTCGCGGTCAACCAGGTGATCGACAATCTTCGCCACATCCTCAAGCACACGATCGGCTCGGACATCGCGGTCCGGACCGAGCTGAATTCGGCCTCGGTCCATGCGCTGTGCGACGAGAACCAGCTCGAAAACGCGATCCTCAACCTCGCCATCAACGCCCGTGACGCGATGCAGGGCGGTGGGACCCTGACCATCGCCACCGACGTCGTCCGTGAAGAGGGCGGCCCCGACCTCGATCCGGGCGACTATGTCTGCATCACCGTCGCCGACACCGGCACCGGCATGCCGCCCGAGGTCGCGTCGCGAGCGACCGAGCCCTTCTTCTCGACCAAGCCGTTCGGCAAGGGCACCGGGCTCGGCCTCGCCCAGGTCTACGGCATCGCCCGCCAGTCCGGCGGCATCGTCCGGATCCAGAGCCGGGAAGGCGAGGGGACGAAGGTGAGCATGCTGCTGCCGCACGTCGAGCCGGCGGCCGCCGGGCAGGGCGACGAGGGCCAGGCCGAGGGCGCCGCCGGCGAAATGCCCGCGGCGGCGCGCGCGCGGATCATGGTGATCGACGACGATGCCGACGTGCGCTTCTTCCTCACCGAGCTGCTCGAGGCGGAAGGGCATGAGGTCGACGCCTTCGCCCGGCCCGAGGCCGCTCTCGACGGCCTCAACGGCAGCGCTCCGGACCTCGCCCTGATCGATTTTGCCATGCCCGGAATGAACGGCGCCCAGCTCGCCCGCGAGCTGCGCCGGCGCCGTCCCGACCTGCCCATCGCCTTCGTCACCGGCTACGCCGAGAGCGAGCAACTGGAGGGAGCGCTCGGCGCCGACGTGCCCGTCCTGCGCAAGCCGTTCGGCATCGACGAGATCGTCTCGCTGGTGGCGAGCGCGCTGGAGAAAGCCGGCGCCGATTGAGGCCGCGAGACTGCTTGGCGCGGGCTTGAACCGGGCGCCTCGCTTCCTAGATTCCGCGTGCCGGGTCAGCGCGTTCGACGGCTCCCGGCGGGTTCCGCGAGGCCCGTGCCCGCTCGGGGCGAGCCTCGTCCAATGTTGCTCAAAGGAGGACATGACATGAGAGGACTTGATTTCTCCCCCTATCGCCGGTCGACCGTCGGTTTCGACCGCCTGTTCGACTATCTCGAGAATGCGAGCCGCGCCGAGCAGGACAATTATCCGCCGTTCGACATCGAGAAGATCAGCGACGATTCCTACCGGATCACGCTCGCCGTGGCGGGCTTCCGGCGCGAGGATATCGACATCGTCGCCCAGCAGAACATGCTGGTGATCACCGGGCGCCGGTCCGAGAGCCGCAATCGCGACGGCAATTTCCTGCACATCGGCATCGCGACGCGCGCCTTCGAGCGCCGCTTCGAGCTCGCGGATTTCGTCCGGGTCTCGGGCGCCGAGCTGCGCGACGGCCTGCTTTCGGTGGATCTCGTCCGCGAGATCCCCGAGGCGATGAAGCCGCGCAAGATCGACATCGGCACCGGCGAGTCGACCTCGCTCGAGTCGGCCCCGACCGAGTCGGCCCGGAGCGAAGCCCCCGCCGAGGAGCGCGTCGAAGCCTGACGCAAGTCGCGGTTCGATCCGGCGCCGGAACTTCCGGCGCCGGATTCGCATTGCACGAGAATGATCGACGCCGATCCGCTCGCCCTGTTCTCGTGGACCGAGTTGCTGCTTCGGCTCGGGTCGGCCTCGCTGATCGGCCTATTGCTCGGCCTCGACCGCGAATTGCACGGCATCGAGGCCGGGATCAGGACCCACGCCTTGGTCGCGCTCAGCTCGGCGATGATCATGGTTTCCTCGCTGATGCTGACCCAGCAGCTTCGGACCGAGGATTTCGCGCCCGATCCGCTGCGCGCGATCCAGGGGCTGAGCCAGGCGATCGGCTTCATCGCCGCCGGAGTCATCTTCGTGCGCGGCGCCAACGTCGTCAACATGACCACCGCCGCCAACATCTGGGTGGCGGCGGCGATCGGAATCGCCAGCGGCGCCGGCCAGTATCGGCTGGTGCTGGTCGGAGCGGGCCTTGGCTTCGTCCTGCTCACCCTGCTCAAGCTGTTCGAGCGGGTCCTGCCCGCCAAGGCGGACCGGGAACCGCGCGAATAATCGATTCACGCTGGGTTTAGGTGGACCCGCGCATAGCCGGGCTCGCAGTCGGTCGCCCGACCGCCGCGAAGGACGCTCGTTAACACTTTATCCGCAAACGCAATGCGAAGAGATTGGTCATGAAGTTCTGGAAGAAGCTGCAAAATCCCTACGCGCTGGTGGCCCAGGGCTTCCTCTTCGGCGGCCTCATCTTCTTCGCGACTCACGGCGAATCGATCGCGGCCGCGCCGGCGGCGGGGTCGATGCTCGGCGCCGTCGAGGCGTCTCTCTGACCGCTTGAAAGACGGCGCCGCCGCTTTATAGCGGGGGCATGGTTCGCTTTTCGTTCTGTGGCCGGGAGCTGGTCGCGCTGCCCCAGGGAGCGTTGTTCTGGCCGGAGCGCCGCGCCCTCCTGCTCGCCGATCTCCACCTCGAGAAGGCGAGCTGGTTCGCGCGGCTCGGCCAGATGCTGCCGCCCTACGATTCGATAGCGACCCTGTCCGATCTCGGCGCTCTCGCCGCCGCCACCGGTGCCGGCGAGGTCTGGTGCCTGGGCGACAGCTTCCACGATCGCTACGGCTGCGACCGGCTGCCGGCGCGCGCGCGCGACCTCTTGACCGCGCTGACCGGCGCCACCCGCTGGACCTGGATCATAGGCAATCACGATCCCGGCTTCGCCGACCATTGCGGCGGGACGATCGTCGAGGAAGCGGAGGTTGACGGCCTCGTCCTTCGCCACCAGGCCGTCTCGGCCGAGCCGCGTCCCGAGCTGTCAGGCCATTATCATCCGAAATTGCGGATCAGCCACCGCGGCCGACTGGTCTCGCGCCGCTGCTTCGTCGCCACCGAGCGCAAGCTGATCCTGCCCGCCTTCGGCGCCCTCACCGGCGGCCTCGACGCCCGCCATCCCGAGATACTCCGCGCCGCCGCGATGCCGGCGGAGGCGCTGGTGCCGGTCGCCGACCGGCTGCTCCGGTTTCCGCTGTCCGCGCCGGCTAGCGCTGGCGGCGCCGCGGCGCCGGTTCGAAGCGCCAGGGCGCACCGCCGCTGCATCTGACTCCGGCCAGTGTCGCCGTTCCGCCGGACTGAAGGGCGTCGAGCAGGCGCGAAACCGACTCCCCGCGCGGATCGCCGCCGCTGCCCATCCGGCGCAGCACGCGAAGCACGAGGCGGCGACGCAGTTCGGGCGGAAGGTCGCGGACGTCGAGCCGAAGTCCGTCGGTGCCGCCGCTGATCCGCTCGCCGGCGAGCCGCTCCGCCGCCCATTCCAGCGCCTCGTCGGATTCGGCGAGCGCGCCGGCGCTTCGGGCAAGAGCGACCGGGTCGAGCCACGGAGCCCCCGCGAGCCGGCGGCGGATCCGGGCGCGGTCGAAGCGCTCGTCGCGATTGGCGGGATCCAGGACCGCCTCGATGCCGGCCTCCGCGACGAGCTCGGCAAGCTCGGCATGGCGCCAGCCGAGCAGCGGCCGAAGCACCCGGCCGAAGCGCGGACGGATTCCGCTCTGCCCGCCGAGGCCGGCGCCGCGATTGAGCCGCATCAGCAGCGTCTCGGCCTGGTCGTCGGCATGGTGGCCGGTCAGGACGGCCTCGAGTCCGCGCTCCTCCCGCCATTGCTCGAGCAGGGCGTAGCGCGCTCTCCGAGCCGCGGCCTGAAGGCTGCCTCTGATCGGCTCGGCGGGGCGAAGGGTGGCGTGGGGGATGCCGAGGCCGGCGCAGAGGCCGGCGACGAACCTCGCCTCGGCGTCGCTCCCGGTCCTGAGGCCGTGGTCGACGGTCGCCGCTTCCACCCGCCCCGGCAGGGCGGCTTCGGCCAGAAGAAGCAGCGCCAGGCTGTCGGCTCCGCCCGATACCGCGACTCCGACCCGCGCCGGCTCCGTCTTCGTCAGCCTCTCGAGATCGGCGCGGAACCGCTCGACCCGTCGCGTCGAGGGGCCAGCCTTCACGCCTAGCCGCTGGTCCCGCCGGACGCCGCGCAGCGAGCGTCCGTCCGCGCCTGGCCGAGACGCTCGCGAATGAAGGGGCGCATGTTGGGGTAGACCTGCTCGAGCTCGGCATAGACTCGGCACGCCTCGCTTCGGCGATTGAGGCGGGTCAGCGCGATGCCGAGGAAATAGAGGCTGTCGGCGGCGCGCTCGCCGCGCGGATTGTCCTGATAATTGGCGAGGAAGACTCGGGCCGCGGTCGCCGGCTTGTTCTCGTCGAGATAGGCGCGCCCCTCGAGATTGCGCGCCCAGCTCGCCCAGCGGCTGCTCGGATAGCGCGTCGCGACGGCGTTGAGCGCCCGCTGCGCTTCGGCATATTGGCGCCGCTCCCACAGGCGATAGCCGGCATTGTAGGCGTCCTCGGCGTCATCGCCCGCCGGCTGGGGCTCGCTTGGCGCCTCAGCAGGCTCCTGCTCCTCCTCCGCCTCGTCTTCGGCCGGCGGCGCGGCGGCGGGCTCGCGCGGCGCCGCGGCCGGCTCGCGGCCCTGCTGCTCGATCCGCTCCAGGCGGCCCTGAAGGTCGGCGCGCAGCCGCCCCAGCTGCTCCTCGATCTGGCGGCTTCGGAAGCCCTGCTCCTCGACCTGACCGGTCAGCGAGCGCAGCTGCGCCTCGAGCGCGTCGACCCGCGCCGCGAGACCGGCGAGCGCATCGCCGGCAACGCGCGGCGAGGGCGGCCCCGCCGTTTCGCGCTCGATCTCCGGCTCGACGAACTGGGCTCGCCCGTTCGGAAAGACTCGGCGCTGCACGGCGCGCAGCTCCTGTTCCAGCCGCTCGATGCGCCGCTCGACGCTCTCGTTGCGCTGTGCGGCACCGGGCGCCGCGACTCCTGCGAGCAAGGCCAGGCAAAGAAGAGAATAACGCATCACGACCCCCGCGTCCGATCTTCGGCGCCACACTATTGGAGGATCGCTGCTGTCGCCAGCCTTAAGCGCGGTCGGGCCTAGCGCGGCGTCGGCGCGGCGCCTGCCTGAAGCCGAGCCGCCAGATCGTCGGCGCGAAGGCTGAGGTCGGAAACGGTGCGTTCGAACGGCTCGAGCGGACCGAGGTCGCGCGCTCCGACCATCGCGCGGAGCACCTGCGGCCGCGCGGTCCGGATCACCGGGCGCTGGGCGGTCGGAGGCACGGCGAAGCGCTGGCCGGCGGCGAGCGTGCCCTCGAACAGGGCGCCGCCGCCGGCCGCATCGCTGATCCGAAGCCAGACCTCCTCGGTGGCGACCAGGGTCACCGGCTGCCCGGCGAGGGACTGGGGCTGGGCCGGCGGCGCTTGCCGAGGCGCGGCCGCCGGAGGCGCCTGAGCGGCGGGAGCGGCGACGTTGGCGGGGGTTTCGTCGCCATCGTCGAGCGAACTGCGCCAGAGGGCGTAGCCGATGATCAGAAGAGCGGCGAGGGCGGCCGCGATCAGCGCCAGCGAGCGCGGCGGGACCCGCGCCGGATCGGCCGGCTGATAATATTCCGGCGCCGGCGCCCGCGTTCGGGTCCCGCCCAGCCGCTCGCGCAGCTCGCGGCCGAGCTCGGCCCCGTCGAGACCGACGATGTTGGCGTAGGAGCGGACGAAGCCGACGCAATAGGTGATCGCCGGCAGCGCATCCCATTCCTCGCGCTCGATGTGCTGGAGGTGCCTCACCGGGATCCGGGTCTGGCTGGCGACGTCCTCGAGGCTGAGGCCCTTCGCCTCGCGCGCCTCGTGGAGCCGCTCGCCGATGGTGCGGGACTGAAACTGATCGCTATATGCCTGCTCAGCCATCAAACCGGTTCCGTCTCCCGCCTCGGCCTCCCTTTGCCGGCCCGTCTTCATCGCAGCCGACGGCCCAATGTCAACCGATGCCCGCTGCCGCCGTCAGGCATGTCAGGCGACGGCCACCGCATTCGCCCCCGCCCATTCGGCCAGCGCGGCGCGCATGTCGGGCGGCGGCGAGGCGAGCAACCGGTCGAGCAGCGCCATCGCCTTCGGTCGATCGAGCGAGCGGATCATCGCCTTCACCGGGCCGACCGCGACCGGGGTGATCGAGAGTCGGCGCACTCCGATCCCGATCAGCGCCATCGCCTCCAGCGTGCGTCCGCCCATCTCGCCGCACACGCCGATCGGCACCTCGGCCTCGTCGGCGGCCCGGACGACCCGGCGCAGGAACCGCAATATGGCGGGCGACAGCCAGTCGTAGCGCTCGGCGAGCATCGGGTTGGAGCGATCGGCCGCGAACAGGAACTGGGTCAGGTCGTTGGTCCCGACCGAGATGAAGTCGAGGCGGGGGAGGAGCACGTCCAGCATTTCGGCCAAAGCCGGAACTTCGAGCATCGCGCCGTAGCTGACATGGCGCGGGAGCAGCTTCTTGCGCGCGGCGAGCCAGGCGCGCTGCTCCTCGACCAGCGCCTTGGCCTGGTCGAATTCCCACGGCTCGGAGACCATCGGGAACATGACGTCGAGATCGCGCCCCCCCGCCGCCTCGAGCAGAGCCCGCGCCTGCGATTTCATCAGCGTGTCGCGGTCGAGGGCGAGCCGGAGCGCGCGCCAGCCCATCGCCGGATTGTCCTCGCCATTCTCGGCGGCGTGGAGATAGGGCAGCTGCTTGTCGCCGCCGACGTCGACGGTACGGAAGATCACCGGCTTGTCGCCGGCGGCATCGAGCACGGCGCGGTAGAGCCGCTGCTGGCTTTCGCGGCGCGGCAGCGTGGCCGAAACGAGGAACTGGAACTCGGTCCGGAACAGGCCGATGCCGTCGGCGCCGGTCAGCCCAAGCGCCGCGACGTCGTCGCGCAGGCCGGCATTGACCATGACCGAGATGCGGGTCCCGTCGGTGGTGACCGGCGGCAGGTCCTTGGCCGCGGCATATTCGGCGCGTCGTTTCTGGCTTGCGGCGAGCCGGGTGTCGAAGGCGTCGTCGATGGCCGGCGTCGGCCGGGCGAAGGCGACCGCCTCGCCGCCGTCGAGCAGCACCAGATCGCCCTCGAACACCTGCTGGCGCACGTTGCGGGCTCGGCCCATCATCGGCACGCCCATCGCCCTTGCGACGATGGTGACGTGGGCGGTCAGCGAACCTTCCTCGAGGATGACGCCCTTGAGCTTGCGCCGGTCATATTCGAGCAGCTCGGCCGGGCCCAGGTTGCGGGCGATCAGGATGGCGTCGTGCGGCAACGCGGTCTGGGCCGCCGTGCCGAGCTGGCCGGAAACGATCCGCAGAAGGCGGTTCGACAAATCGTCGAGATCGTGCATCCGGTCCTGGAGCAGCGGATCGTCGATCTGCCGCATTCGGGTCTGCATGCGCTGGCGCACCCGCTCGATCGCGGCTTCGGCGGTGAGCCCGGAATCGATCGCCTCGTTGATCCGGCGCGACCAGCCTTCGTCATAGGCGAACATCTTGTAGGTCTCGAGCACCTCCTGATGCTCGCCGACCGTGCCGAATTCGGCATGGCCCATCATCGCGTCGATCTGCTCGCGCATCCGGGAAAAGGCCGCGTAGACGCGATGACGCTCGGCCTCGACGTCCTCGGCGACGGTATGCTCGATGAGGACGCGCGGCTGGTGGTAGACGGCAAAGCCCTTGGCCATGCCGACGACGAGCCGCTGGCCGGCGACCCGGGCCATTCCGGCTTCGCGATTCTCTGCCGCGGCCGACGAAGCCTTGTCGGCAAGGCCGGCATTGGCGATCAGCTCGGAAAGGACCATCGCCACCGTCTGCAGCGCCTCGATCTCGATCTCGTCATAGGCGCGCGGGTCGGCATGCTGGACGGCGAGCACTCCGATCGCTCTTTCCTTGCGTACGATCGGCACTCCGGCGAAGCTGTGGAACAGGTCCTCGCCGGTCTCGGGCCGATAGGCGAATTCGGGATGGCCCGCCGCCTCGGCCAGGTTGAGCACCGCCACGCCCTTGGCGATGGTGCCGACCAGCCCCTCGCCCATGGCGAGCTTGGTGACGTGGACCGCGCTCTGGTTGAGGCCGACGGTGGCGAACAGCTCGAGCACGCCGTCGCGCAGAAGGTAGATGGAGCAGACCTCGCTGGCCATCGCCTCGGCGATGATCTTGACGACCTTGTTGAGCTTGGCCTGGGCGCTCGCCTTCGACGCCATCACCTCGTGAAGGCCGGTCAGGATCTCACGGGCTGAGGCGGCGGAGGCTGCGGGCATGCTCGCGGGCTAACAGAAAGGCGGCGGGCTTCCAATGTGCCGACGCTGAAATTGCGCGTCCGCGGCGACGAACGGCTTAGCGCGCCGGCCAGGTCCAGGACGGCGGATCCTCGTCGGCGAGCACCGTCTCGCCCAGCTGCTTTTCCAGGCGGAGGGCGCGGCACCCATCCTCTTGCTGAAGCGCGACGACGAGCGGGTCCGCATGCGAGACGACGACGATCTGCGAGCGCTCGGAGGCGCGCGCGATGAGCCGGGCGAGGGGGCCCAGCAGGTCCGGATGAAGGCTCGATTCCGGCTCGTTGAGAATCATGAGCTCCGGCGGGCGCGGCGAGAGGAGGGCGGCACAGAGCAACAGGTAGCGCAATGTTCCGTCGGAAAGCTCGCTCGCCTTGAGCGGCCTCAGCACGCCGTGCTGCCGCATGGCCAGCTCGAAATAGCCGTCGTGGTCCGAAATGGAAACCGACGCCCCCGGAAAGGCGTCGGCGACCGTCTCCGCGAACGCGGCCTCGTCGCCGATCTCGAAGATCGTCTGCACCGCCGCCGCGAGGTCGCCGCCGTCGCCGGCCAGCACCGGCGTGTGAGTGCCGACCTGGGGCCTTCGCGCGGGCGCGTCGCGATCGGTGCGCAGCTGGTCGTAGAAGCGCCAGGCCCGCATCCGCTCGCGCAGAACGAGCAGCTCCAGCCCGTCGCGCGGGTCGGCGCAATGGGTCATCATGCTGTCGGTCGCGGCCTGGTCGCTGAAGCTCGCGCGCCATTCCCCGCTCTCGGTGCGGACTCGGACCATCGTTCCGCGCCGCTCGGCGATCGCGTTGGATCGGCCGAGCAGCTGGCCGACCCAGACGGCTTCGCACTTGATCTCGGGATCGCGCGAAAAGGCGGTGGGCGGGATCGGCGGAGGGAGGCCGAGATCGATCGCGTAGCCATAATCCTCGCTCGCGAAGCCGAGCTTCAGGCTCACCGGCCCGCGCCGCCGGGTGCCCTGGATCGGCTGGGTGCCTGACTTCATCTCGCGCGAATAGGATTCGGGGCCGGCCCAGAGCGTCGATTCCAGCCCGCCCTCGGCGGCGAGGGACTGGATCGCCCGCCCCTGAGCGGTCTCGGCGAGCAGGCGAAGCGCCCGGTAGAGGTTCGATTTGCCGCTTCCGTTGACTCCGGTGACGACGTTGAGCGGCCCGAGCGGGAGCCGGATGTCGCGCAGCGAGCGGTATCCGGAAATGGCGAGCAAGGTGATCATCGCCGACAGCGTCGCACGAGGGACGGCCGGAGGAAAGCCGGGATCAGGCCGAGCGGCGCTCGAGCGCGTGCGCGGCTTCGTCGACCAGCTGGGCGATGATCTCGACCACCGGCTGCTCCTGCTTGACCATTCCGACCGATTGGCCGGCCATCACCGAACCCGTCTCGACGTCGCCCTCGATCACCGCTCGGCGCAGCGCCCCGGCCCAATAATGCTCGATCTGGAGCTGCGCCTCGCCCATCTCGACCTCGCCTCGGTCGAGCAGGTCGGCGACCTCGCGCTGCTTGGCGGCGAACGATTCCATTTCCCGGTTCCTCAGCGCCCGCACCGGGATGACCGGAAGCCGCGGGTCGATCTGGACCGAGGTGATCGCGTCGCGCGCCGAGGCCCGGATGAAGGCCTTCTTGAAATTGGGGTGGGCGATGCATTCGTGGGCGCACACGAAGCGGGTGCCGAGCTGGACCCCGACCGCGCCCATCTCGAGATAGCCGGCGATGAGGCCGCCATGACCGATCCCGCCGGCGACGAAGATCGGCACTTCGGCCGCGAGCGGCGGCAATATTTCCTGGGCCAGGACCGAGGTCGAGACCGGGCCGATATGGCCGCCCGCCTCCATGCCCTCGATGACGAGCGCGTCGACCCCGGAGCGGACCAGCTTCTTCGCCAGGGCCAAAGCGGGAGCGAAGCAGATCAGCTTCGCTCCGCCCTGCTTGACGCGGTCGATCGCGCCGGTCGGCGGAAGCCCGCCGGCGAAGACGACGTGGCTGACCTCGTGCCGCTTGCACACGTCGATCAGCTCGGAAAGCATCGGGTGCATGGTGATCAGGTTGACCCCGAACGGCCGATCCGTCCGCGCCCTCGTCTCGGCGATCTCGGTGTCGAGCAGGTCCGGGGTCATCGCGCCGCAGGCGATGACTCCGAAGGCGCCGCCGTTCGACAGCGCCGAGACCAGGTGGCGCTCGGAGATCCAGCTCATCGCGCCGCCGAGGATGGCGACCTCGCAGCCGAGGAAGTCGGTGCCCCGCTTCATCAGGCGCCGGAGCCGCTCGTGGCCGAGGCCGTCGCTCATGCTTCGTCCTCCGAATCGAGGCCGAAGGCGGTGTGCAGCACCCGCACGGCGAGCTCGGTATAGTCCTTCGGGATGAGGACCGAGACCTTGATCTCCGAGGTGGCGATGGCGAGGATCTCGATCTTGCGCTCGGCGAGGGTAGCGAACATGCGCGCCGCCAAAGCGGGATCCGAGCGAATGCCGACGCCGACGATCGAGACCTTGCAGATCTCGGTGTCGGTGGCGAGCGCGGCGAAGCCGATCGCATCCTTGTGCCGGGCCAATATGTCGGCGGCCTGGGCGAGCGAGGCGGCCGGGACGGTGAAGGCGACCTCGCTGGCGGCGCCCTGGACGATCATGTCGTAGTTGACCCCGCCGGCGGCGAGCGCGCCGAAGATGGCGGCGGCGGCGCCGGGTCCCCCGGGCAGCCCGGTCAGGGTGATCAGGCCCTCATTCTTGTCGTAGGCGATGCCGGTGATCAGCTGTCGTTCCATGCCGTAATCCTCGAGTTCCCGTTCGCCGACGATCAACGTTCCCGGCCGGTCCTCGAACGAGGAGAGGACCTTGAGCGGCAGCTTGTAGCGCATCGCCAGGCCGACCGAGCGGGTCTGAAGCACCTTGGCGCCGACGCTGGCGAGCTCCAGCATCTCCTCATAGGTGACGATGGGCAGCTTGCGCGCTCGAGGCACGATGCGCGGGTCGGTGGTGTAGACGCCGTCGACGTCGGTGTAGATGTCGCAGCGGTCGGCCTTCATCGCCGCCGCCAGCGCGACCGCCGAGGTGTCCGAGCCGCCGCGGCCGAGGGTAGCGAGGCTGCCGTCGGCGGCGACCCCCTGGAAGCCCGGGATGACGGCGATTCCGCGCTCGGCGAAGACGCGCTCGAGAACGTCCACGTCGATGCCCTCGATCAGGGCCGCGGCGTGGCCGCTGGCCCGGATCGGAAGTTGCCAGCCCATGTAGGAGCGGGCGTTGAGGCCCATGCCCTGCAGAGTGATGGCGAGCAGGCCGCTGGTCACCTGCTCGCCCGAGGCGACGACGACGTCATATTCGCGGGCGTCGTAGAGCGAGGCGGCCTCCCGGCACAGCTGGATCAGCCGGTCGGTCTCGCCGGCCATCGCCGAGACGACGACGGCGACCTGGTGGCCGGCTTCGGCCTCGCGCTTGACCAAAGCGGCGACGTGCCGGATCCGCTCGATCCCCGCCATCGAGGTGCCGCCGAACTTCATCACGATGCGGGCCATGCGCCGGCGTCCCCCCTGGCTCCATGCCAGCCAAAGCTGGCATCTCTTTTCCTTTCGGCCCGGCAAGTGCAAGGGAGATTGCGGCTTGCGCTTGAAATGACGGAACGAGGCCATGGCTCATTCGCCGACGATCGATCCCGCCGAGGCTGAGCATTTCGGCCGGCTCGCCGCCGACTGGTGGGACCCGGACGGAGCCTCGGCGATGCTTCACCGGCTCAATCCGGTGCGGCTTTCCTACATCCGCGACCGGATCGACCAGCATTGGGGGCTCGACGAATGCGGCCTCAAGCCGCTCGCCGGGCGAAGCGCGGCCGACGTCGGCTGCGGCGCCGGGCTGCTCGCCGAGCCGCTGGCGCGGCTGGGCGCCCGGGTGACCGCGGTCGACGCCGCGCCCGAGGCGATCGAGGCGGCCCGGCGGCACGCCGAGGGGCAGGGCCTGGAGATCGACTATCGGGTCGGCGGGGTCGAGCGGCTCGATTCGCGCTACGATCTCGTGACCTGCCTCGAAGTGGTCGAGCATGTCGCCGACGTCCGCGCCTTCGTCGCCGGACTCGCCGGGGCGTTGGCCGAGGACGGGCTGCTCATCCTCTCGACTCCGAACCGGACCGCCTGGTCGCGGCTGGTGATGATCACGATCGGCGAAGGCACCGGCCGGATCCCCCGCGGCACCCACGACTGGGCCCGGTTCCTGTGCCCGGAGGAGCTGTGCGCGCTGCTCCGCGACGCCGGCCTCGCCGTCGCCGACGTGACCGGCCTCGGCTGGTCGCCGAGCCGCGGCTTCCGGCTCGTCGACGACAAGTCGCTCAACTATCTGGTGACCGCGAAGCGGGCCTGACCGGCCCCGACGCTCGCCGGCCCGCCGCCGCTTGAGCGCCGGCCGCCGTGTCTGCTACGTTTGTAGCGTGACCCTGCCTCGAGACCCTGCCCAGCCGCCGCGCCGGCGCCTCGCCGTCGCCGCCGTCCTGCTGCTGATCTTCGGCCTCGCCGCCGCGCCGGCGCGGGCATCTCCCTACCAGCAGGTGATCGACGCCGCGGTGGCGCAGGGCGTGCCCGCGGTGCAGGCGCTGGTCCTGAGCGGCGGCTCGCAATGGTCGGGCGAGGCCGGCGTCGCCTCCGTCGAATCGGGCCGGCCGCTGACCGCGACCGACCGGCTGCGGCTCGCCAGCATCACCAAGATGTTCACTTATGCGACGATCATGGCCTTGGTGGCGCAGGGCAGGCTTGGGCTTGCTGATCGCGCCGTCGATCGATTGCCCGCCGGGACGCTCGCCGGCATCCCCCACGGCGATCGGATCACGATCGCCCATCTGCTCGAGCATCGCAGCGGGCTTCACAATTTCAACGGCGCCGCCGGGGCCGATTTCTTCCAGGATCTCTATGGCGATCCGGCCCGCGGCGCTCGGCGGTGGACGGCGCTCGAGCTCCTGTCCTATGCGAGGCGCCCGGCCAATCCGCCGACCGGCCCGTCCGGCGATGCCCAGGCCTATTCCAGCACCGGCTACATCCTGCTCGAGCTGATCGCCGAGCATGTGTCCGGCAGGCCCCTTGCGCAATTGTACCGCGAGCTCATCTTCGCGCCGCTCGGGATGACGAGAACCGGCGTCGAAGGCGACGACCTGGCCGCGGCCGACATCGTCGACAGCTACGGGCGCCCGCCGGACGACGTGTCCGCCCCTTCCGCCTTTGCGGGACGCCCGCGGGTGAGGCCGGACGGGCTGCTGAACCTTAGCGGGGGGCTGACCTACTACAACGCCTGGGCGAGGGGGGCGGGCGCGTCCGCGTCGACCGCGTCGGACCTGGCCCGGTTCATGCGAGCGGTCATCGCCGGGCGGCAGACGGTGATCGCGGAACAGATGCCGACCTTCGCCGCCGCCGCGGCCCGGCCGACCGCCTCATTCAGCTGGAACGGCGGCTCGGCGGGAATCCAGTCGAGCATCCTCTACGCGCCCCACGGCGACATCGTCGTCATCGTCCTGACCAACGGCACCAATTCCGGACCGGGCAGCTACGATATCGGCCGGAGCCTGCTCGCCGCGGCTCGGGCGGAGGCGGCCGCGCCCGCGGCGGAACGGGGCTGACGGCTAGCGGGGCTCTTGGCTGAGCCGGCTGATCAGGATGGCGGCCCGAATCGCCTGCCGGGCGAGGCTGTCGAGCTCGATCCATTCGCCCACGGCATGGGCGCCGCCGCCGGCGGCGCCGAGGCCGGCAAGGGTGTCGACGTCCCCGGCGACGAAGCTCGAATCGGCGGCGCCGCGGCGGGCCGGGTCATATTCCGCCATCTCGGGCAGGCCGAGGTCGCGATTGACCTCGTTGAGGCGCTCCAGCAGCCGCCGGTTCCCCTCGGTCGGCGCCATCGCCGGATAGCCGTCCTCGGCGAAGACGAGCTCGGCCTCGGTCTGCGGCAGGTGCTGGGCCACGATGGCCTGCATCCTCGCCCGGATCCTCTGCTCCTGCTCGGCCGAAAGGGTGCGGATATCGCCGCGCGCGATGGCGGTCTCGGCGACGATGTTGGTCTTGCCCGACGCGGTCGCGCGGAAGCCCTGGGCGTCGATCTCGGCGGGGGTCCCGCCGGCGATCACGCCGACATTGTAGGTGAGGTTGGGCTCGGGAAGCTCGCGCCGGAAGCCGTCGAGGATCCGCGCCATTTCGTAGATCGCGCCGTAGCCGAGGCCCGGGCTGAAGACGCCGCTCGAATGACCGGTGCGGCCCCGCGTTCGAAGCGTCCAGCTGGTCGAGCTGCGCCGGGCGACGGTGCCGAAGTCGCGGCCGTCCTCGCGCGCCAGGTTCTCGAATTCGAGCGCCACGTCGGCGTTCCGGCCGGCCCCGATCAGGTCGCTCCGAGCCAAGGCGATGGGCGAGCCCGGCCGCTCCTCGTCGCCGGTCAGGACGATGGCGATGTCGGCGTCCCGCAGGGTGCCGGCGGCGTGCATCGCCCGCATCGCCGCGACGATCACGACGATCCCGCCTTTGTCGTCGCCGATGCCCGGACCGGTGGCCCGCTCGCCCTCGCGAACGAATCGCTGGAACGGGGAATCGGGCTCGAAGACGGTATCGAGATGGGCGATGAGGAGCGTGCGCTCGCCGCGGCCGCTGCCGCGATGGGTGGCGATAAGGTGGCCGGCTCGGCCGGTCTCCGCCATGTCGACCCAGCGCACCTCGAAACCGAGCGGCTCGAGTTCGGCCCGGACCATTTCGCCGACCGCCGCGACGCCGGCCAGGTTCAGGGTGCCGCTATTCTGATTGACCAGCCGCTCGAGCAGCTCGATCGAGCGGGGGCTCTCCCGCTCGACCGCCTGCGCCATGCGCCGCTCCGGCGCGGTCAGCTCGGCCCTCGCCGGGGCGGGCGCGAGGAGGAGCAGAAGGGCGAGCAGTGGAAGCGGCTTCATCGACGAAACTCCCGGCGAAGGCGGATGCCTTTCCCGGCTCGGAAAGGCGGCTGTCAAGCCGAACGCCGCCCCCGCCATTGCGTTGCACGACAGAAGTCGGCGGCGAGATGGACGACGCCTCCCTTGTGCCCCAATTTGCCGGCATTCTCGCACCGTGGACAAAGCCGCTTTGACGATCGGTCCGGCCCGGCGCTCGGACATCCCCGCCATCCGGGCCATCGAGGCGCTTCCGGCCTATGATGGCCTGGTCGGACGCTGGCCGGCCAAGCGGCACCGCGAGGAGATGTCGGATCCCTCGTCGCGCTATTTCCTCCTGCGAGGCGCGGACGGCGAGGTCGAAGGGTTCGCCTTGCTCCAGGGCTTCGACGATCCCGACCTCAAGGTGCATCTGAAGCGGATCGCCGTGCGCCATGCCGGGGCTGGCTTGGGCTCGGTGCTGCTGAGCGGCGTTCTCGCTCGGGTCTATGCCGAGACCGGGGTCAACCGGATCGATCTCGACGTCTTCGTCGGCAATGACAGGGCGCGCCGGGCTTATGAGAAAGCGGGCTTCAGGCTGGAAGGCGTGCTTCGCGCCTACCATCGCAACGGCGACGGCAGCTTCAGCGACATGTGGCTGATGTCGCTGCTTCGGCGCGACTGGGAGGCTCAGTCTTCGGCCAGGCTGCCGACGTCGAAGCTGTAGAACAGGCCGAGGCCGGCCGAAAACTGGCCGCGCGAGCCGAACCGCCGGACGATCGGCGAGTCCGCGGCATCGCCGACCAGCCGGTCATAGCCGGCAAAGGCCTGGACGCCCCAATTGCCGCCGAGCATGTAGGTGAGGCCCGCCATCACGCCGACCGCGTGAAAGCCGCCGTCGGCATCGAAGGCCGGCAACCCGGTCGCGGCCGCGACCGTCGGCGAAATGCCGAAATAGGCGTTCTGATAATCGTCGTCCGACAGTCGGGCGCGCGGTCCGATCGAGAAGACGTAGGTGTCGCGGTCGCGAAGCACGAAATCGGCGGCGAGGTCGCCGACCCAGCCTTCGTGGCCGCCAATCCCTTTGCGACCCTCCGCGCGAAGCCGGAAGTTGGGGCTGACGAAGACCTGGGCGAAGGCGCCGGCTTCGACGGTCAGGCCGACGTCGCCGACGTCGGCGCCGACATCTTCCTCGCGCCGCTTGCCCTGGAACTGGACGGCGGGGCCGAAATCGAAGACGCTGTCGTCGCCGAGCAAGCCGAAGCCCCAGCCTTCGTCGGGAGCCTCGAACGGGAGCGGGCTGCCCTGACGCCGTAGATTGACGATCGGCATCGGCAGGATGTCGAGCTCGTCGGCGCCGGGATATTCCGGGAAGGCCTGGGCGCCGCCGCCGATGGTGACGATCCAGCCGCCCTCCTCCTGAGCGGCGGCGGGCACGGCGGCGAAGAGGAACGAGGCGGAGGCGCCGAGCAAGGCGGCGCGACGGAGCGGGCGCGAACGGATTGTCATGGCGATTCGAGGCACCTTCCCTGCAGATGTTTTTTTCATCGCTACAAAAACGCGCCGTTCATTTCACCTTCATTCTGGGGCGACTGGTCGCCGCCGAACCGGGGCGAAGCGAACGAAACCGGGAGGAACGGCGCCGTCCCGCCGACCGTTCCTATAGCAACAGAATTGGAGTTTTATATGCGTAAGCTGATGCTCTTGGCCGGCGCGGCGGCCCTCGCCGCAGCGATGCCGGCGCTCGCCAAGGAACAGGGCCAGGGACGCGGCGGCGGCCGCGGTCAGGCCGCCCACGCCCAGCATAAAGGCGGCGGCCATGC
>Ga0196962_10000273_pt1 | contig 24564 bp, 25 predicted proteins | sample S3v_20metaG_FD_183186 | JGI IMG/M metagenome (GOLD analysis project Ga0196962, IMG submission 183186) | Soil microbial communities from Anza Borrego desert, Southern California, United States - S3+v_20 | ecosystem: Environmental > Terrestrial > Soil > Desert | place: USA: California | collected...
CACCGGCCTTGCCCGGCAGCAGCGGCGCGATCCGCTCCCACTGCGCATCGCTCAACTCGTAACGGCTGATCCCCATCACCGACACTCCATGCCGAAAAACATGGAGCCCTATGAATCAGACATCACAACGCTTGGGAATCCTGAATGTCGATCCGCCCTAAGGCGCGCCCCCCTTGCGGGCGGGGAAGGTCTTCACCTTGCGCTTGCCGCACCACAATTCGAGCGGCTGCTCGCCGACATGGGCTTCGGCGACGCGCGCCGCCTCGACGTCGTCGGCCGACTCGAATTCCTCGAAGCCGACGAAGCGGCCGTCTGGATTGGCCAGCAAATAGAGCCTGTAATACGCCACGCATCCCCCCGGGGTCCGGACTCCCGGACGACCGATTGTGCCACGAATCGCCGCGCAATGTCTTAAACGAGATTAATCCCGGGCGTGGCCAAACTATTCTACGCCGATTCTTTCCGAATGCTTCGATCAGAAGCTTATTCTCGCGCTCACCCGCAAGTCCCGGCCTGCCAGCGGCACGAAGTCCTTGGTAAAGGAAGCATGACGGCGGGCGTCGACGTCGAAGATGTTGTTGGCGGCGAGGATCAGGCTGGTCGGGTTGCTGCGGCCCCAGGGCCGCCAGGTCAGCGAGGCGTTGACGAGGGTGAAGGCATCGGTGGGCGTCTCCAGAGCGGCGACCCGATCCTGCTCGAAGACGCGCTCGACCTCGACCCGGCCGTCGATCCGGTCCGATTCGGCCTCGAGACCGCCGAGCAGGCGAAGCGGCGGGATGCGCGGCACCGGACCGCCGCCGCGGGCGATCGTCGCCCGCACATAGTCGGCGACGCCGTCGAGGCTTAACCGCCAATGGCGGACATAGCCGAGCGGGGCGGTGGCGCCGATCTCGACTCCCCAATAGGTCGCATCGCTCTGGAAATACTGGAAGACGGGGAGGCCGTCCTCCTCCTCGCCGGTCGCGGCCTGGAAGATATAGTCGCTGAAGCGGTTGGCGTAGACGGTGGCGTTGAGCCGGAAGCCGGAGAAGACGCCGCGGACATAAGCCTCGCCGCCGAGGCTGCGCTCCTTGCTCAGCCCCGGATCGCCGCGTTCGAACGCCTGCGTGGCGACGTGCGGGCCGTTGGAGAACAGCTCCTCGGGCGAGGGCGCCCGCTCCGAACGGGAGAGGTTCGCGCCGACCCGCACCTGAGGCGCGAGCTCGTAGGAGGCGCCGGCGGCGGCCGAGAAAGCGGTGAATCGGCGCGAGAGGCCGAGGCTCTGCGCCGACACCGCGGCGCGCTCGAGGCGAAGCGCCCCTTCGAGCTCGAGCGGCCCGAGCTCGACCTCCTGAAGCGCGAACAGGCCGATCTGGCTCGAGTCGTTAGGGGGCACGAAGGCTTCCGCGCCGATCGCCTCGAACCCGCGCACGAAGAACTGGCCGCCGACGACTCCGCGCCAGCCGCCGCGCTCGGCCTGGACCGCTTCGATCCGCCCTTCCATGCCCTGGGTGCGGAAGACCGTTCCGACCTCGTCTCCCTCGAACTCGGTATGCTCGTAATCGGCGGCGGCGAGACGGACCCGGATCCGCTCGAGGAAGCCGCCCCCGGCCTCGACCTCGGCGCGCAGGTCGGCGCGATACTGGCGAAGGTCGAGCGCGACCGGGGCCTCCTCCCCGCCGGGCTCCGTTTCGCCTTCGCCCTCCTCGCCTTCGTGGTGGTGGCCGGCCCCCGGTCGGCCGGGGACTCCGTAGCGGCTGTCGAAGACGCTGACCGAAAGGCCGATATTGCCGCGCTCCCTGATCAGGGCGAGGCCGAGGCCGGCGGTCCAGGTCTCGGTCGCGCTGTTCGGAAGCCGGCCGGCGAGCGCCGCGAAGCCTCGCGCCTCGGCGGCTTCCTCGGCGTGGCCCTCCGCCTCCTCCTCCTCGGCGCGCTCGAGCTCCTCGGCGCGAAGCTCCGGCGCAAGGATGAAGCCGCCGACCCGAAGGTCGTCGCTGTCGCGGTAGCTGCCGTCGACGTGAAAGACGATTCCACCGCCGAGCGGCACGTCGACGCCGCTGCCGACGGCGAGCTCTTCGGCGGCCGAGCCGTAGCTGGCGATCGCGTCGATATGGACGGGATCGTCGGGGACGGTGCGCGGAATGCGCCGGTCGAAGACGTTGACCGCGCCGCCGATCGCCTGGCTTCCGAACAGGAGCACGGCCGGCCCGTGCAGCACCTCGATCCGGTCGGAGGTGATCGGATCGATGGTGACGGCGTGGTCGGCCGAGGTGTTGGAGACGTCGATGGCGCCGATGCCGTCGACCAGGACCCGGACCCGCTCGCCCTGGAAGCCGCGAAGCACCGGCCGCGACGCGCCGGGACCGAAGGAGGTGGCCGAGACTCCCGGCAGCCTGGTCAGGGTCTCGCCGAGCTGCGGACGCATTTCGCGGACCAGGTCGCTGCCGCTCAGCGTGGCGGTGCCGGCCAGCAGGTTCAGGTTCTGGATTCCGGGCGCGGTGACGATGATCTCCTGGTCGACCGCCTCGTGGACATGGTCCTGGGCCTCGGGCGCGGCCTCGGCGCCGCGCGCCGGATCCGGCGGCGCCGGCTGCTGCCCGGCGGCGGGAAGAGCGGCGAAAGCGGTCGTCGCGAACAGCAGCGCGAATTTCATCTTTGTCTCCGGCGGGAGGGGCCGCGTTAGCTCACGTGATACGTTATAACAATGTTTGTTGACGAAAGGCGGATTCGGTCCGCCGCATCCGCATAACGGTTGGTCTCTTGAACCGACGATTAAGCTGACAGCAACGCTCGGCGCGTTATGATGAAATCGTTGGGGTAGAAGGCGTTAGGGAGGGACGATGAGCGGGTCGGAAGCGAAGAGGCGAGGCGCGCGCGCGCTGGGGCTGGCGGCGATGCTGCTCGCCGCGTGCATCCCCCAGGCCCATTCCGCCCAGGCGCCGCAGCGCAGCGCGCCGGCCGCTCGGCCCGCCTTGCCGGCCGCGCCGCCGCTCCTTCCCGCCGACGCCGCGGCGCAGCGCCTGCTCGAGGCGCGCATCCGCGAGCTCGGCCGCAACTTCCAGGGCGTGGTCGGGATCGCGGTGCGCGACATCGAGACCGGCTGGACGACGAGCTGGAACGGCGAGCGCTACTTCCCGCAGCAGAGCGTCAGCAAATTCTGGGTCGCGATGACCGCCTTCCAGGCCGCCGACGCCGGCCAGCTCGACCTCGACGAGCGGGTGACGGTGCGCCGCGAGGACCTCACCTTGTTCCACCAGCCGATCGCCAGCCAGATCGGGGCGGGCGGCTATCACACGACGGTGGGCGACCTGATCTTCCGGGCGCTGACCCAGAGCGACAACACCGCCAACGATTTCGTCCTGCGCCGAGCCGGCGGGCCCGAGGCGGTGCGCTCGATGCTCGAGCGCTTCGAGCTGGACGGGATCCGCTTCGGCCCCGGCGAACGGCTGATGCAGAGCCAGATTGCGGGCCTGCAATGGCAGCCCGGCTATTCGGTCGGACGCGCATTCTATACCGCCCGCAACGGGGTCCCGCTCGAACGGCGGCGGGCGGCCTTCCAGCGCTATATCGACGATCCGGTCGACGGCGCGACTCCGGACGGTCTCGTCGACGGCCTCGCCCGGCTCCAGCAGGGCGAATTGCTGTCGCCGCGCTCGACCCGGCGCATGCTCTCGATCATGGCGCAGACCCGGACCGGGCGGCAGCGGCTGACCGGCGGTCTCGCGCCCGGCTGGCGGATCGCCCACAAGACCGGCACCGGCCAGGTGCTCGGCGCCACCCAGGCCGGCTATAACGACATCGGCATCCTCGCCTCGCCCGAGGGCCGCTATTATGCGGTGGCGGTGATGATCGGTCGGACCAGCGCGCCGATCCCGGCGCGGATGACGCTGATGCAGAACGTGACCCGGGCGGTGATCGCGTTCGACGGCAATCGCCGCGGCGGCGGGGCCAGCTTCTCGCGCTAGGGGGCCGGCCTCAGGCATCGTAGTCGAGCTCGACGCCCTCGCCTTTCGGCACCGACTGGCAGGTGAGGACGTAGCCGGCGGCGATTTCCTCGTCGGTGAGGCCGTAGCGGGCGGCCATCTCGACCTCGCCGGACACGACCCGGGCTCGGCAGGTCGCGCAGACCCCCGCCTTGCAGGCGAAAGGCGCCGGCAGCCCGGCGGCGCGGGCGCTGTCGAGGATGTTGCCGGCGGCGGCGGCGAAGGCGACCCGGCGCTTGCGGCCGTCCAGGGTCACCAGCATGGTCAGGCCCTGCGCCTCCTGCTGAAGCGCCTGCATCTGGGCGGCGACGGCGGCCGAGGGGCGGCCGGCGGTGAAGCGCTCGAGATGGATCTTCTCCTTCGCCACGCCGCGCCCGGCGAGCGCGGCCTCGGCGAAGTCCATCATCGGCTCGGGGCCGCAGATGAAGAAGGCGGCGGCATTCTCGGGGTCGATCAGATGGTCCAGGATCTCGTCGCACTTGCGGCGGTCGAGGAGGCCGTTGAACAGGTCGATGTCGCCCGATTCCTCGGCCAGGAAATGATGGACCTGAAGGCGGTCCATGAACCGGTTCTTGAGCCTCGCCAGCTCGTCGAGGAAGATCACCGACTGGCTGTCGCGATTGCCGTAGAAGAGGGTGAAGCGGCTCTCCGGCTCGGTCAGCAAGGCGGTCTTGAGCAGCGAGATGACCGGGGTGATCCCCGAGCCGCCGGCGAAGCCGACATAGTGGTTGGCGGCGCCGGGCTCGAAGTCCCAGGTGAAGCTGCCGTGCGGCGGCATGACGTCGACCGCGTCGCCGGGCCCTAGCCTGTCGTTCGCCCAGTTGGAGAAGACGCCGCCGGCGATCCGCTTGACCGTCACCTTGACCTCGCCGTCCTGCGGCGCGACGCACAGCGAGTAGTTGCGGCGGACCTCCTCGCCCCCGATCTCGGCCCTCAAAGTCAGATGCTGGCCCGGCTTGAAGCGGAACGTCTCGCGCAGCTCCTCGGGCACGTCGAAGCGGATCGACATGGCGTCCGCGGTCTCGGCGACGACCTCGGCGACGGTGAGCGGGTGGAAGCCTACCGACACCGGCGCCTCAATGGCATTTGAACAGGTCGAACGGCTCCAGGCAGGCGCGGCAGCGCCACTGCGCCTTGCACGGCGTCGAGCCGAAGCGGCTGACCTCGACGGTGTCGGCGGAGCCGCATTGCGGGCATTGCACCGGACGACCGGCGCTCCGCTCGGGCGGCGGAGCGATTCCGTACGCCCTCAGCTTCGCTCGGCCCTCGGCGCTGATCCAGTCCGTCGTCCAGGCCGGGGCCAGGGCCGTGTCGATGCGGAGGCCGCGATAGCCGGCGGCATCGAGGGCGGCGCGGATGTCGCGCTCGATCGCCTGGGTCGCCGGGCAGCCGGTATAAGTCGGGGTGATGAGCACCCGCTCGGAGTCGACGTCGCGAACGATTCCGAGGTCGACGACGGAGACGACGGGAATCTCCGGATCCGGCACCGTCTCGAGCACCGACCAGATGCGGGCCGCCTCGTCCCGGATCGCGGCCGCGGCTACCATGTCGCGTCCGGATAGGTGCGCGGCAGATACTGCATCACCGCCAGCAGATGGCCGAGCTGCTCGCCATGGTGGCCGCGCCGGCCGCCGAGGATCGGGCGCTGGTCCGCCGGCGGCTCGAGCTTCGCCTCCGCGAGCACGGAGCGGATCCGGCGGTCGTAATCGTCGCGAAAGCCGCCGACGTCGACGCCGAGGCCGCAGCGGGCGGCGCGGGTCGCGACCTCGTCCATCTCGAACAATTCCGGGACGAAGCGCCACAGCCAGTCGAGGCCGTCGGTCATCCGCCGCCGGCTCTCCTCGGTGCCATCGCCGAGGCGGATCACCCACTCCGCGGCGAGCTCCTCGTGGTAGCTGACCTCCTTGACCGCCTTGGCGGCGAGCGCGGCGACGAACGCGTCGGTCGAGGAAGCGAGCCGGTCGAACAGCATCTTCTGCCAGGTCGAGAAGAGCAATTGCCGGGCCATCGTCCGCGCGAAGTCGCCATTGGGCTGCTCGACGAGCCAGCAATTGCGGAAATCGAGCACGTCGCGGCGGAAGGCGAGCGAATCGCCGTCGCGGCCCCTGCCCTCGACCTCGCCGGCGCGGGCGAGCAGGTGGCTGGCCTGGCCGACCAGGTCGAGGGCGATGTTGGCGAGGCTGAGGTCGACCTCGACCGAAGGCGCGTGGCCGCACCATTCGGAGAGGCGCTGGCCGAGGATCAGGGCATCGTCGCCGAGGCGAAGCAGATAATCGAACAGGACGTCGCTGTCAGGCTCGAGCGCCGGCGAATCGAACGCGCCGTCGCCGGTCGCTCCGGAAGGCAGATCGATGGGCGGCAGGGAGGCCATCAGGCCCGGCCGACGCACCAGGGGTCGGGCTGCATGTCGACCGGCGCGGCAGCGGCACCCGCGACCGGGAAGCGCGCCTTGAAGGTGAAGGCGTGCGGGCTCGGTCCGAACCGGTCGAGGTACCAGAGCCGGGAGAGGCCGTCGTTGATCGTCGGAACGGTCCCCGCCGGCACCCACCAGAGCGCCTGATAGGCGCCTTCGAACGGACCGAAATATTCGCGGCGCCGCGCCATTTCGGGAGTGTGGGCGCTGCGATAGACGAAGGCGAACAGCGAGTCCGGGTCGGTCCAGACCGACATGTTGAGGATGAACAGCGGATCGGGCGTGACCTGGATCGAAGTGGCGTTGCCGCCCTCGTCCTGAAGCCGCCAGACGAAGCCCGGGCTGGAGTCGGCGAGGGCGTTGATCCGGTCGAGCGCGTCGAAGAAGGGCTGGACCGCGGAGTCGCCCCTGGGCGCGACCAGCCTGCCGACGTTGATCTGCGCCAAATGCCAGCTATCGCCCATGCCTGTCTGCCTCGCTCAGATGTGCTTCACGTCGTCGGGTATGTCGTAGAAGGTCGGGTGGCGGTAGATCTTGTCGGCGGCGGGATCGAACATGGCGGCGTCCTCGCCCGGATCGGAGGCGACGATCCGGGCCGAGGGCACGACCCACAGGCTGACCCCCTCCATCCGCCGGGTATAGGTGTCCCGGGCATGGCGGAGCGCGATCCCGGCATCGGGCGCGTGGACCGAGCCGACGTGACGGTGCGACATGCCGCCCTTGGAACGGACGAACACCTCCCAGAGCGGCCAATCGTTCATCTTTTCCTCCCCGGCACGGGGAGGGGGACCGCGACGCGAAGCGGCGTGGTGGAGGGGGCCGGGAGCCGGGCGTGGGCCCCCCTCCACCATGCTTCGCATGGTCCCCCTCCCCGTCCCGGGGAGGATTTCATGCCGCCTCCGCCTTGCGCCCATGCTTCTCCGCATAGGCCGCCGCCGCCTCGCGGACCCAGGCGTTGGTCTCCCAGGCGTCGCGGCGCGCCTTCATCCGCTCCCTGGCGACCGGCCCCTCGCCCTTCACCACGGCATAGAATTCCTCCCAGTCGACCTCGCCGAAATCGTAGCCGCCCTTCGCCTCGTTCCAGGCGAGCGCCGGGTCGGGCACCCGCAGGCCGAGCGCGTCGGCCTGCGGAACGGTGATGTCGACGAAGCGCTGGCGCAATTCGTCATTGGTGTCGCGCTTGATCCGCCAGCGCATCGACTGGGCGGTGTTGGGGCTGTCGGCGTCGGGCGGGCCGAACATCATCAGCGACGGCCACCACCAGCGGTTGAGCGCGTCCTGGGCCATCCGCCTCTGGTCGGCGGTGCCCGCGGCGAGCACCATCATGATCTCGTAGCCCTGGCGCTGGTGGAAGCTCTCCTCCTTGCAGACCCGGACCATGGCCCTGGCATAGGGGCCGTAGGAGGTGCGCTGGAGCGGAACCTGGTTCATGATCGCGGCGCCGTCGACGAGCCAGCCGATCGCTCCGATGTCCGCCCAGGTCAGCGTCGGGTAGTTGAAGATCGTGCTGTACTTGGCCTTGCCGGAGTGGAGCGCCTCGATCATCTCCTCGCGCGAGGTGCCGAGAGTCTCGGCGGCCGAATAGAGGTAGAGTCCGTGGCCGGCCTCGTCCTGCACCTTGGCGAGCAGGATCGCCTTGCGGCGAAGCGACGGCGCCCGGGTGATCCAGTTGCCCTCGGGGAGCATGCCGACGATCTCCGAGTGGGCATGCTGCGAGATCTGGCGGGTCAGAGTCCGGCGATAGGCTTCCGGCATCCAGTCCTTGGGCTCGATGAACTCGTCGGCGGCGACCCGGGCCTCGAAGGCGGCGAGCTTGTCGGGATCCTCGGTCGAGGCGAGGTTCTTCGTCTTGCCGAGCTCGGTCGTGTACATGCGTTTCTCCCGGCGCGGCCCTAGCAGGAGGCGCCATTCACGGCAATCAACGCGCGAGCCGGCGGCTGGTGTCGGGGCTCACACCCGCTCGATCACCATGGCGATGCCCCGGGGCAGGGGGACACGTACTTTTTCGCGAAAAAGTACGTGTCCCCATTTCAGACGCGCTCGATCACCAGCGCGATGCCCTGGCCGACGCCGATGCACATCGTGCACAAGGCGTAGCGGCCGCCGCTTCGCTGAAGCTCCTCGGTCGCGGTGAGCGCCAGGCGGGCTCCGGACATGCCGAGCGGGTGGCCGAGCGCGATGGCGCCGCCATTGGGGTTGACCTGAGCCGAGTCGTCGGGGAGGCCGAGCTGGCGCATCACCGCGAGGCCCTGGGCGGCGAAGGCCTCGTTCAGTTCGATGACGTCCATGTCGGCGATCTTGAGGCCGAGCCGCCCGAGCAGCTTCTCCGAGGCCGGCGCCGGGCCGATGCCCATGATCCGCGGCGGCACCCCGGCGACGGCGGCGCCGACGACCCGGGCGCGCGGAGTGAGGCCGTTGCGCTTCGCGGCTTCCTCGGTGGCGACGATCATCGCGGCGGCGCCGTCGTTGACGCCCGAGGCATTGCCGGCGGTGACGGTCCCGTCGGGCCGGACGATCGGCTTGAGCCTGGCCAGCGCCTCGACGCTGGTCGCGCGCGGATGCTCGTCGCGATCGACGACGACCGGATCGCCCTTGCGCTGGGGGAGGACGACCGGGACGATCTCGGCGCCGAGACGGCCATTCTCCTGGGCCGCCGCGGCCCTGGCCTGGCTGCGCACGGCGAAGGCGTCCTGGTCCTCGCGGCTGACCTGGAATTCCTGGGCGACGTTCTCCGCCGTCGACGGCATCGTGTCGTCGCCATAGGCGTCGCGCATCTTCGGGTTGACGAAGCGCCAGCCGATCGTCGTGTCGTACATCTCGGCGTTGCGATCGAAGGCGCTGGTCGCCTTGGCCATGACGAAGGGCGCGCGGCTCATGCTCTCCGAGCCGCCGGCGAGGATCATGTCGGCCTCGCTGCCCCGGATGACCCGCGCGGCCATCGCGACCGCGTCCATGCCCGAGCCGCACAGCCGGTTGAGAGTGACTCCGCCGGACCGGTCGGGTAGCCCCGCGAGCAGGCCGGCCATCCGGGCGAGGTTGCGATTGTCCTCGCCGGCCTGGTTGGCGCAGCCGTAGATGACGTCGTCGAGCTCGTCCCAGTCGACGCTCGGGTTGCGCTCGACCAGCGCCTTGATCGGCAAGGCGGCGAGATCGTCGGCGCGCACCTGGGCGAGGCTGCCGCCATAGCGGCCGATCGGGGTGCGCACGGCGTCGCAAATATAGGCTTCGGTCATGATCCTACTCCGTCATGCTGAACTTGTTTCAGCATCCAATTTTGTGAACGCGGCGATGCTCGAAACTGGACTCTGAAACAAGTTCAGGGTGACGAAGAAGCGTCAACAACCTGGCCGCCGAGGCTTCGCGAGAAGCCCTGGAACTCGGCTATCGCGCGGCCGTCCGCGGTGCGCACGCCGACGCTGCAAACGCCCGACCGCCCGACCAGCGCCTGCTCGCGGGCCTCGGCGACGAGCAGCTCCCCTTCGCGAGCCGGATCGAGATAGACGATCGACGCCTGGGCGGCGACGCTGCGCAGGTTGCGGCTGTTGCAGGCATAAGCGAAAGCGGTGTCGGCCAGAGCGAAGACGATCCCGCCATGGGCGATGCCGTGACCGTTCAGCATGTCGGCTCGAACCGCCATGCGGATTCTCGCATAACCCTCGCGAGCCTCTTCGATCTCGACTCCCCAGGCCGGACCGGTTCCCTCCGCGGCGAGCATCGCCCGGGCGACCTTGTCGGCGATCTCATCTGCGTTCATGAGGTCCGGCCATGAGCTACGAAACCATCGAGTTCAAGATCGAGGCGGGCATCGCCCGGCTGACGCTGAACCGCCCCGACCGGCTCAACAGCTTCACCGTCCGCATGCACGAGGAGGTGGCCGACGCGCTGTCCAGCCTCGACGGGGCGCGGACCCTGATCCTGACCGGGGCGGGGCGAGGCTTCTGCGCGGGCCAGGACCTGAACGACCGCGCCGTCGCTCCGGGCGAGTCGGTGGACCTCGGCGAGTCGGTCGAGAAGAGGTACAACCCGCTGATCCGGCGGCTGACGACGCTGCCGATGCCGGTGATCGCCCGGGTCAACGGAGTCGCCGCCGGCGCCGGCGCCAATATCGCGCTCGCCTGCGACATCGTCGTCGCGGCGAAGAGCGCGAAGTTCATCCAGTCCTTCGCCGCGATCGGGCTGATCCCCGACAGCGGCGGCACTTGGGTGCTGCCCCGGCTGGTCGGCCAGGCGCGCGCGCTCGGGCTGGCGCTGACCGGCGAGCCGCTGCCTGCGGAGCGGGCGGCCGAATGGGGGCTGATCTGGAAGGCGGTCGAGGACGAGCGGCTGGACGAGGAGGTCGACGCCCTGGCGGCTCGCTTCGCGTCCGGGCCGACGCTCGGGCTGGCGAGGATCAAGGCGATGATCCGGGCGAGCTGGGGGCACGGCCTCGACGAGGCGCTCGACCTGCAGCGCGACGCGATGCGCGAGCTCGGCTACAGCGACGATTATCGCGAGGGCGTGGCCGCCTTCATGGCAAAGAGGAAGCCGGAATTCACCGGGAAGTGACCGGTGCGTCACCCTGAACTTGTTTCAGGGTCCAGGTCGGCATAGCAGCGCCCTTCAACCAGCTGGATGCTGAAACAAGTTCAGCATGACGGGATGGCGAAATGAAGACTCTGAAGCTCTTGAACTACGCCGCCGACCGCTGGGTCGCCGGCGACGGCTCGCCGGCCGAGATACGCAGCGCCGTCAGTGGAGACGTCGTCGCAGAGACCGGTAGCAAGGGCCTGGATTTCAAGGCGATGCTAGATCACGCCCGAGCCTCCGGCGGGCCCGCGCTTCGGCGCATGACCTTCCACGAGCGCGCCTGGATGCTGAAGGACCTCGCCAACGCGGTCATGGCCCGCAAGGAGGAATTGTACGAGCTCAGCTACGAGACCGGAGCCACCCGGACGGACGGCTGGATCGACATCGAGGGCGGCGCCGGAACGCTCTTCTCCTTCTCGTCCAAGGGCCGCCGCGAGCTGCCCAACCAGCGGGTGCTGGTCGACGGGGCGATGGAGATGCTGTCCAAGGGCGGAAGCTTCGTCGGCCAGCACGTCTACTCCTCGCTCCAGGGCGTCGCCGTCCACATCAACGCCTTCAACTTCCCGATCTGGGGGATGCTCGAGAAACTGGGGCCATGCCTGCTCGCCGGCGTGCCGGCGATCGTCAAGCCGGCCTCGGCCACGGCCTATCTCGCCGAGGCGGCGTTCCGGATCATGATCGAGGCGGGCGTCCTGCCGGCCGGAGCGCTCCAGTTCATCGCCGGGTCGACCGGCGACCTGCTCGACCATCTGACGCTCCAGGACGTGGTCAGCTTCACCGGCTCGGCGGCGACGGCGATGAAGCTCCAGTCGAATCCGGTCATCGCCCGCGAATCGGTGCGCTTCATCGCCGAGCGCGACAGCCTCAACGCCTCGGTGCTGGGCCCCGACGCGGGCCCGGGAACGCCGGAATTCGACCTCTTCGTCAGGGAGATCGCGCGCGAGATGACGGTCAAGGCGGGGCAGAAATGCACCGCCATCCGCCGCGCCATGGCGCCGGCCCGGCATCTCGACGCGGTCGAGCATGCGCTCGGCGAGCGCCTGGCCGGGGTCCGGATCGGCAACCCCCGCGAGGAGGGGGTCCAGATGGGCGCCCTCGCCAGCCGCGAGCAGCTCGATTCGGTCCGCTCGGCGGTGGCGGAGCTCGCCCGCTCGGCTCGGATCGTGTCGGGCGACCCCGATTCCTCCCCGGTCGCGGGCAACGGCGCCTTCCTCGCCCCGATCCTGCTGCGCGCCGACGATCCCTGGGGCTCGCCGGCGGTCCACGACGTCGAGGCGTTCGGGCCGGTGTCGACGATCATGCCCTATGACGGCCTCGAGGACGCGGTGGCGCTGGCCAATCGCGGCATGGGCAGCCTCGCTTTGTCGCTGTTCACCTTCGACCGGCGGGTGGCCGAGGAGTTCGTGCTCGGCGCCGGCGCCTATCATGGACGGATGCTCATCCTCGACCGGACCAGCGCGAAGGAATCGACCGGCCACGGCTCGCCCCTCCCCGTCCTCGTCCATGGCGGGCCGGGGCGAGCCGGCGGCGGCGAGGAGCTTGGCGGGATCCGCGGAGTCACCCATTACATGCAGCGAACCGCGCTTCAGGGCAGCCCCGACATGCTGGCGGCGGTGGCCAGGCAGTGGCTGCCCGGCGCGGCCAAGGCGCAAGGCGAGGTCCACCCGTTCCGCAAGCGCATCGGCGAGCTCGCCGTCGGCGACACCCTCAAGACGGCGAGCCGGACCGTCACGCTCGAGGATATCGAGCATTTCGCCCATTTCACCGGCGACACCTTCTACGCCCATATGGACGAGGAAGCGGCTCGGGCGAGCCCGATCTTCGGCGGCCGGGTCGCCCACGGCTATCTCATCCTGAGCTTCGCCGCCGGCCTGTTCGTCGATCCGGCGCCGGGCCCGGTCCTCGCCAATACCGGCCTCGACACTCTGCGCTTCCAGACGCCGCTCTATCCGGGCGATTCGATGCGCGTCGAGCTCACCGTCAAGTCGAAGAGCGTTCGCGACGAGGAGCGCGGCGAGGTGCGCTGGGCGGTGTTCGTGTTCAACCAGAAGGAGGAGGTCGTCGCCTCCTACGAGCTGCTCACCATGAACCGGCCGTAACGCCGGCCCGAGCCGGACTCAGTAGAGCTCGGCGCCGGCGTCGCTGAAGCGCAGGTGCGCGGTGAGCAGGGCGCGAAAGGCGTTGTAGCCGCCGGTATTCGGAAAATAAGCGTGGAAGAAGAGCTGCGGAGTCCCGTCCGGGCCTTCGGCGACCGAGGCGTGGCCGGGCGCCCACCAGCTCCGGCTCGAGCGAAGCAGCGGCTCGGGCTGCTTGACGTAGGGACCGAGCGGGTGGTCGGCGACGGCGACCCCGATGCCATAGGCCGGAGTCCCGAAATCGTTGCCGGCGTAGAACAGCCAGTAGCGGCCCTGCTGGCGAGTCACCCACGGCCCCTCGATGAGGTGGCCTTCCCATTCGAGATCGTTGGTCAGCACCAGCCGGTCCTTGCCGACCAGCTCCCCTTCCTCGGAGATTCGCTGGGCGTGGATGGGAGTGCTCATCGCATCAAGGATGGCGTCGGCGTCGGGACAGCCGGCAAGGACCTCCTTCACGTGCGCCCAGGAATCGAGCACCGCCTCGATGAGCGGCTGCATCAGGAAGAAGCGCTCCATCGGCCGGCGGCCGTTCGCCCAGGGCTGGACGGCGGCGGCGAAGGCGGCGGTGCGCCGGTCCGGCTCGGCCGAGAACAGGCGGTCGATGAGCTCGGGCCGCTGGCGCAGCAGGCCGGCCAGCGGCCGCGGCCAGACGCCGTTGGTGTCGCGCTTCCAGAACAGATAGCGCTCGCCCTTCTCGTCGATGAAGATGTGGGAATCGATGACTCCGCCGCTCAGCACCGGCTGCGAGGGATCGTCGGGGTGTCCGGTCGTGTTGACGGCATAGCCGTTGAGCAGCGGCCGGCCGAGGTCGACCCACGGCCCGGTCGGGCTCGCGCTCCTGGCGAGGCCGATGGCGAGCGCGTTGGAGCGCTGGCGAGCGGTGTAGACCAGCCAATATTCGTCGCCGACCCGAGCCATTTCCGGGGCCCAGAAATCGCCCACCCGGTGGCCGTGCGCCGTCCATTGCGGAGCCTCGCCCTCCGGGAACACGAAGCCCTGGTGGGACCAGGTCTTGAGGTCGGTCGAATGGAGGATCGGAAAGGCGTCGAGGGCGTCGTTCGAGGTCGCGACCAGGAAATAGCCCTGCTCGGTCTTGAGAACGGCCGGATCGCCGTAGCCGGCGGTGGTTCGCGGGCTCAGATTCTCGAGGATGAGCGGCCGCCAGGGGGGCTCCGGCCCGTCGGCCGGGACTCGGGCATCGTGGACGTGCGGGACCCGCGTTCCGAAATCGCGCGCCAGCGCCGAATAGAAAGTGAGATAGTCGGGATGCTCGCCGCCCGGGAGATGGTAGAGCCGCCTCGTGCCGGCGTGGACGACGGCAAGGCGGCTCCCCGCGCCGTCGGCGGCGGCCTCGACCTCAAAGGGCTGATTCGCTGTCATCGGCGCCCGATAGACGGCTCGCCAAGCGGAAGAGAAGGCCCTAAATTGCGAATTGTACGACAATTGCGGGGAATGCCATGACTGCGGCGGCTCGCCTCGATGCCGAGGCCTACGAACCGGCGGACATCATGCGGGGGCTCTACGGCGACGGCATCATCGCCCTCCAGGGCGCGTTCAGCCCCGACTGGGCCGACCGCCTCCGCGAGGACATCGAGACCCTGTTCGCGGAGGCGAAAGCGGTGCCCGGCGGCGCTCTGCCGCGCGGGCCCGAGCGCTTCTACGTCGAGGTCCAGCCCGAGCGGGTGCGCGGCTTCGTCGACATCGCCACCCATCCCTGGTTCGTCGCCGTCTGCGAGTCCGTGCTCGGACCCGATTACAAGATCGTCGAGATCGGCTTCGATATCCCCTTTCCCGGCGCCGCGGACCAGCCCTGGCATCGCGACTTCCCAGCGCCGGAGGCGACGATGAAGGGTCGCCGCCTCAACAGCCTCGCCTTCAACCTCAGCGCCGTCGACACCGTCCCAGCCATGGGCGCTTTCGAGATCGCGCCGGGCACCCAGTGGGACGATCTTTCGGCCTTCCCGCACCAGATGTTCCCGCCGCGCGGGCTCTGGCCGCGCTACCGGCAGAGGACCGTCCGCAAGCTCGCTCAGCGCGGCGACATCTCGGCCCGCTCGGCGCTCACCATCCATCGCGGCACCGCCAACCGCTCCGACGCCGCGCGCCCGGTCCTGGTCGTCGGAGTCGACGCGCCGGACGCGACCAACGCCGCTCATCACGATCTCCAGGTCAGCCGAGCCTATCTCGATTCGCTGCCCGACCGGGTGCGCGACCACCTCACCTACCGGGTCGTCGACGAGCTCGAGATCGTGCTTCAGCACCATGTCATCGAAGGGCTGCTAAAGCCGGCTTACTGATTGCGGTTCCGCCTCGCCGAGCGGAGGCTGGGGGAGGACGGGGCACGGGCCCCGCCGGAACGGCGGTCCGCGCCGTCCGTTCTCCATGGCACGGCCCTGCCCCCACGAATCGAACGCCAGGAGAATCGCCATGAAGGTTTCCGAATGCATGACCCGCGACGTCCAGGTCGCCCAGCCCGACCAGCCCATCCGCGAGGCTGCCCAGTTCATGCTTCGCGCCGACGCCGGCTCGATCCCGGTCTGCGACGGCGAGCGGCTGATCGGAATGATCACCGACCGCGACATCACGGTGCGGGCGGTGGCGGAAGGCCGCGGGCCGGACACGCCGGTCCAGGAGGCGATGACCGACCATGTCGATTTCTGCTATGACGACGACGCGGTCGAGGACGTCGCCGTGCGGATGAGCGACCTCCAGGTCCGCCGCTTTCCGGTGATCAGCCGCGACGACAACAAGCTGGTCGGAATCGTCTCGCTGGGCGACCTCAGCCGTTCCGATGAGGGCGACGCGGCCAAGGTCGCGCTCGACGGGGTCACCGACCCCGGCGGCCAGCACAACCAGAGCGAAGAGGGCTGAACGCCGCCGCTTGACAGACTGGTAAGCCTAGACTAACCGTTAGTCATGACTAACGGTCCTGCCTTCGCCGCCCTCGCCGAGCCGATGCGCCGGGCGATCGTCGAGCAGCTCGCCCGGCGGCCGATGGCCGTGGGCGAGCTGGCCGAGCGGCTGCCGGTGACCCGGCCCGCCGTCTCCCAGCATCTCAAGATCCTCAAGGAGGCGGCGCTGGTCCGCGACCAGGCCTCGGGGACCCGCCGAATCTACAGCATCGATCCCGCCGGACTGGGGCAGATCCGCGCCTGGCTCGATCGCTTCTGGGACGAATCGCTGGCCGCTTATGCCGCGGCGGCACAGAGGGAGGAGAAGCCATGAACGTCGAAGCACAATTGATCAGCCCGGCGCCGATCCGCCGCACCCTGCGGGTCAGGGCTTCGCAGGAGAAGGCGTTCGACACCTTCGTCGCCGCGATGGGGAGCTGGTGGCTCAAGGGCCATTCGCTGCTCGCCTCGCCGCAGCGGGACGTCGTCGTCGAGCCGCGCGCCGGCGGGCGCTGGTACGAGGTCGGCGAGGACGGCAGCGAGCAGGATTGGGGCAAGGTGCTCGGCTGGCAGCGCCCCGAGCGCGTCCTCCTCGCCTGGCAGCTCAACGCCGACTGGGCCTACGACCCCGATTTCCAGACCGATGTCGAAGTGCGATTCGCCGCCGACGGCGACCACACCATCGTCGACTTCGAGCATCGCGGCCTCGACCGGTTCGGCGAGCGCGCGCAAGAAACGCGCGACGGCATGGACGGCGGCTGGGGCGAGCTGCTGGCGGGGTATCAGGCGGCGGTGGAGGGGTGAGAAATGGGGACAGTCACTTTCAGTCGCCAAGTCGCGAATTCTCGAACTGAGCGCGGAAAGTGACTGTCCCCCCGCCGTGACAGAATGGGGACAGTCACTTTCAGCCGCCACGCGTGGAATCTCGAACTGAGCGGCGGAAAGTGACTGTCCCCTCGCCGGCAATGGAGGGGTGACAGAATGGGGACAGTCACTTTCGGCCGCCGCGCGTGAAATCTCGAACTGAGCGCGGAAAGTGACTGTCCCCTCGCCGGCAATCGAGGGGTGACGGAATGGGGACAGTCACTTTCGGCCGCCACGCGCGAAATCTCGAACTGAGCGCGGAAAGTGACTGTCCCCTCGCCAGCAATGGAGGGGTGAGAACGGGGACAGTCACTTTCGGCCGCCACGCGTGGAATCTCGAACTGAGCGGCGGAAAGTGACTGTCCCCTCGCCGGGAATGGAGGGGTGACAGAATGGGGACAGTCACTTTCGGCCGCCGCGCGTGAAATCTCGAACTGAGCGCGGAAAGTGACTGTCCCCTCGCCGGCAATCGAGGGGTGACGGAATGGGGACAGTCACTTTCGGCCGCCACGCGCGAAATCTCGAACTCAGCGGCGGAAAGTGACTGTCCCCTCGCCGTGACAGAATGGGGACAGTCACTTTCGGCCGCCGCGCGCGAAATCTCGAACTCAGCGGGAGAAAGTGACTGTCCCCTCGCCGGGCATAACGGTCTTTCCGGTCAGTCCCCCGGCCAGCTCTCGAGCAGCTCGACGAAGCGGCTGAGCCAGGCGTTGGTCTGGTGGCCGTCGACGACGCGGTGGTCGATGGTCAGCGAGACATAGGCCATCGGCCGGATCTGGATCGCGTCCTGGCCGCCGACCTCGCGGACGACGACCCGCTTTTCGAGCTTGCCGACGCCGAGGATCGCCGATTGCGGCTGGTTGATGATGATCGGCGCGGCGAACAGCGAGCCGGAGACGCCGTGGTTGGAGATGGTGAAGGTGCCGCCCCTGATATCGGCCGCATTCAGCTTCTCGGCGCGGGCCCGCTCGATCAGATCGTCGAGGCCCGAGGCGATCCCCTTCAGCGACAGCTTCTGAACCTCGCGGAGCACCGGCACGATCAGGCCCTTCGTGCCGAGCGCCGTGCCGACGCCGATATTGATGTCGTCGTAAAGCTCGAGCCGGTCGGCGTGCCAGCGGCTGTTGATCGCCGGAGCGACCTTCATCGCCTCGGCCGCGGCGGCGACCAGATAGGCGGTATAGGTGAGCTTGACGCCCTTCTTCGCCCAGGCCGCCTTGTGGCGGTCGCGATGGGCGACGATCGCGCTGAAATCCGCCTCGAAGACGGCGGTGACGTGCGGCGCCCGGGTGACCGAGGCGTGCAGATTCTCGGCGATGGCGAGGCGCATGCGGTCGTGCGGGACGAAGTGCGAGCGGATGTCGCCGGCCGCAGCCGGGATCACGCCTTCGATGGTCTTGCCGACGCGGGTCGCCTCCTCGACGGCGCGGTCCACGTCGGCGCGGGTGATCCGTCCGCCCCTGCCCGTGCCCTCGATCCGCGCCGGGTCGATGTCGTGCTGAAGGATCGCTCGCTTCACGGAGGGGGAAAGCCTCGTCTCGGCTTGCGGACTGTGCCCCGGCGAAGGGGCACCCCGCAAAGTAGTACTTTGCGGGGACCCCGAAGGCCGGGGCCCAGGCTTTTCCTGGTCGAGCTGGGCCCCGGCCTTCGCCGGGGAGCTGCCTTTCTCCGATGCGGTCGCGGGCGCGATTCGGCCGAGGACGGCGCCGGGGACGGCATCCTCGTCGCTATGAAGCAGTATCTCGCTGAGCACGCCCGCGGCCGGGGCCGGCACTTCCATCGCCACCTTGTCGGTCTCGAGCTCGACGAGCGGGTCGTTCTCCTCGACCCGCTCGCCGACCTGCTTGAGCCAGGCGCGGACGACCGCCTTGGTGCCTTCCTGCTCGGCCGGAACGAGGACGTCGATCACGCTCAGAACCCCACCAAATCTTCGATCCTGGCGCGGATCTTGGCGACCGACGGCACCGCCCAGTCGAGCAGCAGCGGATTGTGCGGGCTCGGTATGTCCGGCATCGTCACCCGCGCGACCGGAGCGTCGAGATCGAGAAAGGCTTCGTCCGCGACCACGGCGGCGATCTCGGCGCCGAAGCCGCCGGTGCGCAGATCCTCGTGGACGATCAGGCAGCGGCGGGTGCGGCGCACCGATTCGAGCACCGACTCGCGGTCCCAAGGCATCAAAGTGCGCAGGTCGATGACGTCGGCCGAGAAATCCCTCGCCGCCTGCTCGCAGCGCGGCACCATGGCGCCCCAGGTGACGATGCTGATCCGGTCGCCCTCCCGGGTCTTCCTCGCCCGTCCGAAGGGAAGCACATAATCGTCGCCGGGATAGGGCCGCCGGGCCCAGGGATCGTCGAGCATCGCGCGATGCTCGAAGAAGACGGTCGGGTCGTTGCCGCGAAGCGCCGTGCGAAGCAGCCCGACCGCGTCCTCGGCGTTGGACGGCGCCGCCACCAGCCAGCCGGGATTGTGGACGAACTGCACCTCGTTGGTCTGGCTGTGCCACGGGTCGCCGCACTTGAAGAAGCCGACCGGCATTCGAAGCACCATCGGCGCGGCGAAGCGGTTGGCGGTGCGCCAGCGCATCGTCCCGCAATCGTTGATCTGCTCGAGCGCCGGCTCGGCATATTTGCGGAACTGGATCTCCGGCACCGGCATCAGCCCGGCCAGAGCCATGCCGACGGCGCGCCCGATTATGCCTTCCTCGCTGAGGCTGGTGTCGAACACCCGCTCGACGCCATATTTGTCCTGGAGGCCGAGAGTCACCGCATGGACTCCGCCCTTGGGGCCGATATCCTCGCCGAACAGCAGGACTCGCGGGTTGATCTCCAGCTCGAGATCGAGGGTGCGGCGGATCGCGGTGACCATGTTGATCCGCTGGCCCTGAGGCTTCGGCTCGTCCGTCGAGGAAGGGGCTCGATAGCCCTTGGTCCACTGGCCGCCCATGCGCTGCATCTCGCCCTCGTAGAAGACGTGCTCGACCACGCTCTCGGGCTCGACCACCCCCCTCGCCTCGGCCTCGGCGCAGGCCGCCGCGACCTCGGCCTCGGCCTCGGAGGCGAGCGCGTCCCATTGCGCCTCGTCGAGCAGCGATCCGACGAGATAGGATTTGAGCTTCGGCAGCGGATCGCGCGCCCATTCCGATTCGACGAAGGCCGGGTCCTTGTAGGTCTGGGTATCCTGGAAGCTGTGTCCCTGGAGGCGCGGGACAGTGAGGCGAAGGAGCGCCGGGCCGTTGCGGGCGCGGACATGGTCGACCGCTCCGGCGAGGAGCGCGGCCGCCTCGGCCGGCTCGGTGCCGTCGCCGGAGAGGACGTGGAGGTTGCCGAAGCTCGCCAGGTTGCGGGCGATGTCGCCGCCGGGCGTCTGATGGTCGGAGCGGACCGAGATGCCGTATTGATTGTCCTCGATATAGAAGAGCATCGGCAGCTTCTGGGTGGTGGCGATGGTCAGAGCCGACCAGAATCCGTTGGTCGCGCACGAGGCGTCGCCGCCCAGAACCACGGCGATCGCTCCGTCATAGCTTTCGTCGCCGAGCACCTTGCGGTGATATTCGATCGCCTGGGCCCAGCCCGCGGTCGGCGTATATTGGGCGCCGACGCCGCCGGACATGGGCAGAGCGGGGCAGCCCGCCGGGTTGGGATAGTTGAACACCGCGCCGATGTCGCGGCCCGAGGAATAGCCGCCGGCCCGGCCCATGTTGGAGCCGAGCGCCTCGACCGGAGGAACGCCGAGAGCGAGCAGGAAGGGACGCGACCGGTAATAGCCGCAGGCGGCGTCGCGGCGGTGGGCGAGGCGGCTGCCGAGCATGATCTGCGCCATGTCGTGGCCGCGGGCGCTGAACTGGTAGAGGATCTTCCGCTCGGGGACGAGCCGCTCCTCCTCGAGCCGGTCGAGCGCCCGGCTGACATGGACGAGCCGGGCGATCTTCGCCCAGTCGTAGGCGGGATCGGGCGCGTCGGCGCGGCTCGTGCGCTCCCTCGCCGGAGCGTCAGCCATCCATCTTCTCCACCACCGCGGCGGCGAATCGCTCGACGCTGGCGTCGGACAGGCCGACGACGTTGAAGCGGCCGCTCGTGGCCATGTAGATGCCGTGGCTTCGGCGAAGCTCGAGCACCGCCTCGGCGCCGAGCGGAAGCATCGAGAACATGCCGTTCTGCCCGGCGATGAAGGCGAGGCGCGGGTCGTAATCGGCGAGGCGCCGGCGAAGGCAGCGGATGCGCGCGCACATCTCGTCGAGCTCGGCTCCCCACTCGCCGCGGAGCGCCGGATCGTCGAGGATCAGCCGGACGACGGCGGCGCCGTGGTCGGGCGGCATCGACCACATGGTGCGCGCCAGCGACATGAGGTTGCCGAGCACGATCTGGGCGCCGCGAGCGCTCGACGCCTTGACGAACAGCGATCCGGTGCGCTCCCGATAGAGGCCGAAATTCTTGTCGCAGCTCTGCGCGACCAGCGCCTGCTCGGCCGCCTCGACGACCAGCCGGGCGCCGGCCGCGTCGGCGTCGAGGCCGTTGCCCAGGCCCTGATAAGCGAGGTCGACATAGGGGATCAGCCCCCGCTCCGCGACCAGCCCGGCGATCGCCCGCCACTGGTCCGGGGCGAGGTCGGCGCCGGTCGGATTGTGGCAGCAGCCGTGGAGCAGCACCAGGTCGCCGGCGCGGGCGCCGCCGAGCGCGTCCATCATCGCCTCGAAGCAGATCGTCCGGCTGTCCTTGGCATAATAAGGAAAGTCGACCATCTCGACCCCGGCGCAGCCGATCAGCGGGCCGTGATTGGGCCAGGTCGGCTGGCCGACGAAGATCCGGGCGCCCGGGTCGGCCTTGGCGATCAGCTCGGCGCCGAGCCGAAGGGCGCCGCAGCCGCCCGGAGTCTGCATGCCGACGATCCGCCCGTCCGCAGCCCCGGCCGCGCCGAACAGGATCGGCCGGATCAGCTCGGTGAAGCGCACGTCGCCCTGCGAGCCCAAATAGGATTTGGTCGGCTGGGTCTCGAGCAGGAGGCGCTCGGCGGCCTTGACCGCACGCAGGATCGGCGTGTTGCCGGCGGCATCGCGATAGACTCCGACGCCGACGTCGATCTTGTCCGGCCTCGGGTCGGCCTCGGCCAAAGCGATCAGGGCGAGCAGCGAATCGGACGGCTGCTCCTCGAGCCGGTCGAGCAAGGTCGGTCTCTCCAACACCGGCGAGTCGTCCATTCGGGTCTCCTGCCCTGCCGCCTATACACCGAAACGATCGACGATAAGTGGTCAAAGTGCACGCCTGACGCGTATAGAGTTGAAACGTGCGTTTCAGTTTTAGCCTCAGGAGAAGAGCCGTGTTTCACTTCGACGAGATCGACCGACGGATCGTTCGGGCGCTTCAGCGCGACGCCACGCTGAGCCACGCCGCCCTCGCCGAGCTGGTCGGCTCGTCGGCGGCATCGGTCTGGCGCCGTGTGCGCCTGCTCGAGAAGGAAGGCGTGCTCGGGCGGGCGGTCCGGCTCGCCAATGCCGAGCTTCTGGGGCGGAGCGTCAACGTGCTGTGCCAGGTGCGGATGAGCCGCCAGACGGTCGAGGCCCGCGGCGAGTTCGAGGATTTCATCCAGGCCCGCCCGGAGATCGTCGAATGCTACGCGATGAGCGGCGAGTGGGACTATCTGCTGCGGATCGCGGTCAAGGACGTCGCCGATTACGACCGCTTCATCATGCGCGGAGTGCTCGCCCACCCCAGCGTCGCCAACGCGGCGAGCAACTTCGCGCTTCGCCAGGTCAAGTATACGACCGAGATCCCGATCTAACTCCTCCCCGTCCCGGGGAGGGGGACCGCGCGCGAAGCGCGTGGTGGAGGGGGTCCGGAGCGGGGCCAGGGGCCCCTTCCACCAGCCTTCGGCTGGTCGCCCTCCCCGTCCCGGGGAGGAATTGGAACCCCTCCCCCTCCCCGTCGATTGAATCGCCCGCGATACGATCCGGAGCACGCAGATGGCCGCACGCCCCTATTGGAAGGGACAGATCAGACTGGCGCTGGTCTCGATCCCCGTCGAAATCTATTCCGCCACCAAGTCGGGCGCGACCATCGCCTTCAACCAGATCCACGAGCCGACCGGCAAAAGGATCAAATATGAGAAGGTGGTGCCGGGCCTCGGCGCGGTCGATCCCGACGACATCGTCAAGGGCTTCCAATATGAGAAAGGCTCCTACGTCCTGCTCGACGACGAGGAGCTCGAGGCGGTGAAGCTCGAGAGCAAGAAGACGCTCGAGCTCACCCAGTTCGTCGACGTCCACGAGATCGACCCGCTTTATTACGAGAAGCCCTATTACGTCGTGCCCGCCGACGACCTCGCCGAGGAGGCCTATATCGTGCTTCGCGAGGCGCTGAGGGACACCGGCAAGGCGGGCCTCGGCCAGCTCGCGATGCGCGGCCGCGAATATGTCGTCAGCCTCAAGCCGTGCGGGCGCGGCATCCTGATGGAGACCCTGCGCTACGCCGACGAGGTCAACAAGGCGCAGGGCTATTTCCGGGACATCGAGGAGACCAAGCCCGATCCCGAGCTGCTCGAGCTGGCCGAGGCGCTGATCGACCGCAAGACCGCGAAGTTCGACCCCGGCAAGTTCCACGACCGCTACGTCGACGCCCTTCACGAGCTGATCGAGCGCAAGCGCAAGGGCAAGACGATCAGCACCGACGAGGAGCCCGCGCCGAGCCGCGGATCGAACGTCATCGACCTGATGGCCGCGCTCAAGAAGTCGATCGAGCGGCCCGGCGGCGAAAGCGGCGGCAAGGCGTCGGCGAAGAAAGCCCCGGCCAAGAAGGCGGCGCCGGCGCGCAAGCCGGCGACGGCACGCAAGCCGGCCAAGTCCGCGCCGGCGCGCAAGCGGGCGTGATCCCGATCCTCCCCGGAACGGGGAGGGGGACCGCGGCGCGAAGCGCCGTGGTGGAGGGGGGGCTGTGCCAGGCTCGAAACCCCCTCCACCACCAGCCTGCGGCCGGCGGTCCCCCTCCCCGTCCCGGGGTGGATTGAATGGCGCGCAAACCGGACCCCCTCGCCAAATATAACGAGAAGCGGGACTTCGCGAAGACGGAAGAGCCGCGGGGCGGCTACGAGAAGCTCGCCTGGGGCGAGGGCAACGGCTTCATGGTGCAGAAGCACGACGCCACCCGGCTCCATTACGACTTCCGGCTCGAGCTTGACGGGACCCTGAAGAGCTGGGCGGTTCCGAACGGCCCCAGCCTCGATCCCGCCGACAAAAGGCTGGCGGTGCGCACCGAGGACCATCCCCTGAGCTACGCGACCTTCGAGGGTCTTATCCCCAAGGGCGAATATGGCGGCGGCACGGTGATGCTGTGGGATCGCGGCACCTGGACGCCCGATCCGCGCAAGGATCCGCGCAAGACGATCGGCGAGGGCCATCTCCACTTCACCCTCGACGGCGAGCGGATGAAGGGCGAATGGGTGATGTTCCGCCTGAAGCCGCGCGGCAGGGAGCGCACCGAGAACTGGATCCTTCGCAAGCTCGACGACGCGCACGCCGGCAGCTCGACCGGCCTCACCGACAAATATCTGACCAGCATCAAGACCGGCCGGACGATGCAGGAGATCGCCTCGGGAAGGAAGGCGAAGGAGCTGGCGGCGTGGAAGAAGGGTCCTCCCCGGTACGGGGAGGAGCGAAGCTTCCTCCCTTCCGCGAGCCGCAGAAGGCGACGCTCGTCGACCACGTGCCGAGCGGGTCGGGCTGGATCCACGAGATGAAATATGAC
>Ga0196962_10000274_pt1 | contig 24543 bp, 29 predicted proteins | sample S3v_20metaG_FD_183186 | JGI IMG/M metagenome (GOLD analysis project Ga0196962, IMG submission 183186) | Soil microbial communities from Anza Borrego desert, Southern California, United States - S3+v_20 | ecosystem: Environmental > Terrestrial > Soil > Desert | place: USA: California | collected...
CACGTCTATGTGGGCGTCCATGCAGGCGACCACCGCAACTGCTTTGGCGGGGGGCAGCGGTAGATCGCCCTTCTCGAAAGACTCGGCGTAGGCTGCGTTGTTCTGGAGCAACTCCTCCGTTACGCTCATCGCCTTCGACACCACCCATTGAAGGATGTTTACGATAGCGTACTCGCCGAACGACTTTCCCGAGTCGGACGAGCGTACCGACCCGGGACGGTTTGTCGTGCGCCATCACGCCGGGGCGCCGCTTCCCTGGCGCTGGCTCGGGAGCGACTGGTCGAAGCGGAAGAAGTTGTCGGGGTCGTACTTCTTCTTGACGCGCACCAGCCGCTCGAGGTTGGTCCCGTGGTAAGCATGCGCCCAATCTTCGAGGTCGGGGTCTGGCCAGTTCGGGTAGACAACCCCCGAGCCCCACGGATGCACGGACGCCCACGACCGTGCCAGCCAATGCCGAGCGGCCTCCCTCTCGGCGGCGGTCGCGTCGGGTTCGATGACGACCAGTTGCAGGAGCACGAAGAGCTCGTCGCGGTGGGCGAAAGCCGAGGCCTCGGCGCGCACCTGGTTGTAGGCGCCGGCCCACGGCGTGAAGTCCAGCTCACGCGACTGGCCCCGAACCCGTCCTTCCTCGAGGTTATCCACCAGCGCCGATATGGCTTCGACGGGCAGCGGTCGCTGGAAGAACTCGGACTTGTTGAACTGGTGCCCGGTCGGCCGATCTTCGCCGGGTCCGTGCTCGGCGAGGTACCGCTTGGTCTCCCGGTAGGACGCGTGTTGGAGAGACGCCGACGCCGGGTCAGCTCCCACCCGGGCGCCGACACTACCCTCGGACGGTTCATCGGGCTCTCCACCTCGTGGTTGCCAAGGCTGTGCATCTCTACTCCTCGTCCGAGAAATCGAAGGTCAGCCAGCGGTCGGGGCGGACCGTGAACAGCACGAACTCACCCGCCGGGTGCCCGATCTCCGCCCGGACGAAGCCCTGGGCCGCCCCCTCCGGCAGGTACCGGTTCGCGACGGCGAACGCCCGCTCGGCGGGCGGTGGGCGGTCTTCTCCGACGACGGTCCCCTCGACGGTGACGTAACCGTAAGGGAAATCCTCGCGTTGGACGGTAAGGCTAAGGACGCCCGCTTTCCGAACCAGCTCGGCCTTGCGGGACTTGCGGCCCTGCGTCCCCGTGAAGAAGGTGATGCTTCCACCCGGCTCGTAGGCGTACCAGACCGGCGTTGTGTGCGGCGGCCTGTCACCGCCTCTGGGCACGCTCAGCACCCCGATTCGCGGCTCGGCAAGGAACTCCTGGCGCTCTTTCTCGGTCATCCGACGAGCCATCTCTTACTCCTTTTCGCAGGCCACCGGCTCCCAGACCTGGGAGCCCATCCCGGCGCCGGGATCAAGACGAAATCCATGGTTTACCTTCTCCCTTGGCCGCCAAAACCGCCCTCCGCAATACCTCCAAGTAATGGTAACTTTAGGTGCGCGAACTCACAAGTACTTACTCGTGGGTGCTATACTTACCCTAAGGTAACCAAGGGGGACCGTGGACGAAACGGCTGAAGCCCACTCGCACTGCGTGTTGGACCCCGGGTGCGCTTCGAGGAAGGTCTTCGAGGCGGTCTCGGGCAGGTGGGGGCCGCTCGTGATCATGGCGCTCAAGGGGCAGACAAAGCGCCACGGGGAACTCAGGCGGGAGCTAGAGGGGATCTCGCAGAAGATGCTCATCCAGACCCTGAGGAACTTAGAGCACAATGGCCTCGTCGAGCGGGAGGTCTACCCCGTGGTCCCGCCGAAGGTCGAGTACTCGTTGACCCCCCTTGGGGCGTCTCTACAGCCCTTGCTCGAGGCCATCTGCCAGTGGTCTGAGCAGCATCTCGAGGAGGTGGAGGAGGCACGCCAGGACGCAGGTCAGGCGGCGTTCGGGTGCGGCGTGGCGTAGTAGTCACCGAGCACGTTCCGGGGACTCGCTCCAGCGAACACTCCGCCACCATCCTCCATAAGCGTGCCGAGGGCAAAGCCTCTTCCCGGCAGAACACCTTGGCCGCCGCGCCGGTGGCGTCCACTACGACCGCCGTCCCGCTCGCACGACAGGAGTGAACGGATCGTCTGCGGTGACCGCCTCAGTCTTCGAGCCACTCGGTGACGAACCGCTCGCTCGCGTGTACGTCCACCTGCCGCAGCCGCCCCGTACCCGAGTTCACGAACCTGTGCGCCACGCCTGCCGGCACCACCACGACCTGACCGCCCCTCACCTCGGTCGTCTCCTCCCCGGCCGTGAAGGTGGCGATGCCTTCTTGAACCACGAAGACCTCCTCGTAGGGATGCCTGTGCAGTTTGGGGCCGCCTCCCGGCGGAGCGTCCACCACGATCAACGAGACACCGGCACCGTGGCGGTATCCCTGGAACTCGCCTGGGTCCTCGCTGCGCTCTGGGTCGGCCAGGCTGATGACGCGCGCGGCGCCCTGCCGGTAGTGGGTTGGCTTGCCCTCCTGTTCCGGTTCGTCGTTCACTTCGTCCTCCCTTCGCGTCGTGCCATGCTGTTGGCCTTGATGTTTATGATGGTCGGTGACTCTGGTAATAGTGGGTGGCTCTCGCAGATTGGGTCGCGGCAAGCCCCTCTTCCGATCACGCTCGGGGGGTTCCTGAGTTGGCGTCGGAGGACTGACCAAGTTCGATGCCGCTGCCACCTCTCGTTTCCGTGCCACGGCTAAGGAGAGGACTCTACGGCCATGGGGGTCGCCTCCGTCTTATCTGCTTCCTCGTCGGCCTCGTATGATGGTACGTGTCTCAGAAGGATCGCGGCGAGGACGGCTAGGGAGAGGAAGAGTACGGCGCCGACGCTTGCGGCGGCGTTGAGGCCGGCGGTGAAAGCCTCGCGGGCGGCGCCGAGCAGATCCGCGGCGGGTCCGGCGGGCAGCCGCCCTGCCGCGGAAACGGCGGCGGCGATGCCCTCGTGTGCGGCCCTGGCCGCGGCGGCGGGGACGTCCGAGGGGATGGCGTCGGCGATCCGGTCGCGGTAGACGGCCGTGGCGATGCTGCCAAGGGTGGCTACGCCGAGCGCGACGCCGAACTCGCCGCCGGTCTCGGAGATCGCGGCGGCCGAGCCGGCCTTCTCGGGCGGGGCCAAACCGAGGATCAGGTTCGCCACCAGCGCCATCGGGAGGGCTATGCCGCCGTTCGCGAGGACGAGTCCGCCCACCACCACAGCCAGGTCGTCCGTGCCGTAGACGCGGCCGAGCAGCAGGAGGCCGCCCGCCGCGATTACCAGGCCAGCCGCCACCACGTATGCCGGCCTGAATCGCCGGGCGAGACGCGGGGCGACCAGGAAGCCCGCGACCATCGCGACGTTCTGGGGCAGCAGCCACAGACCGGCCCGGAGCGGGGAGAGCCCGAGGACGCTCTGCAGATACAGCGCGGCGAGCAGCGTGGCGCCCCCCATGACGACGCCGGCGAGCAGCATGATACCGAGCGCGGTGCTGAAGGAGCGGTCGGCGAACAGGCTCAGGTCCAGCAGCGGGTCGGCCAGCCTCCGCTGCCGCCGCACGAACGCGGCGCCGAAGACTACGCCAACGACGATGGCGAGTGCGGGCGGCGCCTCCCAGCCGTTCCTGGCCAGCTCCTTGAGGCCGTAGATTGCGGGTAGGATGGCGGCCAGCGACAGCGCGACGCTGAAGAGGTCCAGCCGGCCCGCGTTCTCGTCCCTGTACTCGGGCAGCAGCACCGGCCCGACTACGAGCAGCAGGGCCATGAACGGCACGCCCAAAAGGAACGCCGAGCCCCACCAGAAGCGCTCCAGCAGCATCCCCCCGACCAGCGGCCCCAGGGCCATGCCCCCCATGAAGCAGCTCATCCACACGCCGATGGCGGTCCCCATCTGCCTGGGGTTCTCGAACATGTTGCGGATAAGTGCCATCGTCGAGGGCATCAGGGTAGCACCGGCGACGCCGAGGATCGCCAGCGCGGCGATCAGCATCCCCGCGCTGGCGGAGTAGGCGGCGAGCACCGAGGCCGCGCCGAACGCGGCCGCCCCGATCAGGAGCAGCCTCCTCCGCCCGATCCGGTCCCCCAAAGTCCCCATGGTGACCAGGAAACCGGCCAGCATGAACGAGTAGATGTCGATGATCCAGAGTTGCTGGGTGGCGCCGGCCCCCAGGTCGGCGCTGAGGCTCGGTAGCGCCAGGTACAGCACGCTCAAATCCAGCGACAAAAGCAGGGTGGGCAGCGCCAGGACCGCCAGCCCTACCCACTCCCTGCGTCCGGCCCGCGGCACCGCCTCGTTTGCAATGTTGTTATCCATGACAAGTCCCTTTGGTAAGTTCCGGATTGACGTCCCGACGCTAGGGAGCGGCGCCGAAGAGCGCCGCTCCCGCTAATCTTCAGTCGCCCGCTTCCTCTCTTGCCGGCCTGTAGGTGAGGATGAGGACGCCGTCCGGACCGACCTGCCTGGTATCCACGAGTTTCATGACCTTGGTCGCATCCATGTCCCCAAAGAGACGCTTGCCTTTTCCGACGACGATCGGGAAGACCATCAGGCGGTACTCGTCGACGAGGTCGTGCTCCATCAACGTCCTCGCCAGCTCTCCGCTTCCGAAGACGAGGATGTCCTTGCCGTCTTGCTGCTTGAGCCTGGAGACCTCTTCGGCGACGTCGCCCTCAACGAGGGTCGAGTTGTTCCACTCCAGGGGCTCCTGCAGCGTCCTCGAGACCACGTGCTTGGGGTAGCCGTTCATCCTGGCCCCGTACTCGCCCGTGTGCTCCTCCAACTGGGGCCAGTTGGCGGCGAAGCCCTCGTAGGTCAGGCGCCCCAGCAGTAGGGCGTCGGCCGCGGCCAGTTCGTCGTCCTTGAACTGGTCCCCCTCGGATCCACGATCGACCAGAAACGTCCAGGCTCCCCGGTCGTACTCACCCGCGTCGCCCGGCGCCTGTATGACGCCGTCAAGCGACATGAACTCCGACACGATCACCTTTCTCATAGGGACCTCCTGGGGGTCGCTTTTCTCCTTACACACTAACGACGAACGGACCGCCGCGAAATCGACAACGCCCTGAAGACTTAACTACCGCTCGACTCGGCAAGACGGGCCGAGAGGAACTTCCTTTCCGCCTCGTTGTCCGTGAGGTCGAGCGCGGCGCGGTAGGCGGAGGCCGCCTCCGCGCGGCGGCCGAGGCGCCTGAGCAAGTCGGCCTTGGTCGATGGCAGGTAGCGGTAGCCGGAGAGGCGGCCTAGTCTCGCTCCAGGACCTCGATCTCCGCGAGCGCGACCTCCGGTCCTCGCACCATGGCCACGGCGACGGCGCGGTTGAGCGCCACCACCGGCGAAGGCCAGACCTCGAGCAGCTCGTCGTAGAGCGTCAGCACCTGAGGTCAGTCCGTCTCGGCGTGGCTCGGCGCCTGGGCGTGCAGCGCCGCGATGGCCGCCTGCAGGGCGTAGCGGCCTGCGTTGCCGCCCACGAGCGCGCCTACGACCAGGCGGTGTCCCTCCTCGATGGCTGTCCTGTCCCAGGCAGAGCGGTCCTGCTCTTCCATCAGGAGCAGGCGTCCTTGATCGTCGGTGCGGGTGGAGCGCCGGGCGTCCGTGACCAGAAGCAGCGCGAGCAGCCCCTTGATCTCCCTCTCCTCGGGCATCAATTCCCGCAGCATCCGGGCCAGGTCGAGCGCTCGCTCGACCAGGTCGGTGCGCACCAGATCCTCCCCGGACGGCGCTGTGTGCCCGGTGGTATAGAGCAGGTGGATCACGGCAAGGACCGCGTCCAGGCGTTCCGGAAGTTCGTGCGTCTGCGGCACGCGGTAGGGGATCCGGGCCGCGGAGATCTTCTTTTTCGCGCGCGTCAGATGCGCCGCCATCGTCCTCTTCGAGACGAGGAAGGCTTGGGCGATTTCGGAGGTGCTCACGCCGCAGATGAGGCGCAGGGTGAGCGCGACCTGGGCTTCCCGCGAGAGCGCCGGATGGCAGCACGTGAAGATCAGGCGCAGCCGGTCGTCAGGGACCGCGCCGCCTTCTATGGTGTCAATCACGGTGGGATCGTTCATGTCGACCTCATCGGATTTGTCAGGCTCTACGAGCAAGGGTAGCTTGGAGCGGAGCGTTTGCCCGCGACGCAGCGCATCCAGCGCCTTTCGTCTGGCCGTGGTGGTGAGCCAGGCTCCTGGCCTCGCGGGAACGCCGTCGCGCTTCCAGGCGTCCAGCGCTGTTACATACGCCTCCTGGACGCACTCCTCGGCCAGGTCGAGGTCCCTGGCGACGCGGACCGTCGCGGCGAGCACGAAGGCCCACTCGCGACGGTGCGCTTCCGCCACGGCGCGTTCGACGGAGGCGGCCCGTCTCACCCTAAGAGCGGCCTGACCTCGACGCCGCCGCGCCACGTCGCGGGAGACAGCTTGGCGATCTCCAGGGCGTGGTCCAGGTCGCGCGCCTCGATGACGGTGAACCCGCCGAGCACCTCCTTGGACTCCACGAACGGGCCGTCGGTCACCACATCGCCGCGGATCGACGTAGCCGTCGAACTCGGCTCGAGCGCCTGTCCACTGACGATCCTGCCTTCCAGTTCTTCGATCTGGGCCGCGTAGCGGTCGTGGGCCTCCAGCTCCTCGGGCGGCGTCTCCGCCCAGTCGGCCGGGGCTGGGGCGTAGAGCAGAATCGCGTACTGGGGCATCGGGATTCTCCTTCCTCTCGTTTTCGTCCTACATACCTACGACGAACGGTCCGCCGCGAAATCGACATCCCCCGGTCCCACCCGCCGGGGTGGGTCCACACGGCACATCGTCCGCCCGCGGTTCTCGTCCGCAGCGTCGGCCCCCGAGCGATGCGTACGCCTTGTCGTCTGGCATCTCTTTGTTGGTCCTCCCTTCCCGAGTCCCGACGCGCCTTGTGGGCGCGTTGCTTCCGACCGTAAGGTACGCTTAAAGTCCGTCCACTGTAAAGGCGTCGAGGTCGGCGAGGACTTCCTCGACGGTGAGCTTCGCGAGCGCGACAAACCTCGGGTTCGTCTCGGCGTAACACGGGATGATCATGACCCGACCACCGCGACGTACGCGGCCCCAGCTGGTCTCACCCCTTTCTATATGGTGTTCGGGCTGTGTCTCTCCAGGCTCTTACAGAAGACGTGACTGGTCTTGCGGATCTCGTAGCCGATGCCTTCGTAGAAGCGGTGGGCGTCCTCGCGGGTCACGCTGGAACGCAGGCGCACCTCGGCACATCCTTGCTTCTCCGCCCACGCTTCCGCCTCCGTCATCAGCAGCCGACCGAACCCTTCGCCCAGGGTGCTAGGCTCGGGCAGCTCCTGGCGAGTGCGGGCATCGTTTGTGGTGTTATCGTCTGCCATGACGGCTCCTCCTGGCGGTTCTCCCTCTTCGGGTTAGCGACCGAGCTTGTCCGTGAGCGACCTGATCTGCGGCCAGCGGCCCCAGGCCACCAAGCCACTTAGCAGCGCCAGCACGATCGGGAGTAACGGGCTCGCACCGAGGACGAACAAGTTGGTGGCCACCGCGCCCGCCATCAGGCAGAGAAGCCCGAGCGCGGCCAGGCTGGAGTGACGCGGGATCAGCACCCCGACGGCGCCAGCGATCTCGAGTGCCCCGACCAGGTAGCGGAACCACTGTCCGACGCCGATCGTGGCGAACATCTCCACCATCGCCGGGGCGCCGAACACCTTGGCCAACCCGGCCATAGCGAACTGGAGCGCAAGCAGGATCTGGAGCACCCACAACGCAACCCTCACGGCTCGCCCCCGGGCACCCGTCCGCGCAGCCGGGGTTCCGTCCGTTGCACGCGGGCCACTCATTCGACAACAACCTTCCCCTCGCTCATCTCTTCTCTCCTTTCGTCCGGATGAAGCGCTCGACCCGACCGAAGGCGTGCGGCAGGCCGACCTCGTGAAGATCCCGCATCGCGGGGCTCGGGAACCCCTTCTGAACCATGACCATCCGGGTCTTGCCGTGGTGCTCCTCGAAAGTGATCTCGACGTCCACGTCGAAGCTGGATCCGTCCGGGGCGGTCTCCGTGGAAACGAAGACCAGGCGCCGAGGACGGTCGACTATCCGGAACTCGTGCGTTTGGCGGTACAGCTCGCTCCTCGAAGGTCCGTACGCCACCCTCCACACGCCTCCGACTCGCACGTCGCCCTCCGACTCGACGATCCAACCGGGGTCGTCCAGCCCGTACATCTCTTCCAGGCCCTCGGAGTCCGTGAAAGCATCGAACACCTCCTCGGGCGATGCGTCGAACACCCGCCCGAACCTCAACTCGTGGCTCACCCGCGAGCCCCTTTCTTCACTTCGATGTAGCCCTCCATCCTGTCGAGTCGGCTCTCCCAACGCCTCCTGTGCGTCTCTATCCACCGCGCCGCGTCTCCCAGTTGTCCGGAACGGAGCCGGCATTCGCGGGCCCGCCCAACCTTCTCGGTGGCCACGAGGTTCGCCTCCTCGAGGACGCGGACGTGCTTCCCCAGGCCGGTGAGCGACATGCCGAAGGGCTCTGCCAACTCGCCGATCGTGGCTGGCCCACGCCCTAGGCGCTCCAGGATGTCCCGGCGGGTCGGGTCTGAGAGGGCCGAGAAGGTGCGGTCGAGTGTCTCTTGATACTGAACCATTAGGTTCAGTATACGAACTAGAGTCTCCAAGAACAAGGCTAACTTTTTCGGGCGCGGAAGGTCTCTTACAAGACGGCTACCCTGTCCGAGAAATCCACAGGCCTTTGCGGCCGGTGCTACGCGGCCCGCCGCTTCGGGCGCCCGCGGTGGGCGATCGAGTCCCACACCGCGAGGAGGATGACGACCAGCGCGGCGGCGGCGCTCAAGGCGAGGGCAGGTACCGCGGGGCCCAACGGCACCAGTGCGGCCAGGGCGGCGACCGCGACGAAGCGGGACGACGGGACGCTTCGGGTGACTGCCCACGAGAAGAGGCCGTGTCCGGCGAGAAACAGCGCAGTGCCCCCGAGGATCAACGAGACCGAGGCGGGCGTCCCGGCCTCGCCGGGGTGGGCCAGGACAAGCTCGTCGGCGGCGGCTACCGCGATGATACCCGCGACGATGGGTATGTGGAAGTATACGTAGGCCGAGCGGGCCATCCTGCCCGGGTCGGCCGAACGGGCGATGGCCTCGCTGGCCTCGTGGGCGCTGTGGGCGAAGTACGTCCACCACAGCGCTGCACTGCCGATGAAGGCCACCCCGAACGCGGCCACGGTGGCGGCGGAAGTCTCGGCCTCGGCGAAAGTCGTGCCGGTCACGAGGATCGACTCGCCCAGGGCGATGATGACGAAGAGCTGGCACCTCTCGGCGAAGTGCGTCCCCTCGATCGTCCACTCCTCCGTGCGCGAGCGTCCGAGCCCCGGCGTCCGGTACCGGGCCGCGGGGCCAGCGCAGTCCACTAACAGCGCGAGCAGCCACAGCACGTAGCGTGTCCAGCCATCGAAGATGCCCCCCGCCACCCACAGCACGCCGGACGCGGCGAACCACGCGAGTATCCGTAGGAACACGCCGCCAAGCGGGTGGTCGGCGCCGAGAGCGAGCGCTGCGAAGGCGGTGCGCCCCGCCTGCATGGCGACGTAGGCGAGGGCGAACACCAGCCCCCGCTCGCCGAAGGCTTCTGGGATGGCCGCCGACATGACCAGGCTCGCGAGCATCACGGCGACCAGCATCAGGCGGACGCTTTGAGCGTCGGGGTCGAACCAGTTGGTGAACCAAGCCGTGTACTGCCACGCCCACCACACCACGAGCAGCAGGAACAGCGTCTGCAGCGCTCCCCCGACCGTCGGGTGGTCAAGGAGGAGGTGGGAGAGCTGGGTGATAGCGAAGACGTAGACCAGGTCGAAGAACAGCTCCAGGGGCGTGACCCTCTGCTCGCCCCCTTCCCTGTCTCGCAGCACACCCGCGGCGTCGGAACCCTGCGTCATTCGACCTCCATTCCGGCTAGCTCGAAACCAGGCCCTCGGCTTACGAACGAGCCCATTCTCCCACCGGGACCGCGTAATTCCCACTGCCCGAACATCCAGGTTTTGGGCCAGCGCCGCGAAGAAACGGCGGGAGCCGGGACCGAGTCTCGTGCGCGAACGTCCCGGTCCGTCAGGGAGAAGCACGGACGAGAGCCACGGAGAGCTCTGTCTGATCGGGCTGTGGCGCGAGCCCTTGCAGGACATCAGGGAAGTGACGAGGTGGCTGAGGAACACCGGTCATCCCCAGATCAGGCGCGAGCTGTTGCACCATCTCCCCGAGTTTCGGAGAGATGTCCATCTTCGAGGTTGGGCAGAAGAAGGGCCGGAGCCGCTAGCGGCCCCGGCCCTGAGTGTCTCTGCGGCAGGGTTCTAACCTCGCCTAACTACCTCGCAGTTCGACGAGATGGTGTCCTCGGTCGTGTTGTCGGTTAGGACCGTGTCGCGGCCCCGACCGCAGTCGACCAGATCGTCTTCGGCGCGCCCACGCTCGCGGGCTTTGATGTGATCTGCACCGCTCCCACCGTAGAGACGGTCCGAGTCTCCATTGCCGACGATGGTGTCAGCCCCGCCTCGGCCCTTGAGGGTGTCGTTCTCGGCGGTGCCTACCAGTCTGTTAGGACCGGCGTTGCCGACCTTCGCGACCGCCAGGGCCGTCCCGGCGAACTCCATCACCATAAGCCCTACAACCGCGACCAATATGGCCATCCTTCTCGTCACTCGCTTACCTCCTTCGATGCTGCGTTGTCTTATACCGACAAAGCATATGATGGCTCCTCGGAAGACTAGCGCCATCCTCAGAATTGTCGATATTCGTCTATGCAAATTTGCATAGAAGGAGGGGCTTCTAGAATCCTCTGCGAGCACGAGTTCAGGGTCCGACCAAGACCGTTTACTCGATCGTTACCACGCCGTGGCGCACGGCGAAGACGAGCGCTTGCAGCCTCGAGGAAACTTCGAGCTTGGAGAGGATGTTCGTCACATGAGAGTGCACCGTTCCCGCGCCGACGTGCAGCTGCTGTGCGATCTCCCTGTCGCTCCAGCCCTCGGCGAGGGCCTGGAGCACTTCGCGTTCCCTGGGGGTCAGCTTGTCGATGGCGAGCTGCGCCTCGCGATTGCTCTCGCGCACGCGCACGAGGAACCGCAGGGCCCCGATGACCTCCTGCTGGGAGAGCAGCTGGTCCCCGGCGGCCAGGCTGCGCACCGCTTCCACGAGATCGCTCATGGGTGCCGACTTGTGCATGACCCCTGCCGCGCCCGCCTCTATCGCTTCGGCCAGGTATCTTTGCTCGGACATGGCGCTCAAGACCAGCGCCTTGGCCTGCGGATGGGTACGGCGTAGGTCCTTTATGAGATCCGTACCCGAACCGTCGGGAAGGTTCAGGTCGACTATCGCCACGTCCACCGCAAGCTCCGCGCTCTCGAGAATCTCTTTGGCCTCGGATAGAGATCCTGGCCGAGCCACAACGGTGAGATTTGGCTCGCGTTCCAACATGAACGCGAGTGGGTCGCGGAAAGTGTCGTGGTCATCGACGACCATGATCCTGATCTCTTCGCTCACGTCACCACCGCCAGTTCGAACCCGAACACCGAGCCCACGCCGACCCTCGTTCGCACCGTTAGCTCGGAACCGTGGCTTCGGACGATGCGCCGGCTGAGGTAAAGGCCGAGGCCTACTCCCGGCGTTTTGTGCCTCTCCCGGCCGCGGCCCCGGCCGAATTTCTCGAAGATCCGTGGCACGTCTTCCGGGTGGATGCCCTGGCCGTGATCGGCGACTTCTATCCTAACTTGCCCCTCCTTGCCGATCACCCGCAGCTCGATAGGCGTGCCTTCTGGCGAGTATTTGGCGGCGTTCGAGAGCAGGTTGCGCAGGACCTGACCGGTACGCTCGGAATCGGCGAGCACGCAAACGCCCGCCCTGAGATCCCCTCGGACCATCACCTCTATGGGATGGTGCCCGGGTAGGGTACTCGCGTACACCTCGGCGTCGGCCAGGAGATCTTCCAACGGCAGACGGCGCGCCTCGATCCCGAAACCCTCGCGTTCGACCGCAGCCACGGCCCGTACGTCGCTTACGAGGTTGGCTAGGGCGTCGAGTTCTCTCTCGGTAGCGTTCGTAGCGTAAGCGCGTATCTCGGGATCCTCCCCCTGGACGGTGAGCAACTCGTTGAGCTTGCGAACGGAGGCTATAGGTGTGTCTAACTCATGGGCAACCATCGCACTGAAGTCCGACCTGAGGGCATGCAGTTCGTTGAGTCGCTGCGCTCTTTCCCGCTCGGTAGCCAGAAGCCTTGCGCGCTCCGAGGCGACGCGCCGAAGCTCGGAGATGCCACCGATCGCGACCACAACCGCGAAGGCCAAACTGAGGGCGTCGGCGGTGGTGAGCAGGCCGCCCCCGTAGGCCGAAGGCCACAGGTAATCGTGCAGGACCGACCCGGCCAGGAGCACCACCGCAATGAGCAACCAGCCCCGCAGTAGCCCACGGCGGGTCTGCCAGAAGGCCCCGACCACGGCCGCGGCCGCAAGACCTAACGGCAGCATGGAGAGTACCCAGTGCCACAAAGTCAGCCACCCCAGGGGCGATCCGAGCGTCGCCGTTCTCTCCGGGTTCGCGACGCGAGACAGGAGAGGCATCCACTCTTCTCCATGTAGGAACTCGAAGATGATCACGTAGCCGGCTACCAGGGCGACCGGGATCGCCGTTGCGGCCCATACAACGAGCCGAGACGGCCTTCCGGGGAACAGACCTACCATAAAGAGCGCGCACGCCAGCGTCTGGGTGACGAAGGCCTCATAGAGCGATTCGTTGAGTTCCGGGGGATCCTCCTGAATCAGCGGCTCCAGGTACCCGAATACGAAGTGTCCCAGGCCAAGGACCACCAATCCCCCCGCCACCCAGCGGGCACGCCAACCTACGGCGTCAGCCAGGAACAGACCGAGGACGAGGGCGGCGAAGAGGCGAGCCAGAGCAGAGGCCGCCTCCTCCCCACCCACCACCTTGTCCGGGACGAGCACCGCGAACCCCTCACCCCCCAAAACCAGGTTCGTTGCTGCCCACACCACGACCAAAGCCGCCAGCACCGCGGCGACAAGCACGCTACTGTTGCCGCTCAGGGAACCCGACAGCCTCGGCGGCTCCACTGTCGTACTCTCTCGAGAGTGGCCCTTCGCTCCCAACGAACCTCCTCTGCGATCTTCTGCAGCCTTCAAGAAAGGAGACCAGAGTGTAGTCTCCCTTCCGTACATACGCAGGATGGCACGCTAGAGATGGTTTCGCGAACCGGTCGAGGGTCGCCCGGGCATCCACGCGAGGGAACGACTCGAGGAGTAACCGCCATCGGACGCGTCGTCACAGCGGTTGGAAAAGATCCATAAATTTGTATAGGTCATACGAACCTGGGTGGTGCATCCTTTTCGTGGATGTACAAGCGAAAAAGTGGAGAAACGATGCGTAGATGGCTATTACTTGTCTTGTCGGTGGTGTTTGCCGTGTCGGTCTTCGCACCCGTCGCGGCCGCCCAGGGAGATGACGGGGGCGTAGATGACAGGGGCAGGCATGCCCGAGGGACCGATGATCGTGGCTTCGACGATAGGGGGATGCATGCTCGGGGTGCCGACGACAGGGGCTTCGACGACAAGGGAATGAACAACAGCGCCGAAGACGACAACGCGGCGGCCAGCCCCGCCTCCAGTGCCTCGGCTTCCGCGAGTCCTGACGCTTCGCCTAGTGCGAGCCCGACGGCTTCACCCAGCGCGAGTCCTACGGCCTCTGAAGGCACTACGGCATCTGCTACACCCGTACTACCGGACACCAGCGGCTTCCCTCCGGCATGGGTCCTCGGGCCGTTGGCGATGATCCTTGGCGGAGGGCTGATGGCCCTCGGTATCGCGCGCCGTCGCTAGAACACTCCGGCATATGAGGGGGGAAGCCCTAACGCTTCCCCCTCTTTGGAGAAGGACCCCAATTTTGCAGATGTACAGCCCGCCCCGGACGCCCACAATCAGCACCGCCATGTCAGAAAGGGCTCAGAAAGGAGAAGGATGAACGCGAAGAGGTTGATAGCCGGTTTGGTGGCCGCGGTAACCTTGACGCTGTTCATGGCAGCCGCGGGTGCTCAACAGCCAGGGGCTCCGCAGCCAGGGGCTCCGCAGCCAGCTGCCGAGCAGGATGACGACCCGGCAGACGCCTTTTTCGATCGCATAGAAGAGGAGGAAGAGGAAGGCGACTGAACGCGTGCGTAACACGGGCAGGCGTAAGTTCAAGTGTTGTTGCCCGGTTTTGGCGTTCGGGACGTCGGCCGGTGGAGCACCCGCTCTTGGTCGCACATCTCGGTCGGCACGGTTGCCCTTCTACCGGTACCCGAGTGCGTCGGCGGGCGAGAGATTAGGGAGCTAGTTTGGGAAACGATAGTGTGAAAAGTGCCGAACCGCGAGTCGAAGCTGGAAAGAATCGAGAGCGCAGCGGTAGAGTGCCGAGCAATACCGCAGCGCGCTCGCCCGGCTTGTGGGAGACCCGACTCAAGGCTGCGAAGCGGGTGGTTGGAGGGGCGTTTCGGATCCTCGTGTACCTGGGGGTGGCCATCGCCCCGCTCGTCCTGGCCTGGTCGGGGATGGAGCCAGGGAGGGGCTTCCTGATCGACTTCTCCGTCGCATTGGGCTTCGTGGGCCTGTCCTTGATGGGCCTGCAGTTCCTCCTCGCCGCCCGTTTCCGGTGGGTCGAGGCGCCGTTCGGTATGGACGTCTTGCTGCAGTACCACCGCAAAATCGGCTACGTAAGCCTCCTGTTCATCCTGGCCCACCCTACCCTCCTGTTCGTGGCCGATGACGAGTACCTCGAGCTCCTGGAGGTGACCGATGCACCACTGCTGGCGAAGATGGGGATCACCTCGGTGGTGGCGCTGCTCATCATGGTAGCCCTCTCCGTGTGGAGGAAAAAGCTACGCATCGGCTACGAGCTCTGGCAATGGACGCACGGCGTGCTCGGGTTCGTGGTCGTGTCCGCCGCCCTCGCGCACGTACTTATGGTCGGTTACTACGTGAACGAGCCCCTGGAGATAGCGCTGTGGCTCTGGATGTCGGTGGTGTTCGTCGGCCTGGTGCTGTGGGTGCGCGTGGTCAGGCCGCTGGAGCTCCGCGGCAAAGCGTGGCGTGTCGAGGACGTAGTCCCGGAGCGGGGTGGTATCCACACCCTCGTGCTCGAGCCTTCGAGGCTTCGCGCCCGCGAGTTCGACCGCTTCCGCTTCGAGCCGGGGCAGTTCGCCTGGATAACGGTCGGCAGATCTCCCTTCGCGATCACCCGTCACCCGTTCTCGATCTCCTCGAGCGCCGAGAAGACCGATCGGGTGGCCATGAGCATCAAGGCCGCAGGCGACTTCACCCGAAAGATAGGCGGCCTCGAGCCCGGCGCCACGGCCTACCTGGACGGCCCTTACGGAGCGTTCACCGTGGACCGCTATAACGGTCCCGGCTTCGTCTTCATCGGCGCGGGGGTCGGTATCACCCCGCTGATGAGCATGCTCCGAACGATGGCCGACCGGGGGGATCCCAGGCCTTGTTACCTGTTCTTCGGTAACCGCGAGTGGGAGGGCGTTGCTTTTCGCGAGGAGATCGATGAGCTCAAGGGTAGGCTCGACCTGGAGGTGGTGCACGTACTTAGCCGCCCGCCCGAGGGATGGGAGGGAGAAGAAGGCCGTATCGGAGCAGCGGTGCTTTCGAGGCACCTGCCCGAGCGATACCAGAGCTTCCAATATTTCATCTGCGGCCCCGACCCTCTGATGGACGCCGTGGAGGGTGCCCTGGTCGAGCTCGGGGTACCCGATAGGAGGGTCCATTCCGAGCGGTTCGCCATGGTGTGAGTACCGAGTAGGGTTAGGAGATGCGACAGACTTACTCAACAGTCTTCACGGTGCTTACCACGGCGCTGCTGATCCTCGTTTGCGTTCTCTTCGCGTTGGGGCAGGGCGGATGAGGGGGGATAACGTGGCTTCGGGCCGAGTGTTCTACCATTGTCATGTTTGCCAGGTGGGGCGTCGTGGGCCGAAATGTGCATCGGACCCGTTCCGGCACTATTCACCCGAGTTTGTTCGTCACCAAGAGGAGCGCGTCCGGGTCGCCGATGGCCCTCTCTGGTAGGGTCGCCGTGCGCGGCGTCCGGGCGAACAGCTAGGAACCCGCTCCTCCTGCGAAGCTCCGGGCGAAGCGCTCCCTGTCGAGCGTCAACGGTTCCAAGAGCCTCCTGCTACCAAGGACCTCGGGGAATGGGTCGAGGGCCACGTGCCTTGCCACGGACCAGGGGCCGTACAGGAGTGAGAGCACCCCACCCGCGGAGGTCACTCGAACGCTTCCTTTCGCCCGCTTCTTTCCGAAGTGGCAAAACATCTTCGCCTCTTCCTCTCCGCTGAAGAGCGCGATCGCCGCCCTGCCCTCGGGTGAGCATACCGTAAGAGGGGACGTCCAGGTGCCACCTTCGAGCACGACCCAGAAAGCACAAACTCTATCGACTTGGTGGGCACGCACGTCACACTTGTGCGAGTGTGCTTTCACGCCGGAGTCCTCGTAGATCATCGCCACCACCCGCACACTTTCTCGAGCCGGAAATCCGTCCAGGTAGACATTGTGGCGCTCGCGGGGGCGCGTGTCATGGGCCAAAGTGTGCAACTTGGGTGCATCTCGATACTCAAACCTCATGATCGAGAACGGCAACATCACCGGCTACAAGGTCAACGTGGAGATCACCTTCCAGCTTGAGGACCCCGCCAAGCGTTGAGGGACGGTAGAGACCTAGACAGGCGAGGTTCCTGGCACCGGCCCACAGGGCTCTCGACAGAACCTTGACGGTTCGGTTGGCCGGACGTACGAAGTGGGTAAGTATCTTCGGGCAAGCCACGAAAGGGGATCGAGATGCCCTACAAACAGATCACGCAGTTACCGGATAGCGTGAAGAACAACTTACCCAAGCACGCCCAGGAGATCTACAAGGAGGCCTTCAACTCCGCGGAAGATCAGTACGGTGAAGAGGATCGTGCCCATAGGGTCGCCTGGAGCGCCGTAGAGCAAAAATACGAGAAGAACGAGAAGGGCAACTGGGTCCAGAAGGGTAACTAACCTCTGTTTTTATGACATGCGCGTACGTGCGACGTTGGCTGTGAGGGGGTAGCGCTAGTCCCTAGCAGCCCGCAACTCCTCAAGAAATGGACCGGAGCATCAGGACGAGAAGTAGGATACTCCGATATTCATTACGAAAGGGAAATCGGTTAGTATGCCTCTGAGATATTTGAGTAAAGGAGACATTATGGACGACAGCTACGGGTACACCAGATTTGCCGCGCACTTGAACAGCAAGAAAGCGGGACCTCTGGTTTGCCCTATATGTAAGGTCACGGAGAGCTTCGAGGCCAGAGGCACCCTGGCAGGATCCAGTTCAGACCCACTTACGTCCTCAGGTCCCCCTACTTCCCCAGAGTCCCAATTCAACTACGCTACGTGTACCAACTGTGGGTACTCGATCTTTTTCGACACAGGAGCACTCCCCCTTCCCGAATAGCCCGGCCCCCACTCCCCGCGGATAACTCCTGTACTTGTCGACCCACTCCGAGTACGTCGCGACCAGAGTGACCTAGAACCGCACCGAGCTAATGTTGTAGTGGGGCTTCTTTCCACTCCACCCTGAGGGAGGAGGGCGTCGTAGATGAACCGCCCAAGCTCAGGAAGTTTCATGTTCTCGCAGTCGGACCAATACGGTGGACGCCCGGCGGGTGTTGCAGAATCAGGCACTTCGAAGCTCCCATGTTCGGAAACCCTGCACTCATCGATTCTACAAGTAAGCGGCTCGTCTCTACACTTTCTGCCTGGCCCGCGTGGAGCTCGGCCAGGGGGAGAAGGACCGGTCGCGGGCGTTGCTCGAGGAGGGACTAACTCTCGCGGAACCTAGGCCACAAGCGCAGCGTCGCCCTCGTGCTCAACACCCTGGGCGACCCGGCGCGAGCGGCCTTCCGCTTTACGGAGAGCCTGACGATGGCGCAAGAGATCGGCGAAACGTGGACCATCGCCCTGACCCTCGTGGGGCTTGCCGGGGTAGCGAACGCGCAAGGCGAGCCGGATCGAGCGGCGCAAATCTTCGGGGCGGCTGCGCCGTTGTTCGAGTCCGCCGGCATGGTCATGGCTCCGCCGACTGCGCCGACTATGATCGTAACCTGACCGCCACACGGACCAAACTCGACGCAACGACCTTCGCGGCGATGAGCGCGGCGGGCGGGCACTGACGACCGAACAAGCGATCACCTACGCCCTGGAGACGGCCAGAGGGTGCCAAAGCCCTTGATGTACTGCAGGCGCAGCCCTCGCGAAGCAGGTAAAGGAGACCAAACGGGCAGCAACCAATGGTCGCGCTTGCGGATTCGGCCCCTCGATCACGCCTCCCCTACTCGTAGCGCAACGCCTCCGCCGGGTAGACTCGTGAGGCCCGTCGGGCTGGCAGGTAGGTGGTCAGGAGCGAGGCGGCGTAGCCGACCACGACGACCAGCAGCAGGGCGCTCCACGGCACCCGGTACTCCATGCCGGGGAACCCCTCCCGGATGTTGTCGATCAGCGTGCCCGAGAAGGCGAGCCCCAGGATCACTCCGGCGCCCAGCCCGAGCAGGGCTATGAATGAGGATTCGATCAGGAACGCGAGCCGCACCTGGGTCCTTTGGAAGCCCAGGGCCCGCATCATCCCGATCTGCTGGCGCCTCTCGACCACCGAGCGCGCCGCGATCACGCCCAAAGCGCAGATGCCAACAACTAGCCCGAGGCCCATGAAGCCCCTCAAGAGCAGGAAGACGATCCGCCTCGTCGCGTCGCTGTCCCGGATGACTTCGGCCGTGACCTCCGTCTGCAAGCCGTTATCGGCGAAGCCTTTCTCCAGGGCGTCGGCGGTGGCCGCCGCGTCCGCGCCCCCGCGCAGGTCGAAGTAGTAGGACTGTGGCGGGACGGGGCCTCCGGCGAGTTCTTCCAGCGTCTTCTGCGAGGTCACGACCTGCCCGGCGAAGGAGGCCGAGCTTTCGAGCACCCCGATCACGCGCAGCTCCTTCGCTCTCCCGGAATCGGGATCCTCCACTCGCAGGTAGAGATCGTCCGGCAGTTTCTCGTCGTCGGCGTAGAAGCCGGTCAGCTTGACCGGCGGCTCCACCGCGGGACCGAAGGTCGAGGCGTTACGGTCGGGCGCGAGGTCCGAGGAGATCACGACCGCGTCTTCGGTCTGGAGGGCATCCCACACCCCGCGCGCCGAGCCGTAGCCTTTGGCGGTCGCCCCGAAACCGTACCCGACGCTATCTGTGTAGCCCCCGTCCACCCCTTGCACGAAGATTGATCCCGGCTCTCGGTCGGTACCGTCCTGCTTGACTTTCGCCGGGAGGTTGGAAACCTGGCCCACGGCACCGATATCATCTCTCTCCACGCCTTTGGTGTCCCGGAGGGCGGCTTCCATGTCGGGAACCGGGTCGGCGTAGCCTGCGTCGGCCCGGATCTCGAACCCGCCCGAGAGCCCCTGCGTGTCCCCGAACGCGGCCGACATCGCGGCCTGGATGAAGTTCATCGCCGTGAGCGTGAAGACGACCAGCATGAACATCGCCAGCGTCATCCCGGTCCTGAAGAGGCTCTGGGTCGGGTACTTCACCGCCATCTTGAGGACAGGGGGTAGTCCCTTGATCCATCCGAACGCCCCCACGACCAGCCACAGGAGCACGCCGGCGTTGAAGACGACGAGCCAGACGCCCGAGACGACGAGGGCGATACCGGAGACGAAGAACATCTCCGGCCCGCGCGCCATCCCAGCCGGCGTGGTGACGGAGGCCGGGGTAAGCCACAGGGCGAGCAGGAGAAGTCCGGACGCGGTGAAGGCGACGCGGTCCGGCAGCCCCACCATGCGCGTCAGAAGGGCGAGCCCGATCAGCATCAGCGAGAGCCCGCCCAGGTAGAAGGCAGCCGTCTCGGTAGCAAATCCCTGCCAGAACGCAACCGCCCCCGCGATGGGCGTCAGGAGTGCCACTACCACGCCCCAGACGCTGCGACCCTTCCTGTCCGGCTCGGGTATGTCGCGGATGGCGCGCACCACGTTGAGGAGGCTCACCCGCCAACTGGAGATAAGGACGACGGCAAACGTGAGCACCATGCCCATGCAGAAGGCGAGGATCACATTCTGGGCGCTGGTGGAGAAGACGATGCGGAACCCTTCGCCCCCGCCGGCGAAACCCTGACCCAACAGGCGGACCATGACCCAGCCCACCCCCACGCCCGCGACGCTGCCGATAGCGCCGGCCCCGAGGGCGTAGAGGGCGCCCTCAAAGGCGAAGGCAAGGATCAGGTTCGAGCGCTGCATACCGACGGCGCGGGCGATGCCGAGCTCGTGCTTGCGCTCGGCGGCGAGCATCACGAAGATCAGGAAGATGAGGAGCATCCCGGCCGCCACCGAAAACTGCCCGAACAGGACGAATAGCGTCGAGAAGATCTCTCCCTTGCTGTCCGCCCGGTCTATCGCGTCCTTCTTCACGGGGTCGGCTTCGAGATCGTTGGACGAGAGGACGGGCCCGATCTCGTCCACTGTCACGTCCGTGTGCCCGCCGCCCTCCACGGCGGGGCCGCCGTGCGTGATCAGGACCTCGTTGATCTTGCCCTCCTCCCCGACGAGCCCCTGGAGGTCGGCGAGCGGCATCACCATCGAAATCTCTGAGGCGGGGTTGGCGCCGCTCTCGTAGATCCCGGCTACCTTCACTTTGGGGGGACTTTGCTCCCCCGCCATCCTGGCAAGATTTCCTCTGTCCGTCGTCCTTTCAGGCCGCGCTTCGCCCTCGAACCCGGTAGGGGGATTCCCGGCCTGCGGTTCTCCCTGAGGTCCCTGCGCCGCCTCGGAGCGTTTCCCGCTCTCCGACGCTGCAGGATTTCCGCCTCCGAACTCCGCGGCGGGCCGGACCAGGGACGCCTCGATCCTGTCCCCCGTTCCTACGCCCAGCCCTTCGGCGGTCTGCGCGCTGAGGTAGATCTCGTCCCCGCCGAGATCACCAGTATCGAGCGTCTTTCCCGAAGCTGTCCTGAGCGAGTCGAAACCCTTCATGTAGGATGCGTCCACGCCGAGCACGTCGACCCGCGGTTCGGAGAGGCCCGTGTCCGGTGAGGTGACGGGCACACTCTCTCTGGCGAGCGGCGCCACACCCGCGACGCTCTCGTCGTCCGTCAGACGGTCCCGGATCTCATCGGCCAGCTTCGCGTCGAAGTATCTCTCGCGTGTCTGTAGAGCCGTCGAAACCTCGGCGCCCGGACCCCACGCCGCGCCGTCGTCGGGCTCCGCCTGCTCGGCCTTCACGACCACGTCGACCCGCCCGACGTTTTCGAGCGCCTGGACGCGCAGTGACTTGGTCAGCGTGTCGCCTGTTGTGAACGCCGCGGAGAAGAGCACCGTGGCAAGCATCAGGCCCGCGACGATCAGGGCGCTCTGCGCCTTGCGGCGCGGGATGTTCCGGGCCGCCATCCGGAAAGAGGTCCGGTCTCGTGCGGCGAGGAGGGTGAGGGCCAGGGCACCCATCATGAAGACGACCAGCAAGACCAGCGTAAGCTGGTCCGTGGGTATGCCGAAGAGCTCATCCATCGCGGCCGTCCTTACCGTTCGGCTCGTCGCCTTCGATCAGGCCGTCGCGCATCCTGATCGTCCGGTGGGCGCGGGCGGCGACGGAGGCGTCGTGGGTGACGAGGACAAACGTGTGTCCCTGCTCCCGGTTGAGCCTCACCAGCAGGTCCACGATCTCCCCGGAGGTCTCAGAGTCGAGCGCCCCCGTGGGCTCGTCGGCCCACACGATGGCTGGGTCGTTTACCAGTGATCGGGCGACGGTCACCCGCTGCTGTTGACCGCCGCTCATCTCGTTCGGGCGTTTGTCCGCCTGCTCGGGGACGCCGACCATCTTCAGCGCGGCCGAAGCCCGCCGGCGCGCCTCTTTCTGTCTTGTGCCGGCAACCAGGAGGGGTAGCTCCACGTTCTCCACCGCCGAGAGGACGGGGATGAGGTTGTAGGTCTGAAAAATGAATCCCATCCGCTCGGCCCTGAACCGGGTGCGCCTCCTGTCTGACATGCCCTTTATGGCCTCGCCGCCTATCAGGACCTCGCCGACGTCGAACTCATCGAGGCCGGAGAGGCAGTTCAGGAGCGTCGTCTTCCCGCACCCTGACGGCCCCATAACGGCGACCATCTCGCCGCGAGGAATGGAGAGATCTACCCCTCGCAGGGCGCGGACGCGCACCCCGCCCGCCGCATACTCTTTCTCGACGCGGAGGGCTTCCACCATCGGTGTATCGCCACCTTCCTTGTATTCCACCTTTTCACTCGCCTTCCCGATCACGATCCACTCCTTCCTTGCGTACTAGCTGATTGTCGACGCTCAGGTTGTTTGCTCCGCCCGTGACGGCGATGTCGTAGCGGTCTGTGACCACCTCGTAGTTCCGGCTCTGCAAGTCGAGCTCACCTCCTGAGGCGCCGATGCGCCTGTCATCGAACTTCATATTGGTGACGCCCCCGCTTACGCGGAGCCGTGCGGCGATCCCGTTCGGTCGCTGGATGGCGACGTTGCTGGCGCCGCCGAAGATGACCACGACCACGGTGCCGGAGGGTGCGGGAAGAACCACCTCCAGGCGGCTGGCCCCGCCGTTCACGCTGAAGGCTCCGAGCCGGAGCCCGCGCAGATCGGCGACGAGCCTCGAGGCACCGCCGCGGACCTCGATGTCCCAGGGTATGCGCGCGTTGAGTTCGACCTCCGCGAGCCGCTCCGACCGGCAGTCGAGCCAATCGTCGGCCGGGATCCGAGGGTACAGAATGGTCACGATGCCTCTCTGCACACCTACCGACGGCATCCGGTCTCCGAAGCTGGCGCGGTAGAGGCCCTGTAGGTGCGAGCCGGTCCGGATGACTACCCGAGGGGCACCCTTCCTAAATCGCAAGCGCCCATACTTCAACGAACCGAGTGGGGCGGCGAAGTGCCCGCCACTCCCGCCGTGGTCTCCCGGAGTCGTGCCAAGGGCCGTGGTGGGGTACCCGGAATTCATCGGATCGGTGGCCCTCGGCTCGCTCATGACATCCTCCCTGCCCGTTCTAGTCGGCGTTCTTCGGCGTCCGGAAGACCTTGCGGAGAAGGCCGGCGGCCCTTATCAGCTCCCACGCCACGGTCGACGCCCAACGGGGAGTAGCGGATCCCTTCCGATCTGCTCGTAGAGCGTTCTTCAGGCGGTTCAGCTCCGCTTCGCGCAGCATCTCTTCGTGCCGCCGTTTGGCCTCCTGGAGGTCCATCATTCCGTACATCCTCGGCCCTCTCTTATCGCCTGGTTGCGAAACCTCTCGGTCCGCGCTTACCTTTGTACAGGAGAAGCAGGGGGAGAAGCATCCACCGAAAGGTAGATTAGGCGGTAGAGATTCCCGTGCCCGGGTTTTCACGATCTTGCTCGCAAACCCCAAATCCCTCCGACAATGTCGGAGCGTGTTTGCGTCGCGATAGAGTGTTCCGGAACCCCGGCGAGGGATTGCTAGATCAGATTCAGCTCCCTGGCCCTTGCCACCGCCTGCGTGCGGTTGTGCACGCCGAGCTTGCGATAGAGATTGTTGAGGTGGGTCTTAATGGTGCCCACGCTGACGAAGAGCTCGGAGGCGATGCTGCGGTTGGCCTTGCCCGTGGCTATGAGCACGAGCACCTCCAGCTCCCTCTCGCTCAACGGTTCGGGCAGTCCCGCTGTCGACGACGCTGCGGGTGCGGAGTCCAGCTCCAGCACGGCCAGGAGCTGTCTGAGGTAGTGCGGCGGGACACGGCCTGAAGAGTACGAGTGTCCACTACGCTGGATCTCGAGTACCCCAGAGAGGAGCTCGGCCATCCCTGGCCCCTCGTCGACGAAGGTCCTGACATAACCCTCCGGTTCAGCCAGGGCGAGGGCTTCAGCAAGGGTGCTTACAGCGTCCTCGTTCTGGCCTCTTGCATGCAGGGCCAGCGCTTGCAGCGCCAGTATCTCTATCGTCCTGGCCGCCGTGGGTGCCGTCGCGTGAAGCTGCGCCAGAAGCCGCAGCGCCTCGCCGGGCTCGTTTCGGGCGATCAGCAACCGTGCCAGGATGATGCGCTCCGAATCTCGGTAGTAGGGCCGTCCTTCGCCGACGATCGTCGCCCGCTCTTGCGCGGAGGAGGCGGACGCGAGATCTCCCATCATTAGGTACAGCCGCGTCTTCCAGACCGCCGCATCCACGATCGCGTGCTCGGTACCGGAGCTCCTTGCCACCCTTTCTGCTTGCCGGGCCGCCGCCAGAGCTCCCTCCGCATCGCCCAGCGCCTGCCTCACCTGCGAGATGGCGACGTGCCCCCACATGAGGATCTCGACGTCTCCCGTCCGGGTGGCGAGCTCGATGCCTTCGGTCAGGTGGCGCGCCGCGGCGTCCAGGTCGTTCCACTCGTAGAGAAGCTCGCCCCTACCGATGCGCACGCTCCCCACGGCCGGCAGCTGCTCGCTCCCGTGCTCGGTCGCATACCCGAGGGCGCGCTGCAGAACGTCGTCCGCTTCGCGGAGGTGACCCTGCGCCAGTTCCAGACGGGCGTGGGCGGCCATCGCGCTAAGCGCGACGTAGTCGTGGCCG
>Ga0196962_10000275_pt1 | contig 24359 bp, 26 predicted proteins | sample S3v_20metaG_FD_183186 | JGI IMG/M metagenome (GOLD analysis project Ga0196962, IMG submission 183186) | Soil microbial communities from Anza Borrego desert, Southern California, United States - S3+v_20 | ecosystem: Environmental > Terrestrial > Soil > Desert | place: USA: California | collected...
TTCTCGGCGGCGTCCGCGGGTTGGTCGGCGGCGAGCGCCGCCCGGCCGCCCGCGAGCAACGCCTCGAAGCGCGCGAGGTCGTGGTCGGCGTGGAGCACGTAGCCGCCGAGCCGGGTCTCGAGCCGCGCCTCCGGCAGCGCCTTGCGCAGCTGCGAGACGTAGCCCTGGACGAGCTTCGCAGCGCTGGGCGGCGGCGTCTCCCCCCACAGCTCGGCGGCGAGCCGGTCGGCGGACACGACGCGGCCGGCGTTCAGCAGGAGGATCGCGAGCAGCCCGCGCGGCTTGGCCCGCAGCCGCGCCGGCGGAGCGCCGTCGCTCAGGACCTCCAGCGGGCCGAGGATCCGGAACTCCACCACGGCTGCGTGGAATACCACGCAGGCCGCGGTGGAGTCCAGCGCGGCGATCAGGCGTAGCCGCAGACCGTCGGCGCGTACGTCATGCCGGCGGTGGTCACCTTGCCGGTGCCCGTGTCGAGCACCACGACCGTCGGCGGGCCCTCGAGGTTGCGGTTGCATCCGAGCCAGCCGATCGACGTGCCGTACGGGATCGTGCCGCTCGACGTCGCGCGCAGCGTCGACATCTGGTACGGGCCATAGCGCGTCCCCGAGGCGTACCGGCCCTGGACGTAGAACTGGATCGCCGCGTTCGGGGTCAGGCCGCTGCCGCCGACCGTGATGTAGTCGCCGGTCGAGTAGCGCGTGGAGTCGCTGCCGGCGGAGACCCCGCCCCAGGGCGTCTGGGTCGGGTCGGCGAGCCGCCAGAACGCGTTGCGGTTGTTCGCCGCCTCGCGATCGCGGCTCGACACCGGGACGCAGATGAGGTCCGGGGGCCCGGCCACGCGCCACACGAAGCCGGAGCGGCAGGTCTCGGGTCCCCACGCGCCGCCGCCGGGCTGCCGCCGCGACGGGTGGAGGGCGTTCTCGTCGGCCACGGCCTGGCGGTCGGTGGGGGTGACGCAGGCGGCGTCGCCCGAGAACGCGGCCCGCCAGACGTACCCGGAGGCGCAGGTGTACGGGCCGAACGCCAGGGCGGCGTGAGCCTGCGGCGACGCGACGCCCGCGAGGCCGATCGCCGCCGCCAGCGCCGGAAGCAGGCGATGGAGCTTGAAGCGCACTGCGGAACCACCTTTCTCGTTGCGGTCGCCCGTTGCGACCGGACGGGGAGAGCGTGCGGCGAGGCGGTTTCGCGGCGGTTGTGCGACGGTCGAGCGCCGGTGTAGATCCCGCCTGGACCACCCCGCCGAGGCCCGCGCGCCTATAGGGTGTGCGCAGCGTCGGCGAGGAGGAGGTCGGAGGCAGTGCAGGTGCGGGTCCGTCTGGGCGCCGGGCTGAACCGGCTCGCCGCGGCGCCGCTGCTCATCGTGGCGCTCCCGGACGGGGCCACCGTCGGCGATCTCCTCGGCCACCTCCGCGACACCCAGCCCGACCTCGCGCCCGCGCTGCGCGCCGCGCTGCCCGTCGTCGCCGGCGAGCACGTCCGGGGCGACCACCACCTCGCCGACCGCCAGGAAGTCGCCCTCCTGCTGCCCGTCTCCGGGGGCTGACGCCGTCTCGACTCAGGAGCAGACATGACCATCCAGGATCAGCGCCCGGCGACGACCCAGGCGCGCGCCACCGTGTTCGTCGACAGCTTCACGGACGGCCTGCTCGGGCCGGACGTCCCGATGCTCGGGCCCGTCCGCGACGGCGGCCACATCGTGTGGAACTCCACGCCGGGCTGCTGGGGGCCGATGATCACGCCGTCCATCCGCGGCGGGCACGAGGTGTGCCGCCCCGTCGCGGTGGAGGGCGCCGAGGTGGGCGACGCGATCGCCATCCGGATCAAGGACATCGCGGTCACCTCGAGCGCCACGGCGTCCGGCAACGACCAGCCCATGGAGGGGCGCTTCAACGGCGATCCGTACTGCGCCGCGGTCTGTCCCGGCTGCGGGGCGGAGTGGCCGGAGACGCGGCTCGACGGCATCGGGGAGACCGCGGTGCGGTGCGCCGCCTGCGGCGCCGACTGCACGCCGTTCACCTTCACCAACGGCTACACGATCGCCTTCGACGAGCCGCACCGGGTCGGCGTCACGCTTCCGCGCGAGCGCGCCGAGGAGCTCGCGCGCGACGCCGCGCGCGTCCAGGCCGTGCCCGACGGCTCCGTCCAGAACCCGATCGTCGCCTTCGCGCCGCACGACATCGTCGCGCTCGCGACCCGGCTGCGCCCGTTCCTCGGCCAGCTCGGGACGTCCCCGTCGGCCACGATGCCGGACTCCCACAACGCCGGCGACTTCGGCGCGTTCCTCGTCGGGGCGCCGCACCGCTTCGCGATGGAGGCGCAGGACCTGCAGCGCCACAAGACGGACGGGCACCTCGACATCGACGCGGTGCGGGCCGGCGCCGTCCTCGTCTGTCCCGTCAAGGTCCCGGGCGGCGGCGTCTACCTCGGCGACATGCACGCGCTCCAGGGCGACGGCGAGATCGCGGGGCACACGGCCGACGTCGCCGGCACCGTCACGCTCCAGGTCGAGGTGATCAAGGGCCTCGGCATCGACGGACCGGTCCTCTTCCCGGTGCGCGAGGACCTGCCGTATCTGGCCAAGCCGCTCAGCGCGGAGGAGCGCGCGCAGGCGCTTGCCCTCGCGCGTCGTCACGGCCTGACCGCGCTCGAGGAGTCGCTGCCGATCTCCGTCATCGGCACGGGGCCGGACCTCAACTCGGCCACGGACAACGGCCTCGCGCGTGCCGCCGAGCTGCTCGGGATGACGGTGCCGGAGGTGGCCAACCGGGCGACGATCTCCGGCGCGATCGAGATCGGCCGCCACCCCGGCGTGGTGCAGGTGACGTTCCGGGCGCCGGTGGACCGCATCGCGGCCTGCGAGCTGCTCGACTACGCGCGCGAGCAGTACGGCGACGTGCCCGGCGTGCCGGTGGCCACGGCGCCGGCGGCCGGGAACGGCGGCGGCGGGAACGGCGCCGCGAGCACCGGGACGACGGCCGCGAAGCCGGGCACGGAGGGCACGGCGCCGTCCGGCGCCTGACGCGACGGGCGGAGCGGAGCCGGCTGCGTCTCCCTCCGCCGCCCGCCGGTAGGGTGCGCGGCCGATGTCCGCCGCTGCCCGCGCCTGCCTGCGCATCGACGCCGGCCGCCCCCGCCTCCGCTACGACCCGATGATCTTCGGGCACTTCGTCGAGCACTTCCACCGGCAGGTCTACGGGGGGATCTTCGAGCCCGGGTCGCCGTCGAGCGACGAGCGCGGGTTCCGGCTCGACGTGATCGAGGCGATGCGCGAGCTCCGCGCGCCGGTCGTCCGGTGGCCCGGCGGCTGCTTCGTCTCGGCCTACCACTGGCTCGACGGCGTCGGCCCGGAGCGCCGCCCCGCCTACGACAAGGCATGGCGCGTGGAGGACCCCAACACGTTCGGGACCGCCGAGTTCGTCGACTGGTGCCGGGAGGTGGGCGCCGAGCCGTACATCTGCACGAACGCCGGCACGGGGACGCCGGAGGAGATGGCCGACTGGGTCGAGTACTGCAACCTCGCGGACGCCGGCCGCTGGGCGCGACTGCGGGCCGAGCACGGCCGGCCGGAGCCGTTCGGCGTGCGCTGGTGGAGCATCGGCAACGAGAACTACGGCGACTGGGAGATGGGCGCCAAGTCGGCCGGCGAGTGGGGGCGCTACGTCGTCGAGGCGGCCAAGATGATGCGGCGCGTCGACGAGGAGCTGCGGATCGTCGTCGCCGGCACGCCGGACCTCGACTGGACGCTCTCCCTGCTGCGCGAGGCGGGCCGCCACGTCGACGTCGTCGCCGTCCACGGCTACTGGGACGCGCTGCACGAGGTCGACGAGCCGAGCGACTACCTGACCTGCGTCGGCCGCTCGCTCGAGCCGGAGGCCGACATCCGCCGCGTCGAGCACCTGATCGCGTCCGCCGGGCTGGCGGGCACGGTCGGGATCGCGTTCGACGAGTGGAACCTGCGCGGCTGGCATCACCCGGTCGGCAACGGGCCGGGAAGGATCGCCGCGCGCGACCGCAACGACGACAACTCGACTTACACGATGGCCGACGCGGTGTTCTCGGCCGCGTTCCTCAACGGCTGCCTGCGCCACGCGGGCACCGTGCGCATGGCGAACATCTCGCCGTCCGTGAACACGCGCGGGCCGCTCTTCGTCCACGCCGGCGGCGTCGTGCGGCGCACGACGTTCCACGTGCTGTCGCTCTACGCCAACCTGCTGGCGCCGCACGTGGTCGACGCGCACGTCGAGGCGGACGCGCTCGCGGTTCCGGGCGGCGACGTGCCGGTAATCGACGCGATCGTCACGGGCGACGCGCGGGGCGGCCGGCTCGTCGCGGCGCTCACGAACCGCGATCCGGCCGCGGACGTGCTGTGCACGGTCTCGACCGGCGACGCGCCGCTGGACGGCGAGCTCGAGGCGACCGTGCTGCGCGGCGACTCGCCGGACGCCTTCAACGACGTCGAGCATCCGGACCGCGTCGTCCCGGAGCGCGTGCGGCTCGATGCGTCCGGCGGGGCGCTGCGGCTGCCGGCGCACTCCGTGACGGTGGTCGAGCTGCCCGCGGAGCCCGCCACGGCCGCGCCCGAGCGCGCGTGGGCCTCCACGGGAGCCGCCGGCTGGCAGCGCCGCTGAGCCCGCGCGTCAGCGCGTCCGGGCGAGCGTCAGGGCGGTGATCCGCCCGTCGCCGAAGGTGGCCGTGATCTCCCCGCGCACGCGGTCGGCCGACCCCGGAGGCCGCCACCGGGCCGACCACGTGACGCGATCGCCGGCCACCTGCTTGCGGGTCACGTCGATCCAGACGTCGCGCATCGGGCGATCGCGCAGGAAGCGCTCGACGGCCCGCACGCCGGTCAGGGGCCTGCCGATCGGCGCCCCGACCTCCAGCCGGGCGTCCGGGGCGAAGAAGTCGAGGGTCGCCTCGACGTCCCCCGCCCTCCACGCGCGCTCGAAGGCCAGCGCGGCCAGGACTCCTCGGCGCGCTCCTCGCCGTGCGCCATCAGCCCGGCGAACGCGGGATCGCGGTCGAGCTTCGACACCACGCCGAACGCCCCGGACAGGCGCGCGCGGGCCGGCTCGATCACGCGCACCGCGATCGGGCGGTATTTGCCGTTCGGCGGCAGCGCCCCCTCCTCGAGCAGTTGATCGATCTTCTCGACGAAGCGCAGCTCCTGCTGCAGCGACAGGTTGCCCGACAGCTCGTTGCGCCGGTCGGCGATCTCGAGCGGCGAGCGGGGCTCGGGGCCGCGTCAGCCGTGATCCGCTCGCGGCGGCTGTTGAACGCCTTGAAGTCGCCGGACAGCACGTCGACCGCGCCGACGAGGAGCATCGGCGCCTGCGCCGCATCCGGCGGCGCGTCGAAGTCGACGCGCGCCGCGAGCATCCGCTTCAGCTCCTCCGCGCCCGTCCCGGCCAGCGGGTTGAGGTACGGGCTGACGGCCCGCGTGGCGACGACGTTCTGCAGCGACTCGGCCCACACCGTCCAGTGTTGACCACCTGCTCGTACGGCGCGGTCGCCGAGTTGTCGGCCCAGAAGTCGTCGAGCAGATCCCCGGGCGGACGCGGCCTCCGCCGGCGAGCCCGTACCACGCGAGCAGCGCCCAGATGGCCCCGCCCGACGTGCCGCTCAGGCCGACGAGCTCGTAGTCCGCGATCGCGTCGTCGCGCAGCAGGCGCTTGGGCACGCCGGCGGTGAACGCGGTGTGACTCCCGCCGCCCCGACAGGCGATGGCGACCCGGTTGCGCTCGGTCGCGGCCTCCACGAACGGAGCCCAACCGCGCTCGTCGCGCCGTAGGGTCGGATCGGCGGCGGGACGAGAGGCGCCTCCCCGGCGGCGATGAGTCCGGCGCGGTCCGGCGGTCCACCGATCATGCTGCGACATCAAGACGTGCCGCTTCCCGGCGGTCGCACCATCCGCGCCTACGACACCGGCGGCGAGGACGCGTTCACGGTGGTCTGGCACCACGGCTCGCCGCAGACCGGCGCGCCGCCCGAGCCGCTTCTGGCGGCGACCGCGGAGCGCGGCGTCCGGCTCGTGTCCTACGCGCGACCGAGCTACGGCGGGTCGACGCCGCAGCCCGACAGGACCGTCGCCGCGGCGGCCGCCGACACGGCGCGGGTCGCGGACGCGCTCGGGGTGGCGCGCTTCGCGGTCATGGGCGCGTCGGGAGGTGGGCCGCACGCGCTGGCGTGCGTCGCGCTGCTGCGCGGCCGCGCCACCGCCGCCGCCTCCCTGGCCGGCCTCGCGCCCCCGACCCGTGACTTCGACTGGTTCGCGGGCATGGCCTCCCCCGGAGGGCTGCGAAGCGCGATGAAGGGCCGCGCGGCGCGGGCCGCCTACGCCGAGACGGACGGGTTCGACCCGGCGAGCTTCACTCCGGCGGACTGGGAGGCGCTGGCGGGTGCGTGGGCGTGGCTGGGCGACGACGCGCAGCGGGCCGGCGCCGCCGGGCCGGACGGGCTGATCGACGACGACGTCGCCTTCACGGCCGCCTGGTGCTTCGACGTGACGCGCATCGAGGCGCCGGTGCTGGTGGTCCAGGGCGGGGAGGATCGCGTCGTGCCGCCGGCGCACGCGGAGTGGCTGGCCCGCCATTGCCCCCGGTCGGAGCTGTGGCTGCGCCCGCGCGCCGGTCACGTCTCCATCCTCGACGCGTGCCCGCCGGCGATCGACTGGCTGCGGGCCCGCGCGGACCGTCGCTGACCGGCGGGACTCACAGGCGGCCGATCGTCTCGATGTCCTCCGTGAACTCGTCCACGATGGCCTTCGTCAACGTCGGCCGCGTCTCCGCCAGCGCGGCCGTGTAGTCGCCGGTCGTCGGCCCGCCGGCGTCTCCGCCGCGCCGTTCCTCGCCGTAGACGGCGCTCTCGAGCGCGCGCTGCGACCCCTTGCGGGCCGCGAACTCGATGTCGGCGGGCGTGAAGAGGTCGCTCGCCTCGACCAGGGCGTCGAGATCGATCCGCTCGAGCACGCCGGGCGGGATGTAGCGGCGCCAGATCGCCGCCCGCGCGGCCGCGTCGGGCGGGCCGATCGGGATGACGTAGTCGAAGCGCCCGTGGCGGAGGAAGGCCGGGTCGAGCGCCCGGACGAAGTTCGTCGCGCACACGAGCAGCCGCTCGTCGCGCTCGCGGAAGGCGGGGATGATCTTGAGCAGCTCGTTCGTGACGCCCTGCAACGGCGAGGGCGGCTTGCCGCCGCGCAGGCCGGCGATCTCCTCGACCTCGTCGATGAACACGACCGCGTGCTCGAGCTCGTCGATGTCCGTGAACGTCGCGCGCAGCGCGAGCGCGAGCCCGTCGCCCGCCGCGGCGAGGCGGGAGGGGAAGACCTCGACGAACGGCCATCGCAGCCGCGAGGCCACCGCCTTGGCGAACGTCGTCTTGCCGGTCCCCGGCGGGCCGAAGAGCACGATCGCGCTGGGCGGCTTGACGCCGTACTGCTCGGCCAGGTCCGGATCTTCGAGCGGCAGCACGACCCGCCGCTCGATGAGCTCCTTCTCGTGCTCCATGCCCGCGAGGGTCTCCCAGAGGCCACGCGCGAGCATGCGGCCGCCGAGCTCGTCGAGCAGCCCGACCTCCTGCGGCTGGAGCGGCACGACGCGCTCGAAGTACGTCAGGTCGCGGGTCTCGTAGCCGCAGTTGCGAAAGGCCGTGGCGCCGGTCTCGCCCTCGGCCAGCAGCGCGGAGAGCCGATGCACGCCGCGGGCGATCAGCCGCTTCTCGAGCTCCGTGAGCATCGCGCTCCCCAGCCCCTGCCCGCGCCAGTCGTCCGCGAGCGCCAGGAGCACGACCCAGCCCGGTCGCCGCCCACGCGTGCCGCCGCCGCGCCGACGACGACCTCACCCACGGTCGCCACGACCGCGACGCCCTCGTCGCGCAGCGCGCCCAGCACCTCCGCGAGGCCGTAGACCGCACGGCGATCGGGACTCCGCGAGTCCTCCCACACCCGGACCAGCTGGTCGAGGTCGTCCTCGTGGAACTCGCGGACGCGAGGCGTCGGCATCGCCGGAGTGTCCCACCCGCGGTCGCGGGTCAGGGCACGCGGGGCTCGAGCGGCGTGACCGCGGGCCCTTCGAGCACGGCGCCGTCGACGTCGAAGCGCGAGCCGTGGCACGGGCAGTCCCAGGAGCGCTCGGCGGCGTTGAACCGCAGCAGGCAGCCCATGTGGGTGCAGCGCAGCGAGACCGCGTGGAGCATCCCGTGCTCGTCGCGGAACACGCCCTTCTTGCCGCGCACCCCGTCGGGCACGACGCGCGCCTCGCCGGCCGGGATGGTGCTCGTGCGCAGGGCCTGCGGCGGGCGAAGGCGGTCGCCGACGAGATCGGCGCCGTACTTCGCGCCGAGCTTGGCGACGCGCGGCGCCGAGCGCAGGGAGACCCGGTTGGGCGAGAACGCCGCCGCCCAGCGGTTCTCGCGGCCGTCGATGCGGTCGGCGAGCGCCATCGCCGAGAACGTCGCGGTCGCGAGCCCCCACTTCATGTAGCCGGCGGTCACCCACAGGCGCCCCGAGCCGGGCCGGTAGGGGCCGACGAACGGGAGGTGGTCGGAGGGCACCGGGTCCTGCGCCGACCAGCGGTGGGTGACCTCCAGCACGTCCCAGTGGTCGCGCGCGAAGGCCTCGAGCCGCGCGTAGCGCTCGGGCGTCGCGTCGCCCGACCCGGCCGGGTGGCCCTCGCCGCCGACGATCAGCCGGTCGCCGTAGGAGCGCAGCGACCGGGTCGTGTCGCCCGCGCTGATCGACATGCCCTGCGGCGGGGCGCCGCTCGCGAGGCGCGCCGCGAGGCAGTACGAGCGCGTCGGCTGCAGGCGCGCGAAGAACAGGCCCCGATCGAGGATCGGGTAGTGCGTCGCGACGACGACGTGGTCGGCGACCACCTCGCCGCGGCTCGTGCGCACGCGGCACGGCGATCCCTCCTCGACGGAGCGCGCGCGGGTGCGCTCGAAGACATGCGAGCCGTCGCCCGCCACCGCGGCGGCGAGCGCCTGGACGTAGCGGACGGGATGCAGCTGGAGCTGGTCGTCGAGCCGCACGGCCCCGTGGACGGCGTAGGGCAGGTCCGGGCCGTCGACGAGCTCGGCGGGCAGCCCGGCCTCTCGCGCGGCCGCGGCCTCCTCCTCGACCGAGCGGCGCTCGTCCTCGGCGGCCGCGTACGTGAACGCCGGCCGGCGCTCGGGCTCGGCGTCCGGAGCCAGCTCGGCGGCGAGCGCGGCCAGCCGCTCGACGCCGGCGAGGCTCGCCTCGGCGTACGTCCCCGCCGCGCCGGGCCCGTGCCGCCGGCGGATCTGAGAGTAGACCGTCGCCTGCAGCGCGGTGACCTTCGCCGTCGTGCAGCCGGTCACGCCGCGGCCGACGCCGGCGGCCTCGACGACGGCCACCCGTGCGCCCTGGCGCTTCAGCAGCAGCGCGGTCGTCAGTCCGGCGATCCCCCCGCCCAGCACGGCGACGTCGACCTGCAGGTCCCCGACGAGTGCGGGAAGGTCGACCGGCGGGGCGGTATCGAGCCAGAGCGAGTGCGTGGCGGACGTCGTCTCCACTCGCCGCCTATCTCCCCGCCCTCGAGTCCTCGCAGTCGCCCACCGGCGCTTTCTGGCGCGTGCGCCGAGCCGCGCTCACGACCACACCGGATTCGTCCACGCCCGCGTGCCGTCCGCCGCGATGACCGTGAGCCGCCAGGAGGGCGACGCGAGCTTGCCGAGGTCGAGCACGGCTGCCTCGAGCGCGGGGTCACCCTCGGTCACGTCCGACCGCCACCCGTGGATGCCGGGTCGGCGCGACCGCCCGCGACCACGTGCGCGCGGTCGCTCTCGACATTCCTGGCCGGATCAGGCGGAGGGCCAGCGTGCAGGCCCTGCGCCGGCAGGCGGTCGAAGTCCAGGAAGTTCGTCAGGCCGGGATGCGGCGGGACGTTGCAGGCGCCGGCCTGCGCCGCCCGGTGGATCAGCGCGTCGTGCGGCTCGCCCGGTCGCGGGCCGGGGAGTCCGCGGGCAGCCCGATCGCGTTCACCCAGAAGACGTCCTCGTCGTCCCCGTCGGCCGAGCTGCGCTCGGCGCCGAGCAGCGTCGTGAAGCGCTCGCCGCGGTGCGCCCGCGTGTCCGTGACCCGCCAGTCCCACCGGGCCTCGAAGTGCTCGGTCGGGACCAGGACGTCGTAGCCCGCGGCGCGGTACTCGTCGATCACCTGCGCCGGCGGCGCCACGCCGTCCGAGCGGTTCGAGTGCGTGTGCAGGTTGCCGCGGAGCCACCGGCCCGCGGAGGAGAAGGCGGCAGGGCGCATCGCCGGAGACGTACCCGCCGGCGGACGACCGCGCGCCGGCTGGAACAATGACGGCGGTGAACCCCGGGAACAGCACGATGGACGGCGAATCGCTGTGGCCGCGGCTCGCGGAGCTGCCGCTCTTCGTCGAGGCGTGCGAGTACGACCGTCTGCACGCCGTCCTCGTCCACGACTTCGAGCGCATCACGACGCACGTGCGGCTCGTGGGCGCCGGCGCCGACGGGCTCGGCGAGGACGTGTCCGTGTTCCGCGAGGACGGCACCACGCTGCACGAGACCCGTCCCGCGCTGCCGCTCGAGGGCGAATGGACGCTGGCGGGCTTCTGCGGCCATCTCGCCGGGCTGGACCTGTGGCCGGAGCCGCCGGAATGGGACGTCGCCCGGCGCTTCCGCAACTGGGCGTTCGAGTCGGCGGCGCTCGACCTCGCGCTCCGTCAGGCCGGCCGCCCGCTGCACGACGTGCTCGGGCTGGAGCCGCAGCCGCTGCGCTTCGTCAACTCGCTCGGGCTGGGCAAGGAGCCGTCGATCGAGCCGGTGCGCCGGCGGCTCGCGCGCGCCCCGGGCGTCCGCTTCAAGCTCGACGCGGAGCCGACCTGGGCGCCCGCGCTCGTCGACGAGGTGGCGGCGACCGGCGCGGTGGACACGATCGACTTCAAGGGCCACTACGGCTTCGAGGTCGAGGACCCCGAGGCGCTGGGCGCCTTGTACGACCACGTGCTCGCCGCCTTCCCGGACGCCTACCTCGAGGACCCGCACGACCTGCCCGAGATCGCGGAGCGGCTCGGCGATCACCTCGAGCGCGTGTCCTACGACGCGCCGATCCGCAGCGCCCAGGACATCGGCGCGACGCCGCTGGCCGCTCGCGTGGTGAACGTCAAGCCGTCGCGGATCGGCAGCCTCCGCCCGCTGTTCGAGGTCTACGCGCGCTGTGCACGCGAGCGGCGGCCGATGTACGGCGGCGGGATGGGCGAGCTCGGAGTCGGGCGCGGGCAGATCGAGCTGCTCGCCGCGCTCTTCCACGCCGACGCGCCCAACGACGTGGCGCCGAGCGCCTACAACGAGGACGACCCGCCGATGCCCCTGCCGTCCAGCCCGCTTCCGCCGCGCCCCGCGGCCACCGGCTTCCGGTGGGCGGCGTAGCCGTGGGTCTTACGGGCGCGCAGCTCGACGCGTGGAAGCGCGACGGGTTCCTCATCCTCGAGCGCTTCGTCGACGGCGACACCCTCGCGGCCCTCCGGGCGGCCTACGACGAGATCCTGCGGCGCGACGTCGAAGCCGGCGGCGACCGCATGCTGGGCGCCGTGACGCGCCAGGTGATGCATCCCAGCGCGGCGCATCCGGCGTTCGACCGCAACGCGGCCCTCGATCGCGGCTTCGAGATCGCGCGTCAGGCGTTCGGCACCGCGGAGGTGCGCCGCAGCTTCGACATGCTCATCTACAAGCCGCCGGGCCATCCCCACGCGACCCCGTGGCACCAGGACATGGCCTACTCCAAGCAGCCGTTCGCCGAGCCGGGGACGACGAACACGCTCGAGTCCGTCCAGTTCTGGATCCCGCTCGACGACGTGGACGCCGAGAACGGCTGCATGCAGTTCGTCGCCGGCCACCACGAGCGGCCGCTGCTCGAGCATCGCGTCGTGTCTGGAGACCCGGCGGACGAAGGTCGGCTGCTCGCCCTCGCCGATCCGGAGTCGCAGCTCGATCTGGCCACCGCCGTGGTCGCCGCGATCCCCGCCGGCGGGGCGACGATGCACTTCTACGGCACGCCGCACTACACGGGACCCAACCGCTCCGCCGAGCGCGAGCGGCGGGCCTACATCTTCAACGTCGCGACGACGCGCGCGTTCGCGCCGTAGGCGTGCGTCAGAGCCCGGCCGTCGCGAACGACGCGGTGCGGATCGCCGGCTCGCCCGCGGCGTCGGACGCGTCGAGGTCGACGGTCGCCACGATCGCCCAGTCGTGATGGCCTTCGGGGTCGTCGATGATCTGCCGCACCGTCCAGGTGCGCGGTCCGCCGGCGCGGTCCTCGCGCTCGACGAGCAGCATGCGCGGCGACCGGGCGTCGGCCCCGGTGAGGATCTCGTCGTGCTCGTCCCAGTAGGCGCCCAGCGCGGCCTCCCAGGCGGCGGCGGTCATGGTGACGCGCCCGGGCGGGTCGGTCAGCGCGGCCGCGGCGGCCTCGAGCCGGCCGAGCTCGTCGAAGCGGTCGCCGGCCGCGAGCCGCACGCGCTGGAACATCGCGTTGCGGACCATGACCGTGAACGCGCGGTCGTTCGCGGTGATCGGCCGGGGCGGAGGCGGCGGCTCGCCGGCCTCCGCGGCCGCCACGGCGGCGGACCTCGAATCCGGGTGGGCGAGCGCCTCCCACTCGTCGAGCAGGCTCGAGTCGGTCTGGCGCACCGTCTCGCCGAGCCACTCGACGAGCTCGTCCAGCTCCTCGGTCTTGCGCTGCTCGGGCACCGTGCGGCGCAGGGCGCGGTAGGCGTCGCTGAGGTACCGCAGGACGAGACCCTCCGACCGGGCGAGGCCGTAGAAGGCGACGAACTCGCTGAACGTGCGCCCCTGCTCGTACATGTCGCGCACCACGGACTTGGGTGACAGGTCGGACTCGCGGATCCACGGGTGCCGTTCCCGGTAGGCGTGGAACGCGTCGCGCAGCGGCTCGCCCAGCGGCATGGGGTAGGTGACGTCCTCGAGCAGCTCCATCCGCTCCTCGTACTCGAGGCCCTCGGCCTTCATCTGCGCCACCGCCTCGCCGCGCGCCCGGTCGGCCTGCGCCATGAGGACCGGCATCGGATCGTCGAGGATCGCCTCGACGACGGAGAGGACGTCGAGCGCGTACGTCTCGGCCTCGGGGTCGAGCCGGTCCATGGCGGCGAGCGCGAACGACGCGAGCGGCTGGTTCAGCGCGAAGTCCTCCTGCAGGTCGACGGCGAGCCGCAGCACGCGCCCGTGCTCGTCGGGCTCCGGCAGCCACTCGAGCACGCCCGCGGCGACGAGCTCGTCGCCGAGCGCCCGCGCCTGCTCGACCAGCCGCCGGCGCCCGCGCTCGTCCTCGTGGTTGTCCTCCATCAGCGCGCGCATCGCCTCGACGGCGTCGCCGCGGCGGGCGACCACGTTGAGGATCATCGCGTGGTCGACGCGCATGCGGGACACCAGCACCTCGGGCGCTGCGCCGCGCAGGCGCTCGAACGTCTCCTGCGTCCAGCTCACCGTCCCGGCGGCGGGCTTGCGGGTCTGTACCTTGCGGCGCTTCTTCGGATCGTCGCCGGCCTTCGTCAGCGCACGCCGGCGCTCGATGACGTGCTCGGGCGCCTGCACGACGACGTGGCCGGCGGTGTCGAACCCGGCGCGCCCCGCGCGGCCGGCGATCTGGTGGAACTCGCGCGCCTTGAGCAGCCGGAACCTCGACCCGTCGAACTTCGCGAGGCCCGTGAACACGACCGTGCGGATGGGGACGTTGATGCCGACCCCGAGGGTGTCGGTCCCGCAGATCACCTTGAGCAACCCGGTCTGCGCCAGCCGCTCGACGAGCCGCCGGTAGCGCGGCAGCATGCCCGCGTGGTGCACCCCGATCCCCCGGCGCACGAGCTTCGACAGCGTGCGGCCGAAGCCGGGGGTGAAGCGGAAGCCGCCGATCATGCGCGCGATCGCCTCCCGTTCCTCGCGCGTGCAGAGGTTGGCCGACAGCAGCGCCTGCGCGCGCTCGTTGGCCGCCGCCTGCGTGAAGTGCACGACGTAGATCGGCGCGCGGTCGGCGGCGACGAGCTCCTCCAGCAGCTCGTGCAGCGGCTCGTCCGACCACGCGTACGACAGCGGCACCGGCCGCATCGCGTCGTCGACGATCGCCGTCTCGCGCCCGGTGCGGCGGGTGAGGTCGGCGGCGATCGCGGTCATGTCCCCGAGCGTCGCCGACATCAACACGAACTGCGCCTGCGGCAGCGCCAGCAGCGGCACCTGCCACGCCCAGCCGCGCTGGCCGTCGGCGTAGAAGTGGAACTCGTCCATCACGACCTGGCCGACCGGCGCGTCCGCGCCCTGCCGCAGCGCGACGTTGGCGAGCACCTCCGCCGTGCAGCAGATGATCGGCGCCTCGGGATTGACGGCCGCGTCGCCCGTCAGCATCCCCACGCGGTCCGCGCCGAAAGTGGCACAGAGCGCGAAGAACTTCTCCGACACCAGCGCCTTGACCGGCGCCGTGTAGTACGTGGTCCGGCCCTCGGCCAGGGCGGCGAAGTGCGCCGCCGTCGCCACCAGCGACTTGCCCGATCCGGTCGGCGTGGCCAGCACCACGTGCCGTCCGTCGAGCAGCTCGATCACCGCCTCCTCCTGGTGCGGGTAGAGCGCCAGGCCCAGGGTCGCCGTCCACTCGGTGAAGGCGTCGAGCAGGGCGTCCGGAGAAGGGTCGGCCGGGAGGGAGTCGACGAGGCGCATGCGCTCCGTCCACGGTAGAAGTCCGGCGTGCGCTACGTGAACAGCGCGGCGTAGGCGCTGAGGGCGGGCTGCCCGCCCAGGTGCGCGTAGAGCACGGTGGAGTCCGCGCCGATCTCGCCGGACGCGACGAGGTCGATCATCGCGGCCATCGACTTGCCCTCGTAGACCGGGTCCGTGAGCATGCCCTCGAGGCGGCCCGCCAACCGGATCGCCTCGACGGTCTTGGCGTCCGGGATGCCGTAGATGCCCGCGTGCCAGCGGTCGTCGAGGACGATCTCGTCGTCGCGCAACCCGCGGACCCCGAGCAGCTCGGCCGTGCGGTGCGCGATGCGCGCTACCTGCTCCCGCGTCTCCTCCGGCGTGGCCGAGCCGTCGATGCCGACGATCCGCCGCGGGCGGTCCTGGGCCGCGAAGCCGGCGATCATCCCGGCCTGCGTCGAGCCCGTGACCGAGCAGACGATGATCGTGTCGAAGAACACGCCGAGCTCGCGCTCCTGGTGCTCGACCTCCGCCGCCCAGCCGGCGAACCCCAACCCGCCGAGCTCGTGATCCGAGGCGCCGGCCGGAATCGCGTACGGCTTGCCGCCGGCGCGCTCGACGCTCTCGATCGCCTCCTCCCAGCTGCGCTTGAACCCGATCCCGAACGCCTCGCCGACCAGCCGCACGTCGGCGCCCATGATCCGGCTGAGCTGGATGTTGCCGACCCGGTCGTAGACCACGTCCGGCCAATCGACCCAGCTCTCCTGTACGAGCACCGCCTTCAGCCCCGTCTTGGCGGCGACCGCGGCCACCTGGCGGGTGTGGTTGGACTGCACGCCGCCGATCGAGACGAGCGTGTCGCAGCCCTTCCGCAGCGCGTCCGCGACCAGGTACTCGAGCTTGCGCGTCTTGTTGCCCCCGTACGCGAGCCCGCTGTTGCAGTCCTCGCGCTTGGCCCACAGCGCCGCCCCGCCGAGGTGGGCGGTCAGCCGCTCGAGCGGGTGGACCGGAGACGGGCCGAAGAGCAGCGGGTGGCGGGGGAAGTCGGCGAGGCGCACGGGCGGCTCAGCGCAGCTCCTGGATGCGGATCAAATTGCCCGCGGGATCGCGGACGGCGCAGTCGCGGATGCCGTACGGCTGCTCCGTCGGCTCCTGGACGACCTCGGCGCCGGCCTGCAGCCGCTCGAAGGTGCCGTCGAGGTCGCTGGTGGCCAGGTTGATGCTGGCGTAGGTGCCCTTGGCCATCATCTCGGCGACGGTGCGGCGCTCCTCGTCGGTGAGCCCCGGCGTGGCCGCCGGCGGGTACAGGACGATGGCCGTGCTGGAGTTGCCGGGAGGTCCGACGGTGATCCAGTGCATCCCGGCGTACTCGACGTCGTTGCGGACCTCGAAGCCGAGGGTGTCGCGGTAGAAGGCGAGCGAGGCTTCCGGGTCGTCGTGGGGGAGGAGCGCCTGATGGATGGTGATGTCCATGCCGGGCACGCTAGCCGCGGCTCGGGACCGGCGCTTCTCGATTCCTGATCGGTCTCGTCACCTGCTTCGCCACGCACGGCGGCATGCCCGCCGTCGCGCTCGCCGCGTCCCGCCGGTAGGCGCTCGGCGGCATCCCGACCAGCTCGGTGAAGCGACTGCTGAACGTGCCGAGCGACGAGCAGCCGACCGCGAAGCAGACCTCGGTGACGCTGAGGTCGCCGCGCCGCAGCAGCGCCATCGCCCGCTCGATGCGCCGCGTCATGAGGTAGCTGTACGGCGACTCGCCGTAGGCGGCCCGGAACTGGCGGCTGAGGTGGCCGGCCGACATGTGCACGCCGCGGGCGAGCGCCTCGACGTCCAGCGGCTGCGCGTAGTCCCGGTCGATCCGGTCACGCACGCGCCGGAGCAGCGCGAGGTCGCGCAGGTGCCGCGCCTCCGCGAGTGTGGCTGTCACGTGGAGATCGTGCCACAGGTCGGTACGCGACATCCTGTATGAGGTGACCGACCCACTGCACCGCCCGATCGGCTGGTGGCTGAAGGAAGCCGACGCGCGCCTCGACGCCGCGTTCGCCCGCGAGCTCGCGGCGTTCGGCGTCGACCGGCGTGGATGGCAGGTGCTGGCCTCGCTGGCCGCGGGGCCTTCGACGCGCGAGCAACTCGCCGCGGCGCTGGCGCCGTTCGACGCGCCGGACGTCGTCGACGGGGTGGTCGATGGCCTCGCCACCGGCGGCTGGGTGTCCGAGTCCGACGCCGGGCTGCAGCTCACGCCCGAGGGCGCCGAGCGCCGGCGGGAGCTGGCCGCACGCGTCGGGACGATCCGAGACCGCGTCCGCGACGCGCTGCCCGGTGACGACTACGTCACGCTGGTGCGGCTGCTGCAGCGGCTCGTCGAGGCCTTCGAGCCCGCGCGCTGACGCCGCGCTGACCCCGCAGGGGCAACGTGGTAGTGACACGGGCGTGCCAGCAGGCACGCGGAAGGACAGTGTTGGAGCCCGCCGCTGTTGGCCCGGGCGACCGCACGGCGGATGTGAAGCCGTACCTCGAGGACCAGAACGCCGAGACGGCCACCGCATCGCCTGTCGATGCGGCCCCGGCTCTGAATCGGCCTGGAAGGGATCGGACTCGATCGACGCGCGGCGCTGGAAGCGGGAGAGTGATGAGCGAGATGCGCACCGATCGATCCGGCGCCTCGGCGTCGTCGCGCCGCCGTTCGAGGAGATCTCGGCTCGCGTGGGTCGTTGCGCGAGCACTGATCGTGTCGGCCGCGCTGGCGGCCTTCCTCACCGCGGGCGACGGCGAGCCGAAGCAGTCTCACGGTCCGCGGCAGGGCGGCGGGACGGTCGTCATGGACGACTTCGCGTCCGGCGTGCTCAACGATTGGCAGGCCGTCGGCGCCGGGGCCGGGGGCTGGTTCGTCTACACCGACGGCCGGAAGTCACCCGATCGCACTCACAGCGATCCCAACGTTCCCTTCGATCTACCGGATCCGCCCCAGGGCAAGATCGCGGCGGTGACCGAAACGAACGGTCCCGGCACGCGCATCCTGTACCGGGACGTGAAGCTGCACGGTCGCCTGAAGCTCCAGCTGACCGTGTTCTACGCCGGGGTCGGCGGCTTCGGCGGCCCGCAGACACTCGCGCACGACGAGCCGGACAATCAGCAGTTCCGGATCGACGTCCTCGCTCGCTCGGCGCCGATCGATTCAATGGCGCCCGACGACGTCCTGGTGAACGTCTTCAGGACGTCGGCCGGCGATCCGGACCGGCGCCAGCCGAGCGGCGTCAGTGCCGACCGCTCCCGCTGGGCGGGCGAGACGGTGCGCCTGCGCCTCGCCGCTGTCGACAGCCGAGGTCCATTGCGCGCCGGAGTCGACGGCATCCGCTTCGAGCCGGTCGGCTCGGATGCGAACGCGCGGATCGAGCTTCCGGTGACCCCGGAGCCGGCACGCGCCGTCGACCTCGTCCTGCACAGGATGACCCAAGCGGACGCGTTGAACGCGCTCGCCTCTCGCGCCGACAGGCTCGCGGCCGCGGATGAGTTCTCCGGCGCGGTGCTGATCGCCAAGGAGCGGCGGGTGCTGTTCAGCCGCGCCTACGGCCTCGCCGACCGCGAGCGACGGATCCCGAACACCGTGCGGACGCGGTTTCGGATCGGGTCGATGAACAAGATGCTCACCGCGGTGGCGATCCTGCAGCTGGTCGAGGCCGGCAAGGTCAAGCTCACCGCTCCCCTCGGCACCTACCTTCCGGATCACCCCAACCGCGACGTGGCCACCAAGGTCACCATCGAACATCTCCTGACCACACCGGCGGCACCGGCGACATCTTCGGCCCCGACTTCGACGCCCATCGCAAGCGGCTTCGCGCGCTTGACGACCACGTGAAGCCGTACGGCGAGCGCGGGCTCGAGTTCGAGCCGGGCAGCGGCTGGGCGTACAGCAACTACGGGTTCATTCTCCTCGGTGTCGTGATCGAGAAGGTGACCGGGCAGAGCTACTACGACTACGTGCAGGCGCACATTCATGCGCCCGCCGGGATGACCGGGAGCGGATCGCTGCCCGAACACCACCGGGTCCCGGACCGGTCGATCGGATACACGAAGCCACCGGGAGCGACCGCGTGGGCTCCGAATGACGACACGCTCCCGATCGCGGAACCTCCGCCGGTGGCGGCTACTCGACGGTCGGTGACCTCGCGCGCTTCGCCCACGCGTTGGTGAGGAACAGGTTGCTCGATCCCAACTCCACGAAGCGGCTGATCACCGGACGAATGAACACAGGGCCCGGCATCAAGTACGCCTACGGCTTCGAAGACGCTCGCGACGCCGGCGGAAACGGCTGGGTAGGCCACAGCGGCGGCGCACCGGGCACGAACGGCGACCTGAGGATTTACCCCGGATCCGGCTACGTGGTCGCGGTGCTGGCGAACATCGATCCGCCGGCAGCCCAGCGCATCTCGGAGTACCTCGACCCCCGGCTGCCGACACAGCCATGATCCCCGCGCGCGGGTCCACCCTGATGCGCGCACGATTGCCCGTCTACGGCTCGCCGGCTGCGGACGAGGGCATCCGCGCGGCCGAACCTCTCCGGTCGCGCCGCTCGGGATGATCCCTCCTCGGGTGTCGAACATCGCACCGAGGCATGGAACGCAGGAGTCGCGGTGCCGGTGCTTTCACATGCGCGCCTACGAAACTGCGTCGCTCACATGCGACCGTGGCACAACATCACGCCTGGCCGCCGCTGCTGAGTTCATCGCGCGCGCCCTCACAGCGCGACTTCAAGCCATCGGCCTCGTTCGCGAGATAGCGATCGGTCAGCCCGCGGTAGAACCGGCCCATCACCGACCCGAGCCAGCCGCCCTGCTCCACGGCCAGCGTCACGCGACTGCGGCCACCTGGCAACACCTCGACGTCGTGCCGCGCAGTGGTCGTCACGCCCGGACCGGTAGCGACCCAGGTGAACGACCGCCCAGGGTCGAGTCGGGTCACGACGTACTCGGTCTCGGGGATCTTCGGCTGGTTGATCGTGGCGCGCGAGCCGGGCCGCAGCGGCCCCTCGTCGAGCCGCTTCACCGAGGTGACCGTCTCGGTCCACTCCGGCCAATGCTCGACGTCGGTCAGCACCTCCCAGACGCGCTCTGCAGGTGCCGCGATCTCGACCGTGATGCTCTGCTCCATGCCTGCATCGTCGCCCGAGCTGCGGTTCGACGTCCAGTTCCGCGACCGACGCCTTCTCGCCCACCGCGACGCGGCGGTGCAAGCGATTGGCCCGCACGCCGGTGAGGCCCGCTGCCACTCTCCGCCGCCGCGCGAGCCGGCCGGAGTGCCATGCGATCAGTGCCGCCGGACAGGATCCCATCGCGTCAGGGCCATGGCTTTCCGGGGCAGCCGAGGCTTCTGAAGCGCCGCAAGTCGTCCGGGATGGGGATGTCGAAGCGCGCGCACGGCGCGGGCACGTCGGCCCAGAGGTCGGCGTCCGGCTCGTAGCCCGTGTGCAATGCCACCTACGCGTGCGGCGTGAGGCAGCGCACGCGCCGACCGCGGAGCGTCGGCTCCGTGGTCGGCGCGTCGGCGGGCCACCGCCCACCGTCCCGGGGCCGGCCGAAGACGCCGCCGCCGTCGTCGTCGAGCACGACGACGTGAAAGTCGATCGGCCGGCCGGTGCGATCGCCGAGCATGAAGTTCCACTCAGCCGGCCGGCCTCGCCCAAGGACGGTCAGGACCCCACAGCACGCCCGACAGGGTGATCTCCGGCGCTGCGGGCGAGCGCTTCTCCACGACCCGAGCAGAGGCGTACGCCCGAAAGCCGCGCATCGCGCGGCGCCCGCGGATGCTCGCGGCCACGGGGACCGCGAAGGCGGCCGTCCGCGTCCCGGCGATCCTGCAACACCCGTTCGCGGCCGGCGGGGAAAGCGTCGGTGCGCCCGGACGGAGGGTGCGCCGAGGCCTCGTCAGGCGGGCGAAGCAGATGGGCCGAGCAGCCGCGTCGAGTTGCTCGACGGCTCCTCGACGGTAGCCTCGGCCGGGTGTTCGACCACGTCGGCATCGCCGTCTCGGACCTCGCGGCCTCCGAGCGCTTCTATCGCACGGTCCTGGGCGTCCTGGGCGTCGAGCCCAGCCATGCGGACGCCGAGCTGGTGGAGTGGGAAGACTGGGACATCGGTCCGACGGACCGCGAACACCCGGTGACCCGCGGGCTCCACGTCGGCTTCCGCGCCCGCGACCGCGCGCAGGTCGACGCGTTCTGGCAGGCGGGCGTCGACGCGGGCTACCGCGACGACGGCGCGCCGGGGCCGCGCACGCAGTACGGCCCGACGTACTACGGCGGATTCCTCCTCGACCCCGACGGCAACAGCGTCGAGGCCGTCCACGGCGACCGCGAGGACGCCGTGCCCCCCGGCTGCATCGACCACCTGTGGATCCGCGTCCGCGACCCGCAGGCCTCCCGGCGCTTCTACACGACGATCGCCCCGCACGCCGGGCTGCGCCTGGAGCACGACGAGCCCGGCCGCGTCCAGCTCGCCGGCCCGGACTACAGCTTCTCGCTCGTCCGGGACGAGCGGCCGCTCACCCAGTACGTCCACCTCGCGTTCCCGGCGCGCGAGGACGCCACGGTGCGCGCGTTCCACGCCGCCGCGCTCGCGGCGGGATACCGGGACCACGGCGCCCCGGGCGAGCGCGCGGTCTACCACCCGGGCTATTACGGCGCGTTCGTGCTGGACCCGGACGGGCACAACGTGGAGGTCGTCAACCACAACCGGGACTGAGCGCGCCACGCCTCGGCCGAGCCCGTCGCGGGGCTCCCTTCTCCAGCGGCGACGGGCGACCGCCTGCCTGCAGCCTGGCTGAGTCGCGCGAGACGGCCGCCGCTGGGCCAGCGACGCCGGAGTCGACATCCACGTCGGTGGCACGAGCAGCGTGACGATGCAGGGCAGTCTCGTCGGCCGTGTCCATCGAGCTGCGAGCGCTCGCGCCGACACGACGGGCTCGGATCGCCGCGCTGCGGGTAGTCCGGGGCCCATGTCAACCACGTACCTGCACGGACCGGAGCACGTCGAGCGGTACCGCGCCACCGACGGCGAGGAGGGCTACCGCTGGCGCCGGGACACGGAGATCCTGCTGCTCACGACCGTGGGTCGCAAGTCGGGCAGCGAGCGCACCCAGGCGCTGATCTTCCGGGAGATCGACGGGAACTACGTGATCGTCGCCTCCAAGGGAGGCAATCCGCAGCACCCCGGGTGGTATCTGAATCTGCTCGACGAGCCGGAAGTCGGCGTGCAGGTCAAGGGCGACCGCTTCAGGGCCCGCGCCCGCGTCGCCGAAGGCGAGGAGCGCGAGCGCCTCTGGCGCGAGATGACCGAGGTCTGGCCGGATTACGACCGGTATCAGACCCGCACGGACCGCGAGATTCCGGTCGTCGTGATCGAGAGCATCTAGCCCGCGCGGCGCCCGACGACGCTCGCTGCGATTTCCCCTCCCCGCTCAGGCTCGTCGGGGCCGCGACCGTGCGGCGACAGGCCGGAAGTGCCAATCTCGGTCCGTGGCGACCATCTCGGGAGAACCGCGCCGCGAGCGCAGTGAGTACGGAACGCACGTCGGCTTCTTCTCTGAGCACAGTGGCCAGTGGAAGGCTCCACCGCATCGCTGAGCTTCCCGCGAGATCACGACAGCTCATCGATGCGATGCCGATGACGATGGTCCGCACCGGCGTGCGAAGCGTCGTCGAGTTCACGGCGTACCGTGACGGCCACGCGAACATCGCGGTCGGAGCGCTCGATACCAAGGAACGAGGAGCCATGCGATACGAGCGCGCGGATAGCTTGCCGCTCAACCACCGCACGGAGCTCGAACGGCTCATCGAGGCCATCCTTGACCGGCTCTTCGCCGAGGCGACGGCGCAGGGTTAGGCGACCCGCTTCCGCTTCACCCTGCGAGCGTGCGCGGCGTTCGGTCGCGAAACGCTTGTCTCCGCCGGCGTGCCAGCGTCCGGCCGCCGACGCCGCGGGAACGCCGCTCGCGCGCGGCCTTGCGCGTCGAGCGTGCGGCGGGTCGGCGTCGTGCGACCCGTCCGGCGAGTCAGTCCGCGTCGGCCTGCCAGAGGTCGGGGCCGAAGACCTCGTACTGGATGTCGGACGCCGGCACGCCCCGGTCGAGCAGGACGCTGCGGATGTCGCGCATGAACGGCAGCGGCCCGCACAGGTAGTACGCCGCGCCCTCGGGCAGCCGGACGTCGTCGAGGTTCATCATGCCGCCGAAGCGGCCGTCGACCGGCAGCGAGCCGTGGGCGCCGTTTTCGTACCAGACGTGCATGGAGGCGTTGGGCAGCGCGCGGACGTCGTCCAGCACCTGCCGGCGCAGCGGGAAGGAGTCCTCGTCGAGGTCGGCGTGCAGCACGGTGATCGACAGCCGCGATCCGGCCGCCACGAGGTGGGACAGCATGCCCGCCATCGGCGCGACGCCGATGCCGGCGCTGGCGAAGACCGCGGGCTGCCCGGCGTCGTCCAAGACGACGTCGCCGTAGGGCAGCGACATGGTCAGCCGGTCGCCGGCGTCGACCGTGTCGTGCAGCAGGTTGGACACCTCGCCGGGCGGCGTGCCGTCGCCGCGCACCCGCTTGACCGCGAAGAACCGGTGCTCGCCGTCGTCGGCGCGGGTGAGGCTGTACTGCCGCGGCTGACGGACGCCGTCGGGCATGAGCACGTTGACGGTGACGTACTGGCCGGGCAGCGAGGTCTTCACCAGCCGGTCGTCCACGCGCTTGAGGCGGAAGGAGACGACGTCCTCGGTCTCGCGGACCTTCTCCTGCACCTCCCACTCGCGCCAGACCGTCTCGGGCCGGACGCCGCGGGCGCTGTAGAGGCCGCGCTCCTGGTTGATCAGGGCCCGCGCCATCAGCCAGTAGACCTCGTCCCAGGCGGCGGCGACCTCGGGCGTGACGGCGTCGCCGAGGACGTCGACGATCGCCCACATCAGGTTGTCGTGCACGACCTGGTAGAGCTCGGGGCGCAGGCCGAGGGAGGCGTGCTTGTGGGCGATGCGCGACAGCAGGTGCTCGGGCAGATGGTCCGGGTGCTCGACCAGCGCGGTGGCGAACAGCGCGACCGATCCCGCCAGCGCCTGCTGCTGGGTGCCCTCGGCCTGGTTGCCGCGGTTGAACAACCCGTCGAGCAGCTCGGGGTGCTCGCCGAACATGTGCTCGTAGAACCGCTGGGCGATCGCACCGACGTGCTGCCCGACGACCGGCAGCGTCGCCTCGATCACGGGCCTGGACTTCTCGGTGAGCATCGGACCCTCCATCGCCGCGGAACGGCCGTCCCCCCGCCCGGACGCGCGCGCACCCGTCGGCGGCCGATGTGCGCACCATAGCCCGGCCGCCCCGTAGCATCCGCGCCACCACGATGACCCCCGCCGGCAACCCGTTTCACGCCTCCCTCGACGTTCCCGTCGACGGCGGCGCCCTGCACGTCGCGCAAGCCGGCCCGCCGCCCGGCGAGGCGCAGGCCGTCGTGCTCGCCGTCCACGGCATCACCGCCTCGCACGTCGCGTGGCTCGCGGTCGCGCGCGACCTGCTCGCCGAGGCGCCGGGCACGTGCATCCTCGCGCCCGACCTCCGCGGCCGCGGGCGCAGCGCCACCGTCCCGCACGACGACTTCGCGACGCACGCCGCCGACATGCGGGCGGTCCTCGACCACGCCGGCATCCGGACCGCC
>Ga0196962_10000276_pt1 | contig 24319 bp, 24 predicted proteins | sample S3v_20metaG_FD_183186 | JGI IMG/M metagenome (GOLD analysis project Ga0196962, IMG submission 183186) | Soil microbial communities from Anza Borrego desert, Southern California, United States - S3+v_20 | ecosystem: Environmental > Terrestrial > Soil > Desert | place: USA: California | collected...
CCGGATCAGCCTCCAGGCCCTCGGCGTAGTCGCGCAGCTCCGAGGCGGCGTCGCCGAGCTCGACCGCGAGCGCCGCGACCCGCTCGGCGAGCGCGTCGAGCTGCGGGTCGAGGGTGGCCACGCCCTGCAGAATCGATTCGGCGCCGGCCAGCGCCGCGACCGCGCCGCCGCCGTCCTCGTCGGCTCCAGCCAGGCCCGCATGGGCGCCCGCTGCCGCCTCCCTCAGGCCCTCCGCGTGGCGCAGGCGCTCACGCTCGCCCGCGATCGACCCGCGCTCGTCGGGGTCCGGCGCCACCCCCTCGATCTCCGCAAGCTCATAGCGGTAGAGGTCAAGGTCGCGCTCGCGCGAGCCTTCCGCCTCGCGCAGCTCGGCAAGCTCCGCCGCCAGCCGGCCGCACTCCCGGTGCGCCTCGCGGTAGAGCCGGCGCGTCTCCAGGTGCTTGGCGCCGGCGAACCCGTCGACGACCTCGAGCTGCGCCGAGGCGATCGTCAGCTTGCGGTGCTCGTGCTGGCCGTAGAAGGCGAGCAGGCGCCCGCCCAGCAGCTGCAGATCGGCCGCCGTCGCGGCGCGGCCGGCGACGAAGGCGCTGGTCCGCCCCCCAGCCGAGACGCGCCGTCCCAGCGCCACCTCCTCGGCGCTCTCCGGCAGCCGCTGCGCCAGCTCCGCGAACTCCGGCTCGCCGAGCATGCCCTCGGGCAGGTCGAAGACCCCCTCGACCCAGGCCTCCTCGGCTCCCGGCCGCACGATCTGCGCTTTCGCCTTGCCGCCCATGAGGAGGTCGAGCGAGTGCGCCAGCACCGTCTTCCCCGCCCCGGTCTCGCCGGTGATCGCGTTCAGCCCCTCTCCCAGACGCAACTCCGCCCTCTCGATCAGCAGCAGGTTCTCGATCCGCAGTTCGCGCAGCACGCAACTTGAATAGCACCTGGCGCGGCGGGTCCTGTTCACCGATCTGGAACTACCGTCCCGTGCGGTGCAGCAGCTCCTCGGGGATGGCCCCCAGATCGGCGCCACCCGCCGCGAGAGGCGCTAGCCGTTGGTCGGCTGGATGAAGTCGCGAGATCTGACCAGGAGCAAGCCCAAGGCGGCGCCGACGAACGAGATCGCGGAGGCGATCATCAGGATCTCGTTGAAACCGGCGACGAACGCTTCGTTCGACGCTTGGACCACCCGTTCGTGCGCGGCGCCGGGGGGAACCGCGGCGGCGACCGCCTGCCCGCCGCCGGAGGAGACGATCTCGCCGAGCCCCTCGGGCGCGTTCGGCAGCAGCTCCGCCAGCTTCGCGTCGACGCGCGCCTGGAAGATCGCGCCGAGCGCGGCGACCCCGGTGGCGATGCCGACCTGGCGGAAGGTCGTGTTGATCCCGGATCCCATCCCCGATTTCTCCACCGGCACGACGGCGATCGCCGCCTGGCCGATCCCCGGGTTGGTGGTGCCGATCCCGACCCCGGCCAGCAGGAAGCCGGCCAGCAGCACCGTCCACTCCGAGTCGGCCTGGACGCCGTGCATCAGCAGCAGCCCGGCGCCGACCGCCGCCAGGCCGACCCCGAGCAGAGCCCGGATCGGGATCCGGTGCGAGAGCGACCCGGCGATCGGCGAGGCGATGAACGAGAGCACGGTCAGCGGCAGGAAGCGCAGCCCGGTCTCCAGCGGCGAGAAGCCCTGGACGCCCTGCATGTAGATGGTCAGGTAGAGGAACATCGCGAACATCCCGGCCGAGAGACCGAAGGCGACGGCGGAGACGCCGTTGAAGGCCGGCTTGCGGAACAGGCCGAGGTCGAGCATCGGGTGCTCGCTGCGCGCCTCGATCGCGATGAACGCCGCCATCAGCCCCGCCGCCCCGCCCAGGCAGGCGAGGATCAGCGGGCTGCCCCAGCCCTCGGGGTTGCCCCTGATCAGGCCGAAGATCAGCAGGAAGAGCGCCAGCGAGAAGGTCGCCACCCCGGGCAGGTCGATCGGCTCCGGATCGGGGGAGACGACGTTGGCGATCTTGCGCTCGGTGAGGAAGATCGCCGCCAGGCCGATCGGGATGTTGACGAAGAAGATCCACTCCCAGCCGAGGTGCTCGGTGATCACGCCGCCGACGAGCGGCCCGATCGCGACGGCGCCTCCCACCGTCGCTCCCCAGACCCCGAACGCCGTCGCCCGCTCCTTGCCCTGGAACTCCTGGCCGATCAGGGCCAGCGAGGTGGCGAACATCGCCGCGCCGCCGACCCCCTGCAGGCCGCGGGCGAGGTTCAGCAAGGTGGGGTCGCCGGCGATTCCGCAGAGAAACGAAGCGAAGGTAAACACGGCGAAGCCGATCGTGAAGACGCGGCGGCGGCCCAGCCTGTCGCCCAGCGAGCCCGCCGTGAGCAGGAAGGCGGCGAGCGTCAGCGCGTACGCGTCGACCACCCACTGGAGACTGGAGAGGCTGGCGTCGAGTTCCCGCTGGATATCGGGCAGGGCGACGTTGACGACCGTGATGTCCAGCAGCAACATGAACGTCGCGGTCGAGATCAGGACGAGCGTCCACCACTTGCGCTCCATGGCGGAGGAGACTAAAGAGGTGCGGCGCTCGGCTTAAACCGCCAGATGGCCGAACTTCTCGCGAATGCGCTGGTAGAAGCTCGTGCCGGGCAGCTGGGCCAGGCAGCTGACCGCGTCGGCGAAGCTGACCTCGAGCGCCGCGCCGGCGTCGAGATCGGTCAGGTAAACGCCGTCGACCGCGACTTCGACCGGCTCGCGGCCGGCAGCGTTGCCGACGTGCAGCACGTCGGCCGGGGCGACGACGAGGGCGCGGGCGGTCAGCGAGTGCGGCGAGATGTAGCTGACCGCGTACCCCTTCACCCCCCAGGCGAGGATCGGCCCCTGGTTGGCGAGGTTGTAGCCGGTCGATCCCACCGGCGTGGCCGCGACCAGGCCGTCGCAGCGCACGTGGCCGACCTCCTCGCCGGCGATCCGGTAGCTCAGCTCGGCGACCCGGTCGTGTGGACGGCGGGTCAGGGTGATGTCGTTGAGGCCGGTCTTGGTCGTCCCGCCGATCGCGACCTCGAGGCCCGGCAGCTCGACCCGCTCGATCTCCCCGGAGAAAGCGCGGCGGATCCCCTCCTCGGCTTCGGCCCGATCGACCGCGGCGAGGAAGCCGACGGTCCCGAAGTTGACGCCGAAGACCGGCACGCCGGTGCGGGCGAAGCGGCGCAGCGCGTAGAGGAGCGAGCCGTCGCCGCCCAGCACCAAGCAGAGGTCGGGGCGCTGCTCCCCCTCGGCGACCACCTCGACGCCCTCGGCGGCGCTGCCGTGCTTGTCGAGCTCGCCTTCAGTGGCGACGATGCGCCAACCCATCTCCTGAGCGACCCGCACGGCGACGGCGACCGCCTCCGTCGCTGCCGGAGGGTGCGAGTGGGTGATCAGCTTCGCGGTCTTCAATCGCCCGCCTCCGCCGCGAGCAGCGCCGCCTCGAGATCCTCGACGGCGCGCCCCTCGCCGCCGCACCAGACAAAGGTCTCGCGGTTCCCCTTGGGTCCGGGCAGGCCCGAGGAGGCGAAGCCGCGCACCGGCAGACCGAGGTCGCCCGCTGCCCGGGCGACGGCGAGGATCGCCTCGTGGCGATCGGCGTCGTCGCGGACCACGCCGCGGCCGACCCGCTCGCGGCCGAGCTCGAACTGCGGCTTCACCATCGCCAACACCTCGCCGCCCGGAGCCAAGCAGCGCGAGACCGCGGGCAGCACCTTGGCGAGGGAGATGAAAGAGACGTCGACGGTCGCCAGCCAGGCCAGGAACGGCAGGTCGCTGGGCAGCATCTCGCGCGCGTTGAGGCGCTCGATCACGGTCACCCGCGGATCGTCGCGCAGGCCCGCCTCGATCTGCCCATAGGCGACGTCGACGGCCGCGACCCGCTCCGCGCCCCGCTGCAGCAGGCAGTCGGTGAAGCCGCCGGTCGAGGCGCCGACGTCGAGGCAGTCGCGGCCGGTCACGTCGACCGCCAGGGCCTCGAGCGCGTTCTCCAGCTTGGTGCCGCCGCGGGAGACGTAGCGGGGCCCCGAGTCGACGATCAGCGCCGCCTCCGGCTCGACCAGCTGGCTCGGGCGCAGCGCCACCGGCCCGTCCTGGCCGATTCGCACTTCCCCGGCCCGCACGGCGCCCGCCGCGGCAGTGCGCGAGGGAAAGAGCCCTTGCTCCGCCAAAACCGCGTCTATCCGGGCTTTCTTCACCCGCGAAACGCTACCGCGGGAAATCGAGTTCTCCCGTTTGCCCGCCGACTATGGGGGTATTCGCCCGGGAGCAGGAGCGGGAGGACGACCGGTCAAGGTCTCTGTGATCGGCCTCACACACAAACCGCACGTATGTTCGTACGCTGTTCAAGGATTCAAGTGGAGGTGCCGACGTAAGCAGGACCAAGACTTCTAGGTCGAGTCCCGCGCCGTATATGGCCCCGATGCTTCCCACATCGGCGCCCGCGGCACAAACAGGGCTCACCCACCTCCCACCGATCCACATATATAGAGATACATATCTCTCCTCCCTGTAGTAACCCCAGAAGCGCCCCGCCTCCCCCGGCGGGGCGTTTTCTGTTGTGGCGCGCCCGCACGCCGGGCTCCGATGCGTCCGAAGCTCGATGCGGCATGATGCCCACGTGACGCGGCGGCGGGGACTCATTGCATCGGGGATCGCGACGGTATTGCTGTTGCTGGCGATGTCGCCGGCGGAGGAGCGGATGAAGGACACGGGCGGGCCGGGGATGGTCCCCTTCGAGCTCACCGGCGGACAGGATCGGGCCGACGAGATCTTGGCCGAATGGGGCGAGAAGGGACAGGACGCGGCGGAGGAGTCGCTCTGGATCGACTTTGGGTTTCTGCTCGCCTATGGGACGTTCTTGACCCTGGCGGCGGCGGCGACTCGGGACCTCGCCAGGTCGCGGGACTGGCGGCGGATGGCGCGGATCGGCGCGGTGGTCGTCTACTGCGGAGCGCTCGTCGCCGCCTTCGACGCCTTCGAGAACACCTGCCTGCTGCTCACCCTCGAGGACGCCGGATCGGTCTTCCCCTTCCTGGCGACGCTTTTCGCGAGCTGCAAGTTCCTGCTTCTCGCCGTGGTGATCGTCTACCTGCTCGTCGGCCTCGGGATGCGGCTGCGGGACCGCGGGCCTGATTCAATGCCCGCCAAGGGATGATGAGCACTCAAGACGAGTCTTCGGAGCGGGAGCTCGACCTCTCGGCGCGCGCCGCCTACGACGCCTTCGCTTCCGCGTACGACGTCTTCAACCAGGCCTACCAGTACGAGTCGTGGACCGGCAAGCTGCTCGCCGAGGCGCAGAGCGCCGGCCTGGATGGCAACCGGCTCCTCGACGTCGGCTGCGGCACCGGGCTCAGCTTCGTCGCGCTGCTCGACCGAGGGTTCGAGGTGACCGCCTGCGACATCTCGCCCGGGATGCTGGAGATCGCCCGCCAGCGCGCCGGGGACCGGGCCGAGCTGCTGGTCGGCGACATGCGCGCACTGCCCGATCTCGGCGAGTTCGACCTCGTCTGGGCGGTAAACGACGCCGCGAACTACGTGCTCAGCGACGAGGAACTGCGCGCTTCGCTGCGCTCGATGGCGCGCAACCTGGCCCCGGACGGGGTCGTGCTTTTCGACCTCAACACGCTGCTCACGTTCAAGACCTTCTTCTGCGAAACGCAGGAGCGCGAGGTCGAAGGCCAGCGCTTCGTCTGGCGCGGGGAGATGGAAGCCGACAAGATCGGCCCCGGCTCCGTCGCCGAGGCGCATTTCGAAGCGGAGGGCCTGGACATCGACCACGTGCACCGCCAGCGCCACTTCCCCGAAGCGGACGTGCTCGCCGCGATCGAGGACGCGGGCCTGCGCAGCAGGGCCGTGCTCGGCGAGCTCGAGGGGGTCCTCACCCCCGGCCTGGACGAATCCGTCCACACCAAGGCCGTCTACATCGCGACCCGTTAGCGGCTCCAGCCCTCAGGGCAGGTTCTCGGCCTGGTCCAGCGGGTGCAGCTCGCCCTTGGCCAGCGCCTCGGTGCGAAGGTGGGCGATCGCCTGGTACTCGGGCGAGCCGATCATGTCGAGGAAGGCCTGGCGGCTCGGGTATTCGACCAGCGCGACGACGTCCCAGCCCGCCCCGCCGATCACCGCCGGCGCCGCGGCGCCGGCGAAGACGATCCGCCCGCCGGCTTGCTCGAGCAACGGAGCGACGGCGGCGCCGTACTCCAGGTAGCGCTCTTCGCCGCCCTCGGGCTTGAAGGCCAGCAGGTTCAGCATCACGACCGGACCGCTGTCCGCGGCGCGTGCCGCAAAGGCGGCAAGGCCCTCCTCATTGATCCTCTCCGGCCCAGCCGACGCCTCCACGCGGATCAGTCTACGGCGACCTGACTTTCTTCCTATGGTGGGGCGATGACGCGGACCGCCGTGATCACCGGCGCCTCGAGTGGGATCGGGGCCGCGACCGCGAGAGCCCTGGCGACCGACGGCTTCGAGCTCGTCCTGGCCGCGCGGCGCCGCGACCGAGTGGAGGCCTTGGCAGCCGAGCTGGGCGGACGGGCGCTGCATCTGGACGTGGCAGACGACGAGTCGGTCCGCGAGCTCGTGACCCAACTCGAGCGCTGCGACGTCCTCGTCAACAACGCCGGCGGCGCCCTGGGCCTGGCGCCGGTCGGCGACGCCGAGGAGCAGCAGTGGCGCCAGATGTTCGAGGCCAATGTGCTGGGCACGATGCGGATGACCCGGGAGCTCCTGCCAAAGCTGGTCGACTCCGGCGACGGCCACGTGGTCGGCGTCACCAGCATCGCGGCCTTCGAGGCCTACCGCGGCGGCGCCGGGTACACCGCGGCCAAGCACGCGCAGCGCTCGCTGCTGCGGGTGCTGCGCCTCGAGCTGCTCGGGCAGCCCGTGCGGGTGACCGAGATCGCGCCGGGGATGGTCGAGACGGAGTTCTCGCTCGTCCGCTTCGGCGGCGACGAGCAGGCCGCCGCCCGCGTCTACGAGGGGATGACGCCGCTGCGTGCCGAGGACGTCGCCGAGTGCATCCGCTGGGCGGTCGCGCAGCCTTCGCATGTCAACATCGACGAGATAGTCGTCCGCCCCCGCGACCAGGCCACCGCCACCGAGGTCCACCGACAGTGACCGACGCTCTTCCCGACCTCCTCAGACCCGGCCTGCAGGTGGTCTTCTGCGGCACGGCTGCAGGGACGGCGTCGGCGAGGGCGAGGGCCTATTACGCGGGCCCGGGGAACGCGTTCTGGCGGACCCTGTACGCGACCGGCCTGACGCCGCGGCAGCTGGCCCCGTCCGAATACGAGCGCCTGCTCGGGTACGCGATCGGCCTGACCGACCTCTGCAAGGTCCGCTACGGCTCCGACGCGGAGGTGGGCACGGCGGAGTTCGACGTGGACGGCCTGCGAGAACGGATCGCCGCGGTCGAACCCGCCTTCGTCGCCTTCAACGGCAAGAACGCCGCCCAGGGGGCGCTCGAACGCCAGGTCGGGCTCGGGCCTCAACCGGAGCGGATCGGCGGCGCCACGGTCTGGGTTCTGCCGTCCACCTCGGCGACCGCCCGCCGCTACTGGGACATCGACCCGTGGCAGGAGCTCGCCCGGATCTGCACCGGCACGGAGAGCTCGACCTAGGCGGTCAAGTCGCTTCCCGGCCGGGGTCGTCGCCTGGCCAAGCACCGGTGAGCGCGGCGAATCCCTTGCGGGCCCCGCGGTCGGTGAGGCCTTTGACCAAGCGGAAGACCGCGCCCTCGATCGCCAGCGCCGCCAGGAGCTTCACCGTCTGCGCTTCGCGGTTGTCGGGCTCGGGCGGCTCCTCGTCGTCGATCACGGCCCAGAGCCGCTCGAACAGCTTCTGCGCGACGAGGCCGGCGAGCAACCCGGCCCCGATGCTGATCGGGGCGAAGAGGAACTTCATGCCGAGGAGCTACCCCTGGCCCCCACCGCGAAACCGACCGCACTTGGCGGCCGGTCGCGAGTGGCCCGATTCCCCCGACGGGCCGACACATATAGAGATACGCATCCCTCCTCCCTATGGCGATCCCCAGAAGCGAAGCCAGATGGCTTTGCCACCCTCACCATCACCGGAGAGACTCGCGCAATCTAGTCGATTGAGACGATTGGATCAATCGTCAAAATTCATTAGATACGTTTCTGTTCTTGACTAGCTCGCGACCGGCTGAGCGGAGGGCAGCGCCGCCAGAACCCGGTCGGCGACCGACTCGCCGGTGAGTCCCGCCTCGGCCCGCAACAGCGCCGGCTTGCCGTGGGTGACGTAACGGTCGGGGAGGCCGACACGGAGCACCCGCGCCCGCTCCTCGGGCCCCTCCGCGAAGGCGTCCTCGAGGTGCTCGAGGACCGCGGAGCCGAACCCGCCGGGCAGGACGTTCTCCTCGATCGTCACCACGAGATCGTGCTCGCGGGCGAGCCGCTCGGCGAGGTCGGCGTCGATCGGCTTGGCGAAGCGGGCGTCGGCGACGGTCGCGTCGAGCCCGTGCGCGGCGAGGATCTTCGCCGCGCCTCGAGCGACCACCACCCCGTAGCCGTAGCCGAGCAGAGCGACCCTCTCGCCCTCGGCGAGAACCTCGCCGGTGCCGATCGCGAGCAGCTCCGGCCGCGCCGGCAGCTCCGCCCCCTCCGCCGTGCCGCGCGGGTAGCGCAGCGCCGTCGGCCCGTCGTGGGCGATCGCCGTGTGCAGCATGTGGACGAGCATCGCCTCGTCGCGCGGAGCCATCACGACCACGTTGGGCAGCGGCCGAAAGTAAGAGACGTCGAAGGCGCCGTGGTGCGTGGGCCCGTCGTCGCCGACGAGGCCGGCGCGGTCCATCGCAAAGGTCACGTCGAGCTCCTGCAGGCAGACGTCGTGGACGATCTGGTCGTAGGCGCGCTGGAGGAAGGTCGAGTAGATCGCGCAGACCGGCTTCGCGCCCTGCAGCGCCAGGCCGGAAGCGAGCAGGACCGCGTTCTGCTCGGCGATCCCGACGTCGTAGTACTGCTCGGGGCGCTCGTCGGCGAGCTTCTGCAGCCCGGTCCCCCCCGCCATCGCCGCGGTGATCGCGATCACCCGCTCGTCGCGCTCCGCCTCGGCGACGATCGCGTCGGCGAAGACCTGCGTGTACTGCGGCGGCGAGCCGGCGGCCGGCGGCTTCTCGAGCCGCTCGATCCCCTCGGGCGAGTCCGTTTCGGTGACCGGCACCGGCTTGGCCGCGGCGGGCTTGCCGTTGACGATCGAGTTGGGCTTGGCGGCGTGCCATTTCTCCATCGACTCGAGGCCGCCCTCTTCGGCCGGCTCGAACCCCTTGCCCTTGACGGTGTGGATGTGGACGACGACGGGACGGTCGGCGGCGAAGGCCTCCTCGAACGCTTCGCGCAGCGCGTGCACGTCGTGCCCGTCGATCACGCCCATGTAGGCGAGGTCGAGCTCCTCGAAGAAGAGCCCGGGCGCCCAGTAGGCCTTGATCGCCGACTTGATCTCCGGGCCGAGCCGCTCGATCCGCCGCCCCAGCCCCAACGGCAGCTTGGTGAGGCGGTCCTCGACTCCCTCGCGGGCATGGAAGAGGCGCGGGTTGAGGCGGATCCGGTTGAAGTAGCGCGAGAGCGCGCCGACGTTGGGGGAGATCGACATCCCGTTGTCGTTGAGGACGATCACGATCGGGGTCTGCAGGCCGCCCGCGGCGTGCAGGGCCTCGTAGGCGACCCCGCCGGTGAGGGCCCCGTCGCCGATCACCGCGGCGACGCGGCCGTCCTCGCCGATCCCCTTGCGCATCGCCTCCTTGAGGCCGACCGCGTAGCCGATCGAGGTCGAGGCGTGCCCCGCGCCCATGATGTCGTGCTCGGACTCGGGGATCGAGCAGAACGGGGCAAGGCCCTCGTACTGGCGGATCGTCGGCAGCTCGTCGCGACGACCGGTGAGGATCTTGTGCGGGTAGGCCTGGTGGCCGACGTCCCAGAGCACCTTGTCGCGGGGCGAGTCGAGCAGGCTGTGCAGGGCGACGGCGAGCTCGCAGGTGCCGAGGTTGGCGCCGAAGTGACCGCCGATCTCGCCGATCGTGTCGATGATGTATGTGCGCATCTCCTGGGCCACCTGGCCCAGCTGCTCCTCGTCGAGCTCGTGCAGGTCGGCGGGCCCGTCGATCTGGGTCAGCAGCGCCTCGGTGGTGTCTTCTTCGATGCCCTGGGTGGGGGGCTCTTCGCTCATTCGTTCCTCGTGAAGATGTAGTCGGCCACTCGCCTCAGGTCCTCCGTCTCGCCGCTGGCTTCCGACAGGGCCGCCGCCGCCTTGGCGTGCGACTCGGCCGCCAGCTCGCGGGCTCGCGCGAGCCCGAAGAGGCTGACGTAGGTGAGTTTGCCATGTCGCTCGTCGCTTCCATGTGGCTTGCCGAGCTGCTCGTCGCTCTCGGTCACGTCGAGGATGTCGTCGACGATCTGGAACAGCACGCCCAGCTCGTCGGCGAAACGGCGATAGGGCATTGTCTCACGTTCGCCGATCCCCTCGAGGATCAGGACGACGCCGACGCTGGCGGCGATCAGCCGGCCCGTCTTCAGGGCGTGCAGGGCGCGCAGCCCGGCGGCGTCGTCCTCGGCCCCGACCACGTCGACGTACTGGCCGCCGACCATGCCGTCGACGCCGGTGGCGCCCGCCAGCTCGCGCAGCGCCGCCAGGACCTGGGCCGGATCCCCGGGCTGGGCGCAGAACAGCCGCACCGCCTCGGCGAAGAGCCCGTCGCCGGCGAGGATCGCCACGTCCTCCCCGAACTTGACGTGGGAGGTCGGCAGGCCGCGGCGCAGCTCGTCGTCGTCCATCGCCGGCAGGTCGTCGTGGATCAGCGAGTAGGTGTGGATCAGCTCGATCGCGCTCGCGACCGGGAGGAACCGCTCGGGTTCGGCGCCGAGCGCGCGCGCCGTCGCCAGGGCAAGCACCGGGCGCACCCGCTTGCCGCCGGCCAGCAGCGAGTAGCGCATCGCGTCCTCGAGGCCGGCGGTCGACGCGGAGTCAGAGAAGGAGAGCCGGTCGAGCTCCGTCTCGACCAGGGAACGCAGGTCCTCGGGGTAGGTCGCCGCGGCGGCAGCGCTCACTCGGCGCTCGCCGCCTCACGGGCCTGGCGGTTCGCCTCCTCGACGGCCTCGGCGGAGAGGTCGGCCGCCTCGGTCGACAGCTGGGCGGCGCGCTCGTCGCCCGTCTCCTCGCTCTCCAGCTCGGCCGAGATCGCGCGCAGCCGCTCGGCGATCTCCCGCAGGCGGCTCACTTCGCCGTCTCCCGCTCGCGCACGATCGCGCCGAGGATGCCGTTGATGAACTTGGGCGCGTCGGCGCCGGAGTACTCCTTGGCGATCTCGACCGCCTCGTCGATCGCCACCTCGTGTGGCACGCCGTGCTCGATCTCGTAGAGCGCGACGCGCATCACGTTCAGGTCCAGCGGGGCGATCCGGTCGACCGTCCAGCCCTTGGCGTATTCGGAGATCGTCTCGTCGAGCCCTTCGCGCTCCTCGTCGACGCCCTCGGCAAGCTCGCGCGTCAGCGGCCGCGCGTCGGCGATCAGCTCCGCGAGCGGACGACCGGTTACGTCCCGCTGGTAGCTGGCGAAAACAGCATCGCGGCGTTGCTCGGAGCGGCGCATCAGCTCATTCTCGCGAATCCGGCGAACGGATCGGCGCAGGCGCGCCTAAGCGCGCGAGACGTACTCGCCGCTGCGGGTGTCGACCCGGATCGTCTCGCCCTCCTCGATGAAGAGCGGCACCTGCACGACCACCCCGGACTCCAGCGTCGCCGGCTTGTTGCCGCCGCCCGAAGCGGTGTCGCCCTTGAGGCCCGGATCGGTCTGGCTCACCTTCATGTCGATCGCGCTCGGCAGCTGGACGTCGCTCGGCTGCTCGTCGACGAAAAGAATCTCGACCTCGGCGTTGGGCAGCACCCACTGCATCGAGTCGCCCAGCACCTCGGTGGAGATTTCGATCTGCTCGTAGTCGCGGCTGTCCATGAAGACCGCCGTGTCGCCGGAGTCGTAGAGGTACTGCATCTTCTTCGATTCGGTCCGCACCGGCCGGAACTTCTCCCCCGCCCGGAAGGTTTTGTCGATCACCGAGCCGTCCTCGATCCGGCGCAGTTTGGTCCGTACGAAGGCGCCGCCCTTGCCCGGCTTGACGTGCTGGAACTCGATGATCTTCCAGATCTTCCCGTCGATCTCGATATGCGTCCCGTTTTTGAACTGGTTGGTGCTGATCACGGCGGCGAATCCTAGAGAGCCGCGAGCCGGAGCACTGCCTGCTCGGGATCGATGAAGACCTCGCCGCGGGTTACGCGGCCGTCGGCGACGTCCCAGATCCAGGCGATCGGCATGTCGCGGATGCCCAGTTCGCGGCTGCGGGCGTAGACGCGGCCGCGGACCAGCAGCGAGCCGCCGCGGCGCTCGACCACGCTCGGCGAGATCCGCAGCTCTTCCCAGACCCTTTCGACGTCGTCGAGGTACTCGCGCAGGCCGGCGGGACCGACGTAGGGGGCGTCGCGCCCGAGCGCTTCGGCGGTCCCGACCGGGAAGAAGCCCATGCTCTCGCTGCAGAGCGCGGTGATCTCCTCGGGGTCGCGGCGGTTGAAGGCCTCGTAGAGGCGCTCGACCAAGGCTTGGTCGGCCTCGGGCGCCGGCTCCGACCCGCTCGCCGCAGGCCCGACGGCGATGATCGCGGCGTCGTCGTCGAGGCTGCCTTCGGTGAACTCGTGCAGCGCCCCCTCCAGCTTCTGGGCGGTGACCGCCGGGCTGCTGAGGCCGGCGATCTCGGCATGGAGACGGGGCTCGCCGAAGCGGCCGTCGGCGCCCTCGGCGTCGGTCACGCCGTCGGTGACGACGACCAGCTGCTGGCCAGGCCTCACCTCGGTGTGTTGGATGCCCCAAGTGACGTCGCGGAAGGCGCCGAGCACGGGCGCCGACGCGGTCACCTCGGTAACGGAGTCGCCGTCGACCAACAGCGGCGCCGGGTGGCCGGCGACCGCCAGGCGCACCGGCCGGGTCGGGTCTTCCTCGATCGCCATCGCGGCGACGCTGCAGAGGGTTGCGCCGTGGCGGGCGAGCAGCTCGCGATTGAGGGTTTCCAGGGCGACGACGGGGTCGCCGGTGAGCGCGGCCGCGGTGCGCAGCGTGTAGCGGGCGTGGGCGGTGACGGAGGCCGCCTTGGCGCCGCGGCCGGTGACGTCGCCGATCACGACTATCCAGCCCCCGGCGATCCGGAAGGCGTCGTAGAAGTCGCCGCCGATCTCGTTCTCGGCCCCGGCCGGCCGGTACATCGCCGACACGGCCCAGCCGGGGATGTGCGGGAGCGGCGGCGGCAGCAGGCCGCGCTGCAGGGTCTCGGCGATCTCCGCCCGTTCGCGCTCGCTGCGCTCGAGGTCTGCGAAGAGCCCGGAGTTGTCCAGCGCCAGCGCGACCCTGCCGCCGAGGATCGCGGCGAACTCGGCGTCGTCGGGGCGAAAGCGGCGGCGGGGCCGGCGCATGCCGATCGTCAGCATCCCGGTGACCCGGCTTCTGGCTCGCAGCTCGACCACCACGGAGGACCGTGCTTCGACGCTGCGCAGGAACTCGAAGTCCGCCTCGTCGGCAGCAAAGCTGCGCAGGTCCGCGTCCGAGAGGCGCTCGAACAGGCGTGGCTCCAGCCGCCCTCCCGTAGCCGCGCTCGCCATCTGCTCCTGCAGCAGCGGCGGGCGCGCAGCCAGGCCGGCTTCGAGCTCCTCCCCCCCGGGGCCCGCGACCGCGACCGCGGCGCGGCTCACCCGCTCGTCCTCGACCACGTCGATCATGCAGAAGTCGCCGAGCTCGGGGACGACGATCGCGGTGATCGCGTCAAGCGTTTCCTCCAGCGAGCGCCCGCCGTCCGCGACGCGAGCGATCTCGCCGAGGATCTGCAGGCGCCGGCACGCCTTGCGCTCGCGGGCTTTGAAGATCCCGATCAGTGCGAGCAGCGCAACGAGGGAGATCGCCAGCGTCGCGATCTCCATGCCGGTCATGGCTCTTCCCCTCCCGTGCTGGTGGTCAGGCTCGCTGCCGCCCCCCCGCTGAGCACGCGGCGCGTGAGACCGGGGGCAACGATTCGCAGTACCGCGGCGAGGCCGTAGAAGCGCGGCACGTAGCGCTCCGCCCGACCGCCGGGCCCAGCCTGGTAGATCGCCTCGGCGACTGCCCCGGTGTTCGAGACGAGCCAGCGGGTCAGCGCTTTCTCCCGCAGCTCGGTGGCCGGGAAGCCCTCCGTCTGGACGAAGCCCGGCAGGACCATGCCTACATGGACCCCGTTCGCCCGCTCCTCTGCGTACAGCGAGTCCGTCCACCCGATCAGCGCGAACTTGCTCGCCGAGTAGGCGCCGGTGCGGGCGCGGGAGACCCGGCCGGCGGTGCTGGCGACGTTGACGATCGCGCTTGGGGCCGAAGCGCGCAGCAGCGGCAGCAGCACCTCGGTGAGGCGCACCGCCGCGTCGAAGTTGAGGTCCATGTGGCGGCGCACGTTGGCGTAGCCGGTCTCGGCGAAACTGCCGCGCCAGGCGGCGCCGGCATTGTTGACCAAGAGGTCGAGGCCCTCGTGGCTGGCCTCGAGGTGGGCGCGCACGTGCTCGGGGGCGCTCTCGTCGGTGAGGTCGACCGCGAGGTAGGTCGCCTTGCACGGGAGCGCGGCAGCGAGGTCGTGCAACAGCTCCTCCCGCCGCGCGACGAGGACCAGCTCCATGCCCGGCTCGCGGGCGAGCCTGATCGCCGTCGCCTTGCCGATCCCGGTCGAGGCCCCCGTAACCACCGCCACGCTCATTGCAGCAACCGTATTCGACCGCCGCCGTGGAGGCAGTGCAAGGATGAGGCGCGATGCCAGGCTTACCCCACACGCGGTCCCCACGCCTCGCCGCGACGCGGCGCGAGGGCGAGCGGGTGACGCCGCTGGAGCTCTTCTTCGACCTCGTCTTCGTCCTCGCGCTGACCCAGTGCACCGCGCTGATGGCCGATAACCCGACCTGGTCGGGCCTGGCCCAGGGACTGCTCGTGCTGGGCGTGCTCTGGTGGGCCTGGGTCGGCTACGCCTGGCTGACCAGCGTGATCGACCCCGAGGAGGGCGCCGTGCGGCTGGTCATCTTCGCGGCGATGGCGGCGCTGCTGCTCGTCGCCCTCAGCGTGCCGGAGGCGTTCGACGGGCTCGCCCTGGTCTTCGCCCTCGCCTACGGCGCCTTCCGCGTCTCGCACATCGCTCTCTTCATGCTCGCCAGCCCTGACGACGACGCCCTGCGCCACTCGGTGCTCGGTCTCGCGGCCAGCACCGCGGTCGGGGTCGGCCTGCTCGCGACCGCGTCGCTGTTCGACGGGCTGGCCCAGGGCGCGCTCTGGGCGTTGGCCCTCTTCCTCGATATGGCCGGTCCATACTTCTTCGGCAGCGAGGGCTGGAGCCTCGTTCCCGGGCATTTCGCCGAGCGCCACGGGCTGATCGTCATCATCGCCCTCGGCGAGTCGATCGTCGCGATCGGGATCGGCGCCTCCGGCGCCCTCGACCTCGGGATCGGCATCGTCGCCGTGCTGGGGATCGCCGTGGCAGCCGCGCAGTGGTGGATCTACTTCGACGTGGTCGCGCTGATCTCGGCTCGGCGGCTCGCCGAAGCCGAGCCCGGCAGGGTCCAGAACGAGCTCGCCCGCGACTCCTACTCCTACATCCACCTGATCCTCGTCGCCGGGATCGTCCTCGTCGCGCTCGGGATGAAGACGGCGATCGGCCACGCCGACGAGCACCTCGACGCCGAGACGGCCTTCGCCCTGCTCGGAGGGACGGCGATCTACCTGCTCGGACTGGTGGCTTTCCGCTACCGGCAGGTCCACACCCTCAACCGCCACCGGCTCGGCCTCGCGATCGTGCTGCTCATCCTCATCCCCGTCGCGACCGCCGTCCCGGCCTGGACCAGCGTCGCGATCGTCGTCGCCCTGCTCTGGGCGATGATCGCCTTCGAGCACCGCAACTACGGCGAGGGGCGAGATCGGCTGCGCCACGAAGTCGCGACCGCGTAGGCGAGAAGACGGACGTCTGTTCGACTCCGGCATACTCCGAGTCTTGAGCGAGACCCCCGCACTACTCGACAAGCTTCTCCGCTCCGGAGCCCCCTCCGGCTACGAGGCTCCGGCCGCGGCAGTCTGGCGCGAGGCAGCATCGTTCGCCGAGGTCAGCGTGGACGGGATCGGCTCCTCGATCGCCGCCGTCGGCGACGCCGCCCCCCTGCTTGCCGTGGTCGGCCATATCGACGAGATCGGGCTCAACGTCACCCATATCGACGAGAAGGGCTACCTCTGGTTCCAGCCGATCGGCGGCTGGGATCCGCAGATCCTGGTCGGCCAGCGGGTCGAGATCCAGGGCAAGAGCGGTCCTGTGCTCGGCGTCGTCGGCCGTAAGCCGATCCACCTGCTCGAGCCCGACCAGCGCAAGAAGGTAGTCGAGCTGAAGGGTTTGCACATCGACGTCGGCGCCGCCGATCGCGACGAGGCGGCGGAGCTGATCCGGGTCGGAGACCCGGTGGTGATCGCCGCCGAGCCGATGCCGGTGGCGGGCGAGCGCCTCGTCTCGCGGGCGATGGACAACCGCCTCGGCGCCTATGTCGCGCTGGAGAGCCTGCGCCGCGCTCACGAGAGCGGCGATCTGGCCGGCTCCTTCGCCGCGGTTGCGGCCGTGCAGGAGGAGATCGGCCTCTTCGGCGCCCGCACCGCCGCCTTCCAGATCCAGCCGGACGTCGCGGTCGCCGTCGACGTGACCCACGCGACCGACGCGCCGGGCGTCGACGAGAAGGAGATCGGCACGCACCCGCTCGGCTCGGGGCCCGCGATCGGCCGTGGCTCCACGCTCTCCCCCAAGGTTTTCGAGCTGCTGGTCGAGACGGCCGAGGCCGAGGGCATCGAGCACTCGATCAGCGCCAGCGGCCGCGGCACCAGCACCGACGCCGACGTGTTGCAGATCTCCCGCTCCGGAATCCCCACCGGCCTCGTCTCGATCCCGCTCCGCTACATGCACTCGCCGGTCGAGATGGTCGATTTGCGCGACGTCGAGGCGACGGTCGAACTGCTCGCCGCCTTTGCGCGGCGGCTCACGGCTGACGTCGACCTCAGCCGCTGAGGGCCGGGAGCCCCTCCGAGGCTGAGCTGAAGACGCCGGCACCAAGACCGTCCCGAGGGAAGGCGACGAGCGTCTCCCGGGAGCTTCTGTGATTCGAACCTCTTTGCGGGGTTCGCCCTGGATTCTCTAGCTGTCGACGAACACCATGTTTCGCCCGCCGGCCTTGGCGGCATACAGAGCCGCGTCGGCGCGGGCGATGAGATCGTCGGTGTCGACGACGTCCGGCTCGGAGACCGCGACGCCGATGCTGATCGTCACCGGCACCCCGACCGGGCGGCGGTCGTGGACCTCGCGGCGCAGCCGCTCGGCGATCTCGATCGCGTCCTCGCGACCGGCGCCCGGAAGGATCACCAAGATCTCCTCGCCGCCCACGCGGTAGACCGTGTCGCCCGCCTGCAGGGTCGCCCGCATCGTGTACGCGACGTCCTGGAGCACGGCGTCGCCTGCGGCGTGGCCGAGCTGGTCGTTGATCCGCTTGAAGTGGTCGAGATCGCAGAGAAGCAGCGCGTGCGAGAGGCCCTCGTCGTGATCGCAGGGCTGGCCGTTCAGCTCTCCCAGTCGCTGCTCGAGCGCGTTGCGGTTGAACAGCCCCGTGAGGGGGTCGAGGGTGGAGCGGCGACGGTGGGCGCGGTCGGACTCGACCAGGGCGCCGGAAAGGATCACGGTGCTGAGGATCAGCGCCGCGGCGGCGATCAGGGCCTGGCGGTGCTCCAGCGCCGCACCGGGGTCGGGCACGACGGCGCAGGCCGCGAACATCAGCAGGACGTAGACCGTGCCGATCACCATCCCGCGCGGCTCGAAGCGGAAGCCGAGCGTGACCGCGGGCAACGCGAACCAGACCAGTACCGGGCTGGTTGCGCCCCCGGTCAGCAGGACGGCGGTGGCCAGCAGGGCCGGCAGCGCGGCCCAGGCCCCGGCGACCCAGAGCGCGGGATGGCTGCTCTCCCGCATGAAGCGGTCGGCGACGACGAAGCCGGCGAGACCGGCGGCCATCGGCGCCACCCACCACCAGCCGTACTCAGAGGAGCCGCCGAGGGCGATCGAGATCGCGAGAATCGCGAAGCAGGCGGTGCGGTAGCGCCGCACCCGCGTCTCCATGTCGAGCAGGCGCTCGCGCCGCGCCTCCTCGTGGATCGAGACCAGGGTCTCGGCGCCGGGGCGGCGGGCAGCCCGGCGCGGCAGGCGCGCGGCAGACATCGGGGCCGTCTGGCTCATGCCCGATCATCGGCGAGCACCGCCATGCCCTTGAATCTCCACTGACGAGACCCAGAGGACGCCGTTTATTACGCCTCTGGCCCTCAGTCCACGAGCTGGAGCTCTTTGGGAAGCCCGCTGAGGTTGCGGTGGCCGCCGTCGGTCACCACGACCAGGTCCTCGATCCGCACGCCGAGCTCGCCGGGCACGTAGATTCCCGGCTCGACCGTCACCACCTCGCCGGGCTCGAGCATGTCCTCGGAGCGCTGCGCCAGGCGCGGGCCCTCGTGGACCTCGAGGCCGACGCCATGGCCGAGCGCGTGGCCGAAGCGCTTGCCGTAACCGGCCTCCTCGATGACCGCGCGGGCGGCTGCGTCGAGGGCGTCGCCTTTGGCCCCCGGCGCGAGCGCGTCGAGCGCCGCCGCCTGCGCCGCCAGCACGACGCCGTAGACCTCGCGCGCCTTCTCTCCCGGCTCGCCGGTCGCGTAGGTGCGCGTGCCGTCCGAGCAGTAGCCGTCGAGCTGCGCGCCCATGTCGAAGACGACCAGCTCGCCGCGGCCGATCTCGCGGTCGCCCGGCTCGGCGTGCGGAAGAGCGCCGTTCGGCCCGGCGGCGACGATCGCGGGAAACGAAGGGTCGCCGCCGAGCTCCCTGATTCGCGCTTCGGCGGACCGGGCAACGTCGCGCTCGGCGCGCCCGGCGAGGCCGCGCTCGAGCGTCCAGCGCCAGACCTCGTCGGCGAGCTCCGCCGCGGCGGCGATCGCCGTCAGCTCCTCGACGTCCTTGACCTGGCGCAAGCGCTCGACGGCGCCTCCGGCGGCAACCGGCTCGGCCCCGCCCGACAGTTTCTCCTTCAGCTTCTCGAGCGTGCGGACGGACATGTGGTCGTCCTCGTAGCCGAACCTGCCGTCCAGCCGCTCGGCGATCCCGCCCAGCCAGTCTTTGGCGACCGTCACGGTTTCCCATCCCTCGACCTCAGCGGCGGCTCGCTCCGTGTAGCGGAAGTCAGTCAGAAACAGGCGCAGCCCCTGACCGCAGACGCAAGCCCCGTTCGTCCCGGTGAAGCCGGTCAGGTAACGGACGTTGGTCAGGTCGGTGACCAGGAACTGCTCCAGCTCGCGCTCGGCGAGCTGCTGCTCGAGGCGGTCGCCGCGGCCGCGCATCACGCGCTGACGCCGAGCTCGCGAGCGAGGAGCTCGAGGGCGTCTCGGTACCCATCCGGCCCCTTGCCGGCGATCTTCGCCAGCACGAGGCCGTCGAAGACCGAGGTCCGGCGCCAGTCGTCGCGGCTCTCGACGTCGGAGAGGTGAACCTCGACCGCGGGCAGCCGCGCTACGTCGAGCGCGTCGGCGATCGCCCGGCTGTAGTGGGTCCAGGCGCCGGCGTTGAGCAGCGCCGAGTCGGCGACGTCGGGCAGGCGGTGCAGGTATTCGACGAACTCGCCCTCGTGGTTGGTCTGGAAGAAGATCGCTTCCAGACCGAGCTCGCGCGCCCAGCCGGAGATTTTCTGCTCGAGCTCCCTCAGCGAGAGCCCGCCGTAGATCCCAGCGTCGCGGCGCTCGAGGATGTCGAAGTTGACGCCGTGCAGAACGGCGACGCGGTTGCGGGTGGCGCTCATCCGTACAACTCTTCCACGGCGGCGCGGATCTTTGCCGGGTCGACGATCTGTCCCGGCCGCGGCCTCCCGGGCTCGGAGAGCAGGACGAAGCCGATCCCGGCGGCGGTGCGCTTCTTGTCGCGTCGCAGGGCATCGATCACGGTGTCGGTCTCGACCGCGGGGTCGAGGCTGACCGGGAGATCGAGACGGGCGAGGATCTCGCCCGTCTCGGCGCGCAGCCCCGGCGCCTCGGAGAGGCGCAGGGCGGCGAGCAGGCCGAGGCCGATCGCCTCGCCGTGGCGGTAGCGCCGGTAGCCGGTCGCCGCCTCGATCGCGTGGCCGACGGTGTGGCCGAGGTTGAGAACGTTGCGCAGGCCGCTGTCGCGCTCGTCCGCGGCGACTATCTCGCACTTGTACCGGGCGCAGGTGAAGACGACGTCGTCGAGGCCGGCGGGGTCGAGCGTCTCGACCCCCCGCACCCGCTCCCAGAGCGCTCCGCCGGCAAGCAATCCGGTCTTCAGCGCCTCGACGAACCCGGCCGCAAGCTCGGCCGGCGGAAGGGTCGCCAGCGTCGCGGTATCGGCGATCACGGCGGTCGGCAGGTGGTAGGCGCCGGCGTAGTTCTTGCCCTCGGGAAGGTCGACCCCGGTCTTGCCGCCGTAGGCGGAGTCGACCTGGGCGACGAGCGTGGTCGGCAGGTGCACGACCGGCACGCCCCGCTGGTAGAGGTGGGCGCAGAGGCCGGCGAGATCGCCGACCACCCCGCCCCCGAGCGCGACGACGTGGTCTTCCCGGGTCATCCCCGCCCGAGCCAGCTCGCGCAGCACATCCTCCGCGGCCGCCAGCGTCTTCGACTCCTCCCCGGGCGGGATCTCCACGCGGCCGGCGAGATCGCCCAGGGGCTCCCCGTAGATCGAGGCGACGGCGGCGTCGGAGATCAGGAAGCGCTGCCCAGACAGCGGCCACCACCCGGAGTCGAGCAGGCCGCGGCCGACGAGCACCGGGTAGGCGCCGGAAGCGCTCGCCGCCCAAAGCAGCTTCGTGCGCCCCGGAAGCTCCGCAAGCGCCTGGATCGACGGCAGCGCCCGGCGCACGGCGTCGGGGTCGCACGGCATCAGCACCGCGTCCGCCAGCTCCTCATAGAGGGGTTCGCGCGCGGCCAGCAGCCGTTCGACGTCGGCCTCGCCGGTGGCCAGCGGCCGGTCGGTGCCCTCGATCCGCCGCCAGGCCTCCGCCGCGTCGATCTGGAGCCAGACGACAGTGTGGCGATCGAGCGCGGCGCGCACCCGTTCGGAGAGGATGCTGCCGCCGCCGAGCGCGATCGCGCCGCCGTCGGCGCCCTCCAGCAGCGACCCCACCACCTCCGCCTCACGGGCGCGGAACGCCTCCTCGCCGTCGCGCTCGAACGCCTCGCGGATCGACATCCCCAGCTCGCGCTCCATCAGGTCGTCGATCTCCGTCGTCTCCAGGCCCGACTCGCGGGCGGCGGCGAGCGCGGTGCTCTTGCCCGCGCCCATGAAACCGATGAAGACCAGCGCCGGCCTCACCGACTCACCCCCTGAAGTCGATGCGCTGCTTGTAAGCGGCAACCGCGGCGAGCACGTCGTCGATGTGGTCGCCGCCGAACTTCTCGCGGTAGCAGCGGGCCAGGGTCAGCGCCACCATCGCCTCGGCGACCACCGCGCCGGCTGGCACGACGGTCGAGTCGGTGCGCTCGCGCAGCGCCTGCGCCGGCTGCTTGGTCTCGGTGTCGACCGAGCGCAGCGGCTTGGTCAGGGTCGAGATCGGCTTGATCGCGGCCCGCACCGAGAGCGGCTGGCCGTTCGTCATCCCGCCCTCGAGGCCGCCCGCGTGGTTAGTTTCGCGGAAGTAGCCGTCCTTCTCGGACCAGAAGATCTCGTCGTGCGCCTCGGAGCCGGGGCGGGTGGCGACGTCCCAGGCCTCGCCGATCGAGACGCCCTTGACCGACTGGATCGAGGCGACGGCACCGGCGAGGCGGCCGTCGAGGCGGTCTTCCCAGGAGATGTGAGAGCCGAGACCGGGCACGAGGCCGAAGGCGAGCACCTCGAAGGTGCCGCCGAGGCTCTCGTTCGCCTTGCGCAGCCGGTTGATCTCCTCGACCATCGCCTTGCTCGCGTCGGGATCGAGGCAGCGCACCGGGTCCTCGTCGACGGCGGCGAAGTCGGCCGGCGCAAGGTCGTCGCGCTCGGCCGCCTTGACCGAGGCGATCTGGGTGACGTGGCTGTGGATCTCGACGCCGAGGGCGCCGAGGAAGCCGCGGGCGATCGAGCCGGCGGCGACGCGGGCGGCGGTCTCGCGGGCGCTGGCCCGCTCCAGCACGTTGCGAATGTCGGTGTGGCCGTATTTTTGGGCCCCGACGAGGTCGGCGTGACCGGGCCGCGGCAGATGCACCTCGTCTGGCTCGAACCCCTCGACCGGCCAGGGGTTCATCCGCTCCTCCCAGTTGGCGTAGTCGCGGTTGGCGACGAGCAGGGCGACCGGGGCGCCGAGCGTACGGCCGTGGCGCACGCCAGAGCGGATCTCGACCGTGTCGGTCTCGATCTTCATCCGGCCCCCGCGCCCGTGCCCGAGCTGGCGCCGCGCCATGTCGCGGTCGAGCGCCTCGCGGTCGAGCTCGAGGCCGGCCGGCATGCCCTCGACGATCGCCACGAGCCCTGGCCCATGGGACTCCCCCGCGGTGGTGAAACGGAACGTCGTCATCGGTCGCCAAGGCTATAGGCGGCGGCGCGCATCGCCTCCACCGGCGCCTCCCGTCCGGTCCAGATCTGCAGCGAGAGGGCGCCCTGCTGGACCAGGATCTCGATCCCGTCGATGGTCGTAGCGCCAGCGGCAGTCGCGGCCGCCAGCAGCGTCGAAGGCACGTCCCCGTAGACCATGTCGACTACCACCTGCCCCGGCCTGAACCCTTCCCTGCGCAGCGGCAGGTGCTCGAAGGGGTCCTCCCCGTGCAGGCCGACGGCCGTCGTGTTGACGATGACCTCGTAAGCGTCCTGGTCGATCTCCAGCGGGCTTTCCGCCACCTGGATGTGCACGGACTGCGTGTCCATCTCGATCGTGATCTCCTGAGCCCGGGCGACGGTGCGGTTCCAGACCTCGACCTCCGCCCCCAAGGCGCCGAGCGCCCAGATCGCCGCCCGCGCCGCTCCCCCCGCCCCGAGGACCAAGGCCCGGCGACCGTGGAGGTCGCTGGGCAGGACAGCGATCAGCCCGCCGGCGTCGGTGTTGTGGGCATGGGTTTGGCCGGGAGCGAAGACCAAGGTGTTGGCGGCGCCGATCTCCCTCGCCATCTCGGTCGCCATCTCGGCGACGGCGAGGGCGACCCCCTTGTGGGGGACGGTGACGTTGGCGCCGGCGAAGCCCTTGGCCGGCAACGCCCGCACGCAGGCCTCGAACGCCTCCGGGGCGACGTCTATCGCCTCGTAGCGCCACTCGTCCGCGAGTCCGAGCTGCGCCAGGGCCGCGTTCTGCATCGCCGGCGAGCGCGAGTGCGCGACCGGGTGTCCGAGGACCGCGAGGCGAGGCATCCCTACTCCCCGCAGGTGTCCGGCTCGTTGCCCCCGGCCGCTTCGCGGGCCGCGTGGTAGCGGGCCACGTCGGCTTCGAATTCGGCGTTGGTCTCCGAGAAGGCGAGCTTGCCGCAGGTGCCCGGTTCGTTGACGTAATAGAGGTAGTCGGATCTCGCCGGGTGGGCGGCGGCCTCGATCGCCTCCAGGCCCGGGCTGTTGATCGGCCCCGGCGGCAGGCCGGAGTGCAAGCGCGTGTTGTAGGGGGAGTCGACGGCCAGCTCCGATTCGGTCAGCGGCTGGGTGTAGTTGCCGGTGGCGAACCGGATCGTCGCGTCGATGCCCAGCGGGATCCCTTCCCGCAGGCGGTTGTAGACGACGGCGGCGACCTGCTTGCGCTGGCTCGGGATCCCCGCCTCGTCCTCGATCAGGGACGCGATGATCAAGACGTCGTAGACCGTCAGGTTTTTCGAGCGTGCGTAGCCCATGTCGACGCCCTCGATCCGCCGCTTGAAGTCCTCCAACTGCAGCTGCACCAGGTCGGCCGCCGGCGCGTTGGGCTTCATTTCGAAAGTGTCTGGGAAGAGGAAGCCCTCGAGGTTCTGCGCGTCCTGGCCGCCGAATTTCGCCGGGTTGAGGTACTGAGAGCGAATCGTCTCCTCGGTGTAGTCGCCCTTCAGGCCGATTTCCTCGACCAGTTGCGCGGCCTGAGCGCGGCTGTAGCCCTCGGGGATCGTCACCGTGGTCGTGCGTTTGACCGGGGGCTGGGAGAGCGCGTCCATGGCGGCGCCGTAGGACATCCCCTCGGCCAGCGTGTAGCGGCCCGGGTAGAGCTCGGAGCGCTTGCCGGCGAGCGTGACGCGGACCTGGAACAGGGTCGAGCTGTCGATCACGCCCTTTTCGCCGAGCAGGTCGCCGACTTC
>Ga0196962_10000278_pt1 | contig 24304 bp, 27 predicted proteins | sample S3v_20metaG_FD_183186 | JGI IMG/M metagenome (GOLD analysis project Ga0196962, IMG submission 183186) | Soil microbial communities from Anza Borrego desert, Southern California, United States - S3+v_20 | ecosystem: Environmental > Terrestrial > Soil > Desert | place: USA: California | collected...
CGGCTGCGGGTAGATCGCCGAGCTGTTCCAGCAGCAGCGCCTCTTGGACCCGCGGCGAGGCGGCGTCGGGCTGCGCGTTCTGGGCGCTGCGGGCTGCGGCCAACGCTGCCGCCAAGTCGCCCCCGCGGGCGTCGGCCTGGCTCTGGCGCAGCAGCGAGGAGGAGGAGAGGGGGATCGCGATCGCCGCGATCGCCGCGACTGCGACCACGGCGGCGCCGATGCGGAGCGGCAGGCCAAACCCGCTCGACCCGCTCGCGGGCGCGCTGTCACGGGCCGTGACCAGCAGCGAGGCGAGCAGCAACAGGGCGACCGGGATCACCGGGATCTGCCACATCCAGTCGAAGGCAGCGGTGACACCGAAGGCGACGCAGCCGGCCAGGGCCGCAGCCAGCCAGGGCCTCGACCCGGGCCCGGCGCGCGCCACCGCGGCCCCGCCCCCGATCAGCACGGTCAGCAGGAAGGCGGCAAGCAGCGCGGCGCCGAGGATGCCGAGCTCTCCGAGCGTCTGCATGTAGAGCGAGTGCGCGTCCTGCACGGTTTCGCCGCCTTCGCCCTCGCGCGACCACCAGAACTCGAAGGTGCCCGAGCCGGTGCCGCCCAGCGGCCGCGTCTCCTCTTGGCGCACGGTCGCGCTCCAGAACTGGTACCGGCTCTCTCCGGCGACGCTGCCGAGTCGCTGGTGCCCTTCGCCGGGCCCCGAGTTCGGCTCCTTGAAATCGCTCCAGGCGTTCGAGACGCGCCCCGGGGCGTCGACCGCGGCGAGCGCGATCAACAGGGCGACGAGGCCGGCGACGGTGAGGGCCAGCGCGGGTCGCCGCGAGACCTGGGTCCAGCGCGGCCGCAGGTCGTTGACGAGCGCCAGCGAGAGCCCTGCCTGGAGGAGGCCGACGCCGGCGCAGACGACGATCGTCATCCAGAGCATCTCGTCGCCCTGGCTGTAGGCAGTCGTGTTGAGGAAGCCTTCCTGCAGGGCGTGGCGTTGGTGGGCCGCGGCGATCAGGATCGCGCCGCCGCCCCCGGCGAGCAGCGTCGTCAGCACTTTCGGCAGCCGGTCCGAGGCGAAGACGAGGTAGACCGCGACGGCGATGAAGGAGGCGCCGATGCCGCCGCGGGAGATCGTGAAGTAGACGGTCAGGAGCAGCGCCGGAATCGTCGCTGCGGAGAGCGCCCGCAGGGCTACCGACCGCAGGTGGGAGGCGAGCTGGAGCAGCAGCGGGAGCCCGATGGCGACCAGCGCCGCGAGGCCGTTCCAGTAGTTGAGCGGATAGGCGAGGCGGTCGTGCGATTCGAGGATCTGGGCCGTGTCGGCAGCCTCCGGGAACCAGGAGGGGTGCAGCCGGGAGAGCAGGCCGACGAGCGCGATCACGGCGATGCCGGCGCCCATCGCGGCGATCGTCTGACGCAGGGCGCCGGGCCCGCGGGCGAGCAGGGCGAGGGCGAGGACGCCGAGATAGGTGGCGACCCGCGCCAGGTCGGCGAACGTCTGCTCGTCGCTCTCGGTCCAACCGAGGCTGAGCGCCGTCCAGAGGGCGAACGCGGCGAGCAGGCCGAGCGCGACCCAGGCCAGAGGGCTGAGCCGCTGCCGGGGCAGCGCCCCGACCAGCGCCCCGGCGAGGACGATCCACCAGACGGCGATCCCGACCTGGTCGTGGACCAAGGGGTCGTAGCCGCCGCCCTTCAGGCCGAGGTAGACGACGAGGCCGAAGCCAAGCAGCCAAGCGGGGAGCGCGCTCCAGTCGACTCGGCGGGCGTATTCCAGCGGCGCCGAGCGCGCCAGTGATTGTGCGGCCTCCATCGCACCTAAGTACGCGCGGCCGATCGAAATCCTGACGCGGGAATCGGGCGCCGATGTCAGGATTCGGCGTCACCGTCCGTATGGAGGGTCGTGAGCAAGCTCCGAAGCCTCCCTGCCCTGCTCGCCGTGGTCGTGCTCTGCGCCTGGCCCGGCATGGCTTCGGCAGCTTCGCTTGTCCCGCCGGGCAACTCGGCGGCGAACCAGTACACCGAGACCTTCCCGACCGCCGGCGGCAACGCCGAAGCGAACGGGAAGGGCAAAGGCAAGGCCACTCCGGGCGACGTGCTCGGAGACGGCAACGCCAAGCAGCTCGACTCGAAGGGCAAGCAGGGGCGCGAAACCGCCGCCGTAGTTGCCGCAACCGCCCCGCCGCCGGTCGCCGGTTCAGCGACGGGCGGCGGTAGCGCCGGCGACGATTCTGCCGCCGCTGGAAGCGGCAGCACGAAGGGCGGCGGCGGCTCCGGCGGCGAGCAGGCAGAGGATGCCGGCTCGGCCGCGAACGGCGCTGGATCGGCCGCTACCGATGTGCTCGCAGCCGATACGGAGGGATCGTCGGGCCTCGGAGAGGTGCTCGGCCAGGCCACCGGCTCATCTTCCTCGGGCGGAATCGGCTTGCTGCTGCCGCTGATCGTCCTTGCCAGCGTCGTCTGGGCTCTGGCCGTTTTCTTGCGGCGCCGGCGACGGACCGCATAGAACGGCGAAAGGTCGTGTTTGCTTTGGGCATGGGGCGTGGATGGGCATCCCTCAATCTGGCGCTGCTGCGCCGCGGCATCGCCGGCATGGCGCTCGCCTGCGCGTTGCTGCTGATCGCCGCGGGCCCCGCGTCGGCGGGCCCGCCCGCCCTTGTCACCGGCGTCACCGGCTTCGACGACCACCGTCTCCCGGCATTCCAGGAGGCGCGGGCGGCCGGGGCCACTCAAATCCAGCTGCGGGTCCCCTGGCGCGACATCGCGCCCCCGAATCCGCCGGCCGGATTCAACCCGGAAAACCCCGGCGATCCGGCCTACGACTGGTCCTACCTCGACATCGGCGTCCGCAACGCGGTCGCCGCCGGCCTCACGCCGACCCTGCAGATCGACAGCGCCCCGCTCTGGGCGCAGCGCTGCAAAGCCCCGGCCGAGGGAGCGGCGGGCGATCTCTGCAACCCCGACCCGGCGATGCTGGCGGTTTTCGCAAAAGCCGCCGCGCTTCGCTACAGCGGCAACTTCGCCGGCCTGCCGAAGGTCGGCTTCTGGCAGGCGCTGAACGAGCCCAACCTAAGCCTTTTCTTCTATCCCCAGTACGTCGACGGCAAGCCGACCTCGCCGGAGCTCTACCGCGACCTGGTCAACGCCTTCTACGCGGCGGTCAAGTCGGTCGATCCCGCGAACCTGGTGATCGCCGGCGGGCTCGGGCCGATCGCGGTGCCGCAGTACACGATCGGGCCGATGGCTTTCGCGCGCCAGCTGCTCTGCATGCGGGGGCGGGAGAAACCGAAGCCGATCAAAGGCACGAGCTGCGGCGGCGGCGTCAACTTCGACATCTTCGACATCCACCCGTACACCACCGGGGGCCCGATGCACGAAGGCGGCAAAGACGACGTGCAGCTCGGCGACCTGAGGAAGCTGACAAAACTGCTGCGGGCGGCCGACCGCGCCGGGCGCATCAACGGCGCCTTCGCTCACACGCCGCTCTGGATCAACGAGTTCTCCTGGGACTCGAACCCGCCCGATCCCGGTGGCCTGCCGATGAAGATCGAGACGCGCTGGGTGGCCGAGGCCCTGCATACCGCCTGGAGCGCCGGGATCGATCGCTTCTCCTGGTACCAGCTGCGCGACCAGAAAATGAGCCCCGGGGACGCCTTCCCCACGACCCTGCAGTCCGGCCTCTACTTCCGCGGGCCCGAAATCGGCCAGGACCAGCCGAAGGAATTCATGTACGCGTTCCGCTTCCCCTTCGTCGCCTACCCGACCAAGAAAGGGCTCTCGTTCTGGGGTCGCACGCCGACCGGCAGCGGTGGCAGCGTGACGATCCAGCTCTTGCGCAAAGGCCATTGGCGCAACCGGGTCACCGTCGCCGCCAACCCCTACGGGATCTTCACCGGCATCGCCCGGGGCCGTTACGGCCAGAACAAAAAAGGCGCCGCGCGGGCGATCTTCAACGGGGAAAGCGCGATGCCGTTCTCGATGCGTCCCATCCGGGACTTCAAACAGCCGCCGTTCGGGTAGCGCTCAGCTGCTCGCCGGTTCCTCGAGCTGCGCCCGCAGCTTGCGCAGGGCGCGCGAGAGGATCTGCTGGACATTGGCGAGGCTGAGGTCGGTCGCCGCGGCGATCTCCGGCCCGCTCAGGTCGGCGCCGAAGCGCAGCGCGACGATCTCGCGGTCGCGCGGGGAGAGGGTGGAGAGGGCATCGGCCAAAGCGGGGTCGATGCCGAGGCTCGGCGCCGGCATCTCGCTGCCGAGCTGATCCTCCGAAGCGGTCTCGAGCGGCTGCTGCGGGGGCGAGGCGCCGTTGCGGCGGTAGTGGTCGACCAGCAGGTTGCGCGCAATCGAGATCAGCCAGACGCCCAGGGGCGCGCGCTCCGGGTCGAAACGCGACCAGGCTCGCAAGGCTCGCTCGAACGTCTGCTGCGTCAGTTCCTCCGCGTCGCTACGGCTGGCGACCCGGTAGGCAAAGAAGCCGAAGACGTTCCAGACCTGCTCGTCATAGGCATCGGCGAAGTCGCCGTTCATCGAGCCGGGATAGTAGTTGCCGGGGCGGGCTGCATAATCCGCAGCGTGTCGACTTCGACGATCGAGCGGCCGGGCAGCGCCGGGCCGGGCTCCGGGCTGGGGGGCGAGTGGAGGGTGATCGTCCGCAACGACGACCACAACACTTTCGAGCATGTCGCTGGGACCCTGGCCAGAGTGCTGCCGGGCGTCAGCCTCGACCAGGGCCACCGGATCGCCGAGGAGATCCACAACGCTGGACAGGCGATCGTCTGGAGCGGTCCCCGCGAGCTCGCCGAGCACTACTGGGCCGAGCTCGAGGCGGCCGGCTTGACGATGGCGCCGCTGGAGCGGGCGTAGCTATCGCGGTCGTAGCTCGCGTCGGGTGGCCCACGAGCCTGTCGCTACTCGGCGGCGACGAGCGTGTGCCAGGCAGGCAGCAGCGGGATGTCGTAGAGGTCGATGATCGCCGCGCGGGCGGTCTCGATCTCCTCCGAGAACCAGTAGCGCTCGAAGTCCGAGCGGCTCTCCCAGGTCGAGGTCTGCTGGAAGGCGAGGGGATCGTCGACCGAGCGGGTCAAGGACCAGCTCCTGGCGCCGTAGGCCGGCATCTTCGCCGCGGCGGGTTCCCAGAGATCGAGCCAGCGGTCGGCGCGCAGCGGGGCGATGTGCCACTCGAGCCTGCAGACCTCCATCAGATGCTCCTTTCGCGTCGCGCTCGGTTCATGCTCCGACCTCGGCCCGGATCGCGCCCGGCCCCTCCTCGTGCTGGCCCTCCGTCTCGGACTCGGCGCCGACGAGGATCGCGATCTTGCCCAGGTGCTTGTTTTCGTGCATCGACTGATGGGCGCCGGGGACCCCGTCGAAGCCCATCGTCTGCGAGAGGACAGGGCGCACCTTGCCCTCTGCCATCAGCTGGTTGGCGCGCATGCACTCGTACGCGTTGGCGAAGTGCGAGCCGATGATCTGCTTCTGCTTCATCCACAGGTAGCGCACGTCGAAGTCGAGCTGGTAGCCCGAGGTGGCGCCGCAGATCACGACTTTGCCGAACGGCTTGACGGTGAAGACCGAGGTCGGGAAGGTGGCGCGGCCGACGTGCTCGAAGACGATGTCGGGGGCGTCGCCGAGGATCTCTTTGACCCGCTTGGCGAAGCCGCGGGAGGCCTTGAAGCGCTCCTTGTCGGCGGCCGCGTCGGTGAGGTTCTCGTCGGTTCGCATCATCTCGCCGAACTCGCGGCGGTTGATGTAGTCGACCGCGCCGAGCTGCTTGATCAGCTCGCCCTTCTCGTCGGAGGAGACGACTCCGACCGCGTTGGCCCCCGCCGCTTTGCAGAGCTGGACGGCGAAGACGCCGAGCCCCCCGGCCGCGCCCCAGATCAGGACGTTGTGGCCGGCCTGCAGGCTGCACTGGTCCATCAGCATCCGGTAGGCGGTGAAGTAGGTCAGGCCGTAGGCGGAGGAGTCCGCCCAGGAGAGGTTGCGCGGCTTCGGCAGCAGCTGCTGGGCCTGGACCTTGGTGAACTGGGCGAAGGAGCCCCAGGTCGTCTCGTAGCCCCAGATCCTCTGGCTCGGCGCCGCCATCGGGTCGAGCCCGTGCACCTCGACGTCCTCGTAGGAGGCCTGGTTGCAGTGGATCACGACCTCGTCGCCGACTTTCCAGCGGGTGACGCCCTCGCCGACTTTCCAGACGACGCCGGAGGCGTCGGAGCCGCCGATGTGGTGGCCGTACTCGGGGTGGTCGCCGTAGCCGAAGACGGAGACCGGCTGGCCCAGCGAGGCCCAGACGTTGTTGAAGTTGACGCCGGCGGCCATCACCCGCACGATCACCTCGAAGGCGCCGGGCTCGGGGACCTCGATCTGCTCGAGCTGGAAGGCGTCTTTCGGCTCGCCCTCGCGCTCCTGGCGAATCACCCAGGCGGCCATCGTCTCCGGCAGCGTGCCGGGCTCCACGTCCAAGTTCGCGATCGTGCTGGTGTCGACGGCCAAAGCGTTCCTCCGCGGGTCGTTTGCTGACAGCCGCGAACTCTAGTTAAGAGTCCGCGCGCTGGGCGCTACGCGGCTTCGGAGGTCTCGCGGAGCTCCGGTGCCGTGATCTCGCGGACCGTGAGCTCGACCGGCTCCGGCGGCTCGATCGCCTTGCCGGGGGAGATGCCGAGATCCTCGACCTTGCGCAGCTGGGGGAGCAGCCGACCCTCCATCGAGCCGACCGCGGCGTTGTAAGACTTGGTCGCGGACTCGAGCCGCCGCCCGACGTTGTCGAAGTCGGTGATGAACTTTCCAAAGCGCGTGTGCAGGGTGTTGGCGGCGTCGGCGATCTCAGCCGCCTCGGCGACCATCCGCTCTTGGCGCCAGCCCAGCTCCATGGTCCGCAGCAGCCCGATCAGCGAGGTCGGGCTGACCAGCAGCACCTTGTGCTCCAGGGCGTATTCGAACAGCCCCGGGTCGGCGGCGAGAGCAGCGTGGAGGGCGGGCTCGTTGGGGATGAAGCAGATCACCAGGTCCGGCATCTCTCCTGCTTTGAACTGCCCCTGGTAGTCCTTGGAGCTGAGCGCGCGCACGTGCTCGCGCGCCTGGCGGGAGTGGCGCTCGAGGTGGACGCGGCGCTCGGATTCGACCTCGGACTCCTGGGCGTCGAGGAAGGCGTCGAGCGGCACTTTCGAATCGGCGACGAAACTCCGGCCTTCGGGAAGGAGGAACAGCGCGTCCGGGCGCAGGCGACCGTCTTCGGTTCGCAGCGTCTCCTGCAGCTCGAAGTCGACGTGCTCGGTCATGCCGGCGATCTCGACGCAGCGGCGCAGCTGCAGCTCGCCCCACTGGCCGCGCGTCTGCGGCTGGCGCAGCGCCTTCTTCAGGCCCGCGGTCTCGGAGTTGAGGTTGCCGACGGTCTGACCCATCTGCTCGAGAAGGGTGCGGGTCTGCAGGTCGGTCTCGCCGCGCCGGCGCACCTCCGCCTCGATCTTCTCCTGCCCCTTGGCGATCCGCTCGGCGAGGACCTTGATCTCCGCCTGGCGCTTCTCGAGCGTCGCCTCGGCGGTCTTCGCGTCGAGCTTGCGGGCCTCGTCGTTGGCCTGCAGCAGGCCCGGCAGGGCATCGGCGACCGCCCGCGAGGTGGCCTCCTGCACGGCGGCGCCGAAGTCGGGTTGCTCGGCCGGCTCCTCGCGACGTGCGACGAGCGCGTAGACGAGCCCCGCGGCGAGCACTACGACGGCGATTGCGAGCACGACGGTCATCTCGTCCGAGCCTGACAGGCCACCCAGACGGGAACTCAGGCCCTGAAACCCCGCTTGCACCGAGCTCTCCGTCCCCGTGCGCTCGTGCACGCGGCGAGCTGGCCCAGCGCTCGCGTCCTCTGCTCAGGGCAGCAGGACGTCGTTCTCGGAGGAGGCCCGGTAGCGGCCGACGACGAGTTTTCCCGGGCGGGCCCCGGGAACGCCCTGCACGGCGACCGTGTAGGTGCCGGTCTTCAGGTCGGCCTGCAAGGTGCCGGGGCTGCGAGCGGGGATCGGCTCGGAGGTGGCGCTGCTCGGGCCGATGAGCTCGAGCCGGGCCTCGTTGTCGGTCTGGTTGGAGGCGATGAGTTTCACCGTCGCCGCCGCGTCGGTGCCGATCGGCGGCTGCGCGTGATTCTGGTTCTGCGGGATCTGCTGCGTGCGCGCGCCGTCGACCGCGATCTCGCGCGGCTGCACCAGGACGTGCCCGGAGTTGATCGTGACGCTCACCTGCAGCGCGACCTGGGGGCGGGGGTCGTTCGTGTGGCTCTGAGCGCCGCAGCCGGCCCCTGCCAGCCCCAGCAAGGCAAGCGCACCGAGGACGGCAGCTTTCGCTCTCCCACGACCCATCGTGGGCGGAATCTAACCGAAGGGCAAGTCGACTACGCGAGCCGTAACGCCATCTTCACCTACGACCAGCTCCGCCCCGGGCTCGGCCTCGCGGCGCAGGATCGCCAGGCCGATCGGGCCGAGCGCGGGGGAGACGGCGGTGCCGCCGAGCCGGCCGACCTCCTTCTCGCCGAGCAGAAGCGATGCCCCCGGGTCGGCCGGGGCGCTGAGTTGGAGGCCGCGCAGGTGGCGGTTCGGCTTCCCCTTGTAGTGGAGGCGGGCGACCGTCTCCTGGCCGATGTAGCAGCCCTTGGTGAAGCTGACCGCGTCCTCGACGATCCCCGCCTCGGCCGGCATCGTCTCGTTGCCCATCTCAGCGCCGAAGCGAGGGACGCCGGCTTCGATGCGGAGGATCTCGGCCGCCTCCGCGGAGACCGCGACGCCGCCGCCGGCGAGCAGGGCATCGCGCAGGCGCTCAGCTTCCCCGGCGGCGGCGATCAGGTCGACGCCGTCGCGGGTCCCGGCGGCGATGCACGGGACTCCCGCCACGGAAGTGGTTTCGCAGGAGTGCTGGGGAAGCGCGGCGGTGCCGGCGATCTCGACGCTGCGCGGGCCGATCAGCGAGAGGATCGCCCGCTCGGCGCTGAGGTCGGCGACCGCCACCTCGCGCCCGATCGAGTACATCTCGAGATGGCGGCGCACCTGGGCGAGCGGCTCCGGCTCGGTATCGACCCAGATCTCCTCCGCCGCCGGGCGCAGGACCCGCATGTCGCTCTGCATGTGCCCCTTGCGGTCGAGCAGCGCCGCGTACTGGCCGTCGCCGACCTCCAGCGCCTCGACGTCGTTGGTCAGCTGCCCCTGCAGGTACTCGGCTGCGTCGGGGCCGGAGACCAGCAGCTTGCCGCGCTCAGACCGGTCGAGCACCCCGCACTCCTCGCGCAGCTGCCGGTATTGCGCATCCAGCTCCAGGGTCTGCAATCCGCTCATTTCGCAATTCTAGGAAGCCGTAACTTTTAGACGGGTCGAAATCCGCTTTTAGATGTGTCAAAATCAACGGCCTGGCGTCTGAGCAAGACAAGAAGGGAATCAGCCGGCGCCGCCTCTTGGGCGGCGCCGCGGCTGCGGCGCCTGCGGCGTTGGGCCTCGGTCTGCTCGGCAGCCGCGGCGAGGTCGAGCCGGCCCGGGCCGCGATGCCGGCCGCCGCCGACCACGCCGGACACGGCAGCTTCATCCACGCCAGCTTCGCGGCCGGCGGCACCGTCGATCACCGCGCCAACGGGTTCGACCCGACCGAGCTGTTGCGCGACTTCGACTACGGCAAGACCCGCCGTCTGGCCAGCGGTCGCCTGCTGCGCGAATGGGAGATCGTTGCCCAGGACCGGGAGATCGAAGTCGCCCCCGGGGTCAAGTACGAGGCCTGGACCTACAACGGCCGGGTGCCCGGGCCGACCCTGCGGGCCCGCGAGGGGGAGAGCCTGCGGATCCGGTTCGTCAACGGGTCCGAGCACCCCCACACGATGCACTTCCACGGCATTCACCGGGCGGCGATGGATGGAATGCCGGGGATCGGCGAGCGGCAGGGCGGCGGCCAGGTCGACCCCGGCGAGGAGTTCACCTACGAGTTCGACGCCTCGCCCTTCGGGTTGCACCTCTACCACTGTCACGTCGCGCCGCTTGCCTCCCACATCGCCCGCGGCCTCTACGGCGCCTTCGTCATCGACCCGAAGGACGGCCGGCCGGAAGCCGACGAGATGGTGATGGTGATGAACGGCTTCGACACCAACTTCGACCTCGCCAACGAGGTCTACGCCGTCAACACGGTCGGCTTCCACTACATCAACGATCCGATCCGGGTCGAGCGCAGCTCGCCGGTCCGCATCTACCTCGTCAACGTGCTCGAGTACGACCCGCTCAACTCGTTCCACATCCACGGCAACTTCTTCAACCACTATCCGACCGGGACCTCGCTGCAGCCGACCGAGTTCACCGACACGATCGTCCAGGGGCAGGGACAGCGGGGGATCCTCGAGCTCGAGTTCCCCTACGACGGGGACTACATGTTCCACGCCCACGTCAGCGAGTTCGCCGAGCTGGGCTGGACCGGGTTCTTCCGGGTCGGCGATCCCTCGCGCATGACCGCCGCCGCTGCCGCGGCGGCCTACTGCAAGCTACCGTGGGGCGGGGCGGCCCCGGCCTGATGGAGGCGGGGTCGAGAGCCGAGCGCGGCGCCGCAGGGCTGCCGGCCTGGGCGCTGGGGGCGATTCCGCTCGCCCTGATCGTCGCCGCGATCGGCGGCTTTGCCCTGCTCGGGGGCCCCGGCCTCGGCGAGCGCACCGGCCCGCCGGTCGAGGAAGTGGCGGTCGAGCGCACGGTCCTGCGCCCAGGCGAGATCGAGCTGACGCTGCGCAACGACGGCCCCGACCCGGTACAGGTCGCCCAGGTCGCCGTCAACGACGCCTACGCCCCGTTCGTCGCCGACGGCGGCAACGAGATCGGCCGGCTCGGCTCGACCACGCTGGCGATCACGTACCCGTGGATCGAAGGCGAGGCCTACGAGATCTTCGTCCTCACCTCCACCGGCGGCACGGTCACCGCCGAGATCCCGGTCGCGGCGGAAACCCCAGAGGCCGACGCCGGCTTCTATGGCCTGATGGCGCTGCTCGGGATCTACGTCGGCGTCATCCCGGTCAGCCTCGGGATGCTCTGGCTGCCCTTCCTGACCCGGCTCAGCCGGCGCTGGGTCGGCGCCGCGATTGCCTTCACCGTGGGTCTGCTCGCCTTCCTCGCGATCGACGCCGGGCTGGAGGGGCTGGAGATCGCCGCCGAGGGGCCGGCCGCCTTCGGCGGCTCCAGCCTCGTCTTCGTCGGCGCCCTCGTCGCCTACCTGGCGCTGGCCGGGGTCGACTCCTACTTGGCGGGACGGCGACGCGACGCGGGCGCCACCGGTGCGACCGGAGGCATCTACCTGGCGCTCCTCGTCGCGATCGGGATCGGCCTGCACAACCTCGGCGAGGGGTTGGCGATCGGGACCTCCTACGCGACCGGGGCGCTGGCGCTGGGGGCCTTCCTGGTTGTCGGCTTTGCGATCCACAACACGACCGAGGGGCTGGCGATCGTCGCGCCGCTGCGCGGCGGCGCGGAGGGGACCGGCGAGCGGCCGGCGTTTTCGCGGCTCGTCGGCCTTGGCCTGGTCGCCGGCGCCCCGGCGATCCTCGGCGCCTGGATCGGCGCCTCGGCCTTCAACCCGAGCCTGGCGGCGTTGCTGTTCGGGATCGGCGTCGGCGCGATCGTCCGGGTGATCGTCCAGATCGCCCCCTCGATGGCCGACGAGGAAGGCCGCCTGCTCAACCCGCTCGCCGTCGCCGGCCTGCTCGCGGGGATCGCCGTCATGTATCTGACCGGGCTCCTGGTGTCGGTCTGATGGCGGCGGACGAGGGGCGGGCCAGGCGCGCCCCGAGCACCGAGGCGATCGAGGACTACGCGAAGGCGATCTACGCGATCTCCGGCGAACGCGACGGCCTCGTCCTCAACGGCGAGGTGGCGGCGCGGCTGGGGGTGACGCCGGCGACCGCGACCTCGATGCTGAAGCGCCTCGCCGACCTCGGCCTGGTCGACTACAAGCCCTACAAGGGGGCCAGCCTCACGCCCGCGGGGGAGAAAGTGGCGCTGGAGGTGATCCGCCACCACCGGCTGATCGAGGCCTACCTCTCCGAGGCGCTGGGGATGCCGGCGGACCGCGTCCACGAGGAGGCGGAGGTGCTCGAGCACTACATCTCCGAGGACCTCGAGCTGCTGATCGCGGCCAAACTCGGCGAACCCAGCCACGACCCGCACGGGACCCCGATCCCCGGGCCGGACCTGCTGCCCCCGCCCGGAGAGCCCTGATGGCGCGGCGGGCCGAGTTCCGAATCGCCTCCAGCCTGCGGGCCGAGCCGGCGGCGGTCTGGGCGCGGGCGATGAGCGCCGAGGGCATCAACGCCGAGCTCGGGCCGCTGCTGCGGATGACGGTGCCGCGCGGGCTCGACGGACTCGACCTGCACGCGCTCGAGCCGGGCCCGGTGGGGCGCAGCTGGATCCTGCTCTTCGGTCTGATCCCAATCGACTACGACGAGATCGGCCTGGAGCGGGTCGAGCCTGGCCGGGGCTTCCTGGAGCGCTCGACGATGCTCTCGCAGCGCCTCTGGGTGCACGAACGCACGATCGAGCCCGGCGGCGAAGGGGCGGTGATCGCCGACCGCGTCGCCTGGGAGCCGCGGCTGCCGCTGCCGGGACGACTCCTGCGGCCGCTGTTCGCCGCGACCTTCCGCCACCGCCACCGGCAGTTGCGACGCCACTTCGGCGGCACGCCCCTGCCTCAGCGCTAGAGGGCCGGTCCCATGGCCCCCAGCCTGGAGGACGTCCGTGGCACTTCGCACCTCGGCGTCCTCGGCTTGCCTTGGCACCCCAAAAGGCTGCGCCTTGCGTCCTTGATCTGCTCGACCGCGGCCGCCCCAGGCCCACGCCGCATGCAACCGACCCTCTAGGCTTGCGCCGTGGCCCTGGCCGATCACTTCGAGCGCATCGTCGCCGCCCTGCCGCCCGACTGGACCGACCTCGAGATCGACCTGCGGATCGACGACGAGAGCGCGTACATCGACACCGCCGTCGCCCTGAGCCAGGTCAACGCCCAGCCTTACTCCCGGGCGGAGTGGCATTGGCGGCTCCTCGTCGCCCACAGCTTCGGTCACGCGGCCGCCGCGGAGACGGTCAAGGGCGTGCTCGGACGGCTCGACGAGGCCGGCGTGACCGGTGAGCTGCGGGTCGCCGAGGTGCGCGAGGGACGGGCCGAGGTCGTGCAGATGTGGGGCCGGCCGGAGAGCGTCCGCGAGGAGTTCCGCCAGCGCCGGTCGCTGTAGTCCAATGGCCCGCGTCGTCGCCGTCGCCACCGACCTGATGCTCGCCAGCAAAGTCGAGGCGACGCTGCGCGCGGTCGGCCATGAGGTGACCCTGGCGCCCTCGCTGCAGGAGGCGCCGCTGGACGCGGTCGACCTGCTCGTCGCCGACCTCGAGTGCGAGAACCCGGAGGCGCTGGTCGGCTTCGGGTTTCCGGTGCTCGGCTACTACCCGCACACCGACGTCGACTTGAAGCAGGCGGCCGAGGCTGCGGGGGTCGACCTGGTCGTGCCGCGCTCGCGGCTGGCGCGGGAGCTGCCGGAGCTGGCTGAGGCGCTGCTCCAGGGCGAGTCCGGCTGACCCCCGCGGACGTCTTCGGCTGAGTGTGTCCGGGGGGTCAGCCGGCCCCGTCGAGGCGAAACGCCGCCGCCAGATCAACCGGCCTTTCGAGCAGGCCGTGTTCCACGTCCCAGCTCGACCATTCGCGAAGGACGCTCGGGTCGAAGGGCTGCGGATCGAGGATGGGGAGGAGGGCGTCGAGCTGGGCCTGTTGCTCTGCGCGGTCGAGGGAAGGGTTGGCCGCGAGTAGGTCGCCGAGCGCCTGGCGCGGGTGCGCGACGACCTGTTCGTAGCCCGCTTCAGTCGCTTCGACGACCGCTTCGATCAGGCCGGGGCTCTCCGCGAGCGTCTCGTGGGACGTGGCAAGGACGAGCTCCGGGTAAGGCGGGGCGCCGTAGTCGTCGACTTTGAAGACCCGGGTGGGGATCCCCTGGCGGCGCAGCGCCACGCCCTCGGCGTTCCAGAACCCGGTGGCCGCATCGACCTGTTCTGCGGCCAGCGCGGAGACGGCGTTGAACCCGATCGTGACCCGCTCGGCCGCCGCCGAGTTGGCGCCATCGGCGCCGAGGACGGAGTCGACCACCGCTTCGTCGGAGGGCAGGCCGGTGACCCCGACAGTGCGGCCTTCGAGGTCGCGGGGCCGGCGCACCGGCCCGTTGCCCCGGGCGATCACCGAGGCCAGCGGACGCTGCACGATCGGCAGCAGGCCGACCAGGTCGAGTCCGCGCTCGCGGGCGATCCCGAGATCGTGGATGTCGAGGACGGCGAGCTCGGCGCGCCCCGCCGCGAGCAGCTTCGGCGCGTCGGTCGATTCGCCCGGCTGCTGGATCTCGAGCTCCACGCCTGCCTCGCGATAGAGGCCTTGCTGCTCGGCGGAGTAGATCCCGGAATGAACCGGATTGGGGATGAAATCGAGCACGAGGACCGCGCCTCTCGGCGCGCCCGGTTCAGCGCCGGCTCCGCCGCAGCCGGCGCTACCGGCGAGCAGGGAGGCGGCCGCCAGCAGCGCGACAGCCCATCTCATCGAGGAGGGAACCTAATTCATCGCCCCAACATGAGTACACTGCCGCCGCTTACCTGATCACGGGATCGAGGAGGAGAGAGTGCAGGAACGAGGTCTTGCCGCATATCTTGCTGAGTTGATCGGCACGCTTTTGCTGGTCTTCTTCATTTGCAGCGTCGTCATTCTGTTCGTGTCTACGGGGAGTCAGGCACAGTTCGGATCCGACTTCGCTGTCATCGGGCTCGTCCACGCCTTCCTGCTGTTCGGATTGATCGTCATGTTCGGCGTCGTCAGCGGCGGTCATTTCAACCCCGCCGTGACCCTCGCCGCCCTGGCGATTCGGCGGATCAGGCCGCTCGACGGCGTGATCTACATGTTGGCCCAGCTCTCCGGCGGCGTGCTCGGCGCGCTGCTCGCCAAAGGCTTGCTGGAGGACGAGGGCCGTGCCACCCATTACGGCGCCCTGCAGGTGAGCGGCCTGCTCAGCGGCAACTTCGCCGGCGGGATCGTCGAGATGATCGGGACCTTCTGCCTCGTCCTCGTCATCCTCGCCGCGGTCTACTCGGAGAAGAGCCTCAAGGAGTGGGCGCCGCTGGCGATCGGCACCACCCTCGGCTTCATCGTCATGGTCGGCGGTCCGCTGACCGGCGCCGGGTACAACCCCGCCCGCTGGTTCGGCCCGGCCCTGGTCGACAGCACCTGGGGCGACGTCTGGCCCTTCCTGCTCGGCCCCGCCGTCGGCGCCCTGCTCGCCGCAGCCGTCTACCGCTTCGTGCTCGAGCCGGGCGCCCTGCCGCCGACCGAACCGCCCGAGCACATCCGGCCGCCGGTGAAGAAACGCGCCGAGCCGGACAACCCCACCGAGGCCGCCTCCTAAGCAGTTCGGTGAGCCGCCGGGCCTGACTGGCCCGGCGGTTGCAGTAGCTTGGGCGTCGTGCGCCGGGTCACCTTCTCCCGCAATTACACGCTCTCCCTCTCTCGCACCTGCCAGTGCTACTGCAAGTACTGCGCGTTTGCGACGCGTCAGGCGCACATCCACGCGCCTGAGAAGGTCGAAGCCCTGCTCGACGAGGCGGTCAAACGCAACGCCAAGGAGCTGCTGGTCCTCACCGGCGAGCGGCCGGAGGTCCACCCCCTCGTAGCCGAGAGCCTGGCTGCGTGGGGCCATGAGGACTTCACTTCCTACGTGGTCTGGGCGTGCGAGCGCGCTTTGGAGCGCGGGATGCTCCCCCACACCAACCTGGGTGTCCTCTCCAAGCACGACCTGGCTCGCCTGCGTGAGGTAACGGCTTCGCAGGGCCTGATGCTCGAGTCGACCTCGGAGCGGCTGATGGAGACGGTCCACGCCGGCTCGCCGACCAAGCACCCTGCCCAGCGGCTCGCGACCATCGAAGCCGCCGGCGAGCTGCGGATTCCCTTCACTAGCGGCATCCTGGTCGGCATCGGGGAGACGGAGGAGGAGCGCATCGAGTCTCTGGAGGCCCTCGCGGCGTCGCATGCCCGCCATGGGCACCTGCAGGAGGTCATCCTCCAAAACTTCGTTCCCCACCCGCGCTACTACGGCGCCGAAGTCGCGGACATAGCCGACGAGGCTTCTAGGCGGCGGTGGAGGGGCGGCGGGGATCCGCTCGGTGGACCTACGGATGGGGAGGCTCCCCCGAGCAAGTCCCCATCGCCCTCGACCGACGGCGGGCTTCCGATGCCCAGCTGGGCGAGCCCCGTGGGGATCGGGGAGATCGAGCGGCTGATTCAGGAGTGCAAGCGGCTGATGCCGGACGTGGGCGTGCAGGTCCCGCCGAACCTGTCGGAGTGGTGGCCGGAGCTGGTCGAGGCCGGAGCTACCGACCTCGGAGGGCTTTCGGCGAACGGCGACCACATCTCGCCGGAGGAGCCGTTTCCGAGCCCGCATCAGGTGCGCAAGGAGTTGGCTCCCAAGGGCTACGCGCTGACCGAGCGGCTCTGCGTCTACCCGCAGTACATGGACGCCGAGTGGATGGAGCAGGGCGTGCTCGACGTGATCAAGCTGAAGTACTGGAGCTTCATCCCGCGGAGAGGGTCTGGGCGCCGGTCGGAAGAGACGTCGGATCGCCGGCTGGCGCCGGAAGCGATCGCGAAGGGGCGCGACGGGGTCGAGCTGTCCGAGGACGAGCTGACGGCGTTGTTCGCCGAGACGCGGCCAGAGGTGATCGAGGAGATGCGGGTCGCGGCGGACGAGCTACGGGCGGAGCTGCACGGGGACCTGGCGACGTTCGTGGTCAACCGGAACATCAACTTCACCAACGTCTGCGTCGTCGGCTGCGCCTTCTGCGGCTTCGGCCAGGGCAAGCGCTCGCCCGACGCCTACGAGGTCTCCGAGGACGACTTCGCGGCGCGGATCCGCGAGGCGGTCGAGTTCGGGGCGACCGAGCTCTGCATGCAGGGGGGCATCCACCCGGACCTGACGCTGGACGAGTACGGAAAGTGGCTGCGGCTGGCCAAGGAGGTGGCGCCGCAGCTGCACCTGCACGCCTACTCGCCGATGGAGGTCCACTACATGTGCGAGCGCTCGGGCAAGCCGCCCGGCGACGTTTTCGAGTACCTGCTCGGGTGCGGGCTCGGCTCGACCCCCGGGACCGCGGCCGAGGTGCTCGACGACGGCGTGCGACAGCGGATATCCCCGAACAAGCTCCCGGTCGAGCGCTGGGTCGAGATCGTCGAGGCCTCCCACCGCGCTGGCCTGCGCTCGACCTCGACCGTGATGTTCGGACACATCGAGGAGCCGCGCGAGCTGGCGCGCCACATGCGCGTCGTGAGGGCGCTGCAGGAACGCACCGGCGGCATCACCGAGTTCGTCCCGCTCAGCTTCATCCCCTTCAACACGCTGCTCGGCCGCACCCACGGGATCGAGGAGATCGGGATCGAGGAGAACCTCAAGCACACCGCCGCCTTCCGCCTGGCGCTGGGGCGGACGATCCCCAACCTGCAGGCCAGTTGGGTGAAGATGGGCCTGGAGGGGGCGACGGAGGCGTTGCGCTGGGGCGTCAACGACCTCGGCGGCACCCTGATGGAGGAGAACATCTCGCGCATGGCCGGCTCGCAGCACGGGGTGCGGCTCGAGCCCGAGCAGCTGATCGCGGCGGCCCGGGCGGCGGGGCGCGAACCGGCGCAGCGGACGACCCTTTACGGGATCATCGAGACCTATGCGAGCGATGACCCTCGAGAGGCAGCGGCAGCCGCTCCGGCTGGCTGAGCTGCCCGACCCGGAGCCGGGACCCGGACAGGTCCTGATCGAGGTCCGCGCCTGCGGCGTCTGCCGCACCGACCTGCACATCGTCGACGGCGAGCTCGGCGAGCCGAAGCTGCCGCTCGTGCCGGGCCACCAGGTCGTCGGCGTTGTGGTCGGGCTGGGGGCGGGGGCGGAGCGCTTCGCCCTGGGCGAGCGCGTCGGCGTGCCCTGGCTCGGCTGGACCGACGGCGAGTGCCGTTACTGCCGCGGCGGTCGCGAGAACCTCTGTGAGAACGCCGGCTTCACCGGTTACGACCTCGACGGCGGCTATGCCGAGCTGACGGTCGCCGACGAGCGCTACTGCTTTCCGATCCCCGCTGGGTACCCCGACGATCAGGCCGCCCCGTTGCTCTGCGCCGGCCTGATCGGCTACCGCGCGTTGCGCCTGGTCGGCGACGCCGAGCGAATCGGGCTCTACGGCTTCGGCGCCTCCGCTCACATCCTCTGCCAGGTCGCCGCCCACCAGGGGCGCCGGGTGTTCGTCTTCACCCGCGAGGGCGACGAGGAGACGCAGCGCTTCGCGCGCGAGCTGGGCGCCGAGTGGGCCGGTTCGTCCGAGCAGGCCCCGCCGGAGGAGCTCGAAGGCGCGATCGTCTTCGCGCCGGTCGGCGCCCTGATGCCGGCGGCGCTGCGCGCTTCGGCGCGGGGGGCGCGGGTGATCAGCGCCGGCATCCACATGAGCGATATCCCGGCCTTCCCCTACGAGCTGCTCTGGGGGGAGCGGACGCTCGGGTCGGTCGCCAACCTGACCCGGCGCGACGGCGAGGAGTTCCTGGCGCTGGCGCCGCAGGTCCCGGTGCGGACCGAGGTCGCCCTCTACCCGCTGGAGCGGGCCGACGAGGCGCTCGACGACCTGCGCGCGGGCAGGTTCCGCGGGGCGGCGGTGCTCGACGTCGCCTTGGCTTGAGCTGGGCTGAGGCGGGTACGGGGGCCTGGACCAGGACCAACGCCAGGAGGAATGCGATGAACGACGAGATCCGCATCAAGGACGACGCCAAGGGCAGGGTCAAGGAGGCCGCAGGCGACCTCACGGGCGACGACCAGCTGAAGAAGGAAGGCAAGGTCGACCAGGGCGCCGGCAAGGTCAAGGACGGCGTCGAGAAGGTCACGGACAAGATCAAGGACGCGCTCCGACGCGACTAGGGGGCCTAGCGGAAGAGGTCGTCCTCGCGCGGGCGGCGCAGCGCCGCCGCCCCGGGGCCGTCCTCCTCGGCGACGTAGCGGCCGAGGCCGCGCACGATCGCCACGGGCACGCTGCTCGCCTTGTCGCGGACGAGGTCAGCGGCTGCGGCTGCCTCGTCGGCGATCGCGATCTCGGTGGCCTCCAGCTCTCGCCCGGCTGCGTCGTTCCGGCCGCGCCAGTCATCCAGCGGGATCAACCCGGCACAACCGATCGCGACCTCCGCCTGCCCGAGCCGCCACGCCCGCCCAAAGCTGTCGGAGATGACTACCGCGATGGTGGGGAGACCCTCAACGAGTTCGTCCCTGATCCGCCGAGCGGACGCATCCGGATCCAGCGGAAGCAGCGCGACCGTGTCGGGGCCCGGCAGGTTCGAGCTGTCGATGCCGGCATTGGCGCAGACGAAGCCGTGGCGCGTCTCGGTGATCAGGACGCCGCCCTCGGCCCGCAGCACCTCGCTGCTCTCCTCGAGGATCAGCTCGACCAGGTTCGGCTCCTTGCCGAGCGCCGCCGCCAGCTTGCGCGCTTTGGCGCTCGGCAGGACCGAGGAGAGCTTGCGGACCCGGCCCTCGGCCTTGGAGACGATCTTTTGCGAGACGACGACGACGTCGCCGTCCTCGATCGCGGCCCGCCTGGCGATCTCCTCGCCGACCCGCATCCCCTCGGCGAACTCCGGCAATCCGGCGACGGCGACGATCCGCAGCTCGCCGGTCGCCTCGCTCATATGCCGAGCGCTCGGGCGGTGCGGCGGGCTCCACCCGCGCCCGCCTCCAGCTCGCGGGTCAGGGCGATCACGTCGGCGGGCGTGTCGAGGTCGAGTCCCAGCGACGCCACCTCCTCGACCTCGAATGGGATGCCGGCCTCGCGGGCTGCGTCGACGTGGCGCTCGCAACTGTCCTCGCCAAAGGCCGGCGCGATCGCGTCCGGTGGGCTCAGGACCAGGGCGTTGGTCCCGCTTCCGTGGCGATCGGGAACGATCCCGACGTAGCGCTCCGGCACGCCGGTCAGCAGGCGGTCCAGTTCGCGGGGGTCGAGCAGCGGACAGTCTCCGGGCAGCAGGACGACGCACTCGGCCCCCTCGACTTCGGCGCGGGCGATACCCGCCAAGGCCGCCTCGCAGTGGCCGGCGTCCTCCGGGTCCGGCACGACCTCGGCTCCGGCCCGGGCGGCGAGCTCCTGGGCGATCGGGTCGCCGCTGACCACGATCGTCCGCTCGATCGCCCGCGCTGCGGAGATCGCTTCCAGCACGTCGGCCACCATCGCCTCGGCCAGCGTCCGGCGCTGCTCCCCGCCGAGCCCGGCGGCGAGTCGCTGCTTTGCGGCGTAGAGCCGCTTGACGGGGAGGACTGCGGTGGCCTTCAACCTGCGGCGAGGGTATCGGCGTAGTCGAGCACGATGCGCGCCAAGCGGGCTCGTCCGCTCGCGCCCTCCATCAGCGTCTGCGCGGCGAGCGTCGGGATCTCGGCCGGCGGGGGGTCGGGATCGCCCTCGTCGACGACCATGCCGTCGATCAGCCCCGCGTAGAGGGAGGCGACGCCGGCCGCCGTGGTCGGCCGTCCCAGAGCCCGCATGAACCGGTCGGTCGGTCCCTTCACGACCTCGCCGGCGACGTAGGGGCTGACGGCGACGGTCGGGGCGGGGCAGGCGGCGATCGCCTCGCGCATCCCGGGCACGGCGAGGATCGGGCCGATGCTGATCACCGGGTTGGAGGGTCCGACGACGATCGCCTCGGCGGCGCGCAGCGCGTCGAGCGCCTCGCGGCTCGGCTCGGCGCTCTCGATCCCCTCCAGCTCGACCCCGAGCACGTCGGGCTCGCCGCGGTCGACGATCAGGTACTCCTGCAGGTCGCGGCGCCCGGCCGCGGTCAGGACCTTGGTGCGGACCGGCGAATCGGACATCGGCAGCACCCTCGCCTCGACCCCGAGCCCGCGCGCGATCTGGGCCTGCGCGTCGGTTGGCCGGCCGCCCTCCTCGATGAACTGGCGGCGGTAGAGGCAGGCGGCGAGGTCCCGGTCGGAGAGGCCGAACCAGCTCGGCGCGCCGAGCTGTCGCAGCCGCTCGAAGACGACGAAGGCGTCGTCGCGGATTCCCCAGCCGCGCTCCTCGTCGACCTCCCCGGCGAGCCAGTAGGTGACGAGGTCGGGGTCTGGGGAGACGTGGACGCCGAGCGCCTCGACGTCGTCGCCGGTGTTGGCGATCACGGTCAGGTCCGAGCCGAGCTCCTCCTGCATCCCCGCGGCGAGTTTGGCGCCGCCGGTGCCGCCGGCGAGGAGGACGACCCGCACGGCCCGCCTACGCCCAGTGGTCGCCGTCGGGCAGGTTGGTGAGGCGGATCCCGGCGTGCGCCTTGTAGCGGGTGTTGACCGAGATCAGCATCGGGGTCAGCTGCTCGACGATGCGAGCCATCTCGAGGGCGCCGGCGTTGACCGGGCGCAGGCCCGGGATCAGCTCGACCAGCCGCGCCACCCGCGCCTTGTCGGCCTTCTTGTCGCCGCAGATCAGGATGTCCTCGCCGAGCTCGGCGCCCGTGTCGGCGAGGGTCGGGGCGCCGACCGTGTGCAGGGCGGCGACGACGGCGACCCCGTCCGGGACCATCTCCTGCGCCTGCTGGGCGGCCGAGCCCTGCCAGACGCCGAGCGAGCGGGTTGCCTTGCCGCTGACCGCGGCGGCGAGCGGGACCGTGCAGTCGACGAGGATCTGCCCCGGGCGCAGCGCCTCGCGCAGGTTGTTGAGGTTCTCCGACTGGGCGCGGAAGGGGACGGTGAGGAAGACGATCTCGCCCCGCGTCGCGGCCTCGCCGTTCTCGAGCCCGGTGACGTCGGCGTCCGGTACCGCGGCGCGGATCTTCGCCGCCGCCTCCTCGGCCCGCTCGGCCGAGCGCGAGCCGAGCACGACCGGCGCCCCCGCTTGTGCCCAGCGCGTCGCCAGCCCGGCGCCGAGGGCGCCGGTGCCGCCGATGATCGGGATCGGTTCGAGCTCCGCCAAGGCGCGCCAGTCTATGCTGCCGGGCGCATGAGGCTGGAGGGACGCAAAGCGCTGGTCACCGGCGGCGCCAGCGGGATCGGCGCCGCGATCGCCGCCCGGCTCGCCGCCGAGGGAGCCGAGGTCTGGGTCGGCGACATCGACACCGAGGGCGCCGAGCGGATCGCCGGCGAGGTCAACGGGCATGCGCTCGAGCTCGACGTGACCGACCTCGAGGCGGCGCGCGCGGCGATCTCCGCCGTCGGCGCGCCCGACATCCTCGTCAACAACGCCGGCACCGACGAGTTCGGTTTCTTCGTCTACGTCACCCAGGAGCAATGGCGGCGGGTGCTGGACATCAACCTCGGCGGCGTCATCAACTGCACCCACGCCGCGCTGCCCGGAATGCAGGAGCGCGGCTACGGCCGCATCGTCAACATCTCCTCGGAGGCCGGACGGGTCGGCTCGAAGGGCTCGGCCGCGTACAGCGCCGCCAAGGCCGGAGTGATCGGGTTCACCAAGGCGATCGCCCGCGAGAGCGCCCGTTACGGGGTCACCGCCAACGCGATCGCCCCCGGCCCGATCGAGACGCCGCTGCTGATGGGGGCCAAGGAGTTCGGCGAGATCGGCGAGAAGGTGATCGAGACGATGAAAAGCTCGACCCAGATGGGCCGGCTCGGCCAGCCCGAGGAGGTTGCCGCCGCGGCGGCCTTCCTTGCCTCCGACGACGCGACCTACGTGACCGGCGAGACGCTCGGCGTCTCCGGCGGCTTGGGCATGGTCTGATGGCCGGGCCCGAGTCGAAGCTCGTGCCGGGGATCGAGCGACACGACGAGTTCACGGTGCAGCCGCCGCTGACCACCGACGTCGGCGGCACGATCGGCGCCAGCGTCCTCTCGACGCCGGGAATGATCGGGATGATGGAGGGCACCTCGTCGGTCCTGGCCTACGAGCAGCTGCCGGAGGGTCAGGCGACGGTCGGCTTCGAGGTCTGCATCAAGCACGTCTCCGCCGCAGCGGAGGGCGCGACCTGTCAAAGCCACGCCGTTCTGCGCGAGGTCGTCGACGGCCGCAAGCTCCGCTTCGACGTCGAAGTCACCGAAGGCGAGCGAACCATCGGCGTCGGCACCCACGAGCGCCGCATCATCACCCCCCACCTCCCCTAAAGGGGGAGAGTTAGGGCGAGTGATGCCTTTATGGGTCTATGGACCCAGAAAAGCATCACTCGACCAGCGTCTGGAGGCTTGCGAGGCGGCAGCATGGGGTGGTTGCGAGGCGGCAGCTCGTCGGGGCGGGGTTGAGCGATTACGCCATCGGGCACCGGATCTCCACGGGTCGGCTGCATCGGATCGGGCGCGGGATCTACGCGGTTGGGAGGCCGGGCATCGACCAGCGTGGCCGCTGGATGGCTGCGGTTTTGAGCTGTGGGCCTCGGGCTGCGCTCAGTCACTCGAGCGCCGCGGCCCTTTGGGGCTTTGGCGCCGGCATCGCAGGGCCGATCGAGGTTTCGGTGCCCTTCGTGTCTCCACGCAAGAGGCCCGCTGTCTGCGTTCATCGCCGCCCGAAGCTCTTGCCAGAGGACGTGACCGAGCACGACGACATACCGGTCACCCGACCGGTTCGGACGCTCATCGACCTTGCTGCAAGGTATGACCAGGCTCTTGTAGAGCGGGCCATAAACGAGGCGGACCGGCTCAACCTGACGAATCCGGAGGCGCTTTACGCCGTGCTCGACCGCTACTCCGGCCAGCGCGGGGTCGGCGTCCTGCGCGAGATGCTCGGCAAGCGCAGCTTCCGCCTCACGGACTCCGCGCTCGAGCGCCGCTTCCTGCGGCTGGTTGCCGATGTCTCACTGCCGACTCCGCTCACCCGGCAACGCGTAAACGGCTTCCGGGTCGATTTCTACTGGCCTGACCTGAAATTCGTCGTCGAGACCGATGGGCTTCGCTATCACCGGACTCCAGCGCAGCAGACGCGGGACAGGCTCCGCGACCAGCGGCACACCGTGGCCGGTTTCACCCACCTTCGCTTTACGCACGCCCAGATTCGCTTCGAAAGCGACCATGTCCGCCAGGCGCTGCTCGTCACGGCGCGCCGACTCGGCTGCCGTCCCGCTCCTCCTGCCGCGTAAACGGCGTCGTAAGCTCCGGGCATGTCCGAGCTACCGAGCAGCGTGCGAATCCGCGAGGTCGGGCCCCGCGACGGGTTTCAGAACGAGCCGGAGACGATCGACACGGCGGAGAAGGTGCGGCTGATCGACCTGCTCTCGGCGACCGGGTTGAAGCGGCTGGAGGTGGCCTCCTTCGTGCGCCCGGACGTGATCCCGCAGCTCGCCGACGCGGCCGAGGTGCTGCTGGCGATCCAGCGCCGGCCGGGCGTCGCCT
>Ga0196962_10000279_pt1 | contig 24250 bp, 19 predicted proteins | sample S3v_20metaG_FD_183186 | JGI IMG/M metagenome (GOLD analysis project Ga0196962, IMG submission 183186) | Soil microbial communities from Anza Borrego desert, Southern California, United States - S3+v_20 | ecosystem: Environmental > Terrestrial > Soil > Desert | place: USA: California | collected...
TCGAGACCTCCACCGAGGAGTACGACGAGATGATGGACGCCAACGTCCGCTCGACCTTCCTGTTCACGCGCTACGCCGTGCCCGTGATGATCAATCAGCGAGCGGGGCTCGTCCTGATGATCTCCTCTATGGCGGGCGTCTACGGCTTCCCCGGCGAGGCCGTCTACTGCGCGACGAAATTCGCCCAGGTCGGCTTCGCCCAGGCGCTCGACAAGGAACTGAGGCCGCACGGCATCAAGGTCGGCACCATCTGCCCCGGCGGGGTGAAGACCGAGTTCGCCGTCGGCAAGGGGCGCACTGAGGAGGGCGTGGAGCAGTCGGAGATGCTGGAAGCCGAGGACGTGGCGGAGGCCGTGCTCTTCGCCTGCGCGCAGTCTCCGCGCTCGCGCATCATCCAAGTCCAGATGCGGACGATGGCAGAGGCCCTGACGTAAGCATCAATTTCTCGGTGTAGGGGACGGATTAGCGACCCCGATGAGCGCCGCCGCCCGGGGGTCGGCCCGGAGACAAATGCCGTGCCCGACGAAATCAGCCGAAGCCGGCGCGTCATGCGCGCCCGGATCGAAGATGAAGGCGCCGCCCCGGAGGCCGCGTAAGAGTGGGGGAGTAACGATTGAGCAGCGGACCAATCTTCGTCTTCGGCTCTAACCTCTCCGGCAGGCACGGCAGGGGCTCGGCCCTTCGCGCGCGCGAACACCACGGGGCCGTCTCCGGCAAAGGTGTAGGGCTGCAAGGCACGAGCTACGCCATCCCGACTAAGGACCACGCCCTGCGCGCCCTCCCCTTGGAGCAAATAGCTCATTACGTGAAGAGGTTTATCGAATTCGCGAGAGAACACTCCGAGATGACATTCCAGGTGACGAGAGTCGGTTGCGGGGTGGCCGGCTACAGCGATGAGAAGATGGCCCCCCTATTTGCCGGGGCGCCAAAGAATTGCCACTTCCCGGAGGAGTGGAAGCCGTTCCTCCGAGAAGCGAAAGGGGAGAAGTAAGTGAACGAGTACGAGGACCAGACGCGCACCTGCGCCGACTGCGGTGATGAGTTCACCTGGACGGCCGGGGAGCAGGAGTTCTTCCACGAGAAAGGCTTCGCGGACCCGCCCAAGCGGTGCAGGGAGTGCAGGCAGGCGCGCAAGGCCGACCGCGAGCAGAGGGGCGGCAGGTGAGGGCGAAACCCTCGGCAGGACCGGGAGGCCGGGGCCGTGATTAAACAAGACATCGTCGAGCGGCTGGCGGAACGCTCGGGCGTCTCCGAGAACACGGCCGAGCGGGTCTTCGACGCCCTCTTTAATTCAATGAAGGGGGCGCTGGCTCGCGGCTGGAGGATAGAGCTGCGCGGCTTCGGCGTCTTCACGGTCGGCCCGCGTAAGAGCGGCATGTGCCGCAACCCGAGCACGGGCGAGCAGGTCCCGATCCCCGTGGGCAAGACCGTCCGCTTCAAGCCGGGCAAGGAGTTGCGGCCGCGCGAAAAAGATACCCCCTGAGCCGGGCCCGGCGGCCTCTTGAAGGTTCCGGAAGGCCGAGGGGCAAGGGCCGCTGATTGACGGACGGGATTTATTCACTCGCCCCTGGTTTCTGTCAGCTTGCGAAAGTGGTAACCCATCGCCGCCAGGGTGACGGCGTGCGCGAAGTTCCGGCGGTGCGAGGTGATCGCGCTCTTCATGTAGCGCCAGAATTCCGCGCGCGCGGGGTCGCGCACGCCGAGCCTCAAGGTGACGCGCATGAATGCCAGCACGTCAGCGGCGAAGCTGCTCCGGCGCGGCTCCGGCACCTGCGTCAGATACGACAGACAATCGAGCGCCCGCCGGTAGTATTCCGCCGGGCTGTAAATGGTCTTCAGGATTCTCCTGTAACCTTCGACGAGTCGCGCCGCGTTCATGCTCGGGACGAAGTTCAGCGAGCCTTCCGTATTATTCCCGGAGCTTTCTTTAAGCAACCGCCCCTCGCGCTTCAAACGTCGCCAGAGCTGCGTGTCGGGCAGCGCCGTCAACAGGCCGACCATCGCCAGCGGGATGGCGCTCTCGCGGATGAAGTCTATCTGCCGCTCGAAGATGTCCTCGGGGTCCGAGTCGAAGCCGACGATGAAGCCCGCCATCACCTCCATCCCGTAGGATTGAATCTTACGCACCGACTCCAGCAGATCCCGCCGCGTGTTCTGCCCCTTCTGGGCCTCCTTGAGGCTCTCCTCGACCGGCGTCTCGATGCCGAGGAAGACGCGGCGGAAGTTCGAGCGACGCATCATCTCAAGAAGCTGGTCGTCTTCGGCGAGGTTGACGCTCGCCTCCGTGATGAAGGAGAACGGACGCCCGTGCGCTTCTGACCAGTCGATCAATTCGGGCAGAAGCCGCTTGACGTTGCGCTTATTTCCGATGAAGTTGTCGTCCACGATGAAGACCAGCCCGCGCCACCCCAAGCTCAGCAGGGCGTCGAGTTCGGCCAGCATCTGCCCGTTTGTCTTGGTGCGCGGCACCCGCCCGTAGATCTCTATGATGTCGCAGAACTCGCAACTGAAAGGGCAGCCGCGCGAATACTGTATGGACATGGCGCTGTAGCGTTCGAGCTCGGCCAGGTGGAAATGTGGGGCGGGCGTAAGGTCGAGCGCCGGTCGAGCGCCGGCCCGGTAGAATCGTTTGGTCTCCCCGCGCTCCAGATCGCTCAGAAACTCCGGCAGGGTCGTCTCGGCTTCGCCGACGAAGATGTGGTCGGCGTCCGGCACGTCCTCCGCGCTGGTCGAAACATACGGCCCGCCGACGACGACTCTTTTGCCGCGCGCTTTGCTCATTTCGACGACGAGCCGCAGAGACTCCTTCTGAACTATCATGGCGCTCGTGAAGACCATGTCCGCCCATGCGACGTCCGAAGCCTTGAGCGGGCGCACGTTCATGTCCACCAGGCGGCGTTCCCACGCGTCGGGCAGCATGGCCGAGACGGTCAAGAGGCCCAGCGGCGGGAAGGCCGACCGCTTGCCCTCGAAAGATAACGCGTGGCGGAAACTCCAATAGGTGTCCGGGAACTCAGGGTAAACGAGCAGCACTCTCATCGTCCTCGTCTCCTCGCTTTCAAACCGTGCCCGACCGCGCACGGATTGAAAGTTCTAACTTCTGGGAAGGGCGGCGGGAGCGTGAGTTAATTACGGCACGCGATCCAACGCCGTGACACCCGACTTCTTCCTCCGCGCGTCGCGCCACTTGGCGGCCGCCTCCTTCACGAGCGGATAAATTATCCGCCGATTATCAACAATTAGTTTGAGCCAGGCGCGCTTCGTCATCTGCGGGAAGTAGATGCCGCGGAAGAAGAGGCGCGCGATGAGGTGGCCGGCGCGGTACTGGAACGACTGGCCCGCGAGCGACTCGACCGCCTGCGCGTTGCGCTCCGGGCTGTAGGACAACTCCCACGCCTTCCTCGTCTCCAGCCGCGCCTCCTCGATGGTCATCTTCAAAGGCGTGTGCGCCATCACGAAGGGGGCAAAATCCATCCAGTGCTTGGGTCTGTCCAATCTTCCCGCTTTCTCCAACCGCTCATAAAGCGGTGTCGCAGGAAACGGCGTCAACTGTCCGAAGACGGGCAATCCCGGCGGCCAGCTCTGAATCTCCGAGAGCGTCCGCTCGGCCACGCCCTTTTCGTCGTTATCCATTCCGAAGATGAAGGACGTGATGGCGTAGATGTTTCTTCTCGCCAGCCTCTCCAGCACCTGTTTGTACTCGCCCGGCTTGCTGAAGTTCTTGTTCACGTCCGCCATGTTCTGCGGGTCTATGGACTCCATGCCGATGAAGACCCACTTGCCGCCCGACTCCGCTATCAAATCAACCAGTTCTTCGTCACGCAAAAGGTTGGCGCTGATCTGTGCCACCCACGGCACCTGCGCGCCGGCCGCGATGATGTCTCTCAGGAGCGACTTCAGCCGCTTGATGTTGATGGCTAGGTTGTCGTCAATGAAGAAGACCGCGACCTGGCCGCGCTCTCGGCGGGCGCGAGCCTTCAGCCGCAGGAGTTCGTCCACGACCGATTCGTTAGTGCGGAAGCGTATGGAGTCGCCGAAGAAGCCCGTGACGGTGCAGAACTCGCAGCCGTACGGGCAGCCCCTCCCGGTCTCAATCGGCACGACGTAGAAAGAGCCCCAGCCAGAGCCCATTCGATTCATCAAGGGGCGCAGAAATTTCGGCACCAGACTGAACTGTTCCAGGGAAAGCTTCTCCCAGGGGATGACAGGGTAAGGTTGCAGGCTGGGCTTGCGGTCCAGCCCTTTGGCGTCCCGCTCCGGCTCGTAGACTTCCCTCAGCTCTCCGCGCGCGGCGTCCTCGACAATCAGGGGCCACGTCTCGTCGGCCTCGCCCAGCGCCACGGCGTCGGCGTGGCGCTGGCCGCCGTCGCGGCCCAGCGCCTCGTCCGGGCACTCCGTGACGTGCGGCCCGCCCATCACCACGGGGACGCCCGCGGCGCGGATGGCGTCCGCGACGCGGTACGCCTTCGCCACCATCCTCGTCATCGCCCCGATGCCGACCAGACCTATCTTCTGTTCGCGCACGAAGCCGACGATCTCGTCGTCCGTCATCGCGCGCGCGTTGCCGTCGATGAGAATCACCTCGTGGCCGGGCGGCGTGAGCGCTTGCAGGAGAAACATCCAGAGGTGCGGCATGAAATTGCGCGTCACCCCGTTGTCCGGGTTGTACAATAATATTTTCATGTCTCATTCCCTGGCGCGAAGCTGATGCGCGAAGGCACTGCTTCGCACCCTGCCCTTCGACGGATGTCTCCTTCGCTTCGTCGGGGGATGCCTCACCGAAGCGCTTTCGTTATTGCTGGTTTGATATTTGCCCCGGCCCTCGGGGCGCGGCGGCAGAGCCGACCTCTTGACGCTCCAACGAGGGGGACGGCAACGAGCCGCCTGGGGGATGGAGCCCGGCCCTCATTCCCGGATGCCAAGACTTGGTCGCAGTGTGGCGCAATTATAGCAGGGATGCGCCGCAGCGTACATAAGACTTCCGCTATCGATAGCGGCTAATCTCAAGGCCGGCGCGGCGGGCTAAGGTTTAGGAGCGGCATCCTTTAAGGGGATAAGTTTGACCACTCTCACCGGCCCTAAAAGTTCTAGCGTGCGAGTGCCCTACCAGTTGAAATCTACCTTGTACCAGGCGAGACCGTGGCGCGCTGACGCCGGGTGCGCCTGATGATTTTTGTGCCAGCCTTCGCCGAAGGAGAGCAGCGCCACCCACCTATTGTTGCGTGAATCATCCGTCGTTGTCGCGTGCAGGCCAACAATGACGCGCAAGAAGATTCCCCAGAGCAGTAGTTGTGTAAGTTGCAATCAGACGGTGTCACAGTCAGAACCTGATCAGACGCTCGCGACCGATCTGACAGCACGCGTTTTGTGATGCTCTCCCCGGCTTTCATCTACGGAGCGCCTTACAAGTTCCTTGAGGTAGAGCGTGCCATCGAAAGGTGGACGCGCGTTTTGCGTCAGTATGCTGCCGACCAGGCGCTGATAGACGGATAGCATTTGCTCTTCATCGCAGTCTTCCATGCTCTGACCCTGTGCAACTCCCGCTTTGCAGAGTCGCCAGTACACGGCCCTTAGCAGTGCAGCCTCATCGCTCAAGATGCCACGCCCGCTCAGGATGGCGGCCCGATTACGCCACACGCCGTCGCATATTCGCCCGAATTTCTCTGAATTTATTGTGATCATAATTAGTTGAGAGTCCATTTTCTTAATGGCAGATGTTGTCAGTAATGCACATCCGATGCAGTTTACTACTGAGTGCGAGCATGAATAAGACGGCGTATCCTGTCCGGGAAGAGCACGTCTATTTTCTGGGGCTCGACGAGCGCTGTCACTTCGCCCATGCCGTAAGTCGTATGCATCATGGTTTGCCCGGCCCGGTACGAGCGCGTCCGGTCATAGGGCGGGAGGTTTTGCGCCGGCGGGCGAGGCGCTGTGCGCGAACTGAGTTTGAAGGTGCTGAGTGTGCCGCACTTCGGACAACTCACGCGCGAGATCTGGCCGCGGATGGTAACGGATGTTACGACGTGACCGCGTTCCTCGTCGCATACCGCGCATAACTTATCCGCCCGCTCGCCGACCGTGTACGTTTGCTTATCCATTAAGTCCTCTTCACTTTTTTCACAGACATGGCCTTCACTAAGACACAAAGCCTCCGGACGAATATTCGTGCCGGAGGCTTTGTGTAAGAGAGTCGCCGGAAGTAGCCCGCGAGCGATTAGTAGCGAGAGTTGCCGCCGTAGCCGCCGCGCCCACCACTATTGCCGCCGCTGTTGCGACCTCCGCCGAAGCCACCGCGGTCTTCACGCGGCTTGGCTTCGTTGACGTTCAGAGCGCGCCCGCCGACCTCCTGGCCGTTAAACTGCTGAATCGCCGCGTTGCCTTCTTCCTTGGAAGACATTTCGATGAAGGCGAAGCCGCGCGAGCGACCCGTATCGCGGTCTTCAATGACGGAAGCCGACTCGACCGTGCCCGCCTGCGCGAACAACTGCTGCAAATCTTCACTCGTCGTTTGAAAAGCGAGATTGCCGACATAAAGTTTCATAGACATGTGTGTGTACCTCTCCCCTCCGGGAGTGTTAAGAGAAGCTTCGAATCAAAGTGTGCTTCGATGAGAACGGTGTGCAGCGAAGGCTTCGGGTTCTGGTGCTCTGTCGGAGCGGCTTCTGAAGTTGAAATCGGCCTGCCCTCGAACCATCCAGAACGCCGCCGCCAAATCTGTGGCGGGGGGCGCATCAACCGCTGACGCGCGAGAGAAGGAGTAACCTTTAACCGTTAATTCAGATGCCCTTGATGGCGATTTGGTTGTAAGCTAACGCGCTGAAACAACAGGTCTTGGGTGAATTGGAATGACGTCGCAGCGCCGCGGTGGGATCACGAAACGCGGCACGAAGTTGGGACGGTTAGTGCTGGTGCAGTGTACGCTGACGGCCAAGCGCTTCAGCCCGTGCCTGCGGCAGTACTATGAATGGATCATGGTGAGGCGGGGGTCGGGCTAAGCTATCATGCGACAGCGCGCAAGTTCTTCGGCATTATCTACCGGATACATAGAGAAGGATGGGTGTTCGCCGACTTCCCGAACTTCGTGCTAGCTGAGCAGTGAGGAAACAAGTGAAAATCATCCACGGAGTAGACTTCTGCCATAGAAGTTATATTGTCCTCTCCGCACGTTTCCTCAGCCACCGAATCTGACCTCTATGCCGAATCTGGGCGGGCGCGAGGTCTCCAAGGACTGACGCGCCCGCCCTTTTTTATCTTAGAAACTGGGCCACAGCTCGGGGTTCGGGCCGTTTCGCCCGAGTTGATTGACACGGCGGCCGGATTTAACATAAAAATTTACCACTCCCGAAGTACCTGCTTTCTCTCGAACAATCGGGCCGTCCGTTCAGTTCCAAACAAACTGGTGAAGGAGTGGTGTATGTCGTCCCCCGACTCTGTACAGAATACTGAGAACAGGCTGCTCAACAGTCTGACCGCCGAAGAGAGGGGGCGATTGTCGCCCCACCTTCGGCCTGTCGCCCTCCCCGTGGGTGAAATTGTTTTCCACCCTGACGAGGTAATCCGCCGGGTGTACTTCCCCGACGGCGGCGTGGTCTCGATCACGACCACCTCGGAGACCGGCCAGAGCATGGAGGTCGGGATGGTCGGCTACGAGGGGGTGGCGGGGCTTGCCGCCGTCCTGGGCGACGGCGTGTCGCACAACCGCCGCGCCGTCGTGCAGGTCGAAAGCACCGGCGTAATGATGGAGAGGGATGCGGTGCGGGAGGAGTTCGGGCGGGGCGGCCGGTTCCAGGAAGTGCTGCTGCGCTACGCTCAGGCTTACCTCACCCAGGTCTCGCAGTCCGTCTTCTGCCAGAACTACCACCGCAGTGACGTCCGGCTGGCGCGGTGGCTCCTCGAATGTCAGCAGAGAGTGAGGGCGGGTGAATTTCACCTGACGCACGAATACATCAGTGAGCTGTTAGGCTTCCGCCGGGCGGGGGTCACTAATGCCCTGAAAGGATTGAATGAGGAAGGAATTATTGATCACTCCCGCGGCTTCATCAGGATACTTAACCAAGAAGGCTTGGAAGCATCCGCCTGCGAGTGTGTCGGGATTATCAGGGCTGAATTCGGACGCCTGTTCGGCGCTTAGCCGCGAGGGTGCGCGGCGTGGTATAGTTCACGCCATCCTGTTAAGTAAGTTTGAAGCGGCGCGGAGCTGATCACCACGCCGCTTCTTTTTGGGCCCGCCCCGCCACTTAATCGGAGAATCTCACGCGCATACGCCTCCCCCTTTATCCGGTGCCTCCGGACGTTCGGGCAGGTGGCGAAGTGCGACAGGTAGAGCCGCTTCCCATCGGCTCGCGCCCGCTCCAGGTCCTCGCCCGTCAGCATTCTGTAGTAGAGCGTAGCGCTGTGTAGCCCCTTCCTGACCTCGCAGTTTCCTTCCGGAGAGGGTTCGGCGTCGAGGGGGTTAGCACTCCTAGTGTCGACGTGGGTGGCCCACATGACCGGGGCCGGGCAGCTACGGCATTGTGCAGGCATAGGATCCTCCTTCCTGCAAACACAGTAGGACCCCGACGACGTGCGCCGCCGGGGCCTCGGCTCAGGGTAGGGTTGAAAGGTTTACTAGCGGGGCGCACGAGTGTAGCGCGCTCGATCGCGCGCCGCACGCCGGCCTCATCCCACGACTTATTGATGAAGACCTGCACGACGCCGGAGGTGACCTCCTCGACCACGTCAAAGACGCTGGCGCGACCCGTCAGGAGAATGCGGACACTACCGGGGGAGGCCCGCGTCGCCTCGCGCAGGAACTCCGTGCCCGAAATCTTCGACATGCTCATGTCACTGATGACGACGTCCGGGCACCGAGAGAGGGCGTGCCGCGCCTCGAAGAGGGTCAGTGCCGTCAGAATGTGATAGTCGCTGGCGAACGTATCCCTGAAGACGTCGAGCAGCACCGGCTCGTCGTCGAAGTAGAGGTCCGAAGTCTTATCGCTCATCACACCTCGCCCCTCACCATCTGGGCGCGGCTCGAATGCCGACACGCGGTCGGCGCTTGTCATCAGCCTAGTCGACGCGGCCTGTGAAGACTTCGGTGAGTGGGGAAGATTTGACGCCAAGTTGACTGGCGGGAAGAAGCCTGTGTAAGATTCGGGCCACTCGGGCGGCTGGTGAATCCTACCGCCCAGCGGTTGCTGGGGTGAGGACAGTGACCGCGCACCGGGGCGGGCGCGAGGTCCCCAAGACTGACGCGCCCGCTCTTGTTTTTTACGACGGAGGCTCGACGAAGGCCCAAATCAGGGTTGAAAGAGTTACTTCGCAGTCTTACGTAGCGCCTCGCGCCGTCCTTGCTCCCTCAGCGAAACATTTCTCCATTAAAAATCCGTCTGCAATGCCTGCCGATCCTTGATGAGGGTGGGAGGGGGTGAAGATACCTGACTTCCCCTCCCACCTCGCTGCGAGGTGCACGGGGTGAGTATGTGGAATTCATCCGTCCGGGCGGACTCTGTTAGAGTTGGGCACTCTCGATTCCGCCATTACGCATAAACCCGCTGCCTGAGGTCAGTCCTCTACCCTTTAACGAACCGAATCACAATGAAACCTATCATTCTGGACCGATTTTTTTGCTTTTCATATGGTTAAGCCTATATATTACGCCTTAAATTTCATCGGCTCCCCTGCTCGGACGGCTTGAGTTGAAAGGTTCTGACGACATTTGCTTTCGCCGAGGAACATTACCGAACTACTCATCGCCTGGGGCGACGGCGACCAGAGCGCGCTTGAAAGACTGATGCCCCTGGTCGAGAAAGAGCTGCACCGGATCGCCGGCAGGTACATGCGCCGGGAGAATCCGGCCCACACGTTGCAAACCACCGCCCTCGTTAACGAGGCATATATCCAGCTCGTCGATCAGCGGGAGACGCGTTGGCAAAGCCGCGCCCACTTCTTCGGAATAGCGGCCGGTATTATGCGCCGCATCCTCATGAATTACGCGCGAGACCGCCGCCGCGACAAGAGGGGAGGAGGAGCCGAGAGGGTGTCGCTTTCCGAAGTCGCCATTATGTCGGAGGAGAAGTCCGAGGAGTTGATAGCTCTGGACGAGGCCCTCAGGAAACTGGAATCAATGGACGAGCGAAAGAGCCGGGTGGTGGAGCTGCGGTATTTCGGGGGGCTGAGCGTCGAAGAGACGGCGGCCCTTCTGAAAGTCTCCCCCGTCACGGTAGCGCGCGACTGGAAGTTAGCCAGGGCATGGTTGCGGCGCGCGATTGAGCAAGGAGCCTGATTATTTAGAAAGGTAAGGACTGAGAAAATGCCGGCAGTGGAAGCCGACAGGTGGCAGCGTGTCGAAGAGGTTTTCCATTTCGCTTTACAGTATGACGGCGATGAGCGGGAAGCCTGCCTCGCTAGAATGTGCGGTGAAGATCAGTCTTTAATAGATGAAGTCAGGTCGTTAATATCTTCGCACGAGCAAAGTGGCGAGTTTCTCGACAAGCCCGATTTAACCACTGGCCTTCAACTCCTCGCCGCACGTGATGAGCCGTTACGCGAAGGCGGAACCATAGGCCACTATTCGCTGAAGAACAGGGTCGGGCTGGGCGGCATGGGCGAGGTCTATCTCGCTCTCGACCAGCGGTTAGGGCGCAATGTGGCCTTAAAACTGCTGCCGGCCTCATTCAATGATCATCCCGACTGGGTCCGCCGCTTTCAGAACGAGGCGCGGGCGGCCTCATCAATCGCCCATCCCAATATCACCCACGTCTATGAAGTCGGCGAAGCGGACGGCCAGCACTACATCGCGATGGAATACATAGAGGGCGTCACTCTGCGCGATTACCTCAGGCGGGCCCGGTTGGAGCCGCTTGAAGCCGTCGACATCACCACCCAGATCGCTCAGGCGCTCTCGGCTGCTCATTCCGCAGGCGTGTTGCACCGCGACGTTAAGCCCGACAACATAATGATTCACCGGGACGGGTATGTGAAAGTGCTGGATTTCGGGCTGGCGAAATCGACCGCGGGGCTGAAGTCTCAATACGATAATAGAGGAACGGCCAGCACCGTAGAAACGGCCGCGGGAATCATAATAGGCTCACCGGCATACATGTCACCGGAGCAGGCTCGCGGCTTGGAAGTTGATCACCGGAGTGATCTTTGGAGCCTGGGCGTAGTCCTCTATGAATTACTCGCGCGGGAAAGCCCTTTCTTTTCCGACACGCCCAGCGACACGATGGCAGCGATTCTGAAGACAGACCCGCCCCCGCTCGGCTTGTTGGTGCCGGAGTTGCCCGAGGAAATAGAACGAGTAGTGATGAAGTTGCTGGCAAAAGGGGCAGAGGAACGTTACCAAAGTGCGGAGACCTTGATAGCTGACTTATCTAACTTTACGGAAGGAACCAAACACCGAGAAACTTTAGAACGCCATCCTGAAATCATCGAGGGAGCTGATAGCGCAACTTTAGTTCCCTCCACCAGCGTCAATCAACAGAAGTGGAAGCTTCCGTTTAAGAGTGTCGCGTCAATCCCGGCCTATATTCGGAGCGTCGCAAAGCCTACCAAGGTCAGCCTGTCCGCGCTCCTGCTCATTGCCTTCGTTACGCTACTCGTACTGAGATACTCCGGCCACTCAACCCCGGAAATACAGGCCCCTCCGATTACCTCAATCGCCGTGCTGCCGTTTGTTAACGAGGATGGGAATCCGAACACCGAATATATATCTGACGGGCTGAGCGAGAGTTTGATTGAACGCTTCTCTCGCCTGTCGCGAATTAAAGTAATCGCTCGCAGCTCCTCCTTTAAGTACAGAGAGAAGTCGGCGGACCTTAAGCGCATCGCGCGAGATTTGGGTGTCCAGGCATTAGTTGAAGGGACCATGACGCGCCAAGGGGACGATTTACAGGTTAGCGTTGAACTCGTTGATGTGAATCGGGCGACTCAGCTCTGGACCGGCCAATACCAGGCCAAGGCTTCTAACTTACCCGTAATACTTCACGACATCACTCGAAAAATTGCGGCCAAGCTCAATCTTGGGCTGAGCACTGAAGAGTTGAACCTGATAACCAGGGATCAAAGGGGGGCGGGGAATGCGTACGAGTGGTATCTAAAGGGGCTGTTCCACTGGAACCAGCTTACCGAGGACTCACTCGATAAGAGCATCGAGTGCTTTAACGAGGCGCTGGCCGTCGACCCTCAATACGCATTGGCCTATGCGGGTCTCGCCAATTCCTACATCGTTCTCGGTGCCAATTATCGTCCCCCTCAAGAGCCATTCCGTAAGGCTGAGCTTAACGCACAAAAGGCGCTGGAGATTGATGGTGATCTTGCGGAAGCGCACTACGCTATGGCCGCGACTCGCTACCTCTATCATTGGGATCTGCCAGGGGCTGAGAAGGAGTTGAAACGATCCCTCGCACTGAATCCGAATTACGCCATGGCAAACAGTCTACTTTGCTACGTCAGCCTGACCAAGGGAGACCCGAAGCAAGCCACCGCCTATATTAACCGCGCCCTTGAACTCGATCCGCTTTCCCTGCTCTTTAACATGCGGCTCTCCGACATCTATTATTTTCAGCGGGATAACGAGAAATCTATCGAGCTGCACCGGAAGCTCCTCGGCGAAAACCCGGACGCCTCTTTTCTCTACAATAACATTGCGATCGCTTACGCGCAGATGAAGAGGTTCGACGAAGCCCTGGCCGCTAGCCAGAGAGCCATGGCCCTGACGGGTCAGGACCCCAATAACCTTTCGGCGCTCGGCATCATTTACGCCCTGTCGGGCCGGGCGACCGAAGCAAGGTGGGTTGCGGGAACGCTTGAGCAGCTATCCACGAAGAGGTATACGCAGGCTTATTCAATCGCCGCAATATATGGCGCTCTCGGCGACACGGATCAGGCATTCACGTGGCTTGAGAGGGCAACCAAGCAACGAGACTCCTACATACTGAAAATTAAGGTTGACCCGGCTTTTGATAAGATACGTTCCGACCCGCGATACGGCAGGCTCCTTGAGTCAGTTAATTTGGGCTGAAAGATGAATCTTCATTCAGCCGGTGACGAAGTCGCTCACGCCTCGCAACCCGAAACGAAATCATGAAACCATGAGGTCAAAACCGCCATGATGCCTCGCCAGAGTGATAAGGAAGCTTCGCCCCGCGGAGGCGCCGACGCCGAAGCGCGGACGTACGAAGTAGTTCTGATCAGCATGCCGTTCACTATCCTCTCAGCCCCTTCCATCGCTTTGGGCCTACTGAAATCCGGCTTGACGCGCATTGGCGTCACTTGCACATCGCTCAATCTTCATTTTCCTTTCGCCGAGTTGATAGGCCAGGATACTTACACCTTCATCGAAGAGGTGGCGCATCCTGAACATCTTATCCGGGAATGGATATTCTCAGAATCGCTGTTTCAGCACCCGAAGCCCAAAGACTTGGCGGGTTACAGGAGGGACGTCCTGAGCGTTAAGACCGTGGACGATCCCGACCAGCGGATTTACACAGAGGAATGCCTTACTAAACTCGTCCCGGCGCTCCTGAAGGCCAAGGCCGAGGTTGAGGGTTTCCTCGACCGATGTTTGGAAGCCGTCCTCGCACTCCGGCCGGGAGTCGTGGGTTTCACCAGCATGTTCGAGCAGCACGTCGCCTCTCTCTCCCTCGCCAAGCGGATTAAATCGCGCCGGCCTGATTGTTTCATTATCTTCGGCGGTTCAAATTGCGAAGGCGTAATGGGCGCTGAAACGTTTCGCCAATTCGACTTTATAGACGTGCTGGTGTCCGGCGAGGGCGACCTCGTCTTTCCCGAAATCGTCCAGTCAATCCTGGCGGCAAAACCTATCCCGGCGATCACCGGCATCTACAACCGTCACCGGCGGGTTCTGCCGCTGGCGGATGAGATACCGCAGAACACTCCGCCGGTCGAGGATTTAAATAAGTTGCCTGTTCCTGATTTCGATGATTATTTCGTACAGCTCCGAGCCAGTTCGCTGAAGCTTCCAGAGGGGCCGACCGTGCTTTTTGAAACCTCGCGCGGGTGCTGGTGGGGGGAAAAGCTTCACTGCACCTTCTGCGGCTTGAACGGGGCCACAATGGCTTACCGTAGCAAGTCTGCCGAACGTGCCCTGGATGAGCTTACCTATCTTGCTGGCCGCTACCCCGGTTACAACCTCAATGCGGTTGATAACATTCTCGACATGAAGTATTTCAAGACCCTGATGAAGCTTCTGGCGGAAGGAGACTACAATTTCGGCCTGTTCTACGAAGTTAAGTCGAACCTCAAAAAAGAGCAGCTCCAACTGCTGCGCAGGGCCGGGGTCAGGACCATGCAACCGGGCATCGAGAGCTTTAGCGACAACATACTCAAGCTAATGAAGAAGGGCGTTTCGGCCCTACAGAACATCCAGTTTCTCAAGTGGTGCGCGGAACTGAAGCTGAGGGTCGTTTACAACATCATCTGGGGATTTCCCGGGGAATCGCCCGAAGATTATCAGAAGATGCTGGAACTGATTCCGCTCATCACGCACCTGCCCCCACCGGTCGGCGCAGGCAACATCAGAATCGACCGGTTCAGCCCGAATTTCAACACGCACAAGGAGATGGGATTCAGCAGCCTCACCCCGTATCCCGCTTACGGGTACGTTTACCCTTTCGACCCGAAGACTGTGTACAACCTCGCCTATTTTTTCGTGCCCGAGTACGAGAACCTCGCCATCGAGAGGTCAACCACCAAAGGCTTATCAGCCGAAATCGAGAACTGGAAAAAAACATACGAGCGGAGCGAACTCTTTTTAATGGATAAGGGGACGCAACTGCTCGTCTGGGACTTCCGACAGTGCGCTAAAGAGCCGCTGATCATTCTTGACGACTACGCAAGGCTAGTCTACCTGGCGTGCGACGAAGCCAGGACCATGAATCAGATACATAACTCGTGGCCCAAAACTTCGCCAGTGCCTTCGGACAACATACGGCTTAAAGACGCCCTGGACAGATTCGTAGATCAGTCGCTGATGATAAAAGAGGGAGAGCAGTACCTGTCGCTCGCCTACCCCAAGTCGGGGTGAGCGACAGGACACTCAAAGGCTGGGGGCGCGGCCCAGCCGGCCCATCAATGATGATGGGCGATGGGCGAAATCAGGGATTCCGGGGGAAACCTGTCCGCGGTCTTATTCTTTACTGAGATCAGGGTGGCGATTTCTTCCGCCGTCAGCTCTTCAATCGCCTTTTCCTGCTCTGGGCTCAACTGTACATCTTTTTTAAGGAGCTGGGCGTCAGCAAGTTGGTCTCGGTTTGTCATTTGCGGCCTCCTTGGGAAGCGAGGGTTATGTGAGAACAGAACCGACTGAAATATATTTGTGACTTTCTCGCCTGTCAATCGAATTCGTGTAAAGTAAAGGGTCTATTCACTCTCAAAAATAGAAGCCACGAAGTCACACGAAGCGCCACGAAAAGGTTTGGGTTCGTTTCTATGAAAGGGGATGTCAAGAACAAACTTCTCCGAAGCCGGCCCTCCTAACCTCTTTCTTCCCCGCCGCGACGCCGATCACATCCTGGACTTACTGCTCAGAGGTGAGTTCCCGCGCCTGCACCGCTATGCGCCGGAGAGCCAGCCCGCCTTACGCCAGCCGCGCTGCCGCCACAAGGTGGTGAAACATGCGACGATGGTCAAGAACAGCTTTCGGGCGATTACCCTCGGGGCTGGCGTGAGCATACGTGGGAAGCTGACGAGCAAAGCCGGGCTGGAAAAGCTACGCGCCATAGAGCTACCTGAGTTGCTCGCCGCCGAACGCGACGAGTGGCTGCGACTGCTTAAGCAACTCGAAGAACAGCGAAAGGCGGTCGAGAAGCAGCTACTAGCGACGGCAAAGACGGACGGGCGCGTGCAACGTTTGCTGACCCACCCGGGCGTCGGGCTGTTGACTGCTCTGTGCTTGGTCCATGCGCTCGGGCCGGTCTAGCGGTTCGCGACGACCCGCAAAGTTGCCGCCTATGTGGGACTGGAGCCGATGGAGCAGTCCTCGGGCGAGCGGAAGCGCTACGGGGCGATCAGTAAGGCTGGGAACCGGCTGTTGCGCTTTCTGCTGGGTGAGGCGGCGCACTGGCGGCCTTCAAGGATGAGCAACTGCGAGCCTTTTATCTGCGGCTGAAGTCGAAACGCGACATGGCGACGGCGGTCGTCGCAACCGCGCGCAAGCTGCTAATCAGGTGCTACATCATGCTCCGAGATGGGATGGATTAAGGTGAGTTCCGGCGACGAGGTATCGAAGCGCGGTCTGCCCGGTGTGTTGCATAGGCTGATAAATGCCTGCGTTTTTGATTGGGCGACCGGCATCTCTGTCGCGAGGCGGAGAGTACGAAGCAATCTTCATGGGCTTTTGTGCCCGCATAGATGATTGATCGCAACTCTGAAGTGATCGCTGGAAGAGAAACGAACTAAAGAAGGCTGAGTGCGATTGCGAAACCAACAACACGGCAGCTCAAGAACGGGTTTACCCGCCCTGCGATAGAGGTGTGCCTTACAAAGCTCTTGACAACAGTGCTGACTTCATAGATGCAACACTACCCACTCTACTGTCTAGCCGTTGACAGGACGCAATAAAGGGTGTATTAGCTTCTCGTTCTTCATGCTTGCCTGACGAGACTCACATCTCGCGCTGGAGTTCCATGTTGTTGAAATCCTAGATTCTGACAGCCGGCCCCTCTTAAGTGCGGAGGTCGATAAGATGTTGCCTAATCCTTAAACAGACGTTAGCGGCTCCTAAGAACCTACGAAGCCGCGCTCACTGCGAGTCTCCCTTGTAGGTAGCCTCCAGCTGTTCGTTAGGAAAGGGTTCCTCACATGAATCGACTCACAATCAGTTTCATCGCCGTATTAGCCTTTGTAGCTTTGGTCAGCGCGCCCACGCCTCCAGGCACGACTACGGTTAGTAACTTGCCAGGCTGTTCTCAAGAAAGAATAGGCGCGGCAGGCAGCTTACCGACCGTTAATCCGAGCCTCGGTACTCTCGGTAAGGCAACACGACCCGGACAGACTGCGTTCAAACGGGTGCCGGCATTATTTTGACTACCGATTGCTATCGTACCTCTTGAATCCTCTTACGGAGGCCGCCCATGAGTAAGATCCTTTATTTCCTGACGTTAACTCTTTCGATTTTGGCATTTCAACACTTCATGAAGCCAATCCAGGCTCAGACCCTCACCGCGGGAGCAGTTAATGGGAACATAACTGATGAAACGGGTGCTGCCGTGGCCGGAGCCCAGGTCAGTTTAACGAGCGTGGATAAGGGAACCGTTGTGGAGACTGTCTCTGACAGCGAAGGGTTTTATAGGTTCTCCGAGGTCCTACCAGGAAGCTACAGCTTAGTGGTAATTCAATCTGGTTTTAGGGCTTTTTCTGTAACCGGCCTCAGGGTGCACGTTCAAGGAGTGCTGCGGTACGACGTGACACTGGAAATAGCAAGCATTGAAGGAGACGTAACGATCTCTGCTTCTACCGGCGAGACAATAAATTCGGAAACGCCCTTACTGGGCGAAGTGATAGAGGGCAGACGAATAGTAGACTTGCCGCTGAACGGCCGAAATTTCTTACAGCTTGCTCAGCTATCTGCTGGGACCACGCCCCCGCCTACGCAGAGCGGTCAGAGTACAACGTCAAGCCTCACAGGCGGCCGAAGCAATCTCACCGTTAGCGTTTCTGGAGGGAGAGAGATTTCTACCTCATATCTCTTTGACGGTATCTCTAGTAAGCACGACTTCTACGGCGGCGTCGGAAGCCAGCCGGCACCCGAAGCAGTCGAAGAATTTAAGATCCAACGCGGTTTTTTCTCCCCCCAATTCAGTTTGCCCGGAGTCGTTAATGTTGTAACTAAGTCGGGGACGAATGAGTTTCACGGTTCAGCTTGGGAATTCGTCCGAAATGATAAGTTCGATGCTCGAAACTTCTTCGACGTGACTAAGCCACCTTTTCGCCAAAACAACTATGGCGTCGCAGCGGGCGGGCCAATAATTAAGAACAAGTTGTTCCTGTTCGGATTCTATGAGGCGCTAAAGATTCGACGTAGTGGGACACAGAGGCTGACCGTTCCGCTACTTTCACAGCTCACCGGCGATTTTAGGGGCTTACCAACAATTTATGATCCTCTGACATTCGACCCCGTTACAGGTGCGAGACAGCCGTTCCCAAATAACATAATTCCGGCCAACCGAATCTCACAGTTCGCACGGAATTACCTCCAGTTCATTCCCCCTCCTACTATTAATGCTTTGGTCGCCAATAATCTAACTGGGCAGACTAAGCTTATTGAGGATGATAATAAATATATGATCAGAGGTGATTATACCCGTTCCCAATCGTCTCGCTTCCTGGTGCGTTACTCCCACGACGATCTGGACCAAACGACGACATCACCCCTTCCTTTCAGGAACCAAATCGCGCCCTTGAGGTCTCGCAACGCCGTCGTGGCTTGGACCTATACCATCAGCCCCAATTTAGTAAACGATTTACGAGCCGGCCTTGACCGTGTCTTTGTTCATTCCTTTGCCCCTGAGAATGCCGCAACGAATCCCAATTTTGCAAAGGAATTAGGCTTGCAGAACACAAATGAAATTGCGGATTGCAATGGGGTCCCGTTTGTAGGTTTGGCTGGGTTCGCAGCGTTCGGCTCGCTTTCAGTGTGCGCCATCACTGGAAACAGCAATATCCATCTGCTCGACAACGTCTCTTACAATCGTGGCAAGCATTTCATCACTGGGGGCTTCGAAATTCGAAGAATTTATTTTAGGAACGTCGGCGCTTCCTCGCCGAACGGAAATTTGGGTTTTAACGGGCAATACACGAATAGCGGCGACCGCGCAAAGGGTCTCGGTACAGGGGGCAGTCCGGTCGCCGATTTCCTTCTCGGGTTCCCATCGTCTGCTACGGCCCAAGTTTCTCGCAGTCCCTTTTATTTTACTGGATACTGGTGGGACATTTACATCAATGACGATTACAAAGTCTCGAGGGACCTTACTCTGAATTTTGGACTGCGTTATCAATATACACAGCCATTAGTCGAAAAATACGATCGAGTCATGCAGATCGATTTCACAACCGGCCAATTACGACTTGCGGCGCAAAATGGTAATCCACGATCATTTCTCACCCCTGATCGCAATGATTTTGCCCCGCGTGTTGGCATGGCATGGCGTCCTACCAAGAGCGATAGCTGGGCCTTGAGGGCCAGTTACGGTATCTTCTACGACCGGTTACCCGGTAATGAATGGAACTTCCAGAGCAATAATCCGCCTTTCGCTGGTAGATTTGATCGAATAGCTGACCAACTGGTCCCTAATATAAATATCAGCACCTTGTTCCCACTGATTACGTTAGATCCTACCGGCGCGTCTTTCTTTAATCTCGCAGATCGTCGCAGCCCTTATTTAGAGCAATGGACGGTAAGTTCCCAAAACATCTTGCCGGGAGGCATCTTCTTCGAGGCTGCTTATGTCGGATCTCGGGGGCATAACCTTTCAAAGCGCCTCAACAGGAACGCGGCATTGGCCCCGCCAGCACCTGGTGATACGAGACCTCTTCAAGCCCGACGACCGTTCCCCCAGTACTCTAATATTAACAGTGACGAGGGAATTGCTAAGTCCTCGTACCACGGCATGCAACTCACCACAAGAAAGATCACATCATGGGGGTTAAACCTATTGGCCGGTTACACATGGTCGAAATCCCTCGACATGGATTCATACGATGCCGCGGGAGCGCGAAACTACAGACCCGGTGATCTTGACTACGGAAGAAGCATTTTTGACATCCGGCATCGATTTGTCTCAAGCATGATTTACGACTTGCCTTTTGGAAAGAGCTCCAGAGGAGTGACCAAGCAGCTTCTGGCCGGGTGGCAAATTAGTAGCATCGTGGCTCTTCAAACCGGCTACCCCTTTCACGTCATAACGACCGTGGACGCTTCAAACACAGGCGCCAACTTAAATCCCCGGCCAAACAGAATATGTGACGGGAACCTGCCAAGCTCGCAGCAGACTGTCGAGCGGTGGTTCGATACAAGTTGCTTTGTGCTGCCCGCCCAAAATACCTACGGAAACGCTGGCGTAAATTACCTCGACACCGACGGATTTAGAAGGGTTGACCTTGCCGTCCTAAAGAATTTTAATTTCTCTGAGAACACCAGAATTCAGTTACGGGCCGAAGCATTTAACCTCTTTAACAACGTTAGTTTCGGACCGCCAGGGAATTTCCTCGGGACCTTGACTTTTGGTAGGGTTACCACGGCCTTAAGTGCTCGGGAACTTCAATTCGGTGTAAAGGTTACTTGGTGAACGGCCACAATAGAAAGGTTTGCCAATACCCCATAGCTCAACTCCTTACGGCGAATGATGCCGTTTGGTAATTAAGACTTACCGCTCGGAGGTCTTTTCTTCTATGAATAGATTCCTATTGTTGATGCTCCTTTCTCTTTCGGTTTTAATGAGTGGGCAATTCATCCAAAGCTTTCATGCGCAAACTTTGACCGCCGGAGCAACTCAACCTTGGAGGTGGGAGGTCCGGAGCGCCGAAGCTTTCTCGCATGGCACTCTGCGGAACGTGACAATCAAGAGCTTTTGGGAAGTACAACTCCAGTTGATAGAAAAACAGAATCAGGGCGAATTCATTTCTGAGGTAATTGATGCCGGAAGAAAGAGGCGATGGGACGCGATCCAGTGGATCACTCATTGGACGACGCCTCAACAGTGGAAGAAGTATGCAGGGAATCCGGTCCTGCCACAGGGCGCGCCCGGACAATGGGATAGTAATTGGACCTCGCTGCCTTCTCTGGTGAGGGTGAGCGCTTCGGAGTGGCGCCTTTATTATTGCTCCAGTACAAATGGAATTGGCTTCGCCACCGGCAATATGGATGACCCTGTAAAGTGGAAGCGCTATGAAAAAAATCCGGTGTTCACTCCCGGGAGACCGAGAAAATTCGACGCGCATGGACCTCTCGGTCCTGAGATAGTCCAACTCAGCCCGCTCCATTGGTATATGTATTACGCTACTGGAGGTAACGGTCCGTGGCGTACTGGGTTGGCGGAATCTCATGACGGGGGGTTGAGTTGGACTCGTGTCTCAGAAGACCCGATCATACAGCTCGGGCTTCCTAACACATTTGATGGGGCAGGGACGGGTACAGTTAGCGTTATGAGAACCGAAAGCGAATGGAAAATGTGGTATACGGCGGCCGCACGGCGAGACCCACCGCTGTATCACATTGGCTATGCCACATCCCCTGACGGAATCCACTGGAGTAAACACCCCGCCAACCCGGTGCTGTCATTCGATCCATTCTTGCCAACCGAAAACATTATCGTTTCCAAGCCGCATGTCATCTTTGAGGATGGCATATATAAGATGTGGTACAGCAGCCAAGGTTTGCAGCCAAACCTCAAAGATCGACCATACAGTATTGGCTATGCGGAATCTGATGACGGAATTCATTGGATGAAGTATCCGGCTAACCCCGTGTTGAGAACAAGCCCGGCGCCCAGTTGGGACAGTGAGCAAGTTGAATATCCCGAGGTCGTACGATTTGGGAAAGAGCTGCGCATGTGGTTTAGCGGGAGTGGCTACACACAAATTGGCTATGCAGTTAGTGAGGGAGAAGGCTCAGGCGTTGAAATTCAGACGCGAGCCGGCGACACGGCTGCTCCAGACAATTCGTGGAGTCAGTGGTCGAACAGCTACCAGAAACCCACCGGCAGTAGCATTTCTTCTCCCCCAGGTCGGTATCTGCAGTTTCGGGCTGTTTTTCGCCGAGGGGACTCACCTGTCAGCCCCACACTTAGCCGCGTTACCGTCACTGCATCCCCAGAACAGTGAAGCGGAACCCAGGGGCAAGTACCAGCGCGTGCTTTGGGCCGCGCGTAGTTACGGCTTGAAAGCTGCATCCGGCAATCTCATCAGACTCTATGAGCGGCAGTGTTGCAACAATTGCTTTCAAGCTATAATCTGACCTTCAGCTCATCCATCAATTTTCAGGAACCCTACCTGTGAAACACAATTCGTCTCCCTTCAAGTGGCGGCACTTTGAGCCATCGCTTATTCTTTTATGCGTCAGATGGTATTGCAGGTATCAACTTTCCTACCGAGATCTTGAGGAGATGATGCGGGAGCGCGGACTTGTAGTGGACCATACGACGGTCTGGAGATGGGTCCAGAGATACGCGCCAGAGATCAACAAGCGCATCCGCCCACACCTGAAACTAGATGGAGCCTCATATCGGATAGATGAGACGTACATTAAAGTCGGGAAACAGTGCAAATATCTCTACCGAGCTGTGGATAAGGAAGGCAACACCATCGAGTTTATGCTCTCTGCTAAACGTAATGTTTCTGCGGCCAAACGCTTCTTTAAGAAAATGATGAGGGCCGACCATAGGCGACTTCCATTCTCAATCTCGGTCGATAAGAATCCAGCTTACCCCGCAGCTTTTATTTGTTCTCAAGAAGAGAAGATCGTGCCATCAGATTGTAAGTTGAGGCGAGTGAAATATCTCAACAATGTGATCGAGCAGGACCACAGATTCATTAAGAAAAAGATGCGAGCTTCACAGTGCTTTAAGAGGTTTCAGACGGCGGAAAGATCACTCGAAGGCATTGAAACGATGAACATGATGAGGAAGGGTCAGGTCAAAAGATTAAGTGGAAATGATGCGATGGGCCAGGCGAAGTTTGTAGCTTCCCTGTTTCAGATTGCTGCTTGATGAAATACGCTTAAAGAACTTTCGCGCCTCAAAATAATTTCTGCAACGCAACCCTCTGCGGGTCTGTCAGGTCGTAGCTGCCGTCATAAGGGTCGGGCTGCGGGAGGTTCTTTAGATTCTGTGTAAGTGGCGATAATCTACTGTCCGATCTCGAAAGGAGATTCAGATTATGCCACCGATTAGACCAGAGCTACTCGACGAGCTACTGAAAGATTACCAGAAGCCGGAAGACCTGCTCGGTCAGGACGGCCTGCTCCAACAACTGACCAAAGCCCTGGTCGAGCGTGCCCTCAACGGCGAGTTGACCCACCACCTCGGCTACGAGAAGCACGATGCTGCCGGCGACAACTCCGGCAATTCCCGCAACGGAACGACGCCGAAGACGATGCGCGGCAAACGCGGCCAGGTGCAGATCGACGTGCCCAGAGACCGCGAGAGTTCGTTCGAGCCGCAGCTCGTCAAGAAGGGGCAGACGCGCTTCGACGGGCTCGATGAGAAGATCATCTCTCTGTACTCGCGCGGCATGACGCAGCGCGAGATTCAAGGGCATCTGGAAGAGATCTACGGCGTCGAGATCTCTCCCTCTTTGATCTCAACCGTCACGGACGCCGTCCTAGATGAAGTCCGCACCTGGCAAGCCCGCCCCTTAGATGCTGTCTATCCGATCCTCTATCTCGACGCCCTTCAAGTGAAAGTCAAGAGCCAAGGAAGGGTGGTGAACAAGGCGATCTACCTGGCTTTCGGCGTCAACCTCTCTGGTTTGAAAGAAGTGCTTGGCATGTGGGCGGCCGAAAACGAAGGGGCGAAGTTCTGGATGCAGGTCGTCACTGAGCTGAAGAACCGCGGCGTCCAAGACATCTTCATCGCCTGCGTCGACGGACTCAAGGGGTCCCCGGAAGCCATCGAAGCCATCTACCCGGACACGCAGGTGCAGCTCTGCATGGTGCGTCTGGTCAGACACTCCTTGAGCTACGTCTCGCACAAGGATCGTAAGGCCGTGGCCGAGGGACTGAAGGAGATCTACCAGGCCGCGACTTTGGAAGAGGCCGAGCGGCAGTTGACGCAGTTCGAGGAGGCGTGGGCGCAAGCCTACCCGGTGATCGCTCGGTCGTGGCGCTCGAACTGGTCGAGAGTCATCCCGATGTTCGGGTATCCGGCAGAGATCAGGCGAGCGATCTACACGACGAACACGATAGAGTCGTTGAATATGACTTTGCGGAAGGCCTCGAAGAACCGCTCGCTGTTCCCGAACGACGAGGCGGTCTTTAAGCTGATGTACCTGGCGTTGAAAAATATCAGCAAGCGGTGGACAATGCCGATCAAGAACTGGAGCGGCGCGCTCAACCAGTTCGCGATCCTGTTCGAGGGACGTGTGCCGATGGGCGGGCTCAACCAAAACTCACTTACACAGACCGCTTAGAGCGGTTTTCGATTCAGTGTAAGACATAGCCGCAGTGTTTGAACCAAGCGCGGGCGTCAGATTCAGTGACTGCCGCGATGGCTTGCTTGATGGCCTCTTCCAGCGCCTCGCGCGTGCGGGCCTT
>Ga0196962_10000281_pt1 | contig 24017 bp, 22 predicted proteins | sample S3v_20metaG_FD_183186 | JGI IMG/M metagenome (GOLD analysis project Ga0196962, IMG submission 183186) | Soil microbial communities from Anza Borrego desert, Southern California, United States - S3+v_20 | ecosystem: Environmental > Terrestrial > Soil > Desert | place: USA: California | collected...
TCCGCCGGCGATCGCCGGGCGCGCCGGCCCGGCGCCCACGGCGGCCGGCGCGGGCGCGTCCTCCGGCGAGCGCATCCACACCGCCGCGACGACGCGTAGGTAGTAGGCCAGGGAGATCGCGGATCCGAGCACGATGGCGACGCCGAGCCAGGCGTAGCCGTTGTCCACCGCGGCGCCGATCAGGTAGACCTTGCCGAAGAAGCCCGCCGTCGCCGGGAAGCCCGCGAGCGAGAGCATCGCGATGGTCATCGGCCACGCCAGCAGCGGCCGGTCGGCGCCGAGCCCGTACAGCGAGGAGATGTCGTCCCCGAGCCCGGACTCGCGCTCGCGCGCGATCACGACCGCGAACGCGGCCATGTTCATCAGCAGGTACACCGCGAGGTAGAAGACGATGGCCCGGATGCCGAGCTGCGTCGTGACCACGACCCCCGCGAGCATGTAGCCCGCCTGGGCGACGGAGGAGTACGCCAGCAGCCGCTTGAGCGAGGACTGCCCGATCGCGCCGACGTTGCCGACGACGATCGTCACCACGGCGAGGGTCGCCACCGCCGGCGCCCACGTGGAGGACTCGCCGATCAGCGCGACGTCGAACAGCCGCACGATGATCCCGAACGCGGCGGCCTTGGTGGCGACGGCCATGAAGGCGGTCACGGCGGTCGGCGCGCCCTCGTACACGTCGGGCGTCCACTGATGGAACGGCGCCACGGACGCCTTGAAGGCGAGGCCCGTGACGACGAGCGCGATGCCCGTCAGCAGCAGCACGTCGCCCGACACCCCCTCCGCGGCCGCCGCGATCTCCCCGAAGTCCGTCGCGCCGGTCGCGCCGTAGACGAGCGCCAGGCCGTAGAGCAATGTCGCGGACCCGACCGAGCCGATGATGAGGTACTTCAGCCCGGACTCCAGCGACGTCGCGCGCCGCAGCTCCGTCGCGCAGAGGACGTACAGCGGGATGGAGAGCAGCTCGTAGCCGATGAACAGCGAGACGAGGTTCGACGATCCCGCGAGGACCACCATGCCCGTCACGGCGGCGAGGAGCAGGTGGTGGAACTCGCCGTGACCCGCTTCGCGCGCGGCGATGCTGCGCCACGCCAGCAGCACGGCGCCGGCCGCGGTGACGAGGAACAGCAGCGTCAGCACGCGCGTGAGGTCGTCCATCGTCAGCGCGCCGGCCATGATCGGCTCGTTCTCGCCCCAGGTGGCGATCGCGAGCCCGCCCGCGACGGCGAGCGTCAGGAGCGTGAGCAGCGGGACGGCGGTGTGGCGCACGAACGGCGCGCGGAGCAGCCCGGCGAGCAGGACGACGCACAGCCCGCCGGCGAGCGCGACGAGCGGCGACAGGAGCATCCAGTCGATCGTCGGCGCCTGCACCTCGGCCGCCTGGGCGAGCACGAACGTCATGGCGTGACGGCCTCCTGGGCGACGGACGTGTCCCCCGAGGCGGTCGACACGATCCGCGTGACCGTCGGCTCCGAGTGCTCGAGGGCCTGCTGCGGATAGAGCGCGAAGGCGAGGATGGCCGCCACGAGCGGGACCAGGACGAGGGCGTCGCGCACCGACATCTCGAACGACCGGACCTGCTCGCCCGTGCGGTTGTGCATGCTGCGGATGTACATCCGGAGCATGTAGACGGAGGCGAGCGCGACGCCGGTGGAGGCGATGATGGCGATCGCCATCTCGGCGTTGAACACGCCGAGGAGGATGAGGAACTCGCCGACGAAGTTCGCGGAGCCCGGCATCGCCAGCGTGGCGAGCGCGACGATGAGGAACAGCGTCGCGAGGACGGGGGCGCGGAAGGCGATGCCGCCCATGTCGCGGAGGTCCTCGGACCCCGAGGCCCGCTCGCTGAGCAGCGCGACGATGAAGAACAGCGGCGCCACGACGAGCCCGTGGTTGACCATCTGCAGCAGCGCGCCCTGCGCGCCCGCCGTCTGCCCGAGCGCGAAGATGCCGAGCGTGATGAAGCCGAGCTGCGCCATCGACGAGTAGCCGAGGATCAGCCGCGAGTTCGTCTGGGTGAACGCGAGGATCGACCCGTAGAGGATCGAGGCGAGCGCGATCAGCATCACGACGATGTCGTAGTCCTGCGTGGCGTCCGGGAAGACGGGCAGGACGACGCGCAGGAAGCCGTACGCGGCGACCTTCGAGAGGACGCCCGAGAACACCGCGAGGACCGGGAGCGGCATCGACCGGTAGCCGTCCGGCATCCAGCCGTGCAGCGGGAACGCCGGCATCTTGATCAGGAAGGCGAGGGCGAAGGCGACGAACAGCCACTTCTGGTTCGCCTCCGACACGGGGTTCGCGCTGAGGAACGCGAAGGAGAAGTCGATCTCGCCGTTCGTCCCCGCGAGCACACCGGTGGCCACCGCCGCCGCGAGCATGAGCAGCGAGCCGACCAGCGTGTAGACGACGAGCTTGAACGTCGCCGCGACCCGGTCCGGGCCCGTCCCCCACTGGCCGACCAGGAAGTAGAACGGCACCAGCATCAGGTCGAAGAAGAGGACGAAGAGGATCAGGTCCTGCGCGAGGAAGGCGCCGAGCACCGCGGTCTCCGCGAGCCCGAGGTGGAACGTGTACAGCCGCGGACGGGAGGCCGGCGGGCGCAGCGTGACCCACAGCGCGGCGATCGCGAACAGCAGCGCGGTCAGCGCCACGAGCCACAGGTTCAGCCCGTCGACGCCGAGGATGTAGCGGATGCCGAGGTCCTCGATCCAGGTGTCGTTCGTGACGTACTGCAGGTCGCCGGTCGTCTCGAAGTCCAGCAGCATCACGACGGCGTAGCCGAGCGGGACGAGCGCGCCGACCAGCGCCGCGACGGGCGCGAGCCGGCGCGGCATGACCGCGGCCACCAGCGAGAAGGCCACGGGCCAGAAGAGCAGGATCGAGAGGTGGACCGTCACGACGCCGAGATGAGGAAGTAGAGGCCGAGGGCGGTGATGCCGAGCAGCAGCAGCGCGGCGTAGTAGCGCAGGAAGCCCGACTGCGCGGCGCGCACGGCCGCGGAGCCGGCGCGCACGGCGCCGGACGTGCCGCCGACGAACACCCCGTTGACGACGACGCGCTCGAACACGTTGCGCCCGAAGCGCCCGAACCACGCGAACGGCCGGACGATGAGCGTGTCGATCAGCTCGTCGAAGTACCACTTGCGCACGAAGAACCCGTGCAGGCCGGCCAGGCGCGCGCGGATCGCGGCCGGGCGCTCGGGGTCGCGGACCCAGAAGCGGTAGGCGACCGCGATGCCCGCGAGGCCGAGCACCGCGCCGGCGAGCATGCCGCCGTAGGTGAGCGCGTCGGACGGCTCGAGCGTCTCGTAGTAGCGCGAGTCGTGGAACGTCGGCTCGAGGAAGTCGTGCAGCATGTGCGTCACGTGCGGGATCTGCACGATCCCGCCGACGGTGGCGAGCACGGCCAGCACGGCCATCGCGCCCTTCATCGACCACTCGCGCTCGGCGATGTGGTGCTCCGGGCCGGGGAAGCCCACATCGGTGTCCTCCTCCTCGCCCGTCGCCGGGTTCGTGTGCTTCGGCGCGTGGTAGAGGTGGCCGTGCTCGAGCTCGCGCGCCGGCTCCACCGGGTCGCCGTAGAACGCGCGGAAGATCATCCGCCACGTGTAGACCGCGGTCATGAAGGCGCCGACGAGGCCGAGGATCGCGAGCACCACGTGCCAGTCCTCGCGCGCGGCGACGAGGGCGATGATCTCGTCCTTCGAGAAGAAGCCGGAGAACGGCGGGATGCCCGACAGCGCCAGGCCGCCGACGACCATGCAGCCGAACGTGAAGGGCATGGCCCGCTTGAAGCCGCCCATGCGGTCGAGGTTCTGCTCGCCGGCCATGGCCGCGATCACCGAGCCGGCGGCCATGAAGAGCAGCGCCTTGAAGAAGGCGTGCGTCATCAGGTGGAAGAGCCCGCCGACGTAGGCGGCCGAGCAGACGGCCATGACCATGTAGCCGATCTGCGACATCGTCGAGTAGGCGATGACCCGCTTGAGGTCCGTGACGACGAGGCCGATGGTGGCGGCGATCAGGAGCGTCGCGCAGCCGATGATGGCCCCGACGTCGGCCGCGATCGGCGCCTGCTCGAAGAGCGGGTGCAGGCGCGCGATGAGGTAGACGCCGGCGGTGACCATCGTCGCCGCGTGGATCAGCGCGGACACCGGCGTGGGGCCTTCCATGGCGTCGGGCAGCCAGGTGTGCAGCGGCACCTGCGCGGACTTGGCGAACGCGCCGACGAGGATCAGGAGGCAGCCGGCGACGAGGTCGGCCTCGTTGCGGCTGAACTCCTCTTCGACGAGCGCGAAGCCGCGCAGGAAGTCGAGCGTCCCGAGGTGCTTGAAGACGAAGTACGTGCCGAGCACCAGGCCGACGTCGCCGACGACGTTGATGACGAACGCCTTGATGCCCGCGGCCGTGGCCGTGCGGCGCCGGTACCAGAAGGAGATCAGCAGGTACGACGCCGCGCCGACGAACGCCCACCCGACGATGAGCAGGAAGAAGTTCGCCGCCAGGACCAGCAGCAGCATCGAGAAGACGAAGAAGTTCAGGTAGGCGAAGAAGCGCGAGTAGCCGCGGTCGCCGGCCATGTAGGAGACGGAGTACAGGTGGATCAGCGCCGAGACGCCGGAGACCACGAGCGCCATGAAGATCGACAGCGGGTCGAGCAGCAGCGCGAACTGCGCGTCGACGCCCGCGGTGCGCGCGAGGTCCCAGACCTCGACGACGACCTGGCGCTCCTCCGCGCCGCGGTCCTGCAGGTCGAGGAACGCGCCGATCGCGGCGGCGAAGGACACGAAGATGGCGAGCGTGCCGAGGTACCCGTGGAGCTTGGTCGGGAGCGCGCGGAAGGTGAGGCCGATGACCACGGCGCCCACGAGCGGGGCGAGCAGGATGATCAGGCTGAAGGTGGTCACTAGCCCTGCAGTTCCCGCAGCTCATCGACGTCGATCGGGAGCCGCCGCCGGTAGATGGCGACGATCAGGCCGAGCCCCACGGCGACCTCGCAGGCGGCGACGACCATGACGATCAGGGCGAAGATCTGGCCCTCCTGGTTGCCGTGCGCGCGCGCGAAGGCCACGAGCGCCAGGTTCGCCGCGTTCAGCATCAGCTCGAGGCACAGCAGGATCACGAGCGGGTTGCGCCGCGTGAGGATGCCGCCGAGGCCGATGCAGAACACCAGCGCCGAGACGACGAGGTACCACTCGATGCTCATCGGTGAGGCGGCCCTCCGGCCTCGAGCATCGTGCCCCGCTCCGCCTCGGTGAGCGTCCCCTTGTACTGCGGATCGCGCATCAGGTCGGCGACGGAGATCTCGCGCGCGTCCTCGAGCCCGGTGCGCCGGCGGGCGAGGATGACCGCGCCGACGGCGGCGATCAGCAGCAGGAGCGACGCCGCCTCGAAGGCGAGCAGGAAGTCCGTCAGGAAGAGGCGGCCCATCTCCGCGGCGGTGCCGAAGACGGCGGTGAAGCCCCGCCCCTCCTCGCCCAGGATCGTCAGACCCGTGCCGAGGAAGGCGATGCAGAGCTCGGCGAAGAGGACGCCGGCGAACAGCATCGACGCCCAGCGCAGGCTCGGCCGCGTGGCGCCGCGGATCGGCTCGTCGGCGCCGCCCACGTACGCGACGACGAACAGGTAGAGCACCATGACCGCGCCGACGTAGACGATGACTTGGGCGGCGGCCAGGAACTCGGCCCGCAGCAGCAGGAACAGGGCGGCGAGCGAGAGCAGGTGGCAGACGAGCGCGAGCACCGAGTAGAACGGGTTCCGCAGCAGCACCGTCCCGAGCGCGCCCGCGAGCGCGCCGATCGCCGCCAGGAAGAAGAAGACCTCGGCCATAGCGGCGCGCAGGCTACTCGCCCGAGGCTCGGAGCGGCGCGCGCTCGAGCGGCTCCGCGAGGAGCATCTCCTTGGTGAAGATCAGGTCGGAGCGGTTGTAGTCCGACAGCTCGTAGTCGTGGCCCATCGTGATCGCGTCGAACGGGCACGCGACCTCGCAGTAGCCGCAGAAGATGCAGCGCGACATGTTGATCTCGTAGACCGCCGCGTACCGCTCGCCGGCGCTCACCCGGTTCTCCGGCGTGTTCTCCGCGGCCACGACGCGGATGCAGTCGGCCGGGCACGCCGCCGCGCACAGCGAGCAGCCGACGCACTTCTCGAGGCCCGTGTCCTCGAACCGGTGGAGCTTGTGGCGCCCCCGGAAGCGCGGGTAGACCGGCGTCTTCTCCTCGGGGTACTCGTAGGTGTAGGTGCCCTCGGCCCAGCGGGCGAGCGTCGTCTTCAGGCCCCGCAGGGTCTCGCCGAAGGCGCGGTACGTGCTGCGCACGGGCCCGCGGGCGGGCGCGCGCACCACCTCCACGACGTCGGGTCCGGGGTCGTACATAGCTATTCGATCACCACCACGAGGATCGCGGTCACCAGGGCGTTGACGGTCGCCAGCGGCAGGAAGACCTTCCACCCGAGCGACATCAGCTGGTCGTAGCGCAGGCGCGGGAACGTCGCGCGGACCCAGATGAAGAGGAAGACGAGGAAGAGGGTCTTCGCGAGGACGACGATCGGGTCGACCCACGTCGGCGGGTCGACGAAGGGGATGTTCCAGCCGCCGAGGAAGAGCGTCGCCGTGAGCGCGGAGACCACGACGATGTTCACGTACTCGGCGGCGTAGAAGGCGGCGAAGCGCCCGCCGCCGTACTCCGTGACGTAGCCCTGCACGAGCTCCGCGTCGGCCTCCGGGAGGTCGAACGGCGGCCGGTTGGTCTCCGCGAAGCCGGAGACCAGGAAGATGATGAAGCCGACGAACTGCGGGATGACGTACCACAGGTTGCCGCTGCCCGACTGCGCCTCGACGATCTCCGTGAGCGACAGCGAGCCGGCCATCATCACCACGCCGACGAGCGCGAGGCCCTGCGCGACCTCGTAGGAGATGAGCTGCGCCGCGGAGCGCATGGAGCCCAGGAAGGCGTACTTGCCGCCGGACGCCCAGCCGCCGAGCATCAAGCCGTAGAAGGCGAGCCCGCCGAACGCGAACGCGTAGAGGATGCCGATGCTCGGGTCGACCCCGTAGAGGCCGACCTGCGTCCCGAAGATGTCGACCGTGTCGGAGAAGGGGATCAGCGCCATGACCGCGACCGCGGTGAGCATGGAGATCGCGGGCGCGAGGGCGAACATCCAGCCGATCGACGTCGAGGGCCGGAACTGCTGCTTGAACAGGAGCTTCCCGATGTCCGCCATCGGCTGCAGCGCGCCGAACGGGCCGACGCGGTTCGGGCCGTAGCGGTGCTGGAAGCGGCCGAGGATCTTGCGCTCGGCGAGCAGGACGATCGGGACGAGCTGGAACACGACCGCGAAGATGGCCAGCGCCTTGAGGAGCTGGATCCACCAGGGCTCGAAGTAGCCGACCTCGGCGAGGACGGTCACCGGTTCCGACCTTCCTGCGAGGAGCCGCCGATCGTCCCTCCGCCGGCCGTGTCCGGGATGTCCATGGGCGCGCTGGCGGGCGCCTCGCCCGGGCCCTCCCCGGCGGGCGTCACCACCGCCGGCGTGGCGCGCGGCACCGCGCCGTCGGCGCCGGCCACGCGGCGGACCTCGACGAGCGCCGCCGTCAGCCTGTTGGCCGGCTGCTCGTGGGTGCCCTCGACGAGGAACACGGACCCGCCGGGGACGGACGCGCGCAGCCGGACCGACCCGGAGACGCGCGTGCCGTTCGCGCCGACCTCGACCTGCTCGCCGTCGCGGATGCCGAGGCGGCCGGCGTCGGCGGGCGACAGCTCGACGACCTGCTTCGGGCGCAGGAACCGCAGCGCGGGGGAGAGGTCGACCTCCTTGGAGGCCCACAGCGGCCGCCAGGTGCCGATCCGCAGCGCACCCTCGCCGACCGCCGGCGCGGCGGGCGGCACGTCGAGCGCGGCGGGCTCCCACGGCGCGGCGCCGAAGGCGGCGGCCGCCTCGCCCGCCGGCCAGCGGACGCCGCGGCCCCCGATGGCGTCGAGCGTCAGCCCGGCGTAGAACGGGACGGCGGCGAAGAGCTGCGCCGAGGCCATCGGCCCGGCGAGGACGCCGAGGTCGAGGCCCGCGCGGCGCGCGACCTCCGCGATCACCTGCCAGCCCGGGCGCACGCCGGAGCCGAGCGCGCCGTCGAGCGGCCGCGGCCGGCCGATTGCGGCACGCAGGCGCTGGACGCGGCCGTCCGGGTGGACGAGCGTGCCCTCCTTCTCCGCGTAGGCCTCGGCCGGGAATACGACGTCGGCATGCTCGCGCACCGTCTCCGTGAGCGTCGTCTCGTGCGCGATGACGACCTGGGCGGAGGCCAGCGCCCGTTCCCACAGGGCGCGATCGGGCTGCGTGCGGAGCGGGTCCTCGTGCAGGAGGTACAGCGTCGCGAGCGTGCCCTCGGCGAGGGCGGCGGCGATCCCCGCGGCGCCGAGCGGCTCACCGCCCGCGGGCGCGTAGCCGGGGCCGTGCGCGGCGGCGAAGCCGGCCTCGCGGATCCCGCGGCCGTTCGCCGAGGACGGGATCTGGAGCAGCCCGGCGCCGTCGCGCCCGGCCAGGCCGAGCCGCGTCGCCACGTTGAGGAGCGCCTGCCCGGCGGCGACCCCGCGCGGGCCCGCGAGCAGCCGCTCGCCGTAGAGGATCACCACGTCGTCGCCCGCGCCCGACAGCATCTCGGCGAGGCCCCGCACCGCGGTGGCGTTCGAGCCGGCGGCCGTCGCGGCGCCGCTGAGATTGCCGGCGTCCCCGGCCAGCGCCGCGTCGAGCCCGACGAGCAGCGCCTCGGCGGCGCCCGGCGCGAACCGCAGGATCGTCTCGGCGTTCGGGTCCAGCGCGCCGGGTCGCGCGCTCGCCACGGCGAGGCGCACGCCGCGGCGGCGGACGCCCTTGCGGATCCGCAGGTCGAGGATCGGGGCGTCGTCGACCGGGTCGCAGTCGAGCACGAGCACGGCGTGGGCGAACTCGAGGTCCGGCACCGTCGCCTGCAGCGCGGGGTCGGCGAGCGCCCGGCTGAGCGCGGCGGGCAGCTCGCTGCCCGGGCCGCACGCGAGCCGCTCGGACCCGAGGCCCTCGCGGAACAGCCGCTGGAGGAGGAAGGCCTCCTCGTTCGTCGTCTCCCCCGCGGCCAGCGCCGCGGCCCGGCCGCCGGCCTTCTTGAGCGCGGACGCCGCGGCGTCGAGCGCCTTGTCCCAGCTCGCGACCATGAGGCGGCCGCCCTCGCGGACCATCGGCTGGACGAGCCGCTCGTCCACGTGCACGTGCTGGTAGGCGAAGCGGCCCTTGTCGCACAGCCAGCCGTCGTCGACGTCGGCGTGGTCGCGCGCCATCACGCGCATCACGCGGTCGTCGCGGATCGTGAGCTCCACGTTGCACTGCGACGGGCAGAACGTGCAGATCGTCCCGGCGCCCTCGATGTCCCACGGGCGCGCGCGGAAGCGGTACGCCGTCGAGGTGAGCGCGCCGACGGGGCAGAGCTCGACGATGTTGCCGCTGAACGGCGCCACGTAGGGATGGCCGTCGAACGTGGAGACGAAGGAGTGCGCGCCGCGCTCCGAGAGGATCAGCTGGTAGTCCTCCGAGACCTCCTGCGAGAAGCGCACGCAGCGGTAGCAGAGGATGCAGCGCTCGCGGTCGATGGCGATCAGCGGCGACAGCTCCAGCGGCTTGCGGAAGTGGCGCTTCGGCTCGATGAAGCGCGACGTGCCGGGCCCCCAGCCGTAGGTGATGTCCTGCAGCGGGCACTCGCCGCCCTTGTCGCACACCGGGCAGTCGAGCGGGTGGTTGATGAGCAGGAACTCGACGACCGCGCGCTGCGCGTCGTGGACGCGCTGCGTCTGCGTGTGGACCACCATGCCGTCCTTGACCGGCGTCGAGCAGCCCGTCTGGAGCTTCGGGATGCCCTCGATCTCCACCAGGCACATGCGGCACGCGCCGACGGGCTGGCCGAGCTTCGGCTCGTAGCAGAAGACGGGGATCTCGACGTCGCCGTACTTCGCGGCGTCGACGAGCATCGCGCCCTCCGGCGCGGTCACCTCCCGACCGTCGATCGAGAAGGTGATCGTCTTGACCTGCGGCCGCGGCATGGCTCTCAGACCACCGCGGCCGTCGCGCCGCCGCCGTCGGGCTGGAGCAGGGGCCCGGGCCCGGCGTGGTCGGACCGGTTCGCCATGGGGAGGCTCACGCCGAGGCCGGTGCGCTCGCGCGCCGCTTCGATGTGGGCCTCGAACTCCTCGCGGAAGTGCTTGATCATGGACGCGATCGGCATGGCCATGGCGTCGCCGAGGACGCACAGGCAGTTGCCCATGATCTGGTCCTGGACGGACGCCATGATGTCCAGGTCCATCGGGGTGGCCTCGCCCGTGTTGATGCGCTCGAGCATCTTCACGGTCCAGTTCGTCCCCTCGCGGCACGGCGTGCACTTGCCGCAGGACTCGTGGCGGTAGAACTTCGCCGTCTTCAGCGCGAGGTCGACGATCGGGATCGTCTCGTCGACGACGATGATGGCGCCCGAGCCGAGCATGGAGCCGGCCTTCGCCATCGAGTCGAAGTCGTACGGGAGGTCGAGGTTCTCGTCCGTGCCGGGAAGCACCGGGGCGCTCGACCCGCCGGGGAAGAAGCACTTGATCGCGCGGCCCTCGTCGGGGCCGCCGGCCAGCCCGTAGATGATGTCGCGCGTCGGGATCCCGAGCTCGATCTCGTAGTTGCCGGGACGCTGCACGCAACCCGAGACGGACACGACCTTCGTGCCCGTGGAGCGCTCCGTGCCGATCTTCGCGTACTCCTCGCCGCCCATCCGGAGGATCAGCGGGGCGTTCATCAGCGTCTCGACGTTGTTGATCAGCGTCGGGCCGCGGTACAGGCCCTGCACTGCCGGGAACGGCGGCTTCAGGCGCGGGTTGCCGCGCTTGCCCTCGAGTGCGTCCAGCAGCGCGGTCTCCTCGCCGCAGATGTAGGCGCCGGCGCCGCGGTGGACCCACAGGTCGAGGTCCCCGATCATGTTCGCCCGCTTGGCCTCCTCGAGCGCCTGCTCGAGGATCGTCGCCTGCAGGTCGTACTCGCCGCGGATGAAGATGAACGCCTTGTTGGCGGAGATGGCGTGCGCCGCGATGCAGATGCCCTCGATCAGGAGGTGCGGGTTCTTCTGCATCAGCTCGCGGTCCTTGAACGTCCCCGGCTCCGACTCGTCCGCGTTGCAGACGACGTACTTGTCCATGTCGCCGTGGGGGATGAAGGACGCCTTCGTCCCCATGGCGAAGCCGGCGCCGCCGCGGCCGCGGATGCCGGACTTCTGCAGCTGGGTCAGGACCTCCTCGGGCTCCATCTGCAAGGCCTGCTGGAGCATCTCGTAGCCGCCGCGCTCGCGCCGGTAGACGGCGAGCGTGTGGAGGCCGGGGCGGTCGATGTCGTCGAACAGCAGCTGGCGCATGGTTCACATGTCCTTCGGGCCGGCGACGTCGTTCTGGGCTGCGGTCGGGCCCTCGGCGGGCCGGTCGGGCGTCGGCGGCGGGGCCGCGCCGCCGCCGACGGGCAGCTTCTCCGCGACCGGGCGGTGGCGCAGCTGCCTCTCGTCGAACACCGGGCGGCCGGCCTTGACGTCGGCCACGACCCGGTCGCAGTCCTCGGGCACGAGCGGGCCGATGTACTCGCCGTCGACGGAGATCATCGGCGCGATGTCGCACGCGCCGAGGCACTCGAACGACTGGACGTGGAAGTCCGGGTCGTCGCCGGCCGCCGACACCATCGCCTCGTAGAGCGCGTCGGCCCCGCGCAGCGAGCACGAGATGTTCGTGCACACGTAGACGTCGTGGCGGCCCTTCGGCTCGGTCGAGAACATGTCGTAGAACGTCGCCACCGCCGTGAGGTAGCCCGGCGTCAGGCGCATCACGCACGCCACCTGCTCGATCGCCGTCGGCGAGCACCACCCGTGCAGGCGCTGCGCCGCGTGGAGCGCCGGGATGGCGGCCGAGCGGAAGTCCGGGTAGCGCGACATGTAGTCCTCGACCTCCGCGCGCAGGCCCTCGGGAACCGGCGTCGTCGCGGGATCCGGGACGACGGCGGGGTCCTTCGTCAGGTCGGCGGCGTCGTCCCAGCCGGGGACGCGGGAGCCGTGGGCGAAGCGGCGGACGCGGGAGGGATCGATGGACATGGTCAGCGGTCGATCCCGCCCAGCACCGGGTCGAGCATGCCGAGCGTCGCGATGAAGTCGGCGATGTAGAGGTCCTCCGACATCGGCTTCATCGCCTGCAGGTTCACGAACGAGGGGTCCCGCATGTGCACGCGCGCGGGCTTGGAGGAGCCGTCGGCGCGCAGGAAGACCCCCATCTCGCCGCGCGGGCTCTCGATGGGGTAGTAGACCTCGCCCGGCGGGACGCGGAAGCCCTCCGTCACGAGCTTGAAGTGGTGGATGAGCGCTTCCATGCTCGTGGCGAGCTCGTGGCGCGGCGGCAGCGCGTACTTGCGGTCGTCCGTGATGTACGGACCCGCGGGCAGGCCGTCGAGCGCCTGCTCGATGATGCGCACGGACTCCTTCATCTCCAGCATCCGGACGACCATGCGGTCCCAGTTGTCCCCGACGGTGCCGACGGGGATCTTGAAGTCGAAGTGGTCGTAGGACATGTACGGCTCGGCCTTGCGGAGGTCCCACGGGTTGCCCGTGGCGCGCAGCAGCGGGCCGGTGACGCCCAGGTCGAGGAGCGTCTGCTCGTCCACGACGCCGACGTCCCGCAGCCGCTGCAGAGCGATCTCGTTCTTGCGCAGCAGCGCCTGGAACTCGTCGACGCGCGTCGGCATGCGCGACGTGAACTTCCGGACCTTCTGCTCCCACCCGACGGGGATGTCCTCGAAGACGCCGCCGACCTGGAAGTAGCGCGTGTGCATCCGCTGGCCGGACGACATCTCGAAGAGGTCGAGGATCTGCTCGCGGTCGCGGAAGCAGTACCAGAACATCGAGATCGCCCCGAGGTCGAGCGCCGTGGTGCCGAGCCAGACCAGGTGCGACATGATCCGGTTGAGCTCCATGTGGATCACGCGCAGGTACTGCGCGCGCGGCGGGACCTCGAGGTCGAGGATCGTCTCGACCGCGCCGCAGTAGGCCATCGCGTTGAAGTAGTACGCGAGGTAGTCCATCCGCTCGATGACGGGGATGGCCTTCCAGTACGCCTTGTCCTCGGCGGTCTTCTCGATGCCGGTGTGGACGTAGCCGATGATCGGCTTGATCTCCCGCACGATCTCGGCCTCGAGCGTCACGAGCAGGCGCAGCACCCCGTGCGTGGCGGGATGGTGCGGCCCGAAGTTGATGGTGAGCAGCTCCTCGGTCTCCGGATGGGCGATGTGCGAGACGTCGACGGACTGCTCCATCTCGCGGTAGCCGATCGCGGGCGTCAGCGAGTCGCGGCGGGTGGTGTCGACGTCGCTCATGTCACTCCCACCAGGAGGGGGTTTGCCGCTCGTTGTGCGTGAACAGCACCGGCTCGCCGCCGAGCGGGAAGTCGCGGCGCTGCGGATGGCCCTCGTAGTCCTCGGGCATGAGGATCCGCCGCAGGTCGGGGTGGCCGTCGAAGATCACGCCGAACATGTCGAAGACCTCGCGCTCCTGGTGGTCGGCCGTCGGCCAAGCCGGCGTCACGCTCGGGACGTGCGGATCCGACAGCGGCACGCGCGTCCGCACGGAGATCCGGTCGACCTCGCGCATGTCCAGCAGCTCGTAGTGGACGCCGAGGCGCGGCTCCTCCGGAAAGTAGTCGACCCCGTGGACCGACGCCATGAAGGCGTAGCCCCGCTCGCGCAGGCGCTCGAGCGTCGCCGGCACCGCGGCGGGGGCGACCAGCAGCGCCGCCCGGCCGCGGAAGAAGACCGTGTCGAGGACGCTCTCCGCGTCGGCGTCCCGCAGCTCCTGGGCGATGAGCTCCAGGCCGGTCGCGTCAGGCACCCTGGCTGGTCTCCCCGGCTCCGCCGCGGAACACGTTGATGTCCTGGACCGCGTTCGGGTTGTCGCGCACGAGCTCGGCCACGACCTCCTCCGTGCCGCGCCCGCCGTAGCGGGTGCGCCAGTCCTGCGTGGGCTGGGAGAGGATCGCCGCGCGCAGCTTGAGGATGCCGTGGACGAGCGACTCCGGCCGCGGCGGGCACCCCGGCACGTGCAGGTCGACGGGCAGGAACTTGTCGCCCGGGATCAGGGCGTAGTTGTTGAACACGCCCATGGAGGACGAGCACGCGCCCATCGCGACCACGTAGCGCGGCTCGAGCATCTGCTCCCAGATGCGCCGGATGACCGGCGCCATCTTGATCGAGATGCGGCCGGACAGGAAGATCGTGTCGGCCTGGCGCGGCGTGGCGCGCGCGGCCTCGAAGCCGAAGCGCGCGATGTCGATGCGCGGCCCGATGTGCGACATCCACTCGATCGCGCAGCAGGCGAGGCCGAAGGAGAGCGGGAAGTTCGCGTTGCCCACCGCCCAGCGGCCGACCTTGTCGAGGGTCGTCGTGAGGATGGACTGCTGGACGTGCTCCTCGATCTCCGAGTCCTCGAGCGCGCCGCGGAGCATGTCGCGCGCGCGCAGCTGGCGCGCGCGGAACTCCGTCATGCCGCCGGCCCCGTGGCCGTGCCGGGTCACCTCCACTCGAGCGCCCCTCTCCTCCACACGTACACGAAGGCGACCATCAGCAGGGCGATGAAGACGATCGTCTCGACGAGGGCGAAGACCCCGAGCGCGTCGAGCTGGAGCGCGACGGGATACAGGAAGATCACCTCGATGTCGAAGAGGATGAAGAGCATCGCGATGAGGTAGAAGGAGATCCCGAAGCGGAAGTTCTTCTGGACCTCGGACGGCAGGCCGCACTCGTACGGGTCGCCCTGGGAGCGCGCGGCGGACCGCCGCTTCGGCCCCAGCGCCGAGTTCGCGGTCACGAAGATGAGCCCGAGGATGGCTCCCAGCCCGACGAAGACGAGCGCTGGAAGGTAGGAACGGATCATCCGAGGCGGAGGTATAGCACTGCTTGTGCGGTGGTGTTACTTAGTGACATTCGGCACGGACGGTCGGCGTTTCACGGCCAGCCGGACGCTCGTACCCCGAGAAGGGCGACCACGACCGCGGAAGCTGCCATGACACCGACTTCCCGGCGCAAGATCGCGTGCACGATGACCTGGCGCTCGCGTTCCGAGAGCGCCGCGAGCGCCGCTCGGCCGTCGATTCCGCGCCGGTCGAGCTCGGTCTGCGCGGCCACCAGGCGCAGCTGCTCCGCGAGGAAGGCCACGCCGAGCGGCACGAGGCCGTAGACGAGATGCAGGCGCGGCAGCGGCTCGCCGGCGAGCAGCAGCAGGCCGCCGAGCGCCGCCTGCACGACCACGAGCAGCTGTCCGGCGCGCAGCAGCGGCCAGAACGCGCGCGCGGGACGCTCGCGCCACCACGCCCACGCGCCGAGGAGCCCGGCGGCGAGGTTGACGGCGACGACCGCGGCGCCCACGGCGATGTGGACGCCCGTCACGGCTCGCGAACGACGTACGTCACGACGGCGACACCCGCCCGGAAGTTGCCCGTGACCGCGCGGAAGCGGCTCGGCTCGACCGCCCGGAGGGTCACGGGACGGCCGGGGCGGCGGCGGGAACGGGGCGGGCGGGCGCGGGCGGGACCGGCATGGGCGGGCACGGCATGGAGCGGCGGGATTGTTCCGTATGCTGTGCCGCCCGTCATGCTCGGTCGTGCCCGCTCACTGGTCCTCGCACTCGCCGCGGCCGCCGCCGCGAGCGGCCTGAGCGCCTGCGGGACGCGCGACATCGAGGTGGCGTCCGACGACCAGCGCGCCGCCCACATGTTCGAGATGCACTGCGAGGCGTGCCACACGCTCGACGTCGCCGGCGCGGAGGGCTCCGCGAGCCGCGTGAACGACCGCGAGTACAAGGACGGGCCGAACTTCAACGTCCGCAGGGAGGAGCGCGCGGACGTCCTCTACGCCATCCGCAACGGCGGCTTCTCGTCCGGCCCGATGCCGCAGGACATCCTCGTCGGGCGGAACGCCGAGCTGGTGGCCGACTTCGTCGCCAAGTACTCCGGCCGCGAGGCGGCGCGGGCGCCCACGCCGAACCGCGAGCCGCCCGAAGGCGCCTCGCGCGGCGGCACGCCGTAGCTCCCGGCCCGCCGGGCACGGATGGCGGGAGCTAGCCTCACTCGCGTGCTGGACCTCAAGGCCATCCGCGAGCGGCCCGAGCCCGTGCGCGCGGCGCTCGCCCGCCGCCGCGACGGGTCGGACGCGCGGCTGGACCGCGTGCTCGAGCTCGACCGCCGCCGGCGCGAGCTGCTGCCGGAGGTGGAGGGACTCAAGGCGCGCCAGAACGCGGCGTCGCAGGCCATCGCCGCGGCGAAGAAGGTGGGCGAGGACGCATCGGAGGCGATCGCCGCCATGCAGGAGGTGGCGCGCACCGGCCGGGCGCTGCGCGAGGAGCTCGACGGGGTGCAGGCGGAGCTCGATGCGGCGCTCGCCTCGCTTCCCAACCCGCCCGATCCGGCGGCGCCGGACGAGGACACGGTCCTCCGCGAGGTCGGCGAGGCCGGGCGGACCGGCCGCGACCACCTCGAGCTCGCCGGGCCGCTGATCGACATGGAAGCCGGCGCGAAGGTCGCGGGCTCGCGCTTCGCCTACCTCCGGGGCGACCTCGTGCTGGTGGAGCTCGCGCTGGTCCGGTGGGCGCTCGAGGTCCTGCGCGACAAGGGCTTCGAGCCCGCCATCCCGCCCGTGCTCGTGCGCGAACCGGCGCTCTACGGCACCGGCTTCCTTCCCGACACCGAGCAGCAGATCTACCGCCTCGCCGACGACCCGCTGTACCTCGTGGGCACGAGCGAGGTCCCGCTCGCCTCGCTCCACGCGGGCGAGATGCTCGCCGCGAGCGACCTGCCGCGGCGCTACGCCGGCTTCTCGCCGTGCTTCCGGCGCGAGGCCGGCGCCGCGGGCCGCGACACGCGCGGGATCTTCCGGGTGCACCAGTTCGACAAGGTGGAGATGTTCTCGTTCGTGGCGCCGGAGGACGCGGCGGACGAGCACGAGCGGCTGCTGGCCAACGAGGAGCAGATCCTGCAGGCGCTGCGCATCCCGTACCGCGTGGTGAACATCGCGGTGAGCGACCTCGGCGCCTCGGCGGCGAAGAAGTACGACCTCGAGGCGTGGCTGCCCGGCCAGCAGCGCTACCGCGAGCTCACCTCGACGTCGAACACGACCGACTTCCAGGCGCGGCGGCTGGACATCCGCTATCGCCCCGAGCGAGGCGGGCCGCGCCACGTCGCCACGCTCAACGGCACGGCCGTGGCCGTCGGGCGCACGCTGATCGCGCTGCTGGAGAACGGGCAGCGCGAGGACGGCAGCGTTGCGATCCCGGAGGTCCTGCACCGGTGGGGTGCGCCGGCCGAGCTGCGGGTAACCGAGGCGGCAGGAGTTCCGCGATGAGCGAGACGCCCATCACGCCGCAGGACCCCGACGTGCCCGACGAGCCGCCGCCCGCGCCGGCCGGCGACCCGGAGATCCACGACCAGCCGCTCGGGCCGCCCGCGGACCTCGACGAGGAGGACGCGCCGCTGCCCGGGCTGCCGGAGACGGAGCCGCCGCAGGCCGATTGAGCGCCCGTCAGGCCGCGGGCTGCTCGTGCCCGGGGTCCGTGAACGGGAGCGAGCCCGTGAGCCCCGCGGTGTCGAAGACGCGCTGCACGTCCGGCGGGCCGGGGACGAGGGCGTAGTCGAGGCCGCGCTGCCGGGTCTCGGTCTGCATGCGGACGAGCACGCCGAGCCCCGTGGAGTCGATGAACGAGAGCCCCGACAGGTCGACGGTCAGTCGCTCGAGCCCGGGCTTGTCGAGCAACCGCTCGAGGACCGGCTCCACCGTGAAGGTGGCGTTCATGTCGAAGTCGCCGGACAGCGCGGCACGCGCCTCCGCGCCCTCCACCGTGGTGTCGACGTGGCTTGGATCGAATGATGGCCGCACTCCGGGAGTGTCCCCGCGCGCGCGCCGGAGCATGCCTGGCACTCCGTTTGCGAGCCCGGGCGCCGAGTGTGCTTGTGTTGTCGTCGTGACCCGCCCGCGCTCGTCTCGCCGCCGCCGCCGGGGCCTGTTCTCCTCCTTCCGGCACGTCGGCGACATGGCCATCGACCTCGGCACGGCGAACACCGTGGTCTACGTGCGCGGACGCGGCGTCGTGCTGTCCGAGCCGTCCGTCGTCGCGATCGACGAGCGGACCGGCGAGGTCCACGCCGTCGGCACCGAGGCGCAGCTGATGATCGGGCGCACCCCGGCGAACATCTCCGCCGACCGGCCGCTGCGCCACGGCGTGATCGCCGACTTCGAGGTCACCGAGGCGATGCTGCGTCGCTTCATCGAGAAGGTGCTGCCCAACCGGTTCTCGCGCCCGCGGCTGATCATGTGCGCGCCGTCCGGTGTCACGGAGGTCGAGCGGCGGGCGGTCGAGGAGGCGTCCTTGTCGGCCGGCGCGCGCGACGTCCACCTGATCGAGGAGTCCCTGGCCGCGGCGATCGGCGCAGGGCTCGACATCGCGGAGCCGATCGGCCGCATGGTCGTCGATGTCGGCGGCGGCACGAGCGAGGTCGCGGTGATCTCGCTCGGCGGCCTCGTCGTCAGCCGGTCGCTGCGCGTCGGCGGCTACGACCTCGACGAGGCGATCTCCTCCCACATCCGCACGGAGCACCGGATGGCGATCGGCTCGACCAGCGCGGAGGCGATCAAGCTTGCGGTCGGCACGGCCATCCCGCTGCCCGAGGAGCTCGAGTGCGAGGTTCGCGGGCGCGACCTCATGTCCGGTTTGCCGCGGGAGCTGCGGCTCGGCGCGGACGAGGTGCGCGCGGCCATCACGGCCCCGCTCGCGGACATCATGGCCGCGGTGCACGCCACGCTGGAGGAGACCCCGCCCGAGCTGGCCGCGGACATCACGAAGGAGGGGATCCTCGTCGCGGGCGGGGGCGCGCTGCTGCGCGGGCTCGACCGCCGGCTGGAGGAGGAGACGGGGATGCCCGTGCGCGTCGCGGACGAGCCGCTGACCTGCGTGGCCGAGGGCGCCGGTCAGTCGCTCGAGGAGCTCGACGCGCTCGGGCGGATGTCGGCGCGCCGCTGAGCACGCGGCGTCACGCGTGCGCGGGGGCGGCGACGCGGTCGCGTCCGCGCTGCTTCGCCGCGTAGAGCGCCTCGTCGGCGCGGTGCACCAGGTCCCGCACCGACTCCCGCGGGTCCCACATCGTCAGCCCCGGAGCACGTCTGGCGGTTCGGCACGTGACGGCGGAGCCGCTCGACGATCGCCCCCGCGTGGGCGAGGGCGCACCCCGGCATGGCGAGGGCGAACTCCTCGCCGCCGTAGCGCGCGAGCACGTCCTGCGGCCGGACGACGCCGCGCCAGTTGCGCGCGGCCTTCGCCGGCGGGCATCGCCGGCGAGGTGAGGGAGTGGCCGGCGGGCATCTCCGGGTGGATCGGCCGCGTGCGGCCCCGGCTTGTAGCACGGCGTCCGTGCCATGACCCGGTCCCGGCGCGTGATGCCGCGCGGCGGCGCCCGGACGGTCGTACAGTCCTGCGGGGCGGCGGCTGGACGCGTCTCTATGGTCGATTCCATGCGAACCCTCGTGACCGGCGGGGCCGGGTTCATCGGCTCCAATCTCGTAGACGCCCTGCTGGCCCGGGGTGATGAAGTGACCGTCCTCGACGACCTCTCGACCGGACGGCGGAAGAACCTCGACGCGGCGCTCGCCGCGGGCGCGACGCTCGTCGAAGGCAGCGTCGCCGACCCGGCGGCCGTGGCCGCCGCGCTCGAGGCGGCGCGCCCGGAGGTGATCCACCACCTCGCCGCGCAGATCGACGTCCGCCGCGCGGTGGAGGACCCGGCGTTCGACGCGACGATCAACGTCGTGGGCACCGCGACGCTGCTGGAGGCGGCCCGCCGGGCCGGCGTCCGCCGCGTCGTGCTCGCGTCCACGGGCGGCGCCATCTACGGCGACGCCGACGTGCTGCCGACGCCCGAGGGCACGGAGCCGAAGCCGCTTTCGCCGTACGCGGCGTCCAAGGCCGCGGCCGAGATCTACATGGACCTCTACCGCCGCCTGTACGGGCTCTCCACCTTCAGCCTGCGGCTGGCCAACGTCTACGGGCCGCGCCAGGATCCCAAGGGGGAGGCCGGCGTGGTGGCCATCTACTGCGGCCGCGCGCTGAACGGCGGCGTCGCCACGGTGTTCGGCGACGGCCTCCAGACGCGCGACTTCGTCTACGTCGGCGACGTCGTGCGCGCCTTCATGGCGGCCGGCGACGGCGACGCCGCCGGCTACTGCAACGTGTCGACCGGGCGCGAGACGACCGTCCTGGAGCTCGCCGACGTGCTGTCCCTGCGCCCCGAGCACGAGCCGGAGCGCGCCGGCGAGGTGCGCCGGTCCTGCCTCGACCCCACCGTCGCGCGGCGCGTGCTCGGCTGGACGGCGGAGACGCCGCTGCGCGCGGGCCTCGAGCAGACGGTCGCGGCCGCGCGCGACGAGTAGCCGCTCACCAGCACGGGCGCCGCCAGGCGCCCAGCGCGAGGCGCTTGCGGACCGCCATGAGCCCCGCCGCGCGCGCTTCGCGGCAGAAGGCCGAGCGGGGCAGCCCGTACTCGGCGACGAGCACCGGCTTGCCCGCGGCCACGAACGGCGCGAGCCGGTCGCACTCGTCGTACTCGAAGCACTGCTCGACGACGGCGAAGTCGAAGTCCGGCTCGAGCGCGGCGACTTGGTCGAGGTCGTTCTTCAACGCCACGGCGAGCCCGCGCGCGTGCGCCGCGCGGGCGACGAAGCGGTTGAAGCGCAGCTGGTCCGCGCCCGACAGCGGGAAGCCGCTGTCGTTGGCGTAGGCGTCGACGTTGTCGGGCTCCACGGCGTCGAAGCCCTTGCGCGCGCACAGGTCGAGCCGGCGCTCGATCCACGGCCCGAGGACGTCGAGCCGCCGCACGTCCAGCCAGCGCTCGGCCGGCCAGTCCGGCAGCGGCTTGCCGACCACCCGGCGCGGGAGCCGCGCGACGTCGGCGCGGCCGCGCTCGGCGGTCCCGACGCTCGTGTAGCAGACCACGCGCCGGCCGCGCGCCCGCAGGCGCCGGACCACGTCGGCGCCGTGGTCGAACAGGTCGATGTCGTAGATCCGCGCGCGGGCGGTCGTGTCCAGGCGCCCGCTGAGCTGCCAGTGCCACGTCGGCCGCGGCGGCGGCGTCCAGCGCGGCGGATCCGTCTGGACCGCCGTCCGCGGAGCCTCGGCGCCCGGCGCGGCTGCGGCGGTCGCCGCGACGGCGAGCGCGAGCAGGGCGGCGGCGAGTCGCAGGCGCGGCATGGCAGGAGGGTAGGGCTCGAACATCCGTCCGGCCGGCCGGGCACCCGGCGGTCCTACGGATCTCGTCCGTTCTTCGTGCGGAGGCCGTGCGGCGACCGACGCCCGCGGAACAGCGAGATGCATGGAGACGGACTTGCCTGAACTTGAGTTGCACGAGGCGCCCGCGCGGGGACCGCGCCGCCGGATGCGATGGCTCGCGCTTGCGGCCGCCGCCGTCGCCGCGCTGCTCGCGGTCCCCGTCGCGCTCGCCGCCACGCCTGCGGCGCCGCAGCCGGGCCAGCGCCTCGAGGTGAAGGTGCTGCTCATCACCGCGACGGGCGAGGCGTCCGAGGCCGGCTTCGGCGCCTGGAAGACCGCCCTCGAGCGCGAGGGCATGCCCTACGACACGTTCATCGCCGACCAGCGCGCGCCGCTGACCGACGCCGACCTGGCGGACTACGGGGCCGCGCACGGCCGCTACAGCGCGGTCATCCTCGCCTCGGGCGACGTGTCGCGTGGCGTGTCCAACCCGGACGGCACCGTCTCGTTCCTGTCGGCGTTCAGCGACGCGGAGTGGGAGACGCTCGCGAAGTTCGAGCGGACGTTCGGCGTCCGCCGGATCAGCGAGGACACCTTCCCTTCGCCCGTGCACGGGTTCCACGGGACCGACTCGGCCGATCTGGCCGCGCGCCCCGTGCCGCTGACCGTGGCCGCGACCGAGGCGCCGAAGGACGCGACGCTCACCGAGGCGGGCAAGGCGGTCTTCCCGTACCTCAAGGGCACCGTGCCGATCGACGTCGGCACGTCCGGTTACGAGGCCACGCCGCTCGACGCGGCGAACTTCCAGACGCTGCTGACCGGCCCCGCCGGCCGCACGGTGCTGGGCGTCTACACGCACCCGGAGGACGGGCGCGAGGAGATGGTCATGACCGTGCCCGGCAACTCGGCGCAGATCCACAACCAGCTGCTGCGCCACGGGATGCTCGGCTGGGTGACGCGCGGCGTGTACCTGGGCTACCAGCGCAACTACCTGGAGCTCCACGTCGACGACCTCTTCCTCGGCGACGACGCCTGGGATCCGGTGGCCAACGTCACCTCGTACGACCCCGCGGTGGCGAGCCGCATGGACGCGGAGGACGTCGCGAAGGCCGTCGACTGGTCGCGCAGCCGCGGGCTGCGGCTGGACATGGCCTACAACGGCGGCGGCTCGGCCCTCTACCGCGAGCTCAGCGGCGCCGACCGCGACCCGCTGCTGGACGCCGTCAACGCGCTGCCCGACAAGTCGGTCTTCGGCTGGATCAACCACACCTTCGAGCATCCGAACCTGAACTGCTCGACGACGCCGTACATCACGCGGCAGGTGACGGACAACATCGCCTTCGCGCGGGCCAACGCGCTGCCGCTCGCCTCGGACACGGAGCTCGTCACGGGCGAGCACTCCGGGCTCGCGAACTCGCGGCCCGGCAATCCCGGCACGATCGACCCGCCGTTCTTCACGGACGACGTCGCGGTCGGCGCCGGCGGCTCGCTCGCCGCGGGCAGCTACGAGTGGGGCGTGACGGCCCGGACCGCCGCAGGCGAGACGCCGGCGTCGATCTCCGCGCCCGTCGCGGTGCCCGCGTCCGGCACGGCCCGCGTGTCGTTCAACGTCGTCTGCGGCGCCACGGAGTACCGCGTGTACCGCCGCCCGGCCACCGCCGGCGGCACGGGCGAGTGGTCGCTCGCGGGGACGATCGCCTCGACGGCCGACGCCCCGACGGACGACGGCACGCAGGAGGCGAGCTTGACCTTCAGCGACACCGGCGCGACCGTCTCCGCCGCGGCGCCGCCCACCGGCAACACCGCCGTGATCCCGCCGCGCGGGCAGAACCCGGCGCTGTTCCCCGCCGTGACGGCCGCGGGCATCCGGAGCGTGGCGACCGACGCCTCCAAGCAGTACCCGGACACGTCGGTCGCCTCCAACCCGTTCGGCACGGACGTCGGCGGGTCGCTGCTCCCGGCGGGCGCGACGTTCTTCGAGGGCACGGCGGCGGCGGGCTTCCGCGGCGTGCCGCGCCATCCGAGCAACGTCTACTACAACGTCTCGACCCAGGGCCAGCAGCTCGACGAGTACAACTGGATCTACTACCGCGGCCCGGCCGTCGACGGCGTGGACGGCAACTGCGTCGACGTCCCGGCGGTCACGACCTGCCGGACGACGCCCGCGACGTGGGCCGACTACGTCGCCAGCGAGAACCGGATCATGTTCGGCCACCTGATGGGCAACGACCCGCGGCCGCACTACGTCCATCAGAGCAACCTGGCCGACTGGAACCCGGCGCTGCCGGCGACCGACCCGGCCCAGGGCGGGATCCTCTACGCGGTCGTCGACTCGCTGCTCGACAACTGGTACGAGAAGTACTTCGACCGGGCGAGCACGCCGCTCGTGCAGCTCACGCAGACCGAGATCGGCGCGGAGCTCGAGCGCCAGGCGAAGTGGGCCCGCGATGTCGCGAACGGTCGCGTGAGCGCCTACCTGCAGGAGGGGGAGCTGCACATCGTCGCCAAGGAGGACATGCAGGTGCCCGTCACCGGCACCTCCGTGGGCGAGCTCTACGGCGGGCAGCGGTCCGGCATCGCGACGGTGAAGGCGACCACGCAGGCCGTGGTCCAGCCCCCGAGCCCGGAGAGCCCGGCGGCCGAGCAGCCGGCGCCGCCCGCGGCGGCTGCGCAGCCGGCGCCCGCGGCTCCGGCCGCGCCGG
>Ga0196962_10000282_pt1 | contig 23989 bp, 20 predicted proteins | sample S3v_20metaG_FD_183186 | JGI IMG/M metagenome (GOLD analysis project Ga0196962, IMG submission 183186) | Soil microbial communities from Anza Borrego desert, Southern California, United States - S3+v_20 | ecosystem: Environmental > Terrestrial > Soil > Desert | place: USA: California | collected...
AACGCAGCCGGCCGCCCGGCCGCAGCCCGCTGCGAGCAGCGCGGCGGCCGCGCCGCAGGCGGCCGGCGACGACCAGCCGACCCTCCAGAAAGACACCCTCCAGATCACCGCGTGGACGAACAACTCCTACAAAGGGAACTACGACGTGTGGAGCTGGGTGCCCCGGATGCAGTTCCGCGTTAACGGCCCCATCCCCAGCGGCAGCCAGCTCTACGCCGAGTTCACGCAGCCCGGCGGCAGCGCCCCGTGGGTGAAGTTCGATTGCGAGACGGGCGAGATACAAAAAGGCCAATGGTGGAAGACGGAGTGCGGCGGCCGCCCCGTCGAGGATAAGAGCGTCACGGCCGTCGGCCCCGTCAGCTTCGCCATCAAAATGCGGAACGAGCTGGCCGGAACCGACATGACGCTCTTCACCGGCAAGCTGAAGGCGGCGAAGACCCTCTCGAACGAGCACGGCCCGAAGGCCGCCAACAAGTTCGTCTATTACGTCGACCACGACTGGAACCTGCCCATCGGCTACGTCTTCTACACGCCGCACAGCGTCTACGGCTGGGAGATGCCGTCCTTCAACGTCGCCTTCTGGGTGCGCGGCGAGGCGGTGCGCTTCGACCCGCACCTCTTCTATCAGGGCAAGGAGATCGGCCGGGCCTTCATGGACGGCATGCAGGTGGGCAAGGCCAGCTGCGAGGCCCGCGTGGAGAACAACACGACGCACTACGTCAACGACGGCGTGCCGCAGAAGGCGAAGTGGTCGCGCGTCGAGTGCAACTTCCCGATGGTGATGCGCTGGGACAAGTCGGACGGCGGGAAGGGGCAGCCGAACACCAACGAGTTTTTCAAGCTGGCCTCGAACCCCGGCGAGTACGAGTTCAAGCTGCTGTGGAACAACAAGCTGGCGCGCTCGATCAAGTTCACGGCCGGCCCCGAAGGCAAGCTCGACAACGGCATCGCCTTGTCCAACAAGGTCGGCACCGAGCGCGTCATCGTCCCCGTGCAGGTCATCGGCGATCAGGACGGGGCGTGGGACAAGACGGCTTGGAAGTCCGACGCCTTCTACGGCCACCCGTTGACGGGCTTCACGCCCGCGCCGTAGGGGACGGCCGGCGGCGAAAGAACCGGCGCGGCGAAGGGGCGGGCTACGAAGCCGGCCCCTTTTGTCGCGGCGGCGTGATTGAATCCCCGCCTCCGCCTCGCGTTTGGTAGGTGTAGGACGTTCAGTGCGGCGTTTCGGAGGCGCGAGATGTTGAGAATGATCGGGAGCTTGTGGGGCGGGCGGGCGGCGGGCGCGGGGGGCGCGGCGCCGGCGTTGTACGCGGCGGGGCTGTGGGCGCGGCCGGGGATGCGCGTGACCTTCCGCGCCGAGTTGATGCCGGGCAGGGACAGGGGCGAGCGCACGTTCCGCGTCACAGAGGTGTTGCCGAGCCGGAGGGTTCTGCTCGACGGTTTCACGGGCGAGCACACGGCCTCGGAGTTCGAGCCGCTCAGGTGAGCGCGCCTCGCGCGGCGGGTTGGTCGTCGAGTGTCGGGAGGGAGTTTCTAACACAGAAGACGCAGAGGAGAACAGAGGGGGCGCGGAGAAGAGGTTGATCTTCTCCGCGCCCCCTCTGTTGATTCGCTCCGGCGCTAACCGCATCTCTTGGCGGGCCCGGTGGTTTCCCCGTATGATGGCGGCGACCTTTTGCCGTCTTGAGTTCGGGGCCGCGGGGAGGCGAATGAGGAGAGAGCTGGAGAGGAGGGAGGCCGAGGCGCTGAGGCCGCGTCACCACTCGCGGGCCGAAGTCGAAGGCAGCCTCGACCAGTTGAGCCGGTGGATGGACGGGCTGTTCCGCGTGCCGGGCACGGGCTGGCGCTTCGGCCTCGACGCGCTCGTCGGCCTCGTCCCCGGCGTCGGCGACTTCGCCACCACCGCCGTCTCGCTCTACATCCTCGCCTCGGGCGTGCGCTACCGCGTGCCGAAGGTGACGCTGTTGCGGATGGGGGCCAACGTCGCCGTCGATTACCTCGTCGGCTCGATCCCCTTCGTCGGCGACCTCTTCGACTTCTACTGGAAGTCGAACCAGAAGAACGTCGAGCTGCTGCGCGAGCGCGCCACGGCGACCCCGGAAGAGGCCCGGCACGGCCGCGCCTCCGACTGGCTCTTCCTCGCCGTCATCGTCCTCGCGTTGCTCGCCCTGCTCGTCGGCTCCGTCACGCTCAGCCTCTACCTTCTGAGCCGGCTGCTCGGCAACATCCCTTCGCCCTTCTAACGAAAGCCCTCCCCCACGGCCGGGCTTACGTTTTACTGGGCCGCGGCTTTCGACGCGGCGAGGACGCGCTCCAGCGCGGGGCCGATCATGTTGAGGCCGCGCTCGCCGGCCGCGTAGCAGCGCAGCTTGCCCTCCGGGTCGAACAGGTAATAAGCGGGGACGAACCCCTGCTCGTTCCCGAAGGCGTCGCGCAGCGCGTGCTGGTTATCGACGGCGCACGGCTCCGTGATGTTGTTGGTCGTGATGGCGTCGCGCACGGCCTCAACGTCCGTGTCGGCCTCGTAGCGCGGCATGTGGACGGCGACGACGCGCAGGCCCTCGGCGGCGCGCGCGTCGCGCAGCTCGGCCACGCGCGGCATCTGCTCCTTGCACGTCTCGCAGCTCACCGACCAGAAGTGGACGAGCACGGGGCGGCCCTTCGCCTCCTCGGCCGCCCGCGCCGCCGTCGCGTTGAACCACTCGGTCGCCCCCTCGAACGAAGGCATCTCCGTCCCGATCCTCATCGGCATGGTGTCACCTCGGCGAAAGGCGCCGGGCGGCGGGTGACGGGGAAAAACAGATTGTCCTCCCCGCCAACCGACGCCCGCCGCCTGCTTTTCAGACCTTCAAAGTCTCCTGACCCGGACGCCACTCGGCCTGACAGAGCCCGCCGGTCTGGAGCGCCTGAATGACGCGGATAGTCTCCTCGGCCGAGCGGCCGACGTTCAGGTCGTGGATGACGGCGTAGCGCAGGATGCCTTCGGGGTCGATGACGAAGAGGCCGCGCAGCGCGACGCCCTTGTCCTCGATGAGCACGCCGTAGTCACGCGAGACCTGCTTGGTGATGTCGGACGCGAGCGGGTAGCGCAGCCCCTCGACCCCGTTCTGCTCGCGCGGCGTGCGCAGCCACGCGCGGTGCGAGTGTACCGAGTCGGTCGAGACGCCGATGACCTCGGCCCCGATGCCCTCGAAGTCGTCGAGGCGCTCGCTGAACGTGGTCAGCTCCGTCGGGCAGACGAAGGTGAAGTCGAGCGGGTAGAACAGCAGCACGACCCACTTGCCCTGATAGTCGGAGAGCCTGACGTTCTCGTTCAGCTTCTCGATGTTCTTGGTCGAGGGCATGTCGAAATCCGGCGCCGGCTGTCCGACCTTTGCGGTTGCCATAACTGATGATTCCTCCGTTGGTTTTGAAACAGCTCTGAATTTAAGGGGCGGCGCTCGGCCGCGCGCGCCCGCGCGAAAACTTTTAAGGGCCGACGCTTCGGGTCTTCGACTGGCAGTCGGGGCAGACCCCGACGAGCGTCAGGTGTATGGACTCGGGCTTGAAGCGGGAGCGGCGCGCCGCGGCGCGCAGCATCTGCGGCGTCTCGGGCAGGTCGAAGTCCACGAGGCGGCCGCAGCGCGAGCAGATGGCGTGGTCGTGGCGCCCCGTCTCGCGGTCGTAGCGGCTCGACCCCTTGCCGAAGTTGATCTCGCGCAGGAGGCCGGCGTCCCTCAGGTACTTCAGCGAGTTGTAGACGGTGGCGAAGCTGAGCGTCGGCAGGCGGCGGCGCGCGGCCTCGAAAATCTCGTTGGCCGTGAGGTGCTCGCCCGACTCCAGCACCACGTCGAGCACGGCCCGCCGCTGCGGGGTCAGCGCCCGCCCGCCGCCCTGATCTCCACTTCCGCCCGCCATGAAATTGTCCTGCTGTTTGAAGTGGAATTAGAATAATTCTAAACCGCCCGCCTGTCAAGCGGCGCGGGGTTCGGGCTCGGCCGTCACTCGCCGGCCGCCGGTTTTCAGTTTTTCTCTCTCAACCGACGGCTATCTGCCGCCGATCAAAAATCCAAAATCCGGAATTCTTTTCCTTGCCTTCGGGCGCGGTTTGAAGTAGAACCCTCCGGCCCGGATTTGAACCTCACCGGCGACAAACCTGACCAGACAAGGGAGGCCCACCATGAGCGAACGCTTGAGACTGACCCGGCGGGGCGGCTGGCTGCTCCTGCTCGCGCTGCTCTTCCCCGCGGCCGAGGCGCAGGCGAAGGTGACCCGCTACCTGACGGGGAGCGGGGCGGATGTCGCGCCCGCCCTCTTCGGCCCGGCGCACGACTTCGGCGGCGGCGGCACGGACGTGGACGCGGCGATCCAGTGGATGATCGATCAGGCGCGCGGCTGCACCTCCTGCGCGACGAAGGTGGACGTGGTCATCCTGCGCTCGACCGGCTCGGACGGCTACAACGATTACATCTTCGCGATGAACGGCGTGGACTCGGTCGAGACGCTGGTCATCACCAGCGCGCGCGACTCGAACACGGCCGCGGTCGAGGCGACGGTGCGCAACGCCGAGGTCGTCTTCTTCGCGGGCGGCGACCAGTGCGACTACGTGAGCAACTTCAAGGGCACGCGCGTCGAGGCGGCGGTCGAGGCGGTCTACGCGCGCGGCGGCGCGGTCGGGGGGACGAGCGCGGGCCTCGCCATTCAGGGCGAGTTCAGCTACGACGCCTGCACCGGCAGCGTCACTTCGAGTCAGGCTTTGCTCGACCCCTACCACCGCGAGATCACCTTCACCTACGACTTCTTCAACTGGCCGAACCTCGGCGGCGTCATCACCGATTCGCACTTCGTCACGCGCGACCGGATGGGCCGGACGCTGGCGTGGCTCGCGCGCCAGATCAGGGACGGGCGCGCTTCGAGCGCGCTGGGCCTCGCCGTCAACGAGGTGACCTCCGTCGTCGTGGACAAGAATGGGCTGGCGCGCGTCTTCGGCGACGGCCCCGCCTACTTCATCCTCGCCGACCACGTCCCGGAGGTCTGCGAGCGCCGCACGCCCCTGACTTACTCCAACTTCAAAATCTGGAAAGTGCCCGCGGGCGGAACCTTCGACCTCGCCAACCGCCCCGCCACCGGCTTCTACCTCATCAGCGTCACCAACGGGGCGCTGAGCGGAGACCCGTACTGAACGGCAGTAGACAGTAGTCAGTAGTCAGTAGTCAGTAGTCAGTAGTCAGTAGAAAAGCCTTCTCTGCCGGCCGCCTAAGGCGCGAGCGACGACGCCCGGCAGAGAAGGCTTTATGTTTTTCTACTGACTACTGACTACTGTCTACTGTCTACTTGAGCGTGGGGTTTCTTTCGACGAAGTCTACGAGGGCGGCGACGTAGTCGGGGAAGCGCGGGCAGCGGACGCCGCGGGGTTCGAGGAGCTGTCGGGCGCGGGCGGTGTCGTAGGTCTGCTGGAGGAAGAAGTAGGGGACGCCGACGCGGGGCAGCCCCGAAATCTTTTCGGAGAGCGGGAGGTTGAGCGTCGTCTCGACGAGCGCGGCCGGGAAGCTGAGGCGCGAGGCGCGGCCCGCGAGGTGTCGGGCGACCACGTCGAAGAGTTCGCGGGTGGTGAGCGGCGCGGGGTCTGCGAGCTGGACGGTGGCGCCCACCGCCGCGTCGTCGCTCGCGAGCGCGGCCATCGCCTCGACGACGAAGTCCACGGGCACGACGTTGAGGCGCACCTCGCTGTTGCCGATGTTGACGAGCGAGAGCGGCCCCGGCCACATCCGCAGGTAGTTGATGAGGTAGTAGACGCCGTCGTACTTGGCCGTCTCGCCGGTGCGCGAGTCGCCGCAGACGACCGAGGGGCGGTGGACGGTCACGGGCAGCTCCCGCTTGAGCGCCTCGACTTCGAGCTCGGCGAGGTACTTCGTCTCCTCGTAGTGGTTGCGGAAGCCGGCCTCGTGGCGCAGCTCGTCCTCGCGGATGAGGCCGGTGCGGCGGCCGGCGACGTAGCAGGTCGAGACGTAGTGGTAGCCGCGCAGGCGCGCGAGCGTGCGCGCGAAGCGGTTGACGTTTCGCGTGCCCTCGACGTTGACGCGCACGGCGAGGTCGCGCGCGACGGCGAGGTCGTAGACGGCGGCGAGGTGGAAGAGGACGGTCGCCTCGGCGCGCGCGGCCCCGGCGTCGGCGGGCGCGAGGCCGAGGTCTTCGCGCGTGATGTCGCCCTCCATCACGCGGAAGTTTTCGGCCGGCGCGCCGGTCGCCTCGACGACGCGCGCGATGTCCTGACGCGCGCGCCCGGCTAAGGCCGGCTGCACGAGCAGGTGGAAGCGCGCCCCCGCCTGCGCCAGACGCCCCACGAGCCGCCCGGCGATGAAGCCGGGGAAGCCGGTCACGAAGATCGTCTCGTCGCGGGGCATGGTGAAGAAGAAGTAGACGGTAGTCAGTAGTCAGTAGAAAAGCATTCGGTATCGAATCGTTCGGGTGAAAGCGTCAGTCGCCGCGGCGCGGAAGCGCTACTGGCTACTGGCTACTGACTACTGTTTACTGTCCTCGCAGACCAGTTCGACGAGGGTGCGGACGCCGACGCCGGTCGAGCCTTTGGGGGCGTGCGGCTCGGGGTCGTCGAGCCAAGAGGTGCCGGCGATGTCGAGGTGCGCCCACGGGGTGTCGCCGGCGAACTTGCTCAGCAGCAGCGCGGCGGCCGAGGCGTCGGGCTTGCCGCCGTAGTTCTTGAAGTCGGCGATGGGGCTTTCGATGCGCTTCTTGTAGTCGTCCGAGACCGGCATGCGCCAGACCGGCTCGCCCGCGCGCGCGGCCGCCCGCTCGACCTGCCCGGCCCACGCGTCGTCGTTCGAGAAGAGGCCCGTGCGGTGCGTGCCGAGGGCGACGACGATGGAGCCGGTCAGCGTCGCCAAGTCCACGATGCGCGTCGCGCCCAACTGCTTCGCGTAGGCGATGCCGTCGGTGAGCACGAGGCGGCCTTCGGCGTCGGTGTCCACGACCTCGATGGTGTAGCCGGCGAGCGTGCGGACGATGTCGCCGGGCTTGATGGCGCGGCCCGAGGGCATGTTCTCGGCGGCGGGGACGACGGCCGCGACGCGGCGCGCGGGCTTCAACTGCGCGATGGCCCGCAGCGCGCCGAGGGCCGCCGCGCCGCCCGCCATGTCGGTCTTCATCTCGTACATGTCGAGGCCGTGCTTGATCGAGATGCCGCCGGTGTCGAAGGTGATGCCCTTGCCGACGAAGGCCCACAGCTCCTCGTCGTCTAAGATTTCGTCCGGCTCGTAGCGGACGACGATGAGGGCCGGCTCCTCGTCCGAACCCTGACCGACGCCGGCCAGTCCGCCCATCCCGCGCCGGCCAATCTCCTCCGCGCCCAGAGACTCGACCTTCAGGCCGAACTCGGCGGCCATCTCGGCGGCGACGCGCGCGAACTCGCGCGGCGGCAAGCCGGCCCCCGGCGTGTCGGCCAGAGCGCGCGCCCAGTTCACCGACTCGGCGACGACCCGCGCCCGCGTAATCTCTTCGGCAGGCATGCCGCGCTCTGTGACGACGATCAAATCTTCGAGCCTGCCCGCGTCCTCTTCCTCGGTCTGGTAGAAGCCGTTCTCGTAGAGGCCGAGCAGCGCGCCCTCGACGGCGGCGCGCGCGAAGGCCGCCCCGCCGTCGGCGTCCGGCATGATGAAATGGAGCGCGCGGGCGCGCGCGGCCCGCGCCTCGCGCACGGCCGTGGCGGCGGCGCGGCGCAAAACTCTCTCATCGAAATCGCCGCGCGACCCGAGGCCGACCAGCAGCAGGCGCGCGGCCCCCCGCGGCCCGCCGACGCCCGCGCGCAGCGCGAACGACGCGCCGTCTTCGCCTTTGAACTCGCCCTCGGCGACGACGCGCTCGCAGACCTCCCGGAGCGCGCCGCCGAAGGACTTGGCGGCGGGCAGGCGCGGCTCGTCGGTGAAGACCGGGACGGCGTAGGTCGGCTCGTACCGGGTGAGGATTTCGCCGCTCGTGACGACGTTCGGGTAGCTCGGCAGTCTCATCCGTGGCAACTTCCGTTGGGTCAGATTTGGCACTCGTTACTGGCGACGAGTATAATTCAAACTCACGCATCGGCCCAACTTTGCCAGCCGGCGAGGGCGCAGACCGCCGGCCCGCGACCGAACCAACACTCCCGAATTTTTTCAAGGAAGGACTCGTCTCCGATGGCCCTCTTACGTCGCGCCGCGCGCCGCCTCGCGCTCGGACTCCTGCTCGCGCTCAACGCCTCGCCCGCCGCCTTCGCGCAGGCGCAGCCGGCGGCCTGCCCCGTCCGCGTCACGCTGCTTCAGGTCAACGACGTGTACCAGTTCACGCCCGTCGAGCGCGGCGCGTGGGGCGGCGTGGCGCGGCTCTCGACGCTCCGCAAGCAGATCGCGCAGGAGTCGCCGCACACGCTCTTCCTGCTGGCCGGCGACACCATCTCGCCCTCGGTCGAGTCCATCACCTACGAGGGGCGGCAGATGATCGACGCGTGGAACGCCGTCGGCCTCGACTACTCGGTCTTCGGCAACCACGAGTTCGACTTCGGCCCGAAGGTGCTTTTGCAGCGCGTCGCCGAGTCGAAGTTCAGGTGGCTCGGCGCGAACGTGATAGACAAGAAGACCGGCAAGCCCTTCGGCGACACGCCGCTCTTCGAGGTGCGCGAGTTCGGCGGCGTGAAGGTGGGCATCTTCGGGCTCGTCCTGCCCGAGACGAAGACCACCTCGCGCCCCGGCGAGGACGTGGAGTTCCGCGACTTCTGCGAGACGGCGCGCGCCGTCATCCCGCAGATTCGCGCGGCCGGCGCCAACGCCGTCGTGGCCCTCACGCACCTCGCGCTCGCCGAGGACAAGCAGCTCGCCCAGTGCGCGCCCGGCATCGACCTCATCATCGGCGGCCACGAGCACACGCTCCTCCAGTCGTCGGCGGCCGGCGTGCCCATCTTCAAGATGACGGCCGACGGGCGCGAGCTGGGCCGCTTCGACCTCCACATAGACTCGAAGACCGGCCGCGTCCAGTCCATCGACTGGCAGGTCATCCCCGTCAACTCGTCCGTCGCCGAAGACCCCGCCTTCGCCTCCGTGACGGCGAAGTACAAGGAGAAGCTCGCCGAGCTGTCCGTGCCCGTCGGGGTGTCGAACGTGCCGCTCGACGCGCGCAGCGTCACGAGCCGCACCGTCGAGACCAACATCGCCGACTTCATCGCCGACGCGATGCGGCGGGCGACGGGCGCGGACGTGGCGCTGCTCAACGGCGGCTCGATCCGCGCCGACACCGTCATCTCGGCCGGCCGGTTGACGCTGCGCGACGTGCTCTCGCTCCTCCCCTTCAACAGCGAGCTGGTCAAGCTCGAAGTGACGGGCGAAGTGCTCCGGCAGGCGCTTGAGAACGGCCTCTCGCTGAGCGGCCCGCGGGCCGAGCCCGGCCGCTTCCCGCAGGTCTCCGGCATGACTTACGCCTACGACCTCTCGCGCCCGGCCGGCGACCGCGTCCGCGACGTGACCGTCGGCGGCAAGCCCCTCGACCCGAAGAAGACCTACACGCTCGCCACGAGCAACTACGTCGCGGGCGGCGGCGACGGCTACGCGGTGTTGAAGGGCAGCAAGAACCTGCTCGGCGAGAAGCTGGTCGACTCCGAGGTGCTGCGCCGCGCCATCGCGGAGGCCAAGACCATCGCGCCGCAGACCGACGGGCGCATCCGGCGCCTCGACAAGCCGTCCGACGCGCCGTGCCCGGCCGTCGCGCCCGCGGCCGCGGGCAGGTGAGTTTTATGTTCGACGAAGACGAGCCGGTGTCGGGGCCGAGGGCCGAGGCCGCGGAGCTTTTCCGTCAGGCTTATCAGGCGCAGGTGGACAAGGACTACGGCCGGGCCGTCGAGCTGTACCGGCGCTCCATCGAGACCTACCCGACCGCCGAGGCGCACACCTTCCTCGGCTGGGTCTACAGCTTCGACGGCCGCTACGGCGAGGCCATAGACGAGTGCCTGAAGGCCATCCGCGTGGACTCGACCTTCGGCAACCCCTACAACGACATCGGCAGCTACCTCATCGCGCAGGGCGACTTCTGGACGTGCGTCCGCTGGTTCCGCCGCGCCCTCGCCGCCCCGCGCTACGAGTCCTACGCCTTCCCGCACTTCAACCTCGGCCGCGTCTACGAGGAGCGCCGCCGCCCCCTCGACGCCGCGCGCCACTACGGCCTCGCCCTCGAAGAGCGCCCCGACTTCGCGCAGGCCGCCAAGGCGCTCAGGCGCGTGCAGACGCGCGTCAACTGAGCGGCCCCGCAGGCGCGGCCCCGAGGAGAGCCATGCAGGCAGCCAAGTCGAGATCGTGGTTCACGCGCTTCGCCAAGTGGACGGCGCGCGTGTCGGGGCAGCCGGCGACCTTCGCGCTCTCCGTCCTCGTCATCGCCGCGTGGGCGCTGACGCAGCTCGACCGCATCAGGGAGGGCTACGAGCGGCTGGCGAAGAAGGCGCGCGCGGGCCTAGAGGGCGGCCTCGACGACACGGACGCGCCCGACATCGGGCGCGACGGAGAGGCGGGCTGACCGCGCCGCGAGACACCCGCCCCCATGGACTCCCCCCGCGAAGAGTATTTCGTCCGCTGGCGCGTCGAGCCGCGCGAGATGGACGCGCTGTGGGCCGGGGGGTGGCGTCACTTCGGCCCCGTCTTCTTCCGCTACCGCAGCGCCGTCTACGGCGGGCGCGGCTGCACGGTGATGCCGCTCCGGGTCGACCTCGCGCGGTTCGCGCCCTCGCGCAGCCAGCGGCGCGTCACGGCGAGGAACCGCGACGCCGAGGTCACGTTCGGGCCGACGGCGGTCACCGCCGAGCTGGAGCGGATGTTCGAGCGCCACCGCGGGCGCTTCACCTTCGAGGTTCCCGACTCGCTCGAACAGTTCCTCTCCTTCGAGCCGTCTTCGGTTCCCTGCCCGAACGTCACCGTCCTCGTCCGCCTCGGGGGCCGCCCCGCCGCCGCCAGCTTCCTCGACGTGGGGCGCGAGGCGACCTCGGCCGTCTACGCCATGTTCGACCCCGCCGAGTCGCGGCGCAGCCTCGGCATCTTCACCATGCTCGAAGCCATCCGCTACTCGCGCGCGACGGGCCGCCGCTACTACTACCCCGGCTACGCCTGCCGCGAGCCCTCACTCTACGACTACAAGAAGAACTTCGCCGGCCTCGAACACTTCGACTGGCGCGGCGCGTGGCACCAACTCGACGGCTGATGAAGACGGCGGCCCGACCCTTTATCCCGTCAGGAAGTCTCGTGCATCCCGATGCCCTCGGGGTCTTTGACGACTTCCTTGTTGATCTTCATCTTGCGGCGGTTGGCGTCCATGGCGACGTAGATGACTTCGGCCTCGGTGACCTTGATGCGCTCGGAGGTTCCGCCGTAGCGCTCGGCCTCGACGACGACGCGGACGGTGATGGAGGTCGTGCCGATGCTCAGCGTCCGCGCGTAGAAGCTGACGAGGTCGCCGACGAAGACGGGCTGGTGGAAGATGACCTCGCGCATGGCGACCGTGACGAAGCGCTCGATGCTGGTGCGGCGGTGGGCCTCGACCGCGCCGGCGATGTCGATGTAGCTGAGGATGATGCCGCCGAAGATGGTGCCCTGTGGGTTGGTGTCGCGCGGCAGCAGCGTGATGCGGATGGCCGGGTCGCCGTATGAGTCCATGATCTTCCCCGCGGCGGCCGTCGCCCCGGCGCGCCGCCTTCGCTAAATTTATGTTGCGAGCTTTCCGCCGAGCATGAACGCGCCGCCCGCCCCGTGTCAAGAAGGGCGCCGGCCGACGCGGGGCGGGGAAGGGCGGCCCGGCTCCCCCCGCCGCCCGCCGCCCGCCCCGGCGCGTACAACGGCAACGCCGGGGGGCACATCCAAACGCTTGCCGTAGCAGAAGAAACACCGCGGGCGGGCGGGCCAGCCCGACCCGCGGCCTCAACCACGCCGCGGCCGCCCGGAGACTTGTCAGAGGAGCCGTGTCGGACGTATCGTCTTACCCCGGGAATATTCCACGATGAACAGACCCTTTAATTACACGCTTTTACTGCTGGCCGTGCTCGCCTCGGCCGCGCCGCTGGCGGCCCAGCCGCGCGGCCGCCGCCCCGCGCAGCGCACGGCCCCGCAGGCCCGGCCGACGCCGACGCCGCAGCCGACGCCCGCCGCGCCCACCATCGCCGAGACGCCGCTCCAGCCCGGCCAGCGCGCGCGCTTCGACGTGACGCACTACCGCATCGCCGCCGAACTCGTCCCCGCGCAGCACCAGCTCGTCGCCGCGGCCGACGTGACCTTTACGCCGCTCGACAACACGCGCACGCTCGTCTTCGAGCTGAACGGCTCGCTCAAGGTCGAGTCGGTCGAGTTCAAGGGCAAGGCGCTCACCAACATCATTCAGGATCAGGCGGGGCTTGAGACCATCGGGCCGCACGTCCGCGTGGACTTGGGCGAGGTCGTCCCGGCGGGTCAGGCGCAGACGCTCCGGTTCCGCTGGTCGGGGCCGCTCGTCACGCCCGAGGGCGGGCCGCTTTTGACGAAGCGTCTGGCCTACGTCGGGCCCGAGCTTTCGTACCTGATGTACGCGGCGCGCTGGTTCCCGTTCCACGAGTACGCGGCCGACCGCGCGACCTCGGAGGTCACCGTCACCGTCCCGCCCGGCTACACCGTGGCCGGCGCGAGCGACGAGGCGGTGGCCGAGACGGCCGGGGCGCCGGGGCTGCCGCCCATGCCCGGCGCGACGACGACCGTCATCCGCCCGCAGGTCTCGGCCCCGAACGCGCGCACCTTCCGCTTCGTGACGCGCCAGCCCTCGCTCGTCGGCAACTTCGCCGTCGGCCGCTTCCAGCCGCGCACGCTCCGCATCGGCGGCTACGAGCTGGAGTTCTTCGTCCAGCCGGGCAACGAGAGTTTCATCGAGCCTTACGCGCAGATGATGGGCGAGGCGTTGCAGTTCTACACGCAGAAGTACGGGCCGCCGGCCTTCGGCCGCCGCCTCGCCGTCGCGCAGATCGACGATGCGAGCCTCGACGCCTACGCCGCGCCCGGCATCCAGTTCCTCTCGCCCCGCTTCTTCGTCTCGGGCCGCCAGACCTCGCTCGACGACCGGCTGCTGCGCGAGGTCGCCTTCCAGTGGTGGGGCCTCACGGTCGGCCTCAAGTCCTTCGATGACGCGTGGCTCTCGCACGGCCTCTCCGAGTGGAGCTCGTTCGCCTTCCGCGAGACGCGGCTTCAGGGCGCGGCGCTCGAATCCGCGCAGCGCGACATGCTGGAGCGCGCGTTGATGTTCGAGCAGTCGGCCTCCATCGCCCGCGCGCCCTCGACGCTCGACGACCAGTCGGCCGCCTATCAGGCCGTCGTCTACTACAAGGGCTCGATGGTCTTCCGGATGCTGCGCGAGACGATGGGCCCGCAGAAGTTCGACGACCTCCTGCGCCGCTTCGCCAACGACTTCCGCGGCAAGAACGCCTCGATCGACGACTTCGAGAAGCTGGCGACGGCCGTGGCCGGCGAGAACATGCGCTACTTCTTCGCGCGCTGGGTCGAGGGCACGGGCGTGCCCGAGTTCTCCTCCGACTACCAGATCATCCGCACGCGCGCGGGCAAGTTCCGCGCGCGCGGTACGCTCAAGCAGAACATGGAGAACCTGAAGATGCCCGTCGAGGTCATGCTCCGGGCCGAGGGCGACGACGTGAACACGACCGTCTACGTCGCCGACCGCAGCGACGACTTCGACTTCGAGTCGGCGGGCAAGCCCCTCGAAGTCATCATCGACCCGAACCACAAGGTGCTGCGCACGTCGGAAGACCTGCGGGTCTCGGTGGTCGCGCGCCGGGGGCTCGAGCTGTTCCGCGAGGGGCAGTACCTCGAAGCGCAGCGCCAACTCGAAGAGGCCCTCAAGCTCGACAAGTCGAACTCGTGGGTCTACTACAACCTCGGCCTCATCTTCCTCGAACAGAGGAACTACGACCCGGCCATCGACAACTTCAAGGCGGCGCTGTCCGGCAGCCTGCGCCCCGCGTGGATCGAGGTCTGGGCGCACATCAAGATGGGCAACGCCTACGACGCGAAGGGCGACCGCCCCCGCGCCGTCAACGAGTACCTCAAGGCCGTCTCCAGCGGCATCGACTTCGACAACTCCCAGCGCATGGCGCAGGAGTTCATCAAGACGCCCTACGACCCCAAGACCATGCAGCAGGCCCAGACCGGCGCGAGCGAGTAACGCCCGCGGCCCGGCCGGGAAAGGGGGAGGGGCGCCGGACTCTACGTGAGTCCGGCGCCCCTCCCCCTTTCCCGGCCGGGCCGCTACTTTCGGCGCCGGGGCTTTACCTCGAAGGGCTCGGGTCGACGACGATCGGGCCGCCGGGGACGTTCTGCCCATCTCCGTCGTTGGTGACGACGTAGATGATGGCGGCCGTCACCATCGCCGTGTACCCGGCCACGCCGAACCAGAACCAGCCGCCCAGTTCGTCGTCGTCATCGTCGTCGTCGCGGGGGGTCGTCTGCGGCGTCCCGGCCGCGGCCTCGTGCCCCTCCGTGACCACTTTCGTCACCTCGCCGGCGCGCAGCACGACGCTCCCCTTCCTCGCCCTCACGACCGTGTTGCCGCCGGTCACGTTGACGACGAAGACCGCCTCCCCGTCGCGGCCCGCCGAGACCACGCCGTCGCCGGTCGAGAACTCGGCCGCGACCCCGCGCGGCTTCGAGACGTGGATGATGCCGGCGTCGAGCGACCCGGCCACCGCGCCCTCGCCGAAGCTGACCGCGCCGGCGGTCTCTTCGAGGCACTTGACGCGCCCCATGCTACCCATCGAGATTTCGGCGCGCCCCCCCTTTTCGGTGGCGAACTTGCTGCCGGGGAAGAACGCCGCGCCGGAGACGACCTCCGACCCATTAATCAGCACGCGCCCCCGGACGGAGAGGTCACCCACGGGCGCGGGCGGAGAGGACGCCAGAGTGACGGCCACGCACAGGGCGACGCAGAGCGAAACGGCGCCCGCCGCACGAACTCTTTTTCTCATTTCTTCCTCCTGAACGGATCGTGTGAGGGACAGGCTAGACCTACTATCCCCCGCTTGAGAGAAGGGCGGCGCGCGGGTCGGGGACAAACCGCTGATGGATTGCCGCGCGGGCCGCTGGATAATCACCGGGAGACGGTGGTGATCCAATGTGTGTCGGACACGATAAGCGCCGGGGCGGCGTCTGTCAATAGCTAAATGCGTGCCCGCGGCCGCGCGGGGCGGCGTCAGACGGGCTGGGAGGCGACGACGCAGATGCGGTGGCGCTCGGCGAGTTGGAGCATCTCGGCTCTGTCGAACATCAGGGTCTTGCCGGCCGTGAGGCTGAGGCAGGTGGCGCCGGCCTCGATCATCCGCTCGACGGTCGGGACGCCGACGACGGGCACGTCGAAGCGCATGTCCTGATTCGGCTTGGCGACCTTGACGACCGTGAGGCGGCCGCGCGCGAGTTCCCCGGCCCGCCTGATGCAGGCGTCCGTGCCCTCCATCGCCTCGACGGCGACGCAGGCGCGCGCGCGCACGACGATGGTCTGGCCGAGGTCGAGGCGGGCGATCTCGCGCGCGACTTCGAGGCCGTACTCCACGTCGCCCCGCTCGCGCGCGTCGGGCGCGCGCTTGGTGAGGACGCCCGCGGCGGGCAGGTGGTCTCGCAGGAAGTAGGTCGAGTCGATCAGCTCGATGCCCTCGCGGGCCAGCTCGGCGGCGACCCCGCCGATGAGCGCGTCGGTGTTGCGGCGCGGCAGGCTGATGAGCATCCGCAGCATCCGCACGTCGGGCAGCGCGCCGCTGAAAATCTGCACGTGCCTGACCTGCCCCGCCATGATCGCCTTCTCCACCCCCTCGCGCTTGAAGAAGCGGATCATCTTCCCCAACTGCCCGACGCCCACCCACGTCAGGCTGTCCGCGACCTGCTCGATCGAGGGGTCGGTCTCTTCCTTGATCGCCGCCACCGCCAGAGACACGCCCGCCCTCCGCGCCCCGTCGAGCACGAGGAACGGGAACCTGCCGTTGCCGGCGATCAGCCCGAAACGCATCAGAAGAGGTTCGGAGCCGCGGGCCCGAAGCTCGAAGTCGCGGGCCGGGGTTCTCAACCTCGAACCTCGAACCCGCGGCTCCGGGCCTACTTAACCACCCCGCGCTCGGAGGTTTCGATGAAGCGGACGAGTTCCCCCACCTCGGGCGAGCCCTGAATCTCCGCGCGGATGCGTTCGAGGGCCTGCGTGGTGTTGAGCTTCGCGGAGAGGAGGAGGCGGAAGGCGTGGTGCAGGGCGTCGATGGTCTCGCGCGGGTAGTCGCGCCGCCTCATGCCGACGGTGTTGAGGCCGTAGCAGCGGGCGTGGTTGCCGACCGTGAGCGCGAACGGGAGCGCGTCCTTGACGACGACCGAGTAGCCGCCGACGTAAGCCTCGCGCCCGACGCGGCAGAACTGGTGGACGCCCGAGTAGGCCCCGATGTTCGCGCCGTCGGCGACCTCGACGTGGCCGGCGAGGGTCGCGCCGTTGGCCATGATGACCTTGTCGCCGACGCGGCAGTCGTGCGCGACGTGGGCCTGCGCCATGACGAGGCAGTCGTCGCCGACGGAGGTGAGCATGCCGCCGCCCTCGGTGCCGCGGTGGACGGTGACGAACTCGCGCAGGCGGCAGCGGCGGCCGATCCTCGTCTCGGCCGGCTCGCCCCGGTACTTCAAGTCCTGCGAGGCGAGGCCGAGCGAGACGAAAGGGTAAACGTGCGTGTCGTCGCCCACCTCGGTGCGGCCGTCCACGACGCAGTGGGATTCGAGGCGGACGCCGCGCCCGAGGCGCACCTCGTCGCCGACCGTGCAGAAGGGGCCGACGTGCGCGCCGTCGCCGATCTCGGCGCGCGGGCTGACGACGGCTGAGGGGTGGACGAAGACTGACATGGAAAACGGAGAGGCCGGACGCCGGGTGTCAGACGCTAGGAAAAACGATTTTCGTACTAGCGTCCGACACCCGGCGTCCGGCCTCTTTCTCACTTCCTATCCGTGACGACGCTCATGATGTCGGCCTCGGCGGCGAGTTGGCCTTCGACGTGGGCCTCGCCGTGCATGCGCTGGACGCGGCCGCCGACGCGCAGCGGGGTGACGGTCAGGCGGAGCGTGTCGCCGGGGACGACGGGGCGGCGGAAGCGCGCGTTGTCGATGCCGCTGAAGAGGACGAGCTTGCGGTCGCGGTCTTCGATCTGTTCGAGGGCGTAGACGGCCCCGACCTGCGCCATCGCCTCGACGATGAGCACGCCGGGCATGACGGGCGCGCCGGGGAAGTGGCCCTGAAAGAAGTGCTCGTTGATGGTGACCTGCTTGACGCCGACGATCCGCTCGCCCGGCACCAGCTCGACGATGCGGTCGACGAGCAGGAACGGGTAGCGGTGCGGCAGGATGCGCTGGATGCCGACGGCGTCGAGGGGAGTCTCCATAAGAAAGCCGTGAGTCGTGAATCGCGGATCGTAAATCGTACGTGCCGAGTGGCGGCGCGCCCCGAGAGCCTTCGGGGGGCGCCGCCACTCGACCGCTATTCACGATTTACGGCTGACGGTCTTTTAGCGGGCCGGCGCGGCCGAGGCGGTGGCCGGGTTGCGCTGGTTGTAGTCGGCGACGAAGGCCTGCGTGATGTCGACCGCCCCGTCGACGATCATCATCACGCCGCCCATCTTCGAGATGTCGAAGACGATGGTGATGCCGCGCTGCTTGGCGAAGGACTGGAGCGCCGTGCCGATGTCCTGATTGATGGGGTCGGTCAGCTCGCGCAGCCGCTTGTCGAGGGCGCGCTGCCCGTCCTGCTGCTTGCGCTCGATCTCGCTCTTGAGCGTCTCGGCCTGATCGCGCAGCGTGGCGAGCGAGGCGGGCTGGGCCACGGCCTGCGTGTCGCTGATCTGCTTGACGATGCCGTCGAAGCGGGTCTTGAGGGTCTGAATCTCGTCGCGGCGCGGCTTGAACTCGCGCTCGACGGTGTTGTAGGCGTTGACGAGGCGCGCGATGCCCGTCTTGGGGTCGCCGAACTCCTCGGTGTTGATGATGGCGACCTTGCCGTCGGGGACGGCGGCGGGCGCGGCCGGGCGGGTGGCGGCCGGCTGCTGCGCGCTGACGCTGAGCGCGGAGAGGGCCGCGAAGACGGCGGCCGCGGCGATGGTGCGAATCACTTTCATGACTTTACCTGTACTGCTCCTTCGGTTGGATCAGGGCGCGACGGCCGAAGCTCGCGCCCGCGTATTTTAACTCGAAACCCTCAGAATGTCCGCCCGATGCTGAAGCGGAAGAGGCTCTTGCGCTCCTGAATGAACTCGGTTTTGGCGTTCGGGTTGTAGGCGTAGATTAACCGGAACGGGACGTTGACGACCGGCAGTTGGATGCGCAGCTCGGCCCCGACGCTGGATCGGTAGTCGCCGAGGCGCGAAAAAATGCTGTCCTCGAAGCGGGCCACGGTGTTCGACTGCACGCCCGAGTCGTCCGCCCCCGTCCGCCGGAAGGCGCGCAGGAAGACGGGCTGGACGCCGAAGGGCAGCCCCGTCGCCGGGTTGAGCGGGCCGACGCGCGTCAGCGCCGACAGCTCCTCCTTCGTCAGCAGCCGGTCGCCCTGCACGACGAGCGCGAGGCCGCCGTTGGAGGCCGCGAAGGCGAGCTGCGGGTTGCGCCTGAGCGCGAGCGCCGTCAGGCCGCCGAGGGAGGAGAGGAAGGGCACGTCGTCGAGCAGCTCGGTCGAGAACTCCTGATTGGCCGTCGAGCGCAGGTTGAAGGCCGAGCCGATGTCGGCGAAGAGCGCGGCCTGCACGGGGCCGAAGATGGGGACGCGGTACTCGAAGTTGCCGAGCAGCTGCGTGTCGCCGCCGAGGAAGCGGAAGCTGCGGTCGATGAGCACCGAGTTGCTGCCCGACGAGCCGGTGAACGTCCCGAGCCCGACGAGCTGGTCGCGCAGGCCCGGCGTGACGCCGCTGACCGGGACGAGATCGCCCGAGGGCGTCGCCGAGACCACCACGTTCTGCGACGTGACGAAGACGTCGAGCGGGACGATGGGGCTGATCGAGCGGACGTTGTAGCCGCGGATGGTGAACTCGTCGCCGAGGAAGAAGCGCTCGTAGATGGGGACGCCGTTGATGAACGAGAGCGAGCCGGTCTGCGCCTCGCGGATCACGTCGGTGATGCCGAAGCTGGCGACGTGGCCGGCGACGAGGCGGAAGCCGAAGACCTCGGGGTTGGCCGAGCGCTTGCGGCGGACGGGGATGAACTGCGTGTAGGAGAGCGTCGGCTGGTAGGTGCGCACGTCGCCGCCCAAGCCGGCGAAGGCGAAGGAGAGCGAGACCTGCCGGCCCGTGGTCGGGTCGATCGAGGCGTTGCGCGTGTCGTAGACGAGGGTCGGCGTGACCCGGCTCGTCAGGATGCTCGGCTGGCGGAAGACCTCCGGGATGAAGGTGCTCGGGTCGTTGAGCTCGTTGACCGGCGGGTCTTCGATCGACGACTGCGAGATCGAGTAGGAGAGGCCGACGCGCGAGGAGCGCGCGATCTGGATGAACCGGCGCGAGCGCGGCCGCCAGAACTCGATGAGCGGCGCGCTGGCGAACAGGGAGGCGCCCGTCGAGTTCTGCGTGAAGAGGTTGGCCTCGTCCACGTTGAGAAAGTCGAGGGCCGAGCCGCCGAGGCCCTGGAGCGCGCCGAGGTTCGACGAGAGCACCGTGCCCTCGCCGAAGAACTTGCGCGACTCGGTGAAGACCGAGAAGCCGAGCGAGATGGGCCGGTCGCGGACGTAAGGCTCGGTGAACGAGAAGAGGAACGAGCGCTGGCGGTTGCCGAAGGCGAACTGGAAGGAGAGCGATTCGCCGCGCCCGAGCAGGTTGTTGGTCGAGTACTCCAGCCCGAAGAACGAGCCGCCGATGCCGGAGAGGCCGCCGTTGAAGGAAATCTGGTTGCGGCCGCGCTCGGTGACGCGCAGCGTGATGTCCACCTCGCCCAACTCCTCGTTGGTGCGGAACTCGGCGTCCTTGTCCTTGTCGATGGGGTCGAAGAAGCCGGTCTGGTTCAGGCGCAGCGTCGAGTACTCCCAGAGCGTCTGGTCGAAGATGTCCCCCTCGTTGACGGCCACCTCGCGGCGCAGCACGTTGTCGCGCGTGTAGGTGTTGCCGGCGAACTCGAGGCGGCGCAGCGTGAACTGCTTGCCCTCGTTGATGGTGATGGTGAAGTCGGCGATGCCCTCGCCGGGCTTCTGCGCGTTGTCGCGGAAGCTGGGCGCGACGTCGTACTCGTACTGGATGAAGCCGGCGCGGCCGTAGAGCTTGTCGAGGTCTTCGGCGAGGGCCTTGACGATGCGCTGGCCGTTGGCGACCTCGCCGGCCTGCAGGCCGATGACCTGCCGGATGACCTCCTCGGAGTAGATGGAGTTCCCCTCGATCTTGATCTCGCCGAGGCGGTAGAGCTTGCCCTCGACGACGGGGATCGTGACGCGCAGCCCCTCGTCCACCGACGAGAGCAGCGGGAGCGGCAGGATGGGGAAGCCGGTGCGGCGGCGGCCGACGCCTTCGACCTGCGGCTCGCCCGTGCGCGCCTCGAGGTAGCCCTTCGAGCGCATGTGGGTGACGACGTTCTGGCGCAGGTCGTATTCGAGCTTGTCGAGGTGGAGGATGTCCTCGCCCCTGATGCGCGAGATGAGGCCGGCCTCCTTGACGAGCTTCATCGCGCCGCGCAGCTCGCCGTCGGAGAAGACCTGATTGCCCTCGAAGGCGATGTCGACGACGCGCACGCGGTCGCCCTGATCGATGTTGAAGGTGACGCCGACCGAGGTGTCCGAGACCTCGTCGATGGCGGTGTTGATGGTGGCGTTCGGGTAGCCGCGCTGCGCGAGCAGCTCGCGGATGACGCGCTCGCCGGCCCTCACCTTGACGGGGTCGTAGGTCTGCTCGCGGGCGACGCCGACGCGCTGCTCGCGGAACTCCTTGAGCACGTCGGCCTCGGCGAGGCTCCCCAGCCCCTTGAACTCAAGGAGGCGGATGACGGGCAGCTCCCTCACGTCGAAGATGACGATGACGCCGTCGCGCGGCCCCCGCTCGGTCGAGACCCTCGTCTCGGTCTTGTCGAAGAAGGGGAGGTTGAGGAGGGCCTGCAAGTCGCGGCGCACCTGCGCCTCGTTGTACACGTCGTTCTCGCGGGTCTGGATGTGGTAGAGGATGGCCTCGTCGGGCAGGCGGCGGTTGCCCTCGACGAGGACTTGCTCGACGATGCGCTGCTGCTGCGGGGCCGCCGGCTGGGCCTCCTGCGCCCGCGCCCGCGCCAAGGGCAGCGCCATCTCGACGAGCATGAAGCCGCCCAACAGGGCGGCCACGACACAGGGCCACGGCGCGCGAATTCGCATAAACTTAGTTTTTCGCCTCAAGGATGACTTCTTGAATGAGTTCGGGAGACTTTTCTAAATAGAGCCGCTGCTGAGAATTGTCGGCCGCGCGGGCGGCCCCGGAGGGCGCGGGGCGCTGCGGCGTCGCGGGCGCTGACTGTTCGGTTCGGCAGCCTTTGGACGCGCGCCGGGCCGCGACCCGTTGCCAGAAGCTAAACTCCCGCGAAGTGGCGCATTATACAAGGCGAAAGGCAAAAGGCAAAAGGCAAAGGGCAAAGGATTTGCGCGAATCGCGCCGCCCCTCGCCCCGTTTTTTGCCTCTTGCCTTTTGCCTTCTGCCTTTCGCCTTCTTAATCGGCCGCCATTCTAGTGAATCAGGAGCGCGTCGCCCGGCTCCTCGACCCCGGCCGAGCGGTAGGCGAGGCCCGCCTCGTCGGCGAAGACCTCGACGACGGGCGACTCGACGAGCTTACCCTGAATGAGCGCCTCGGAGAGCGGGTCTTCGACGTACTTCTGGAGCGCGCGCCGGAGCGGGCGCGCGCCGTAGGAGCGGTCGGCGCAGGTCTTGTCGACGATCCACTGCCGGGCCTCGTCCGTGAGGCGCACTTCGAGGCCGCGCCGCTGGAGGGTGCGGTTGAGCTGCTCGACCTGAAGGCCGACGATCTCCAGCAGCTCCTCGTCCTGCAACTGGTCGAAGATGATGATCTCGTCGAGGCGGTTGATGAACTCGGGGTTGAAGGTCTGGCGCACGGCCGCCATCACCATCTCCTCCATCTTCTCGCGCGACGAGTCGGGCGTGGACTGGAAGCCCATCGTGCCCTTCTTCTGGATGAAGCGCGCGCCGATGTTCGAGGTCATGATGATGATCGCGTTCTTGAAGTCCACCGTGTTGCCGAGGGCGTCGGTCAGGATGCCGTCCTCGAAGACCTGCAGGAGCACGTTGAAGATGTCGGGGTGCGCCTTCTCGACCTCGTCGAAGAGCAGGACGGAGTAGGGCGAACGCTTGATGCGCTCGGTGAGCTGGCCGCCCTCCTCGTGGCCGACGTAGCCGGGGGGCGAGCCGATGAGCTTCGAGACCGAGTGCTTCTCCATGAACTCGCTCATGTCGAAGCGGATCATCGAGCGCTCGGAGCCGAAGAGGAACTCGGCGAGCGAGCGCGCGACCTCGGTCTTGCCGACGCCCGTGGGGCCGAGGAAGAGGAACGAGCCGACGGGGCGGTTCGGGTTCTTGAGGCCCGCGCGCGAGCGGCGGATCGAGCGGGCGAGCGCCGAGATGGCCGGGCGCTGCGCGACGACGCGGCCCCGCAGCTCCTCCTCGATGCGCAGGAGCTTCTGCGTCTCCTCCTCCTTGAGCGAGGTGATGGGGATGCCCGTCCAGCGCGCGATGACGTCCTCGATGTCGTCCTTCGAGACCTCGACGGCGAGCAGCATCTCGTCGTCGTCGTTGAAGGGGGCGGAGAGGCTCGGGCCGCGCATGTAGATGCTGCGGTCGCGCTCGTCGAGCACCTCGTTGCGGGGCATGTCGCCGCGCGTCAGGCCCGACGAGGAGTGGCGGCGGGCGCGCAGCTTGACGCGCGCGCCGGCCTCGTCGATCACGTCGATGGCCTTGTCGGGGAGGAAGCGGTCGGGGATGTAGCGGTTCGACTGGTAGACGGCGGCCTCGATGGCGTCGGGCGTGTAGCGCACCTGATGGAACGCCTCGTAGCGCTCGCGCACGCCGTCGAGGATGTGGACGGCCTCCTCCTCGGACGGCGGCGGGACTTTGACGGCCTGAAAGCGGCGCTCCAGCGAGCGGTCTTTCTCGATGGACTTGCGGAACTCGGCCGGCGTGGTCGCGCCGATGCACTGAATCTCGCCGCGCGAGAGCGCGGGCTTGAGGATGTTGGCCGCGTCGAGCGAGCCCTCGGCCGAGCCGGCGCCGACGAGCGTGTGCAGCTCGTCGATGAAGACGATGTACTGCGGGTTCTCGACCAGCTCGCGCATGATCTGCTTCAGCCGCTCCTCGAACTGGCCGCGGTACTTCGTGCCGGCGACGATGAGCGAGAGGTCGAGCGAAAGTATCCGCTTGTTCTCAAGGAACGACGGCACGTCGCCGCGCACGATGCGCTGGGCGAGGCCCTCGACGATGGCGGTCTTCCCCACCCCCGGCTCGCCGATGAGCACGGGGTTGTTCTTCGTGCGGCGGCAGAGTATCTGCACGACGCGCTCGATCTCGCCCTCGCGGCCGACGAGCGGGTCGAGCTTGTCGTTCGAGGCGTCGTCGGTGAGGTCGCGCGAGAACTCGGCGAGGTGCGGCGTCTCCTTCTTCTGCGCGGCGCGCGGGTCGCCGCCGGCCTGACGGGCCACCTCGTCGCGCACGGCGTTCAGGCGCAGGCCGCGCTCAAGCAGGATTTCGGCGGCCATCGAGCGCTCCTCGCGGAGCAGGCCGAGCAGGAGGTGTTCCGTGCCGATGTGGCGGTGCTGGAGGCGGTCGCTCTCCTCGTGGGCGAAGGCGAGCACGCGCTTGGTCTCGGGGGCGAGGGGGAGTTCGACCGAGGTCGAGACCTTCTCGCGCAGCGGGGCGCGCCCCTCGATCTCCTTGCGGATGGCTTCGAGCGAGGCGGCCGCGCGCGCAAGGAACCGGGCCGTGAGGGTCTTGTCCTCCCGCATCAGCCCGAGGAGGAGGTGC